>Ga0070741_10000105_pt1 | contig 315781 bp, 240 predicted proteins | sample Coa_R1_4_FD_66440 | JGI IMG/M metagenome (GOLD analysis project Ga0070741, IMG submission 66440) | Surface soil microbial communities from Centralia Pennsylvania, which are recovering from an underground coalmine fire - Coalmine... | ecosystem: Environmental > Terrestrial > Soil >...
GCACCTGAGGCCGCCGCTGGAATCGCGTCAGCGTGGGAATTCCCTTTGCCCTCGAAACCCAGAATGGCCGAGCAGACAGTGCCACCTGCATAAAAGCCTATTGCCCCGCCGAGCAGTACGGCCGACATAAGGACCAGGCGCACTCGAAAACCTGGTCGGTTGTCGCGCTTTGGTGATTGATTGGATGTGCTCATGTGAAGTGCTCTGCTCACAGCCATTATCATGCAACGGCTGGCAAACGGATTGAAATATTAATCCTCGGGTGGTTTCTTTTCTTTGTCACCTCTTTGGCTTGTTTCCAGACTGATTTATTGACATGACGATACCAGCAATGAGAACGACGGATTTCAGCGATTCCGAGCTGGTGACGCAGAGTCTGGCGGGTAACCGCGATGCGTTCGGCTGGATTGTAACCCGCTATCAATCATTGCTTTGTGCCCTCGCTTACAGCGCCACTGGCAGCCTCAGCCAGAGCGAGGACCTGGCGCAGGAAACCTTTGTCACCGCCTGGAAGCAACTCGCCGATCTGCGCGAGCCGCAAAAACTGCGTTCGTGGCTTTGTCGGATTTTACGCAATCTCACCTACGATGCGCTGCACAGGCAAGGGCGGGAACCCATTCATAAAGCCGAGTCGCTGGAACAGATTCAGGAATCACCCGCACCGGAACCGCTGCCCTCGGATTACACGGTCGGCCGGGAGGAGGAGGCCATTCTCTGGCGTTCGATCGAGCGCATACCGGAAAGTTACCGCCAGACACTCGTTCTGTATTATCGCGAACATCAATCCGTCGAAAGCGTGGCGGCCGCTCTGGAACTGAGCGAAGACGCTGTGAAACAGCGGTTATCTCGCGGCCGAAAGTTGCTTCACGAACAGGTTTTGGCCTTTGTGGAAGGGGCGCTGGAGCGGACGAGCCCGGGCAAAGCATTCACGATTGGCGTGCTCGCGGCCTTGCCCGCATTCACTATTTCAGCCAAAGCCGCCGCGCTGGGAGTGGGAGCGGCCAGAGGCGGCACCGCCGCCAAAGCGGCTGCCGCAACCGGATTGTTCAGCGCGATTGCGGCCCCGGCGCTGGGCTTTTTCGGGAATTATATCGGCTATCGTATCGGCATGGAGGGCGCGCAATCCGATCACGAGCGTGAGTACATCCGGAGTTTTTACCGAAAACTACTCGCGTGCCTGCTCGGATTTTACGCCACGTACGGCCTGCTGATGATCTGGGCAAAAGAATTCATCAAGGATCGTCATCTGGTTTACAGCAGTTTGATTATGGGTTTGGTGCTTCCATTTACCTTCGTGATTTTTGCGAGCGGGATCTTTTGGCTGCGGGGCCCGCGCAAATTCCTGGCTGAACTCAGGGCGAAGGGCGTGACCGTGCATTCGGCAGCTCCGGCGTGGGAATATCGCAGTAAATTCATTTTGTTGGGACTGCCCTTCATCCACATTCGCGTGAGCGGCGGCCTCACCGTGCCGGTAGTCCCGGTAAAAGCCTGGATCGCATCCGGTAACTATGCCGTGGGCTTGTTGTTCGCTTCCGGCAACCTCGCCATTGCGCCCGTGAGCGTTGGCGCGTTAGCGATTGGATTATTGTCCTTCGGCGGCTGTGCGGCCGGGTTGCTTTCGCTGGGCGGGTTCAGTTTGGGAATCTGGTCCTTTGGCGCATTGGCGTTTGGCTGGCAGGTGTTTGGCGCCTGCGCCGTCGCGTGGAATGCCGCGAGTGGCGGCATAGCCATCGCGCATGATTTTGCCGTCGGCAGCATTGCGCGTGCGTTGCAGGCTAACAACGAAGCGGCACGAGCTTATCTGCAGCCGAACCTGTTTTTCCAGCATGATCGCCTCCCCTTGCGCCATCTGGCCTGGCTGAATCTGCTTTGGGTCATTCCGATGCTTGCCCGGTGGCGGGTCGTGGCCCGGAGCCGCCGCCGGCGGGACCTGGGGACGTTAACCAAAACAAAAGTATGAGCTATCAGATCGAACTGACGCATTCGAAACCGGTTCCCACGGCTGTGATTCGAAGCCGGGTGCCCGCAAAAGAGCTGGCGAAATTTGTTCCCGCCGCGTGCGGCGAGGTATGGTCGTTCATTCGAACTGCCAGCCTCCCGCGGCCAGGACGCCATTTGACACTGTATCTGGATGCGCAGGGATCAGTCGAAGTCGGGGCCGAAGTATCGGAACCGTTCGCTGGCAACGAGCGGGTTCATTGCTCACAATTACCCGCAGGCCGCGTGGCCACCACCGTCCACTTTGGCCCCTACGGGCATCTTTCGGACGCGCACGCAGCCATTCATGAGTGGTGCGCCAGACATGGGCACCGGTGTGCGGGCGTTTCCTGGGAGATCTACGGCCATTGGGAGGAGAGTTGGAACACCAATCCGTCAAAGATCCGCACGGATGTTTTCCATCTGCTTCACGATACAAAGGGCTAACCAGAGACCGCTGCGAAGCGGCGGCTCAAAATCAAAAAGGTAACTATGAAACGATTGATATTGGCGGTAGTTTGCATCGGAGTGATTGTCGGAGTGACGCTGTATCTGAATCGGCAAAAGACAGCGCCGTTTTCTCCAGCAGAACCGACGGCCAAAGCGGCTCCGCCTCGGGTGCCGGAAGACACGCAGTCCGTGAAGGCCGTTGCCATGCAACCAACGCAACCGCCACCTTCAGCAACCGCAGCCGATTCGACCCAAGCGCCGCTCGCACCGCCAGTTTTGAGCCAGGCCAAGCCCGACAACGCCACCAACTCCAGCCCATTCCGCCAAGCTATCGATATTTTGGTGTCTCCGCAAACCAGCTTCCAGCAACGGCAGGCCGCGTGGAAACAACTGCGGGATTCCGGAGAATTGGACCAGGCCCTCGCGACCCTGAAGCAGGGCGCCTCCAACAATCCGTCTTCGGTGGAATATTCAACCGCCCTCGGCGAGGCCTATGTTTACAAATTGCAGACCGTCCGGGATTTTAATGAGGTTGCCATTCTGGCGTTGCAGGCCGATCAAAGTTTCAACACGGCGTTGGGCCTCGACCCTGCGAATTGGGAAGCGCAATTTTTCAAGGCAGCTTCTTTGTCCCGTTGGCCGCCGGAAATGAACAAAGGTCCGGAAGTAATCCAACAATTATCGAATCTGATTGATCAACAGGATGCGATGCCGTCGCAGCCGCAATTCGCTCAAACCTACGTGTTGTTGGGTGATCAATATCAAAAGACAGGCCAACCCGACTATGCGGTGCAAACCTGGCGGCTTGGACTGGCCAAATTTCCTGGTAATTCAACACTTTCGGGAAGAATTGCACACCGGTGACAAGGAGCATTCCTGTGTGTGTCACAGGCTTCAATCCCTCCAAACCCTGCGTTTCAATAGCTGTTTCGTTAATCAAGGCACCACCGTCTTTTTTTCGCCGAAATCACCGGCGACCACGACGTCCAGTTTCTTTTGGTCGATGTGGGCGCGCAAGGCGGCGTTCACGGCTTCCGGCGTCAGGGCTGCGATCTTTTTGTCCATGTCGGCGTCGTAGAGCATCGTCCGGTCGAGTTCCCGGAGGCCGGACAGAATTCCGGCGAGGGCGGGGTCGCTGGTGCGGCCGACTTCACGGGCTTGCAGGTAACCTTGTTTGGCTTGTTCCAATTCCTCTTTTGTTACGCCATCGCGGAGCAGGCGGTCCAGTTCCTCCTGGGCGTCCTTTTCAAGCCGCACCATGTTCGTGGGATTGCAGATGGCGGTGATCATCAGCGTGGCGCGTTTGTCCCATGCGGAAGCTGACAGGCTCGAACTGACGCCATAGGTCAAGCCATCCTTCTGGCGGATGCGGTCACCGAGCCGCGAGGAAAGCGTTCCACTGCCAAGGATGTAATTGCCCATGATCAGCGCCGGGTAATCGGCGTCATCATCGCGCAGCGGGAACATGAGACCGGCCATGTAGGTCGCATTGGCCTTGTCCGGTGTCTCGATGCTTTGGCGCACGCCCGATTGGCCGCTCACAATCGGCATGGCGATGCGCGCATAAGGTTTCGACGCCTTCCAGCCCGCCAGCGTCCCTTTGAGGCTGGCCAGGCACGGCTCGGGATCAAAATCGCCCACGATCGTCAATTCACCGTCCTGTGAACCGAGGTAATCGTGGTAAAGCTGCGCGACCTGCTCATAGGTGACGCGGCGCAAACGTTCCAGGGATTCGTCAATGGTCGGCACATAACGAATGTCGTCCGGAGTGTAGGGGCTTAACTGGCGTTGCAACGCGCGTTGCGCGAGCATGGCCGGCTCCGTCTTCATTTGTTCCAGCCCGGCGATGCGTTCCCGTTTCAGCAACTCGAACTGATCGGCGGGCAGGAGCGGCTCACGCAAGACCTGGCGCAACAGGTCGAGCACCGCCGGCAGCGTATCGTGTTTGGCCTGGATCGAAAAAGTGATCGAACCCACGGAACTGCCGCCGCCCGCGCCCCCACGCCCCCGGCGACCGCCGCCTCCACCGCCAGTTCCAAGGGTGGCCTCCAGGCGGTCCAGTTCATCACGGAGTTGCTGGTAGGTGAGCTTTTGGGTGCCGCGCATCATCAGTTCCGGCAGGAAGCCCGCCGCAGATTCGAAGCCTTTCAAGTTTTCCTCGTTGCCATAATGGAGTGTGAGCACGAGGTGCGCTTCCTGGCCGCGCGATTTCTTTTGCAACAGGGTGACTTTTATTCCCTCGGGCAATTCCTGCCGATGGGCGCGGGATTCGACGTTCGCGGGCGTGGCTTCAAAAGCCTCGCCTTCGGCAATGGCGGCGCGCCCCTTGTAATTGGCAACGAGGCTGGCCAGGTCCGGCGCGGCAGGCACCGCGACTTTCTCCGATTTGTCGCTGGGAATGAACAGGCCGACGGTGCGGTTATTCCGCTGAAGATATTTGGCCGCGACCGCCTGCACTGCTTCGGGCGTGACTTGCTCGATGCGGTCGCGGTGCAGAAAATAAAGCCGCCAATCTCCCTGCGCGGCCCATTCACTGAGCGAGATGGCGATCTGGCTGGTGTTGGCGGCGGCCATTTCACGCGCTTTGAGGATTTGCTTTTTGGCGCGGTTGACCTCCTCGGACGTGACGCCCTTGTCGGCGAGGGTTTCAGTGGTGGTGAGAATGATGGTCTCGACTTCCTCCAACGAATTCTCTTTGGGCACTTCGGCTTCCACTTCAAACAGCCCGGGATCGTGCTCCGCGCCGGCGAAAGCGCCCGCGCTGGACGCCTTTTTGGTTTCGACGAGCGCCTTGTAGAGACGGCCTGAAGGTTGCGTCGTCAGGATGTTCGCCAGCACCTGCAACGCGGCCGAATCTTCATGCGGCCCGGCGGGAACGTGATAGGCCGCGCTCACCACGCCGACATCGCCGACGCGCCGGAGCACGACCGTGCGCTCGCCGTCCTGCGGCGGTTCCTCGGTGTAAGTGGTGGGAAGCTTGCGTTCCGGGCGCGGGATGGGGCCGAAATATTTTTGGACGAGATCCAGGGCATGGGCCACTTCAAACTTGCCGGCAACGATCAGGATGACATTGTCCGGCTGATAATATTTCTTGTAGAACGCGCGCAGATTATCGACTGGCACGCGTTCGATGTCGCTGCGATTGCCGATGGTGGGCTTGCCATAGTTGTGCCAGTTGTAAGCGGCGGCGGCGATGCGTTTGTAGAGCACGCCGGCGGGCGAGTTCTCGCCGCGCTCGAATTCGTTGCGCACGACGGTCATTTCCGACGCGAGGTCTTCGCCTTTGATATAGCTATTGACGAGGCGGTCGGCTTCCAGATCGATGGCGAACTCAAGGTTTGCGTCACTGGCGGCAAGCGTCTCGAAATAGTTGACGCGATCGCTCGACGTGCTGCCATTAAATTGGGCGCCGTGGTCCTGCAATTCCTTGGGGACTTTCGGGTGGCGCGGCGTGCCCTTGAAGACCATGTGCTCGAGCAGATGCGCCATGCCGGTTTCGCCGTAACCTTCCTGCCGCGAACCGACCAGCACGGTAAGATTTACCGTGACCTTGGATTGCGAGTTGTCAGGAAAGAGCAGGATGCGGAGGCCATTATCGAGTTGGTATTCGCTGATGCCTTCGACAGTGGTGACCAGTTTTGGCGGTGCGTCGGCGGCGTTGGCGCCAGCGCAAGTTGTCAAGGCTGCGGCGCAAGCCAGTGCTGCGATGGCATGCGAGAAGGGGAAAATAAATTTGAAAGTTTTCATATAAATTTACTGGCTGTTTCGGAATGGACTTTTGGTCATTTGGATAGCAAACCTACGGTTTCCAAGCGTCGCGACTTCAGGTCGAAATCCAGATCAAGCCGCAGTTTGTCGTAACGCAGCCAGACGAAAGAAGGTTGAACCTTCTGACGGCTGGGCTTCCCGAAGCGCTGGATTATCGTCTCCGGAGTGTCGGTTGGCCTGAGATCATGCCCCAGTTTTCCGGTGTATTTCGCAAAACCCCCGATCCCAATGGCCACATCGACGCGTTGGACTTTGTTTGATTGATAAAACAAAGTGAATGGGACATTCGTCAGACTTTCACTTTCACAAATCCCAGTGCCGTTGGTTGCCGTCTCGGACTGGTTAAGGTGGTTGGTTTTGATGAACAGTTGCACCTCCGGTGACATGATAGGTTTGCCCAACAGGCTCTCGAAGTCCTGCCAGGCTGGCGATTGACTGCGGGCGGCCATTGCACACATGAGTGCAAATAGAACCGCCGCAAGTTTCAGCTTCATAGAGTTTACAAATGCCATGCTCCCATGCGCGACCATGAGCACGCGAGATCTGATTTGTATATTGAACCGCAAACTCGAGGTGTTGCAACGTTTGAAGTGCGTTCATAATCAACTGTTTTCAGTGATTCACCATCCCTTTGCGAAGGGCTACGGCGGGATGCAGCCCGAAGGATTGCCAGGCCGCGCCTGGTTGCTGGAAGTGATCATTTCTTGCGCCCTTTCAGGGTGATCTTGAATTTCTTCCTGCGCCCGGGCGTGTCGCTGGCGCTCGACGCCCGGCTAATGTCTGTCACGGCTTCGCCGTGAAGAAGGAGCTGGAGCCTCGCAGCACCCGCTCCGCTATTGTGGCGCTCTGGTTTCCAAATTGAGACTCGCTTTTCTCCGGTTCCAGAATGTCACGGCCAGCGACACGGCGCCCAAGAGCAAGGATACGATGAAAAACCATTTGGAGTTGAGGCTCCACACCACCTGGTCATTGACGGTCTTGGAGGCGGTAAGATGGATTCTCGTTAGACCCAGCCAGCCAATTGCGAGCGTCACGCACGACGAAATGAGCGCGGCCCGGAACCGTCGCGCTCCAGGCACAAGACTCCAGCGCAGGGCCAGCAGAGCCACGGCCAAGCTGATAAGCCAGATTGCGGATGCGATTACGACCAAGATGGTGAAAGGCATGGGTTTTGTTTACCACGACAAGCAGGGCTCGCACATTACAAAAACCGGGCGCGTTTGGACAGGCACGACTTGCCGGGGCAAAAACGACTCAAAACTAGACTGTTATATACTTATTTTTACTGAATAATAGGCAACCGCCAGGCCTCGTCGAAGAAGCCGGCGTCCGCAATGCTATTCTGGACTATGTTGACCATGGCATAATCCGGCAGTTTCGGGACCTGGAGGGCGTTGCTGGTGGGCGCGGCTTCGGCGAATGTGAAGCCGGAGTTGATGACGACGTAACGTTTTGGGTTCAGCGGGTTCGGATAGATGAGCACCGGGATGTGGTCCTGATTGGAAAAGCGCCTGCCGGAATAATCCACGCTGGTGCGGTTCCAGTGGATGGGGAGGTCGCGGGCGATGCGGCCAAGCAGCCGGTTGCTGTGCGGATCGCCCCAAAGGACCAGGTTGTTCGCGGCGATGTCGGCGTCGGTGACGTCGGTGTCGTTCTTGACGCGAGGTTCGCCGCGGAATTGCAGGCGCCATTCCTGGGCGGCGTTGGCCAGGGCGTTGGTTGTCCATTGGCCGACCCGTGTGTTGATGGGGCTGCCGGTGGGGCGCACCATGATGAATGAATCCATAAATGCGTCGTCGATGGGACCTTGCAATCCGTGCTGCTTGCGCAACGGCCCGTTGTCCGTGGATGGGATCGCTTGCCAGCCCGAAGATGTCTTCTGGAAATGAGCGGTCCATGAGCGGTCGGGAGCGACCGGTGCGCCTTCCACCGCGCGGCCGTCGATCATCACGCGCGGGCGATGAACAGTTTCCAGCGGGCACAAACCTGCGGGCATGGATAACGTCAGCGCCGAGACATTGGTCGTAGTCACACTGACTGAATCCGCGCCGGAGATTTGCGCATTCACCCGCGCGCAATTCCAATGATGCTCCAAGCCGTCCACGGTCACCCAACCCATTTGATTGTAACGCAACGACCACGTGGTGAACCGCACTTCCTTTGGCAGCGGGTTGCGTCCTTGCGCCATTAAAGCATCCACGCGCCGCGCAACCTCCACTTTCGCAACGGGCTCAAATTTGTGGGCGGTCCTGGGTCCGATAATGTGAACCAGTTCAAGCCCCTCCGCTGCCATGGCGCGGCTCATGAGTTCGGCCGCTTGTCGTTGCGGATCAATTTCGCCGCTGTAGGCGACGACCGGGCAATTGAATAGATTCCCCGCGCAATCGGTGATGTCGTAAAGATGCCAGAGCCGTTCCTCGTACCAAGGCGGCGCATTCGTCTGCCGGATCAGCTTCTGAAAAATCGCCGTATCGACGAACCCCGCTCCGGGCGATGCCGCCGCCCACAAACCGGCATAATGCCCGGCCAGATGCCACGTCGCCGCGCCGCCCATGGAAAAGCCGCGCACCGAGATGCGGTTCTCGTCGATCGGATAATGCTTGCGCACATCGTCCAACGCTTCGAAAACATCCACTTCGCCGGCAAACTTGAAGGCGTTGCAATAACGGCCGTATGGATGCAGCACGATCGTGTCTTCCGGCGTGAACTCCCCCCGGTTCCTTTCGCGGTCGGCAAGAAAGCTGAGTTCGCTGCCGTTATTGTTGCGACCGTGGAACCAAAGATCCAGGCGATGCTTATGTTCCGCGCCCGCCCCATACGATGCGGGAACGACAAGGCCGTAAGGCTGAACGGACCCGTCCAGCCGTGAGATGTAGCCGTGCACGACCAAACCCGTCGCGGTGTTCCAGGGAGCTTTTCCCTCGGCGAGCGAGCGAGCGCGTTCAGCGCCTTCCTTGAGCAACTTGCCCGCCTCGGTGAAATCGTTTGTCCTGTAAAAAATGTTGTCCTCCAGCGCGTAGCGGACAGCGTTATAATAGATCTGAACGTCCGGCAAGAATTGCTGCAACTCCGGCTTTGACTTGAGCGCATTCTTCAATTCCTGGATTTGCCAGGCCAGGTCCGAGACTCCCTTCTCCAAATCGGCTTTGATCTCCGGTGGGACATCAATCCCGACGGGCGGCATGCGGGGACTGGCGCGGTTCCCCACCGGCGCATCGGCGCCAAAGGCAAATCCAGCCGAGCAAAGAACGAGGAAACACACGCGGAAGATCTTCATGCGGGCGAGCATACTCCCCCCGGACGTGGGCATTCAATTCGAAAGGAAGTCTCTGGTTGTAATATTCGTGTCAGTCGGCATTCTTCCGGTGGTAACAACATCAGACATTTATGACCGAGCCAGAGAGGGAGATCATCCAGTTCCTGAAGCTAAACCCCGAGACATTTTTCAACCGCAAAGAGATCAGCCGCAAGGCTCGCCGGCGCAGCGAATATGAAGAAGACCCGCACTGGGCGGCCGCCCCGCTCAGTTCCCTCGTGGCCCAAAAGTTCGTCGAGCAGAATGACAGCGGCCATTACCGCCTCAGCCAAAACTACGAGCGACTGCCAGGATCGATGTAAGTGGACTTGAATCTTTATCCAACGCTGCCGAACAAAAAGGACTTTCGAATCGGGGTCCTTGGCAGCGGGTTCATCGTCAACGAGTGCCATCTGGTGGCGTATCGCAAGGCTGGTTTCAACCCGGTTGCCATCGCTTCACGGGACCGCGAGCATGCCGCCAAGGCAGCCTCGCGCCACGGCATTCCGCGCGTGCACGATAGCTACGAGGCGCTTCTTGATGATTCCACCGTCGAGGTCTTGGATATCGCGGTGCCGCCGAACGCCTTGCTCGGGTTGATCAAGCAGGCCTGTGGACGCCGCACGGTCAAGGGCATCCTTGCCCAAAAGCCGCTCGGCGTGAATTACGCCGAAGCGGTCGAAGCTGTCCGCGCCTGCGAAGATGCGGGCATCACTCTGGCCGTCAACCAAAACATGCGCTACGACCATTCGGTGCGGGCGGCGAAGACCTTGCTGCAGAATGGAACCATCGGCGAGCCGGTGATCGCGACCATCGACATGCGCGCCATTCCGCACTGGCAACCCTGGCAGAAGGAACTCGGCTGGGCCACGCTGCGCATCATGTCGATTCACCATCTCGATACGTTCCGGTATTGGTTTGGCGAACCGGAACGGATTTATTGCAGCACGCGGCCTGATCCGCGCACAACGTTTCCCCACACCGACGGCATCTGCACTTACATTTTAGAGTACGCGAATGGATTGCGGTGCATTGCCATCGACGACACCTGGACAGGACCGGCGCGGGAAGGTTGTCCGGCTGACCTTGGAATCAAATGGCGCATCGAGGGGCTCAATGGATTAGCCATCGGGACGATTGGCTGGTGCCACGAGCCTTACACGACGCCATCGACGATTCAGTACGCGTCCAAGGGCCAGCATGGTTTCGAGGCGCCCGTGTGGCCGGAGGGTTGGTTTCCGGATGCCTTTGCCGGAACGATGGCGGAACTGCTCTGCGCGCTGGAGCACGGGATTCCGCCATCGATCAGTGGCCGGGACAATTTGAAGACGATGGCGTTGGTTGAAGCGGCGTATCTCAGCGCGGAATCGCACGAGGCTTTGTCATTAGTAGCAAGCGAAGAACACTCTCATGCCCTCGCCAAAAGACCGCTGCCAATTCCGGTTTGTGTCCGCTGAGAGTTGCTGCTAATAGTTCGCCATGAAGCTCGGGATCATCAACAGCGCGTTTCACCAGGCCGGCGTGGATACGGCGACCGGACTCAAGCACATCGCGCGGATTGGCTTTGATGCGGTGGATGTGTTCACCGAGGCGGTGGGAATTTCGAAGAAAGAGGTCAGCCTCGTGGCCAATACCACGGCGAAGTTGGAATTACCCATCGTATCACTGCCGGTGGTGGCGGTTGGGTTGATTGATCTCAACGAGCCAGTGCGGGAGTTTCATATCGAGCGCTGCCAGAAATTCATCGATCTTGCCAAAATCTGGGGCGCAAAGAACATCCTGCTGGTGCTCGGCGAATACATCTGGCAGCGGGAGGTGATCCCGCCGGAAGAGCAATGGAAATGGGGCCTCGAAACCTGCCGCCGGCTCGGGGATTACGCGGACAAGCGCAAGATCGACATTGCGCTGGAACTCGAGCCATTTCGACTGAGCTTGCTGAACAACGTCCGTGAGATGGCGCGGTTTGTGGACGAGTGCGATCATCCGCGCGTGCGGGCGAATATCGACATCAGCCATCTCGTGCTGTCGGACACGAGCCCGACCGAATTGAAGAGGCTGAAGGGCAAGGCGATCCATGTCCACCTGAGTGATTGCGATGGCAAGGTCCACGGCGATCTGCCGCCCGGTCGCGGCGTGGTGAAGTTTGCGCCGTATCTGCAAGCAATCAAGGAACTCGACATCGACGGGGCGGTTTCAATTGAACTTGAGTACGCGCCCGACCCGTCGAAGATTGTGGAGTGGGTTGAAGAGGCGTATCGTGAAACCGCCAGGCTGATGGAACTGACGGGATTGCGAGATTAAATTTATGAGAATTGGTTTTCTGACTGAGGCAAGTGTCGAACGGCTGGAATGGGCCAGGCAAAATGGGTTCGGCTCGTTCGAGTGGATGCGATTTGATACCAGCCCTTCCGGCCCGAAGGAATCAAACTGGCGTCCGTTTGCGGAAACGGTCGCGGCGGAGGCCAGGGTGCGCGACCTTCGCATCTCGGCGATTGGCGCGCTTTATAAAAATCCACTCGATCCCAAGCAGAGCGATTATGCGCGGGCCACGTTCCGGCGGGCCATCGAAGTCGCCGCCCATATCGGGGTCCGGACGGTGGCTGGCTTTCCCGGCGCGGTCATTGAGTTGGATACGCATTCCAAAGGCGAGAACCCGGTTTACAAACCATTCGAGCAGTTTATGCCACGGTTGCTTGAGTTCTGGGAACCGCTTGCCCGTTTTGCGGCCGAGCGCGGCGTGCGCATCGCTTTCGAGCATTGTCCCATGGGCCATTATCATTTGCCAATTATGGGATTCAACATGCTGGCCCAACCGGCCATGTGGGAACGGCTGTTCAACGAAACCAAATGCGAGAACATTGGGTTGGAATGGGACGCGAGTCATCTGATTTGCCAGTTCATCGATCCGGTGACGAACATTCACAAGTTCGGCTCACGCATCTTTCACGTGCACGCCAAGGACGCGTACGTCAACCGTCATCTAATGGAGGTGTATGGCATCTGTCATCCCGGAGTGACGGAACATCGCTGGCCAGGTTTGGGACAATCCAGTTGGGCGGAGATCATTCACGCGCTGGTGCGGGCGGGTTACGATTCGGACTTAAACCTCGAAGGGTGGCACGACCCGGTTTATCGAGATCACGGAGCCGTGGCCCCCGCGGATATCGCGCTGAACATCAACGACCGCGTGGCGGGGCAAAAGTTGGAGGAAGCGGGGCTGTTGATCGGCAAGCGCACGCTTGAACAGTTCGCGCCGAAGGAAGGTTAAGCCCCTGGAGAAAGTATCTCTCCGCCCGGCTGTGGAACTGGTTCTTTGGTCTTGATCTGTCGCGAAAGGCCCAAAACCAGCCCGGCGATGATGGCGAGGCAGCCCCAAAATTGTCCCCAATGCAGCGGCTCGCGGAGCCATACGGCGGCCAGAACGACACCCGCGACGGGCTGGGCGAAAATCGTCAGCGCCGCAATGTTTACATCGGATTCGCGCAGGACCACAAACCAAAACCAATAGCCAATGGCCGTGCAGAACACGGACAAGTAGGCGATCAACCACCAAAGATGCAATGGCATCACACGAGCGTCATTGAAGGTCTTGACCCCATCCATCAACAGGTTGGCCGCGGTGCCGCTCACCAGGGCGAGCGTGAGCGTTTTCATTGGATCAGCTTCCTGAACCAGACGCTTGCCCAGTACAGAATAGGCGGCTTCACAAAGAAAACTGGAAATGAAAATCAGGCTCGCGGTCAATCCGGCCACCTGAAACCCAGCGCCGAACAACCCGTTCAGCAGCGCAACTCCGAACATGCCCAAGCCGAACCCAGCCCACCGGCGCGGGCCGATATGTTCGCGCAGGAAGATGGCGGCGGCAACCGACGTGACGAGCGGTTCCATCGCCATTAACACCGAGGTGTTGCCCGCCGTGCTGAGCTTATTGCCCCACACCTGAACGCGATGCCCCAGCATGAACACCACGCAGCCCATCAACAGCGTCTTTAGCAGATCCCATCCGCGCGGCGCTTTCCCGGGCAGCCAGGGCCAGAGCATCAGCAACGGAACCGTGGCCAGGCCAAAACGCAGGGTGACGATGCCTCCGGGCGTGAGATAATCTCCCAAGGGCTTGTAAATACACAAGGAAGCCGCCCAGAGGAAGTTCATGAGGATCAGGAGAATGAGGTAGGAAGGGCGCATTTGATCAACCTCCAAGCTGCAATATCCAAGCCCCAGAAAAGCTCCAATATCCAAACTCCAACGCTTCGAGAAGGCGTTGTTGCGATGCAATATCATTAAAGAGCCACTGCCCAAGACGAGTCGCGAGTCCCATTGGAGCTTGTAGCTTGTAGCTTTTCTGGAGCTTGGTGCTTGGTGTTTGGAGCTTACTCATTGAGTGCCTTCCAAATGCACCCGATACCGCTCATGCATGTACAACTCATCCGCCACCTGGTACATCGCCGTCGCGTCGCGTTCCAATTCGAGATCGGTCGCATCCGGGTCTTTGATGCGGCGCAGCTCTTCGACCTTCGGGTTGCCGTGATAAAACTCCACCAATTTGTTGATGCCGAGCACGACCATCCGGTTATCGCGGAACATGCCGATGTCCCGGTTATGATTGATGAGCACGCGCCCGCCTTCCGGAGGGCTGTTCAGCAAGTCGCGTCCGAAAAACATCGTTTGATACGGACGGCCCAGCAGGCCGAGAATGGTCGGCGAGACATCCAGCGAGCAGCCGAGTTGCGGCAGGCGCTGCGGCTCCTTGACCACGGCGGGGCCAATGATGAGCAATGGAATCTCGTAGGAGAAAATCGGGATGTCCTGGCTGCCATAGACGCGCGCGCCGTGGTCCGCCACGACCACGAAGATGGTTTTGGAGTAGAACGATTCATTCTTCAACATTTTGAAATAGCGTCCCAGCGCATAGTCGGTGTATTTGACGGCATTTTCGCGCGTGCGTTTGTCCGGGTCCTCGGGAATCCGGCCCTTGGGGTACGTGTACGGCTTGTGATTCGAAACTGTGAGCACGGTGGCGAAGAAGGGCTTTCCCGCGGCTTCGAGCGTGCGGAATTCCTGGATCGCGCGGTCGTAGAGATCTTCGTTGCAGACGCCCCAGATGGTGGCAAAAGTTGGCTTCTCGAAATGCTTTTGCTCGACGAATTTGTCGTAACCGTTGTTCACCGCGAATGAACGCATGCCATCAAACAGTCCCCTGCCCCCGTAAAGAAAAATCGTGCTGTAACCATCCCGCTTGAGAATGCGCGCGATGGTTTCCACATTGTCGGAACGATCGCGCTTGACGATGGAGTCGCCGGGCAACGGCGGGAACGAGGAAAGCACGCCCTCGAAGCCGCGCACTGTGCGATTGCCGGAGGCGTAAAGATTCGTGAACAGCATGCCTTCCTCCGCCGCTAGGCGGTCCAATTCCGGCGTGAGCGTGTTGCTCCGGCCGAGGCAGCCCCAGAATTCGGAACCGAGGCTTTCTTCGAGCATGATGACCACGTTGTATTTCGGCTTGTCCAGGCTGCCGGCGATGCTGCGTTGGAGCGAGTTGGTGTCCCCGGGTGCGGTGGCGGGGCCGTTCGTTGCCGGCGCCGCCGGAGACACAAACGTGGCGTTCGGTTCCGTTAAGAGCCGCCGGGTGCGTTGATATGCTTCCTCGCGCGGCAAGGTTCGATAGAAGGCGGAATAATCAAGATTGCGTGACCAGGCGGCGGTCACGAACGCCAATGTGCCGTTGTTTGCCACCTCGTTGAGGACGCGTTCGTTGCTGAATCGCGATTCGCCTCCGCTAACGGTGAACCACAAAACAACACACAAGCCCAGCGCACCCGCGAAACGCAGCATTCTTGCTCCCGCGCGGGTGGGAATGTCCCAAATGGGTTTTGTGAGCTGGTGCACCGCCACCAGCAGACACGCGGCAAACACGCCGCACACAGCGAGGATAATGCCGACCGGGTAAGTATCCCAAATGTTGACGAATGTTTCGTGCGGGTACCACAGGTAATCCACGGCGACGGTGTTAAAGCGCGATTTGAATTCCTCGAAGAAATAAAATTCTGCGAATAGAAGGAATACCTGGATGAACCAGAACAGGAAAAACGCGCCTTTAAAGAAAAAGCGATGCCCCCAGAAACGAAATAAACGATCCGGAATGATGGCCAGCCAGAAGACCAGCGGCAGAGTCAGCGCCAGCGCCGCGAATATGTCCAGGTGAAGCCCGATGAGGAAGGCCTTCAGGAGATCCACGAAATGCACCGGCGTGGGCTTGAAGAAGCAAAACAGCACCACGCGCAAAGCAAAGCAACAGCCGAGCAGGGCCAAAAAATTGACCGCTGCCAGCGAAAATCGGGATCGAGCCCGTATTTCAGACGCTTTCATTCGAGTTCAAATAAGACGAATTTACCGCGAGCGTAAACTCTCTTTTGCTTTAGCTCGGATGACAACCAAAATTTGCTTGGGCGAGGACAAAATTTGTACGTTCCTGGTGTAAGGCTGGAAGTAAAACCGGCCTTCTGAATACAAGCCCGGTCGTTTTCGTCTCTTGCTCCGTTTAGGGATTGAAAATCCCGCAGATTCAGTTATTCTAATGGCAATTCAACCGATGAAGAAATGGCTCATAGTATTGGTGGCAGTGTCGGCAGGCGCTGCCGGGTATTATGTTTGGGGCAACGGGCAGAAGGCGAAACGCCCGGTGAACGCTCCCGTGCGGCCTTCAACGGCGGCGGTCGAATCGCGCAATATCCGTTTTGTCCTGACAGCGGCGGGAGACATCGGCCCGGCGGACCAGGTTTCCGTGCGCCCCGAGATCAACGGGAAAGTTTCCATCCTGACCGTGGACATTGGAGATTCGGTGAAAAAAGGCGACCTGCTTTTTGCGCTCGATGACCGGGATTTGCAGAGCCAGCGCTCCTCGCAACTGACGGAAATCGAAGGGAGCAAACTGGCCCTGGAAAAGACGAGACGCAATTACGAACGCAGCCAGCGGCTCTTCGCCGATCATCTGATCGCGCAGGAGGTTTATGATGACGCCAAGACGGATTTTGAATTGGCCCAAAACACGCTGGAGAAGGCGCAGAAGGATTTGAGCGTGCTGGAAGCGCAACTCGAGAAGACGCGGATCATGGCTCCGTTCGATTGCACCGTGTTGACGAGGCCGGTGTCGGTCGGCCAGGCGGTGTCGGGAGCGGGCGGGAACAACGGCGGCACGGAGGTCATGACCATCGCCAACCTCCGGGACATGATCGTGGCGGCGCACGTCAACCAGGCGGACGTCACCCGGATGAAAGTCGGCCAAACCGTGGACATTGAAGTGGAAGCTGTTCCGGGCCTGAAATTTCCGGGCACGGTGTATCGCATCGCGCCCCAGGCCACCATCAAGAACAACCTCAAAGGTTTCGACAGTCAGATTCTGCTGAAGGACATCGACCCGCGCGTGCGCCCCGGGATGACGGCGAATTTGAACATCCCGTTGATGGCGGCGGACAATGTGCTCGCGGTGCCGCTCGCGGCGGTGTTTACCGAGCAGGGTGATCGTTACGTTTATGTGAAGGGCGATGAAGGGTTTGAAGTGCGGCCAGTGCAGGTGGGAGTGGCGGATTTTCAATACGCGGAAATTTTGAGCGGGTTGACGGCCGGTGAGGTGGTTTCACTGGTGCGTCCCACCGATGATGAAACGGACGGCAAATCCGTCAAAGAGCGCGCGAAGGAAAAGAAAGGCGGCACAAACACCCCGCAAACCAGCGGCGCTCCAGCCGGCACCAACCGGGTGGCGGAGACAGGGAAGCGGGCCGCTTCCTGAGCGCTTCTCCCTGACCCGTATGGCGCTCATCGAGGTTCGCAACGTCAGCAAGCTCTACCATTTGGGCGGCGAGGAAATACGCGCGCTGGACGACGTCTCGCTCGACATTGATGGCGGCGAGTTCATTTCCATCATTGGCCCGTCGGGCAGCGGCAAATCAACGCTGATGCACATTCTCGGCTGCCTGGATTCCCCGACGCACGGCACCATCAAGCTGGATGATACGATGATCGAGAACGCCACGCCGCATCAACTGGCGCGCATCCGCAACCAGAAGATCGGGTTCGTGTTCCAGTTCTTCAATCTCCTGCCCAAGCTGAACGTGCTGCAAAATGTGGAGTTGCCGATGGTCTATAGCGGGTTTTCGAGCCGCGAACGGCGCGAGCGCGCGCTGGCCGCGCTGAAGTTGGTCGGTCTGGAGAATCGGGCCAGGCATCGTCCGATGCAGATTTCCGGCGGGCAGCAACAGCGCGTCGCCATTGCGCGAGCATTGGTGAACAATCCCAAAATTGTGTTCGCGGATGAACCAACCGGAAACCTCGACTCGAACACCGGCGAGGCCATCCTGGAGTTGTTCCGCAAGCTGAGCCAGGAAGGGCGAACGATCGCGCTGGTGACGCATGATCCGGAAATCGCCGCGGTTACGCCGCGAAGAATTGAAATTCGCGACGGGAAGATTGCCAAAGAAGTGGATCCGCGTCTGGCAGGGCTGGATCGGGGCATGGCTGTGCAGAAGCAAAACGCTAATCAGGTGGCATGAACTTGAAGGCTGGATTTTTCCTGAACTGGAACAAGCAATGGGGACGAAGGCATCCCCACCCCGGTAGTGAAGAGGCGCTTCGCCGACTGCCATGAATTTGGTCAATGCCATCATGGTGGGATTGAAGGAGATTTGGGCGCACAAGTTTCGCTCGGTGCTCACGATGCTGGGGATCATCCTTGGGGTATCGAGTTTGGTAGGCATGTCCGCGCTGGTAAAGGGGATGGAGAATGGGATGAAGGAAGCGCTCATTGCCATCGGCGGCGTGGAGAAGGTCCGGCTTGAGGAAAATGATTTGCCCGCCTATCAGCAGACCATGGCGGACCAAGCCGTGGGTTGCACCATGAACGATGTTTATGCACTGCAAAAAAGCGCGCCGCTGATAAAAATGGTGACCCCGGAGATGCGCACCCGCGACGTGACCATGACCCACGGCAACCGCTCGTTCACGCCGTGGAATTTCATCGGCACCTGGCCGAACGCGCTTGAAATGAACCAGCACGTCGTGGAATACGGGCGCATGTTCAATGAGATCGATGATGAGCAGGCGCGCAATGTCTGTGTCATCGGCACGGCGGTGCGTGATTCGCTGTTTGGTTCGCCGGAACAATTGGGGTACGAATACAACCCGGTGGGCGAACAAATCACCGTTAAGCACCAGCCGTTCACCATCATTGGGATGTTCGAGCATTACGAGAGCGAACAGGACCGCAAGGCCCGCGAGTTCGCCAAAACGCAACCTGTCCAATTGGTCGCCAATACGAATGGCCCGGCCAAAAGCCGTGGCTGGGGCGGACGGCGCAGCAGCGGCGGTTTTGTTTTCTCGATGAAGAACAACACCGTTTACATTCCGCTCAACACGATGTGGATCAAGTTTCGCGCCACCGCCGGCTCGAACAATATTCCCGATGCGCGATTGTCCAACATGTCGGTCAAGGTGGCGGACGTGGAACTGATGGACCAGGCCATCCAGCAGGCGCACAACGTGCTGATGCACACCCACAAGGGGTTGGAAGATTTCGCGTTCCAAACGCAGGAGGACTGGGCGGACAACATCAACAAGGCAATCAAGAACGCGCGCATGAGCGGCGGGATTATCGCCGCCATCAGCCTGCTGGTGGGCGGCATCGGCATCATGAACATCATGCTCGCCAGTATTACCGAGCGGATACGCGAAATCGGCATTCGCAAAGCCATTGGCGCGACCTTCTCCGACGTGTTCATCCAAATCCTGGTCGAGAGCGTGGTGATTGCGGTCATCGGCGGCGCGGCGGGTTTGCTCACTTCCATGGGGTTGGTCAACTTTCTGGCGTTCCTCTCGCCTACGGACAATACGCCCGTGATCACGGTCAACGCGATGATGATTGCGTTTGCGTTTAGTGTCGGGGTGGGTATCATGGCCGGACTTTTTCCGGCGTTCAAAGCGGCTAAATTGGATCCGATCCAGGCCTTGCGTTATGAGTAGATGCCAGTGTTCACTTCAACATGCTATGAAACTCCAATCCTTCCCAACCATTGCCTCAATGCTGCTCTCCTTCGCCGCGACCAGCCTGGCGGCGCCATTCGTCGGACCGACCTTTTACGGGGATGCTCCGGACGAGCATCATCCCTGGGCGGTGCACGATGGAAACCGGCCGCAGCCAACCATTGTCGTTCCGGGCACGTTCAGCACGCAGGAACAGCCGGGCAAACCTCCTTCCGACGCAGTGATTCTGTTCGACGGGACGGATCTCTCCAAGTGGGAGGCCGATTCCGGCGAAGGGGTGCCGACCAAATGGATCATCAAGAACGGAGCAATGGAATGCGTCCCCGGCTCCGGTTTCATCCGAACCCGCGATAAATTCGGCGATTTCCAGTTGCACGTCGAATGGGCCGCGCCGACGAGGGTCGAGGGAGACAGCCAGGGTCGTGGAAACAGCGGCGTCTTTCTCATGGGCCTGGTTGAAATTCAAGTCCTGGATAATTACATGAATCCGACCTATGCCGACGGCATGGCGGGCGCGATCTACGGCCAGAATCCGCCGCTGGCCAACGCCTTGCGTCCGCCGGGCGAGTTTCAAGTCTATGACATCGTTTTCCGGCGGCCGATTTACCGGAATGGCGAACTGGTTGACGCCGGTTATGTCACCATCTTCGAGAATGGCGTTCTGGTGCAGGATCACGGTTTGATCGAAGGCCCCACGGGACACATGAGGCGAACCAAGGCAGTGCCGTTCCCGGAGGCTGGTCCGCTGAAGCTGCAGGACCATGGCAATCCCGTTCGTTACCGTAATATCTGGTATCGCCCCTTGCCTCCGCGCGCGATTGAAGGCGGAACGGACGGGCCGCTGACGACCGAGGCCACCACTGCGAAGCGGCAGGAACTTGCGATGGCGATTCGGCAGGACGCGCAGAAGCTGGAAAACCCGGCGAATCCCCTGCCCCAAATGTTGCGTTTGGCGGAATCCCTCCAGTACGCCGAGGATGCGGTAACGCTCCAAAAGGTCCAACAAATGGCCGCCCAATACGTTGACGCGCTGGATCAATTGCCAGCCGATAAACTTGGCCCAAAGAAGGACGAAGCCCGGCATGTGCGCGATGTTTTCAATTATCTCACCCGGTTCAAAGTCCTTTCCGCCAGCTTCGAACCAAAGCTCAAGCTGGAGCAGCTTATCAAGAACCAAAACTGGGATAAGCGGCCGGACGGCAAGCAAAAGCGTAAAGCAAGCGAGTGAGTTGCCTATCTCGGTAGGGCGCGTCACTCCGTGCGCGCCGACGGCGGGCAGAGGACTGCCCGCCCTACCGAGACAGGTTCTTCGTAGGGAATATCTGGGGGCGTCTTGAAATACCACGAAGAACTGGCGGCAGGATGCCGCCATCACTGGCACGCTGGAAGCGCGCCGCTACGTGGCGGCAGCCATTCTGGCTGCCAGTGAACGCGGCTTCCAGCCGCGTTGCCACACTCGAATGTCAATGTCTGAAGCCAGAAATGGCCGATTGACAAGAATTGTGGTTCGGCTAGGGTTACCGGCTCTAATTGATTTGAAATAGACAAATATTATGCCGAACACGAAGTCCGCCGAACGCCGCATGCGCAACAGCGCCCGCAAGCAAACTCAAAACCGCAGCATCAATGCGCGGCTGCATTCGCTCGAAAAGAAATATCTCGAGCTGGTTGGCGCGGGGAAAAAAGAGGACGCGACCAAAGCCTATCAGGCGGTCAGCTCCGCCCTCGATAAAGCCGCCAAGACCGGCACCGTCCACAAATCCCGCGCCAGCCGCAAGAAATCGCGACTCGCCGTCCGGCTTAATACGCTGAAGGTGGCTTGAGGCCCCATGGGAGCGCGGCATTTATGCCGCCTCGCTTCGCGGCACAAGGTCGCGGAGCAACTAAATGACGGTAGCCGTGGGTTTTTAACCCACGGGTGGGCGGAAGGAAAACTGAGCGCCTTCATCTGATTCTCCCGCGCGATACTGCCCAGATAGGGCCAGACCCGTTCTTCGATGTTTGGACGCAGCCAGGGCTCGCAACTTTTCGTGCTGAAAACGACGTGGTAATGCAAGGACGTATAGGTGTTAGCGTTTGCGAACCGTGGGCTGAAGCCATGGCTACCATCATTTGGTCGCTCCGCGACCCTGGGCAAGCCGCCGGACAAACGGACGAATTAAACACCCTACTTCCCAGCCAGCGCCTTCTCCGTTGTGAGGGAACTTTCCTGAGACCGAAAGAGCCTTGATTTGATCAATCCCATCTTGGAGAGGCGGAACCGGGCTGAAGTCGAAAGGCAGCCGAAGCCGTATTTGATGCTGCGGCGCAGGTTGATCGAGGACGCCTCGGCGAAGTATTTGGTGGGGCAACTGACCTCGCCAATGGTGAAGCCGTACCAAAGGATTTGCGCGAGCATCTGGTTGTCAAAGACGAAGTCGTCGGAATTTTCGGCGAGGGAGATTCTCTCCAACAATTCGCGTGAGAAAGCGCGATAGCCGGTGTGGTACTCGGACAGCTTCGCGCCGAGAAAGAAATTCTCCGCCGCGGTGAGGAACCGGTTGGCAATGTATTTCCATAGCGGCATGCCGCCCTTGAGCGCGTATCCCCCCAGAATACGGCTGCCCAGGACGCAAGGATGCAGGCCGTTGCCGATGATGGAGACCATCGCGGGAATCAGTTTGGGCGTGTACTGATAGTCCGGATGGATCATGATGATGATGTCGCCGCCGGCTTCCAAGGCCAGGCGGTAACAGGTCTTCTGATTGCCGCCGTAACCCTTGTTCACTGGATGGACATGCACCTGGACATTCGGCAGGGTGCGGGCAATGGCTGCGGTGTCGTCCTTGCTGCCGTCATCGACCAAAATAATGAGGTCCACCAGGTTTTGTTCCATGACCTCGTCATAGGTTTTACGGAGCGTTTTCGCGGCATTGTACGCGGGCATGACCACGATGACTTTCTGGTTCTGAAACATGGCGAATAATTTCGGCGGCGCATGCTTTTAGCGCCTTTACCGGCCAAGAACCTGCCCGAAGTCAGTGTGGGTTGGGAAGCTCAAAGTAGCGATGCCCCTGTTTCCGAGTAAGAGCAATGTCGGAATGCAGGCTGCTTGAGCCATATAAAGATGTAATTGTTTGCCGTCCGTGGGCATGGTCAGGTTTGAATGGTTCGATAATTGTGAACCACCGTTCCCAATGCGATTGCAAACCGATAGCACCGGAAGCCGGATAAGGAAATCGACGCCAGCTCGCGCTCGGCGGTCATTTCTCCCGGGTGGATTTACGTTGATTGAATTGCTGGTGGTGATCGCGATCATAGCCATCCTGGCCAGCTTGCTGTTGCCGGTGCTGGGCAAGGCCAAGATTCGAGCGCAACGCATTGCGTGCATTTCGAACCTCCGGCAACTCGCGTACGGGTGCATCATGTATCCGACCGATAGCGATGGGCAACTGACCACGAGTTGGCCGCTGGCGTTGACGGGACATCCGGAACCGGTGAACCCCTATTGTTGGTGCCCTGGTTATGCCGCCACCGGGCCGCACGATCCGACTTACGGACCGGCGCCCCTTTATTCCGCCACGAATCAATACGCGCTGATGCAGGGCAAAATCTGGCCCTATGTCAAGTCGCCCGGCGTTTATCGCTGCCCAGCCGACAAGAGCCAGATCAACGGGGTTCCGGTGGTGCGCAGCGTGTCCATGAACGGCTGGATTGGCGGCCGCACTTACGGCGACCCCAACGACCCGGGTAGCAGTGTGACATATAACAGCCCGCCCGCCGGGGACAGCGTCCTCAAGTACACCTTCTTCCGCAAGGAAAGCCAGCTCAGCAATCCCTCGGGCATCTGGTACCTGCTGGACGAGGATGAAAAAAGCATCAACGACGCCATGTTCCTGGTCGATATGGAGCTTGGCAACGGCCTGGCGGATGCGCCTTCGCGCCGCCATGCCAACGGCTATGGCATCAATTTCGCCGACGGCCACGCCGAAATCTTCAAGCTGCTGGACGGGCGGACGATGAGCTGGAGTTTTCTACCCGTGCCCAAAAGCAATCCCCTGAACGTCGATTGGCAAAAGTTGCGGAATGTTTCCAGCGTGCCGCGGTGAAGTTCACCTGGCAGCGGGCGTGGGTTTGAGGTCCGAGCAGAGCTGGAGCTCCGCGCTCCGCCGTTCGCCGAGGTGTTACAGAAATATTCAGAATTCAGTTGCATGGGAAGGCAGATCGTGTTCTATTAACGGCGTCAGTGAAGGAGGGACTGGCGCAGAGCGCCGTAATGTTCAATGACAAATGACCATGGCCAAAACGGGCCTGTGGGGAGCTTGGCCACGATGGATTTCGCCCCATTCCGCTGGGGGCATGTTCTTTGACAATCAAAAATGAGCCCAAAGTCTGGCAAATCAAGATCCCGTTATGTCAGAAGCCGCAGCGACGGGCCAAAGTCACAAGTGAGACATTTTGGCACACCAGGAGCCCTGCGTACATAGCGGGGGGAATTAAACTTCGGGGCGGAGAATTAAGGCAAATTAAACCAAATTAAAGTAAATTAAACCTCCAATTTCTGGCGCAGGAACCCTGGCCAGGCTTAAAAACCGGCCTAAGCACTTGATGCATGGCTGGTTACGCGGGAAACGGCAGTTTTCGCTGTTTTCAAGGAGCTTGGGAATCGAGGACGACGACGAGAACGAGAACGAGGACGATTAATAGGGCGCAGACCAGAACCCCCGCGTCCGCACGATGGCTGAGACAATGCCTGAGGTGTAAAATTCCTTCTTGCAACTAAGTCTCAATTAACATAGTTTGGTTCCCAATGCGAAAGCCAGTGCATGAGGATATCGTTCGCGAGGGCAAATGCGCCCAGCCAGCCGTCTGCCCGTTAAGCCGGGTGCGGGCGGGCACGGTCGTATGCATAAAGGAACTGGCGACCCCCTTGGAACTTCGTAATCGCCTTCGGGAAATGGGCTTTTGCGAGGAACAGAAAATCAAGCTGCTGAGCCGCGAGGGAAATCTTATCTGCCAGGTTTGCAATGCGCGTCTTGGTATCAGCGCCGAACTGGCGGATGGAATTCTCGTCGAACCGGTCCCTCAGCGGCTGAAAGTGGCGTGAGCCATGCCCTCTGACCCGCAACCGCTGACCTCGGTCGCTCTCGGCGTCACCGCCACAGTTGCGGAAATTAAATTACCGCCGGAAAGACGTCCGCGGCTCATGGAGATGGGCTTGCTCGTCGGAACGCAGGTCGAGCTCGTGCGATTCGCGCCCATGGGTGACCCTGTGGAAATCAAGGTGCGCGGCTACAATTTGACTTTGCGCAAGCATGAAGCGGAACAAATCTGGGTGCGAACCGATGTGGTCCAGGCCAAGTGACAAGACCATGGCCCAGAGTGATAAAGGTTTGCCCTCACCATGAACTTCCAAAGAGTAGAATGTCTTTGGCTCCATCGCGGATCTGAGTTGGGGCACGGGTTCAATGCGCGAAACTTCACCGGAGAATTCTCAGCCCAGCCGGAGATCGGAAGATGACTCCGTCTTACATCGTCCTGACCGGGAATCCGAATTGCGGCAAAACCACCTTGTTCAACGCCCTCACGGGTCTGCGCGCCAAGGTCGGCAATTACGCGGGCGTCACGGTGGAGCGCAAGGAAGGACGTCTGCTGGACACGCCCGCGGACGCGGCCCTGCGCGTGCTCGACCTGCCCGGCACCTACAGCCTCAGCCCGCAGTCGCTCGATGAACAAATCTCGCGCGATGTCCTGCTGCATCGTTTGCCGGAGTTGCCCGCGCCGGCATTGATCGTAGTAGTGGCCGATGCGTCGAATCTTCAGCGCAATCTCTATTACGCGACGCAGGTAATCGAGCTGGGATATCCGACGCTGGTGGCATTGAACATGGTTGATGTGGCGGAGGAAAACGGCCATTCGGTTGACGCGGCGGGACTCGCGAAGGCGCTGGGAACGCCGGTGCTCCCGGTGGTGGCCAGCACGGGCAAAGGCGTCCCGGCATTGCGGCAGAAGATTTTGGCGTCGTTGCGGACGGGAGTGGAAGAGGACAAGGGATTACGGGCGGAGAATAACCGGCGGCCGCCCGGTCGTTTCGTGGAACTGCCGGGCGCGCTGGGCGATGCCGTGAAAGAAATCGCCAGCTTGTTGGCTGGAGCTTTCCAGGAGCATCGCGCGCAAGCGGCCGCGGAGGCGCTCTTGATTTTGAGCAACGAAAAGGCGCTGGCTTCGAGCGTGGAACATTACCCGGTCTTAATTCAGGAAGCCGTCAGCGCCGCGCGCCAGCGGTTGGACGCCGCTGGCGTGGATTGGCGCAGCACTCCGATCGAAGCGCGTTACGCCAGCATCATGACCATTTCCCAGTCCGTGGTGGTCGAAACGCGGCGCTCCGGGGAGACGTTCAGTGATAAATTGGATCGCGTGTTGACCCACAAGGTTTGGGGCACGCTCATTTTCATCGCCATCATGGGGGCCATGTTCCAGAGCATCTTCAGCTTCGCGCGCATTCCCATGGACGCGATCCAGTCCGTTGTGGATTGGACGGGCGGCATGGTGGGGCGCTCGATTCCGCCGGGCGATTTGAACAGCCTGCTGGTGGGTGGGGCGATCGCGGGTGTTGGGGCCGTGGTTGTATTTTTGCCGCAAATTCTGCTGCTGTTCTTTTTCATTGGCCTGCTCGAAGACACTGGTTACATGGCGCGCGCGGCGTTCTTGATGGATCGCTTGATGAGCAAAGTGGGGCTGCATGGCAAGAGCTTCATTCCCATGCTCAGTTCGTTCGCGTGCGCGATCCCGGGCATCATGGCGACGCGCACCATTGAGAGCCCCAAGGACCGTTTGGTAACGATCCTGGTCGCGCCGCTGATGAGTTGTTCCGCGCGGTTGCCGGTTTATACTCTGTTGATCGCGGCCTGCATACCGGATCGCCGCGTGCTGGGATTTCTTCCCCTGCCCGGCCTGACGCTGCTCTCGATGTATCTGCTCGGCATCGTAGTGGCGCTGCTCATGGCGTGGCTTTTCAAGAAGACCCTGCTCAAGGGTGAAACCCCGATGCTCATCATGGAACTCCCGCCTTACAAACGGCCCCTCGTGCGCGTCGTGGCGCGCCACATGTGGGACCGTTCGGTGATTTTTTTGCGCCGCGCGGGAACGGTGATCCTGGGCATCAACATTCTCCTTTGGGCGCTGGCCACCTATCCTCGCAGCAACGCCATCACGCGCCAGTACGAAACGCAGCGCTCGGCGATCCTCTCCGCTCCGGTTAATCACGAGGCCGCAACTTCGATGGTAACGGAAGAATCCGCCCGGACCGGGCAATTGGCGGCGCTGGACAAGGAAGAAAGCGGCGCAAAACTTCGCTACAGTTTCGCCGGGCGCATGGGCCGATTCATCGAGCCGGTGATTGCTCCGCTGGGTTTCGATTGGAAGATCGGGATTGGCGTCATTTCGTCATTCGCGGCCCGTGAAGTATTTGTAAGCACCATGTCCACCGTTTACAACCTGGGGCAGGGAGCCGATTCCGAAGCCATCACGCCCAGCCTCGCCAAAACGCTCCGGGAACAAAAGCACACGGACGGCACGCCGGTTTATACGGCGCTGACGGCGGTGACATTGATGGTCTTCTATGTTTTCGCGCTGCAATGCGCCAGCACGGTCGCGATTGTCCGGCGCGAAACGAATTCATGGAAGTGGCCGGTGTTTCAGTGGCTCTACATGGGCGCGCTCGCCTGGACGCTGGCCTTCATCACGTACCAGGGCGGCCGGTTGCTCGGCTGGAATTGATCACAGGCCTCCGGCCTTGCCGGACGCCGCTGCCGTCGTTTCCGATTTCGCCACCTCCACGGCATAGACGTGACTGGGTCCGTGCATATTCGAGCGGAACACGATCCACTTCCCGTCGGGAGTAAAGGTTGCGTTCGGTTCGAGTTCGTAATCGTGCTTCGAAAGGTCGACGAGTTTTTCGGCTTTGAGTTTATTGCCATCGGGCGTGAAGAGATACAGCCATTGGCCGTTGCCCGGAGCGGCCACGCTGCGCGGGCCGCCGCCATCCCCAGAAAAGAGTTTGCCGTCGCAGGAGACATTGTAATGCACAGACCACTCGTCGCGGGGTATTTGGTAGCGGGTTTTTTCTCCGGTGGCCACATCCACGCCAGCGAGCCAGAACTCGCGTCCCTTGGGTGTTTGCAGGTCGTACCAGATGGTTTTGCCATCGGCGCTGAAGAATTCGTGCCCGGCAATTTCCATGTCCATCGTGCGCGTGTGAATTTTTCGCAGGCCGGTGCCATCGGTGCGGATGGTCCAGATGCGGTCCACCTTGTGCCAGGGGCCTTCGTGGCAAAACATCAGCAGCGTTGGGTCGGTTGGCGAGAATTGGACGTGATTGAGCCAATTCGTGCTGGGATGGAAGGTTTTAAATTGGCCGCTTTGAATGTCGATGGTGTAAAGGCGCATGGGCAGGCGCGCGGCCCAGCGCGCTTCGAGACTGCTGTCCGGGTTGCTTGATTTTCGTTCGTAGGCAGGGCCGGGCTTGACAGAATCGGCACTGGCCAGAGCATTGGTTGAAAGCGTCGCCGGCCAGTCATTGCTCCGGGATTGGCTGCCCTCCACCACGCTGCCTGCCAGGAGCGTGTCGTCCGCATTCACCGCCAAGCCCGAGCCGCGCCGGAACTCTGGGGGAATCTTCGCGATCTCACGCGTGGCATGCGTGTCCAGGTGCGTGGCGTAAACGGTCCCCTGCCGGACGTAAAATACCTGCCGCGTTTTGCGTCCGACGACGACCTGGTCCGCGTGGCCTTCGACGATTGATTCGATTTTGTGCGTCTTAAGATCAACTGTGGATAGTCCCGAAGGCGTCGCGAAAACAAGCCGGTCACCCCCGGATGAGTAGCTGTTCTGGTGGAAGTAAAAACTGAAACTCCACGGTTCATGTGACAAACGGACTATCCGGTGACCCGTGGCGGGATCGATCCAATCGGTGGGTGGATCCTCGGCGGCGGAGGCGGGAACGCTAATGGCAACCAGAGTGAGGAGCAAAAGTGGCGCGAGCAGGAAGGAACGTGGATAGGGCTTCATAGTTTTTGAAGTGGGCAACAGTTCAAAGGGAGATCAGGATTAAGATTAAGAGGAGGCATGGTTTGTCCTGTCTTCACGGTACACAAGGGCGCCCGGCACAGGGCTTGACTTCGATGGTCGTGGTGGCCGCCTCCAAATCCCGGGAAACCGCTTTCAATTGAATCGAGCCGGGTTGCTTTTTGGATTGAATGAGGACCTGGCACAGGCCGTTGAAGGCCTTGCGTTTGGCGGCTTTGTCAGGTTCGTGGCTGCTGGGATCACCATTGCCAACCCCGAGGATGGTTGCGTTGGGGCCGACTTCGAAGCTCACTTCATTGTCGGCGACAGGAACGGTACGGCCTTGCGCATCCACGATGGAGACGGTCACGAGCGAGACATCCTCGCCATCGGCGTTGATCGCGCAACGATCCGGTGCAAGCTTGACGGCCGCCGGTGAACCAGTGGTTTCGACCTGCGCAACAGCCGTTTCCTTTCCATCTTTGAAGCCGCGCGCCACCAACTTGCCCGGAGCATATTTAACTTTCCAAGCCAAGTGGGAATTGCGCGGCATCTTTTGACGGCCAAGGACCTGTCCATTGAGGGAGAGTTCGACTTCGTCGCAATTCCCGTGGCACCAAACTTCGATTTCAGTGCCTTCTTTACCCGGCCAATTCCAATGTGGGAACAAATGCAGCACCGGTTTGTCCGTCCACCACGCCTGATAGTAGAAGAAATCATCTTTGGGAAAACCGCACGTGTCGATGACACCAAAATGGGAATTGATACAGGGCCATGAGTAGGGCGTCGGCTCGCCGCGGTAATCGAATCCGGTCCAAACAAAAGCACCGGCCAGGAACGGCCGGGCGGCGTAAAAAGTCCACCAATCCTCAGCCGTGGCGCCCCAGCGCGGGGCGTTCACGTCATAGGCGCTCATGTAACCTTTTTCCTTGTCGTTCGCGTAAATTCCGCGCGTGGCCAGCGTGCTGGCTTCTTCGCTGCCAAAGGCGGGTTGCTTTGGAAACTTTTTATGAAAATCGTCGATGCCGCCCTGGTGCTTGTAGTTAAAGCCTTGCACGTCCACGACACCGGAGAATCCCCTGCCCCATTGCCCGTTCATCGCCACGGTGGTGAGCCGTGTCGAATCCAGGCGGTTGGCGACCTCCTTCATCGTGCGCATGATCCGCGCGCCTAGTTCGCTGCCCTGGATGCTCTCCTCATTGCCCAGCGACCAAATGAAAATCGCGGGATGATTGCGATCGCGCAGGAGCAGGCGCTCCAATTGGCCGAGGATTTCAGGGCTGCTGCCGACCGCGCGCGTCTCATCCATCACGAGCATGCCAAGCCGATCACAGGCTTCGAGCAACTCCGGCGTGGGCGGATTATGGGAGGTGCGATAAGCGTTGCAGCCCATTTCCTTGAGTTTCTCGATGCGGAAGTATTGGATGCGATCCGGCAGGGCCGCGCCGATGCCCGCATGGTCCTGATGATTGCAGGTGCCCTTGATCTCAACACGCTGGCCGTTCAGGAAAAAGCCCTTGTCAGGATCGAAGCTGACCGCGCGGATGCCGAACGGAGTTTCGTAACGATCCACCTCACCGCCGCCGCTCTTGATCGAAGTGACAAGCTGGTAAAGGTTCGGCGATTCGAGCGACCACAATCGGGCGTCGCGAACCGGCAACTCCATCGTGACTTCGCGTTCCTCCAGCGGCTTGAGGGAAATTTTGGTGACGCGCTTCGAAGCGACCGCCTTGCCATCGATGTCCTGGATGACTGAAATCAAATCGAACACAGCCGGCTGCGTGTCTTCGTTCACCACGCGCGCTCTGGCGGTCACAACCGAATTTTTTCCCTTGATTTCAGAAGTGACATAAGTGCCCCAATGAGCCACGTGCAGCGGGCTCGTTTTGACCAGCCAGACATGCCGATAAATGCCTGCGCCTTCGTAAAACCAGCCTTCCTCCTGTGACGCATCCACGCGCACGGAAACAACGTTGGTTCCGCCGTAGTTCAAGTAATCGGTAATGTCACAACGAAAGCCGATGTAACCACTATCGTTCCTGCCCACGAGATTGTTGTTGACCCAAACGCAGCAATCGCGAAAGACCCCATCGAATTCGAGCGACAAGCGCCGTCCTTTGTCCGCCACGGGAACGAAGAACGGGCGTCGATACCAGCCAACGCTCGTCCCGGGAAAGTTGCGGCCCAGCGGCTTGAATCCGTGGCCTTTGTCCGCCGTTTGGTCGAAAGGTAATTCCACGGCCCAGTCATGCGGCAGATCGACCGGGGTCCAATCCCGGTCATTGAACCGAAGGCTTGATGTGGCGTTGGCGCGTGAGGCTTTGGCGAGCGCCTGGCCGGTTCCAAAATTAAAGTCCAGCTTGGGGTCGTTCAAATTGCCGAGGTGGAACCGCCAGCCGGAATCCATCAAAAGCCGCTCGCGACCGGGTACGGCGTCCGCCTTGGCGGCCGGAACGAGCGCAAGAAGGACCAGCGGAAGTGCGAATCGGCGGGCGAGCTTTGTTATCATGGTATCGTGAATGGTTTGGGCCTCATCGTTGACTCACGGATGCGCTGGCGGTGCGGTGGGTTCGTCGAGTTCGAGCCGAAGGTAATCATACATGACGCCCTGGGACCATGAATTGGCGCGAGAGGCAAGTTTGAGCACATTTGTCCCACGCGCCAGGACGGCGGCATCGAAGCCAAGGTCCTTCTCGATCCAGTACGCGCGAATACCGTCGCGCTGCATGGCGCTGGTCGAAGGGAGCGTGCCGGTTTCCCCAATGGACTTATCGTTCACGAACGCCTCGACATTGCAACCGCTGTGAGTGCCGCAAAAAGCTAGGCGCAACGTGGCCTTGCCGTGCGGCGCTTCGGGCATGGTCCACGTAACCGACCAGGTCGTGCTGTGAACGCTCCGGCCACCGAAACGGATCGGTTGCGGTCTGGCTTGCTCGTCGTCCTCTCCAACCACGGGAACGTTGCGATCCTCGATTCGCGGCGGCTGAACATAGTTCCAATCCCGGTGCCAGTCACTTTGGCCAATGATGTAGTTCACGTCCCTGGGAAATTCCTTTGGATAGTCGAAGTACAGGCCCCACTGCCAGTAATGGTCGCCGTGACGGAACTCGCGGGCAGTGCGGTCGGGCACGCCAATTTCCCATACGGTGCGGCCAAAACGCATCGGGGTCCATTGGAGTTCGCCCAACGGTTTTGCGTCGGCTGCGGCGATCACGATGTTGGTCAGCGCGAATTCGCCTAATGCCCCGTCCGCAATCGCATGAAGCGTGTAAGCCCCCGGCCGGATATTGCGGATGGTGAAATGCCCCTGGGAGTCGCCACGCGTCCAGAACTGGTAGAACTTGGAATCCCGCTGCCAGTCCACGTACGGCGGAAACCCGCCGCGAAACATGGAACGCCCGGGATAATCAGGCGCGGTCAATCCGACCCACAGGTTGGAAATTATGCTGCCGGGAGACAGCGGATCATGAAAAGCGATTTGACCGCTCACCGAACCGCGTTGGGAGGCGGGCGGATAATTAGGATCCGCCACCCAGGCGTAGGGCCATAGCGCGGATTCAGCGGAGGCGCGCGCGCGGGCATCCTGCCACATTTCTTCGTGGCTCGGTGCGGAATTGCAGTAGATGAGAAATGGTCCGATGACTTTCGTCCAGGCTTCCTGCTCGCCAACGAAGAGCGCGGTGCCGCCGTAATGGCTGCCCAGCCACATGTTCAGGAGCGTGGGCAGCGCGCCGGGATTCACGTCCAGATGCCCGGTCAGTTCGGCCTTCGTCGGACCGCCGCCGATGTATTCCATGCTCGGATTGACGATCCAGAGTCCGACGTGGCTCTTGCTGCTCGACCAGCCATAAGCGCGCGTTTCGGAAAGCACAGCCGAGTAATCATACTTGTGCTCCGCTTCGCCCGCATGAATCCCGGTGGTCAAACGGCGGGCTTCCTTGAGGTTGAGCGGCGCCCCGTGCTCCCAATCGTAAGGCGTGGGCATGACGCGGCGTCGATCCGCATCCACCGTCATGTAATCAAAGACATCCGGGTTTAGTTTGATGCAATAGCGGGCTTCCCCAACAGAGATCGGTGGATAGCCCGGTTTGTGGTTCCAGACCGCATAAGTGTAGAGCCAGTGTTCACCGCGCCCGAGCGAGTAGCGCAAATCCGTGTCCACCGAAGAACGGGGAGATTGCGGATCGTTCGTGGCCTGGCAGGAAATCTCAACGCGTTCGCCGCCATTCGCCGCGGGATCGATACGGACCGAAGCGGCATGGTTCGGCCCGGGAGTGGCGCGCCCAACGAAGGACCAATACCCGCCCTTGGCGCCACCGGGGCCTTCAGCGAGCAACTCCAGACCATTGTATTTCAGGGAGGACACCGTTCCTGATCGCTTGATGATTCGAGCTGTGACGAGACCATTATCCAGGATGAAGCTGGAGTCGTCTTCGGAAAGCGTCACGTTCTGCGTGTTCTCAGCGGCGGGCACAGTTGCAGCCGACAAGCTGATGCACAACACCGTTGCAAAAGCAATGAAACGAAAGCTTTGCAGCCGTTCAGCGAGCCAATTGTCTCTGAGTTTAACCACCTGCTTCACACGCATGTCAGACGGCCGGCACATTGATTGGTTACATTTCATGCGCGGATAGTCTCCCGAGTGGCTGCAGGCGGACGGGGCCCAATAGTCCGGAGTCGCGCAAGGGCCAATTCGAGGCATTCAACTCCCGGCCGGGTGAACGGTGAGCGGCGACATTTGCATCGTAAAAATACTTCCAATTCACGTGCCGGCGGTCCAGGTCGGCAATGCGGTTGGCGGCCAGGTTGGTAACCTCAACTTCAAGGATGTTTTTGCCGGGCCGCAGAAATTCGCCAATGCGAACCTGAAACGGCCCGCACCAGGCCGGACCAGGGTCGCAGCCATTTATCTTTACGCGCGCGCTATCGCCAAGGCGGCCAAGGTCAAGCAGCCAATCGTCAGCAGCACCGTTTGGACGCTCGAATTCGAGCGTGTACCTTGCGGTCCCGGCAAAACGCGCAGCCTCGTCACCGCCAAGTTTGGTCCATGAAGCCAGTTCCTGGGTTTCGAATGCCGCGGGCAATTCGGGCCCACCTTCGACGAACTGCACTTTCCACAAACCCGTGAGCGCCATGGGTTTCCCGGAACTCTCGAAGTAGGACCACGCCGGACCGCGCACAGATTTTCTTGTGGACGTATGCAGCACGCACGATTCACCGGGCTGCAATTGCAGGTACACCTGAGTTGCGCCCGATGAATCCTGTCGCAACGCCGCCAAGCCAGACCGCTTTTCGAATCGAGGATCCAAAAGAACTGTGGATTTAGCCGGGGTGCCAAGCGTCACAAAACCGTCCACTGCTTTCTGACCACGGTTGGCCAAAAAATAGATGTGCCCCTGGGAATCGGCGCGACGCACAAAACGCAGTCCAAGATCCACGGAAGGCTCTCGTGAAACAGCCGCTGCCTGAAGCAAGGCGTCAAGGTCCCCTCCAGCAAAGAATGCACCCTTACCAAGCGAGGCATGCCGGATTGACTCCCCATGCTTGCCGCTGAACCGAACACCTTCAACCAACCTCCGGAAGTCCGTTCGCCTCTGATCGAAACTGCCGAAGCCAGGCACGTCCGCAGGCAGATCGCCCTGAAAAAGAATGGTTGCGCCTTCGTGTGCCAGTCGAACCAAATTTTGCAGTGTGGCTCCCGGCATCACGCGACACGCCGGCACGAGCACCACGCGATAGGCCCCGCCTGGGACGACCACTCGTCCAGCCTTACACTTTGCTTGCGCGAGAAACCGGTCTGAAACATGGTCGAAAGCGTAGCCGCGGTCCCACAAGGCCAGGGCGGCGCTAGTGAAGGCGGGCGGCAATGGATTCGGGATGATCAGATTGCCGGGCGACTCCCAGGCGTCGTACACGGGGAAATAAAGCAGGACATCGTTGTCAGAAGCTCCGGATTGAAGCATGGACTGGCAGCGGGTGACGTACGCATTAAACTCCGGCAAATCATGCCACAGGCCGCCTTGCGGACCAAAGTTCACAGAGGCATAGAACTGCCATCCGGGCCACGGCGCGTCCGCCGGCGAATACGGAATGCCATGAAAGAAAATATGGTTCACGCCCGTGAGGAAGAGATAATCAGCCGCCTGTTTAACGTCGGAAAGCGAGGCTTGGAAATGTTCCGTAAGCCAGGTGAAAGATTCTGAGGAAGCCAGCGTCCGCCCGCTTAAGTGGGCGGCAGAGGAGGAGAATTTGTTCAGCGGAATGTTTTTTTCGTCCGTCGCACCGAAAATTTCAGTTTCGGGAATATCCGAGGCCGCATAAACATCAAGCAGGTTTGCCGGCGAACCGTGCGCCTGGTCGCGCGACCGACTCCCGTGGCCGTGGGCCCAGGCGGTCCACCGCTGGATATAGGCAAGGTGAAGGTCTGAAATGGTTTCGCGGTAATCACACTTGACGCGGATTACCGTGTCCTCATTCCCTTCCCCGAAGAGAGCGGGTAACCGCGTCCGCAGGTCGTAACCGCGGCGCGCCTGAAACTCATCAAAGAAATGCTCCGTCCATTGCGCTCCATAGTACTCGAACGAATCATGAAACTGGGACCGCGGCATTGGACCGTGAAAACCGGCCAGATGCGAATCAAAGTCGGCCAGATAGTGGTCCATCGCCGTAACCGAGAACGGGTCCAATACACTTCCCTCGCCGCCTGGGGCAGCGCGCTTAACCTTTTGGGCAGGGCCATTCTGCACGACAGCATAAAGCCGCCATTTGCCTGCTGGAGCGGTCCAATCCAGACGACCATTAGCGACACAGGCCGTGAGATTGGATTGATTGCCGTTATCGGCCATTGCCATCAGGCATTGCAAATGGCCTGCGGGCAGCGTTGCATCCAGCTTTTCGCCAGCGGCGAGATCGTAGTGCTTCAGAATGACCTTGGAGGAAGCGTCCTCAACCAGCACCCGGGGTCCGCCGAAGGGCCAGCCCGTGCCCGTGGTCAAGTCCACACCCATGCCCAAACGCGCGGCCTCGCGCGTGGTATGCTCCAGCATTTCCACCCATTTGGGCGAGAGAAAATCGATGAACCGGTCTTCGTATCCCTTGGCCCCATAAACCGGGCAAATCTCGACGCCACCCAGTCCAGCTTCGTGATATTCAGTGAGGAGACGGGTCAAGTTGGTTTTGTCCACCGCGCTGCCGAGCCACCACCAGCGCGTCCAGGGATGACACTCGCGCGTTGGAGCGGGCCACGCAAAAGGATCACTATTTCCGGCGGCGTGCAGAGAAACGGCTAGAAACCAAAGTGTAGTAATGAGGAAAAAGGCACGGGAGAAGCAGCGTAGTTGCACTGAATGTCGCCATGTGCAACTTGTCGGCTCAAATCCGGCACGTTCAATCTGGCAATGGGTTTTCATTGCGCAGGTGAGGCATTCGTAGCCGTTGGGGAAAGGTTCTCCCGCGGTTTCTCCAAAAGATAAGGAACCAGGGGACAATCCTTCAACGCCCTTAGACCTTCGACGACAGACGCGGCGTTCACTTGCGCTCCGGCGGGCGTGGTGTGGGTATGGTCTTCGCCAAAGTAAACCGACTTGACCTTCTCAGGCCCAAGCTGTTCGTAGTGCCGGGCAACGATGTCGTTCAAGTCGATGAATGCAACACCCTGGGCTTTCGCGGCTTCGCCAGCCCACTTCGCGTAATCATTCGTGGCCCGGACAACAGTGTGATCATCCTTCCAAATGTTCCGGGGAACCAGCGAAAGGACGATCGGCGTGGCCTGCTTCGCTTTCGCATCGGCGACATATTTGCGCATATACCAACCGTAGGTATGCACGGTTTCTTTTTTGCCGGTCTTTTCTTCAGTGACCTCTTGTGTTTCGTCCCCCGAACCCTTCAGGGAAGCACGGGCGCGTCCTTGTGTAAGTGGACCGCCGTCGTTATGGCCGAATTGCATGAGAACGAAATCCCCGGGCTTCATGGCCGCCAGCACCTGGTCCCAAAGTCCTTCGGTGTAATAGGTCCGGCTGCTGCGTCCACCGCGGGCGCGATTTTGTACTTGGATGCGAGCCGGGTCAAACCAAAGCGCAATGGGAGTCCCCCACCCTTGCAAGCCTTTGGTGGGATTGTTGACCGTGGAATCGCCGATGATAAACAGAGTTGGAAGCGGGGTTGCGGAAGTTTCGGCTCCGAAGTTCTCGTTTACGGGCGCTATAGCGAGAAAGAAAAGGCAGAACATCCCAGCCCAGCGGGAGAGGCGTCCCGGCTTTTTTGCGCGCAAATTTCCTTTAAGATGTTCCATGTGATTAGTTTCCATCGGGTTTCGCCACCGTGCTTTGCGGGCTGGCGGGAACTTTGAAAGTTTCGACGAGGTCAGGATGGGCGGGATCGAAAGGGGCGACATCGTCCGTCAGCAGTTTGGCCAAAGGCAGCCCGGCGGCTTTGATGCCTTCGACGACGCACCTGGCCAGTTCATAGCTCCCGTAGCTATTGTGGTGAGTATTATCAACGAAGGCTTTTTTGGAACCTTCAGGCCCAAGCGCTTCATAAAAGGGTTTGCTCATTGCGTTCACGTCGATCAGCGCCAGGTGTTCTTCCTCGGCAGTCTGGCGCACGGCTTGAGGATAATCTCCCAGGCTATTGGTGATCCTGCCGGTTGCGTCGAAAGTCCGCCGGTTCATGGGCGTGACCAGCACCGGCGTCGCGCCGCGCCGGCGAACCTCCGTCACGTAATGCTTCAGACTCGCCTTGTACGTCGTGAAAGCACCCACGTCTTCGCCACGTTCCTTTTGGTCGTTGTGGCCGAACTGAATGAAAACATAATCACCGGGTTTGAGCGTGCTGAGGACTTTTTCGAGCCGCCGCGCATTGAGCGAGCTTTTGAGGGATTCGCCGGATTCGGCATGATTGGCAATCGCAACGCCCGCTTTGAAGAATCGCGGCAGCATCTGGCCCCAACTATTCCACGGTTCGGCGGGTTGGTCCGTCACCGTGGAGTCGCCCAGCAAGTATACCGTGGTCGCGTCCACGGATTTGGTGATTTCCAGGCTTTGAATGCAGGGACACTGTCCATCAAATTCGAGGGTTAACTTATCATCCCAATCGAGCGTCGGCGGCGGACCCCGTTCGCGCGGTTTGAGTTTTACCCCGTCCGAACCAGCGCCGATCCGGGGCGTGCGGAGGTTGACAGTGAAAGTGCGGGTGACAAATCTCCCGGGAATGGTCTGGATTCCTTCGAGCATCAAGCGGCGCGATTCGGCCTTGACGGTAGTGACCGTCGGCTTGGCGGCATCGCCCAGTGTGACCGTGACGTTGTAATTGCCTTCCGGCAGTTTGACCGAGAAGAAAAATGGGCGATCGCTCCCGCAACCCGGGCGGTCAACCGTTTCGACTTTTGAACCCAAATCGAAACCATAGCCGAGTTCCGAGGCATAGGCGGTCGAAGAGAGGATCTGGACATTTCCGGCCACGGCCTTCAAAGGGTTGAAGTCGAATTTAAGATGGCTGGGTTGTTCAGCATAAACAGAGACTGCCAGCAAGACGACGCACGACGGAACCGAGAATGCGAAATAGCCGGCGCACCGATGCCGAACCCAGGTTGGAAATTTATTGGACATCCTAGTGCGCCGCTTCAATGTCAATGAGCACATTGGTACATTGAGGAAAATAGAGGTTGTTGCCCATGCCCACAAAAGCGTCCGCCCAGAGTTTAGGGGTGATCTTGATGGATTTGACACTGAAATCTGAATAAAGCACGACTAATGACCGGCTGCGATCGTGCGCCACCTCGGCAGGCGGGAGTAGCGATGAGGTGGAAGCGGTGTCGTTGACGAGAAATTCCATCAAGAGCGTCCGCACCTGGAGAAAATCCGTCACTTTGGGATACAATCGAAACGAAGTGCCATTCACGTCGTGCGCCCAGGGATTCCAGACATAGGAAGAACGCACATCTCCGCCGGCGTCGGACGTCAGCAACGGAACATAAGACGCCTCTCCCAGAAGCGAATTCTTGGCGTTGTAGCTTGGACAATAAAGGATCTCCGCATTACCGGCAAATTTGGTGGCATACAAATAGCCGAGGTTCTGGAAGCTCGCGCCGGCAGGCTGGTTGGGATCGGGGCTTACCTTGGTATTGGGATTGCCGGTCCAAACATACCGCCCGTAATGTTCCTCGGAGAATTGGTTGAACTGATGGCCGGGAAGGTTGACTGGCGGGAACCAATCGCGATTGTCCTGCGCATACATGTTCGAGCCGAGGGAAATTTGGCGCACATTGTTTAAGCAGCTTGCGCGTTTGGCTTTCTCTTTCGCCGCCACCAGCGCAGGAAGAAGGAGCGACGCCAGGATGCCAATGATGGCGATCACCACGAGCAACTCAATCAAGGTGAAGGCGCCATTTTCCGGATTATGCTTTCGCGGACACATAGTCAAATCCCTGTCGGAACCGGGCTGCTTTCTCTTGCTGAAAGGCGGGAGCGCCCTGCAAGCGCTCCCGCCAGCCAACCGAACCGGCGAACCATTCCGGTTCCTCGCCTAAAACCAATCCTCATGGATAAACCATGCGGAAGAATGCAGTGCCGCCGTTCGGCGCGATCGGGAAGGCAACCACATTCGTGCTGGAAGCCCCGGCCACGTTGAACCAGTTGGTGGTCAACCCGACACCAGGAGCATTCGTCTGGGCCAGCAGACGCCAGCCGATGTGATCGGCAGGCCACGATAAGGTGACCGTACTGGCTGAGACAGTGTAGGTCATGTTGGTTGGGCTGGTGTTGACGGCAGGAACAGCAGTAAGCACCGTAATGGTGCCAGCTCCGGACAGGTTGTTGCTCCAGGTGTAGAGCATGTTATTAGCATCCGTCGCTGGGAGATTGGTCGTCACGAAAGCGCCGGCCAGCGTTGGAGCGCTGAAGAGTTTAAAGCTGTCACCCACGTGCAAAGCCGGGCCAATGTTCGTAACCGTGAGGGTGCCGCCGTACGTCAGGGTGGTTCCGGCGACAAGTTGATCGTTCGTCCCGCTGGCGTTCGTTCGATTCAATTCCATCTGCACGCTGGGTCCGCCGCTGAGGTCGATGGAATTCGTCACGGTAAGCCGGCCAATTGCGTTGGTAAAGCCTACGATCAGAGTCCCGCCCGAATTCATAGTCACGCTGCCGTTCACAGTGCCATTTCCCTGTAGCGTCTGCGTCCCCAAATTGAGCGTGCCAGCCGCGGAAACATCGAGTTTGCCCGGCGCGCTAAGACTGATCGGCGTGCTGTTCGGGAGGGACGCTGACGTGCCCAGAACCAGAACACCATTGCTCACGGTAGTTGGGCCGCTGTAGGGCAGATTCGCGCTGGTCAGAGTCCAGGAGCCGGTGCCCACCTTGATGATACCATGCGTATCGGTGATACCGCCGTCGTACTCGGCACTTGTGTTCAAGCCGCCTACACTCCAAATCGCCGCCTGTCCTCCAGCCGAACCCGAGTTGAGAGCGATGGTTGAGGTAGCGTCTCCCGTCAACTCCCCAATGGGAATGATCGGCGTGCCAGTCACAAGGTTATACATGAATACGCCGCCCACCTGGCCCGCTGCCAGCACTACGCGGGCATTCGGGAAACCGCTGGCAGTGTTGAGGCGGAAGTCGGTATTGGCGGACGCTGTGATGTTGCTCACGATCACCAATCCGTTGAAATTCACCCAACTTCCGCCGAAATTACCGCGCACATAACGGGTGACCAAAACCATGGTGCTGTTAGTCGGGCCCGTCACCGAACTAGGCACGAAGCCTCCGCCGCGGCAGGTTCCGTGCACGGTGGCAACCATGTTGGCAGGCACAACAACCGCATTGCCCAACACTCCGTAGTCAGGAGTAGTGCTGCCAGTGAATCCGCCCAGCTCAAGCGTGCCGTTCGTGCCAAAGACTATTGGACCGACGCCGCACATGACGCCATTGGCAGTCGTGCTGCTGCCGCCAGTGATGGTCCCGTCGCTGATGGTCGTACCGCCACTGTAGGTGTTTCCAGCACCTCCCGGTTGCAGCGTCAATGCGCCCGCGCCAATCTTGACCAATGCCACCTTTCCGCCAGCGCCCGTGTTGTCCTCAATCAGGCCCGTAAACGTGCTATTCGCATCGCCATTGCCGATACTTAGGGTGTTTGTCCCCGGGCCCGCATTATTGACCACCTGACCCAGGATCGTTCCCGTCACTCCAGAAAGGCCGTTGACCGTTTCGTTGAAGCCGTTCAAATCAAGAATGCCAGCGGCTGAATTCGCACCGTCAAGGACCACGTTGCCCAAGCCAGGTCCGTCCGGGATTACCTCTGAAGCGCCGAGTTTCAGAACGCCATTAGCGATGACCGTATTGCCGGCGTAAGTGTTGATGCCGCCAAGGACCATGGTCCCAGGGCTAATGTTGCTAACACTGCCGCTGCCTGAGATGCCACCGCTGTTGGTCACCACGCCCGTGTTGTCAAAGACGAGCGCTCCGCCATTGTTGACCGTGCCAGAACCCAAAGAGCCGGAAGCGCTACCCACGCCCACTTGGAGAACCCCACCTCCGCTGATCGTCGTTGGTCCGCTATAGGTGCTGTTGGCGGCCAGTTCGAGAGTTGTCGCGCTGGCGAGCGTCAAGCTGCCAGTGCCGCTGATAGCCGCGCCAGCGATCTCAGTATCAGGCTCGTTGAACACGAGAGCGCTGTTATTCAGCATAGTGCCGCCACCAAGAACACCCGCCAACGCACCATTGCCGAATTGCACGGTGCCGGCGTTGATTGTGGTATTGGCGCTGTCGGTCGTCAAAATGGTCAGTGTGTTCGGGTTGTTGTTTATCAAGTTGCCACCCGCTATCGTCCCGCTACTCTGGAACGTATAACTGTTACCCGTCCCGTTCACCGTGATCTGACTCGGGGTCAGGGCGCTCTGGAGGTTCACGCCTGTGTTGGCGGAAGTATCGTCAAACGTCACGTTGTCTCCCTGGTGGAAGGTGACTGGGACTCCAGCGCTGTTGGTCCAGTCCGCGGTGGTAAGAACATCCCAGAAATTGTTGCCACCATTACCTTGCCAGGTCAGGTTCACGGGCACATAAGCACTTATCACCAGATCGATTTCGCCGGCGACGGAACTGCTGAGCGAAGCCACCGCGCCGGGTTGGTTGAAACCGCTGAGAGCGATGTTGCCAACGGAACCGCTCAGGGATCCGCCGTACTGGATGACCTTGTATCTGCCCAACGGGAGTGTGCCGCTAACGTTCAACTGCAACGTGCCACTGTTCAGCGCCAGGCTCCCGCCCACAACCAGCAAATCCTTGGAGCCGGAGGAAATATCAAAGTTGAGCAACCCACCGCTCCAAGAGAAAGCGTTGTTGATTGTCAAGGTGCCATAAATCCCATTGGTCCCCGGAGTGACGCGCGTCCCGGTAGTGGAGCCAGCAGAGGTCGTAATGCTGCCATTGACAGTGCCGGTGCCGGCCAGGACCTGCTGGATCGTACCGCCGCTCAAAGCCAGATTGCCTGAGGCTGAAACATCGAGCACGGTGCTGCCGGTCAAAATAATCGCAGCGCTGTTCGAAATGGAAGCAGATGCGCCGAGCGCGAGCGTGCCATTGCTGACAACGGTATTCCCAAGGTAAGAATTTGTTCCCCCCAGGGTCAAACGGCCGCCACCCAGCTTAATCAAGACTCCAGTGCCGCCAATCGCATTGCCATAGCTGATATTGTCTGAGCGATTGAAGATCAACAGGCCATTATCAGTCACGCTTGTGGAGTTGCCGAGGCCGCCCGTTGTCCCGCCATTGCCCGCTTGAAGCGTTCCCGCGCTAATCACGGTCGCACCCGAGTAAGTGTTGTTGCCCGCCAGGATGGTCGTGCCCGCGCCGAGGTTTTTAACCGTGCCAGAACCGGAAATCGGCGCAGAAAAAGTTACCACATCGCTGCGGTTGAAAACCAGATTGCCATTATCGGCCACACCTGAAGAACTGGCTATGCTTCCGCTGGTGCCGCCATTGCCGATTTGCAGCGTGCCAGCGGGAAAGTTGGCATTGGGAGTCGCTGCACTGCTGCCAGTCAGCCCCAGGGTGCCGCCGTTGACATAAGTCACCCCGCTATAGGTGTTGTTTCCAGTCAGGATTAAAGCACCCTGCCCGCTCTTGGTCAGTGCGCTCCCCCCAGTCGCGCTTCCATTGGTATTGTCCGTGATGACAGAGCTGATGGTAAGCGCGTTGGCGGCGCTATAGTTTTGAACAATCAAATCGGCGTTAAGCGCGCCCTGCAAAGACCCGCCGTTGATGGCACTGACGCCACCACCCGTTGGCATGAGCAAACCACCGGAGGCGAGGGAAAGCGTCGATCCTGGGTTGATCGTAACTGTCGAGCCGGCAAGTTTCAGTGAATTGATGGTCGTATTATTGAGGTTTGCGGATGGATTGGCGGTCAAACTCACGTTGCTGACCGCTCCCCAGACAACGGGATTGTTGGTGGTTTGATATCCCGCATAAGAGGTCGCTCCGATGCCGGTGGTGCCGGGCGTGATCCAATCAGTTTCAAAAATAACGGCATAACCACCCAGAATGCCGTTGACCGCCGGGTTCGTAATCATGACGCCGCATTGCGGACTACTGGCCTTCTGCTGGATATTGTTGAAATCGACAGTGCCGCCCACGTTGCGAGTGACCGTGCCGATTTGGATCTGGTAAGTGCTGCTCGACTGCCGGGCCCGTTCGCAGAACGATGCAGCGCCAGGGTTCAGGACTAGATTGGTGAAACTGGCTGCGTAGGTCGTATTCGCCGTATCCGCCTGAAAGACTCCGCCGCCGCCCAACACCAGCTGCCCCGGAGTCACTCCGCTATAGACTGAATTGTTTGGTGATGGCCCGCCGGTGATAGTGCCCAGGATCAGCGTTCCGCCATTCTTGACCGTTGTCGGGCCCGTATAAGAATTGGCGGTACTTAAGGTGACCGAGCCGGGACCGTTTACCGTCAACCCTTCCGGGCCCGTGATCGCCCCACCCCCGCTAACCACGTAATTGGTAGCTGAATTGTTGAACGTCACCGAAGTGGGAGTTACACCTCCGTTAAGGGTCACGTTGCCGGTAGTTGCCGTATCATCGAAAACCACATTATCAAGGAAAAAGAAGTAATCTGGATTGCCGCCGTTGAGCCAATTCTGAGTCTGCTGCACATCCCAGGTGCCGCCGTTGCCTCCAGACCAGACGAGCGAACCGGGAGTTGGAAAGCCCGTCAAGGTTACGAACACGCTGCCAGGACGGGTGCTGGTGTCGAAGGCTGTCGAAAGGCCCCGGGGGGCGGCAATGGTGAAATTGGCGGCGTTGCCGGACGCAAGCGAGGTCCCGCCACCGATCAGCGTGTAAGGGCTGGAGGAAAATGAACCGGACAATGGGTTGACCTTGACGGTTATGGTGCCGGAAAGATTGAGCGGCCCGTTGATCGCAATCAGGTCGTTGCTGCCGCCACCAGCGTTGGTGACCGCACCCAAGTCGTAGTTCAAGATGCCGCCGTTCAGGGTAAGCCCGCCACTCACAGTCATTGTGGCGGCAATCCCTGGCACGGGCGTAAGGACGCTGTTATTTTCGATCAGAGTGCCGATGATGTCGTTCGTGAAACCGGATGTGCGCCCGGCAATAAGTGTTTGGGAACTGGCAAGGCCCAAGCCAAATTGGAACGAACTGGCCGAAAGATCCAAGGCCCCACCCGAAGTGATCGTGACGTTCGTGCTGGAGCCAATATCGCCGCCGGTGCCCAAAGCCAGGGTTCCCTGGCTGATTACGGTGTTGCCTTTATAGGACTGGGAGCCGGTAAGAGTGAAGGTGTTGGTGCCGGTCTTGGTCAAGGCGACCGTACCGGAGCTGTTTTGGATGGTCCCATCAAACGTTGATCCCGAGTTTGTACTCGCGCCCACCGTTAGAGTGTAAATGGCCGTTCCGGTACGATTGTCGACAGTTCCGGTGCCAGTCAGGCCATTGATCGTCTGGCTGTTGCCGTTCAAATCGAGTGTCGCACCGCCTGCGATCGAAACATTACCCCGGCCGTTGCCGCTGGGGATGGCGGCCGCGTTCCCCAGCACCAGGAATCCTGAGGCAATCGCCAGGTTATTGGAGAAAAGGTTGGCGCCGTTGAGCCGCAACGTATCCCCACCGTTCATGGTGAGACCGCCGTTTCCAATAATGATGCCGCTAATGACTTCATAGCCCGGTCCGGCAATGGTGAGATTGAAGCCGCCGTTCGTGATATTGCCGCTGATTAAATTGGTCGTCCCAAAGATATTGTTGCTGAATGATTGATTGGCGGCCAGGGTCATGGCAATGGCGTTCGTGTTAAAGCCGGCAATGTCATTGATGCCATTGGTAAGAATGATGGTATTCCCGCTCAACGAAAATCCGCTGTTCTCGAAGCCAAGGCTGTCCAATTTCAGCCCCGTAATGTTGTTGGTATTGAGCAGACGTGTAAGACCCGCAAAATCAATATCATCGCCATTCCCGGGCACGGTGCCGCTCCAATTTGATACTGTTTGCCAGTTGCCGTCGGCGCCGCCGCCGGTCCAAATCCGCTGGGCGGCATGAGCACAATCGACACAGTCGAATCCGGCGGTTAGCAGAATTGTCCAGAGGACGATCGAACGTATGACGGGTCGCGCGAGGGCCGATAACATTTTATGAACGCAGGTTGAGGTTGTCATAACTGGAGTTGGGTTGGGCGTTGGGCTTGTGTTCGTAGTCTGGACTTGGGCGGTGCTTCAAGGCGCGGCGCCTGCCGCCCCGGACTGGCATCGGGATGCGGAGGGGAGGCCGGAATGGCTTCCCGCTTGTCGGACCGCGGGCAGTCGAAAGCCCGCGAGGAACGTGCGATCAAGCTTGCGGCGCAGAGCGAGCGGCAGCTTCGACTCGATACCAGGATGGGTCACATGATTAGAATCTCCAAAAGGGAAAGGATCAGCCATCCCCCAATTGAGTGATTCTTGGCGCGGCGGATCGAAGCCGGAAAATCATCGGGATTCAAACGGCAGTTGGAAGCTTAACGCCTGACTTGCCACGCTGAATCTTTGGATGCCTGAGCTAAAGAAATCGCGGGTGGTGCTGCAATAACTCGTTTGGGGGATTTCCGCGCGGTGTTGGATGTGCCAGATTAAGCAGAAGCAAATGTACTATCGCAACCAACCTCACCACGCCTTTGAGCAACTGGACGAAACTGCTGACCAACCAGTTTGACCCGAACGGAAACGTTTCAGTCACCAATTCGCTGGATCCCAATGCCACACGAAATTTCTATTTGCTGCAAACGTTTTGACCGGCTCGTGGTGAAGCTTCTTTGCCTCGGCTGGCTGTGGCTGGCTGGCGCCGCTTGGGGAAACATCCCCGGCGGAGGCACCGGCGCCGGAGCGAACGTCACATTGGTTGATAGCGGCTCAACCGTGACGATTGCCAATGGGATCATTTCAATTCTCTGCACCAAGTCGGGAGCGACGATCAATCAGATCAACTACACCTACAACAATGGGAGCGGAACGACGACGACCCAGGTGTTATCCGGAGGCAACAATGGAGGCCAGTTGTATTGGGAACTGGGCGGCTTTGGCACGGGCAGCTTCACTTATTCGCTGGTGGCGAACCCCGCGAACAATGGCGGGAACTACGCGGAGATTGCCCTGCTCAGTTCCTCGGCCACCAACGGGACCATGGAGGTGCATTTCTCCCTGCTCCGGGGCTCGACGGGTTTTTACGTTACGGCCATTTGGAGCCATCGCGGCACCGATGTCGCCATGACCATGGGCGAGACGAGGGATAATATTTACTCCGGATCCATTTTCAATTGGATGAGCGTGGACGCCGCGCGCACGCGGTTGATGGAGGTGTCCGGCGGGTCAGCCATCGGCGTGTTGAATGCGCCCGCAGAAGTTTCGCTTTGGACGAACGGAATTTATCAGGGGCAGTACGAAGACAAATACTGCTATAGCGCGGACCTGGGCGTTCAACGGGCCTGGGGCTGGAGCAGCGTCGGCAGCGGCGGGAAGAACGTCGGCCTTTGGAACGTGTCCGCGAGCGCCGAGTATTACAATGGCGGCCCCATGAAGCGCGAGCTCATGTGCCATATCGGAACCACTATCCTTAATATGCATCGAGGCAGCCACTACGGCGGGGGGACTGACAGCTCATGGACGGCGGGGGAAGTCTGGACCAAAGTGTATGGGCCGTATTTCATCTATTGCAACAATGTCCCCAACACGATCACCGATCCCACTCAAGCTTCCGGCGCCCTCTATGCTGATGCCCTCGCTCAGGCCGCTGCCGAATTGACGGCTTGGCCTTACACCTGGTTCACGAACGCGAATTATGCTCCCGCTTCGAGTCGTGGCGCTGTCACCGGCACATTCATGATCAATGACAGTTACAACCCCAACGCCGCGGCGGCCGGCCTCTGGGTGGGTGTTGTGCAGCAGCCTTCCACGACCGCCGGGATCTATGACTTCCAGGAATGGATGAAGCCCTACCAGTTCTGGGTTAAAACCGATGCGAACGGGAATTTCGTAATCCCTGCCGTCATCGCCGGGGCTAATTATACATTGTACGCCTTCGGTCCTGGCGCGAGTGGAACTTTTCAATCGCAAGCATTGAGTGGTGGCGGCCCGCCGAACACTGTGGATATTCCAGCTTCACCCTTCAGTGTCACCGTTACAGGTGGCACGACTAATAATCTCGGTGTTATCACCTGGACGCCGACGCGCGTCGGACCGGCCGTTTTCGAAATCGGCTATCCAGACCGAACCGGAGCGAAGTTTCGGCATGGGGACGATTATTGGACTGGGGACATCGGCCCCAACCCAACCGCGCCCAGTCCTATCTGGTCCAAACATCTCGCGTACCCTTTCGATTTTCCGAACGGCCCGAACTACGTGGTGGGCCAGAGCCGGTGGTCCACGGATTGGAATTACGTCCAGCCAGTGGTCACCGACAGCGCCGGGAATTTCAACGGTTCCACCTCGACCATTACTTTCAATCTTGCCTCCACGCCTGCCGGCGGTTCCCAAGCATCCTTTTACATCGCCTTATCCTCGGACTACCAGGGTCCGTTGATCATCCAGGTCAACGGCAACAACATTGCCGGAAGCAGTGGCTATTTTCCGGCTTACAGCAGTTCCGGGAACGAGAGCGACACGACAATTCGCCAGGGGATTCACGGGTGTTTCTCGGATAACCGGATCAACTTTGCCGGCAGCCTCCTGCATCAGGGCCAAAACACAATCACGGTTAACATGCGCAAAGGCGGTTACTTCGCCAATCACGCAATGTACGATTATATGCGGTTGGAGTTGAGTGGTTATGTGCCTCCCGCGCCCGCCAGCCTTGCGGCTTACGCTGGGAACAATTGCACATTGCTGAGTTGGCCAGCAACGCCCGGGGCGACTGGTTACAACATTCTGCGCTCGACCACGTCTGGCGGCGGATACGTTTCCATCAAGGACGGTGTCGCTGGACCGGTCTGTGGCAGTGGCCCGGCCAACGCGACCTATGCGGACCCCACCGCAGTCAATGGGACGACTTACTATTACATGGTGCAGTCCGCCAATACCGTCGGCACGAGCGGCAATTCCCCGCAGAGTTCGGCTACAACGCCTTCAGCCGGACTGCTCGCCGGAGCGCCTTCGGTGCCGACCGGCCTGACCGCCATTCCGGGCAACGGAAGCGTCACACTTAACTGGAATGCCTCGGCCGGCGCGAACTACTACACGATCCAGCGATCGACAATTGTCAATAATGGTGTGGGTGGCTATGTCACGCTTGGCACAATCACGCTTAATAACACCACCACGGGCACAACTTACACAGACGCGACTCCGTCGAATGGGAGCATTTACAATTATTTCGTAAGCGCCGCAAATGCCGGCGGTTCGAGCAGCAATTCGGCAGCAGCGATGTCCAAACCATTGCCGCCTGCTCCAACTGCTCCCGGTTCGTTGACGGCTGCTCCCCAGCTACTCACAAATATCGTCCTCAACTGGTCGGCGGCGGGCGGAGCCGTGGGGTATGTGATCCAGCGCGGTCCGACTGCCAACGGACCCTATGCGCTGCTCGCCAGCATCACCGAGACCACCTACACCGACTTCGGCGTGAACTCAAACGGCACTTACTACTATAAGGTGCTGGCCGTTAATTCGGGCGGAACGTCCAGCAATGGGGTCACGACCACGCGGCCAGCCGCTCCCGCCAGCCTCACTGCCACCGCAGGCAATGCGCAGGTGGCTTTAACCTGGTCCGGCTCCATTGGCGCGACGGGTTACGTCATCAAGCGCGGAGAGAGCAGCGGCAATGAGACTACAACTGTGGCTTACGGATTTGCCGGCACGAATTACACCGACACTCCCCTGACGAATGGCATCGCATATTTTTACGTAGTCAGCGCCATCGGCACCGCAGCCGCAAGTGGCAATTCACCCGAAGCCAGTGCGAAGCCGTTCTCATCAACGCCGCCGCAACTGATTTCCTCGAATCTTGGCAACGGAATCACTCTCACCTGGCCGACGGACCACCTTGGCTGGCGTCTCCTGGAGCAGACCAATGCACCCGGCAGGGGCTTGAACACAAACTGGGTGACCGTTCCCGGATCGACAACGACCAATCAAGTATTGGTTTCGTTTGACCCGGCCGGTGGGAGCGTTTTCTTCCGCCTGGTTTATCCGTGATCGCCCTTAAACCTAATGCCGCTCTTTGGACCTATCCGGCGGACCGGCGCGTACGGGTTTTGACCCCATGTGAAACCTTCGTCGATTTCGGGCCGGGCTAATCCACAAGGGGGGATTAAGGGCTGGCCCGCTCTTTATGGCGGATCGCGTCGTGTTTTGCGGGAGTCCAGCGGAACGCGTTTACTCCGCGCCTTTGGCGAGCAAGTCAGGATTATGCCTGATGATGTGACGGACGGCAGCGCCGAAGCGATGCCAGTATGGTTCCCGGCCTGAGGGAGGCGTCACTTTGGGACGACTTGCCGCACGGGGTTGCGGTTGCGGGACCTGTTCGCGCTTCGCTGCATCCAAAATCTTTTTCGCACTCATGGCGGTTATGTTGCCATAATTTTCGGCCGCCCCGCCCTTGGGTGTACACCCCATAACAAAATCCATGCCCTGGCAATCGCACAAATATTTTTACAATTTTTCACCCTGCCGAACAATTACCGGCGCGCCTTCGGGGCCGGTAAAGCCGGGCTTTCGCCTGTCGCGCACGGGAAAATGCGGGAAGCCAGGTTTGCCCTCTGGGCAAACAGCATTATGTTTATTTAGATGTTTCTGTTAGGAATTCGATTGAGGAAAGTTGAAGGGTTTTGGAGGACAGCTTTGAGAGCGGGACAATTTTCTATTGTCGAAACCAATGGAGAACGCGGTTTCTTTCCGCGCAGAGGGGAGAATGGGGTTGTGGACCGACCGACCATCATAACGGTATTAACAAGTTATAATGAAAGGAAGTTTTTATGGATGCAACGAGCACAAATGCAACTCATTCCGTAGTCCATGAGTCCGGGGTGGAGCGGCTCCGGAAAGTGGCCGCGGGCGCTCCGCTGGCGGAAGCCATTACTGGAATTGGGACTATAGTGTTGGCGATAATCGGTTTGGCACACGTTCTGCCCATGGATATGGCTGCTGTGGCAACGATCCTCATCGGCATATCCTTATTGTTTGAGGGCGGTTCCGTGGCGGCAAGTACCGGGCAATTTCCCCGCACCGCAGCCGGGGCGAACGTTGACACGGCGGACCTGGCCGGGGCGATGACGGTGGAGTTTCTGGGTGGTATTACAGGGGTTATCCTGGGCATCCTGGCTCTGATTAACATTGAGAGCCAGACGCTGGTGGCGGTTTCATTGATTGTTTTTGGAGCCACCTGCCTGCTGGGCGGCGGGACGAGACAGTTTGCGTACGGTCCTGCCGGCGATGCCTCGGAGGAGAAAAACTGGCAAATGCTGAGGGAAGCTATGTCGGCGGCATCGGCCAGCGGAATGCTGATCGGTCTGGCGACTCTGGTGCTGGGCATACTGGCGGTATTGGGCGCGAATTCGCTCGTGCTAAGCCTGACCGGCTTTCTGCTTCTGGGCGTTTCCGTGCTCCTGAGCGGCACCGCTATTGGCAGCAAGATGATGAACAGGCTGCATGCCTGATCTGGTCCGATTGGACGAAGCAGCCGCCGCTCGCAACCGGAGTGAGGGTAAACGGAATAAAACGGCACTTGTGCTGCCAATCTTCTTGTAAAGGAAGCACGGCAACATGAGTGCCATTTCAAATTCCTCGGACGGGAGGTTGGGAGATTCCTACTGATGTTTTCCCAATTTCAGCTCCATGGTTTTGCCGTTTGCGGTAATTAACACGGAGTCCTCCCGAATTTCTTTGCAGCAAACTTCGATGCGTTCGTCCCGCACTTTTACTTTGGCCGTGTCTCCGACAAAAAAGTTCTCATTATTGATCATGGCCATCCGGCGGTTCTTCGGCCCCGAGATGACTTTAAGGGCCAGTTCATCGTACCGGATTGGCGTCGTGGGAGCGATGGGCACATATACCGGCGGGCGGCGGGGTGGTTCGGGCGCTTCGGCGGCAGCAGCGGCTGCGGCGGCTGCGGCTTCCGGCCTCCCATTAATAATTCTCTGAAGGGACTCAATAAATGGTTTTGGACCTCCCGCGGTGTAACCGGTCTGCCCCATTGGCCGGCCCGTGGAATCCACCAGCACAACGGTGGGAAAACCTTTGATTTCCAGCACCTGCGCCAGCTTGTCATTCACCTGTCTTTGGGCCTCGGGCAATTGTTTGTGATGGGGGAAATCCACCTCCGCCGCCACGATGCGCGGGTTCACAAACTCGGCAAACTCAGGCTGGTCGAGAATTTCCTTTTTCAATTTCTGACACCAGGGGCACCAATCCGATCCGGTGAAATCCAGCAAGAGAATTTTGTTTTCGTTGCGCGCCTTGGCTTGCGCCGCTTCAATATCAGTGAACCATTCCACTTGCTGCCCAAGCACTCGCAGCCCCGCAAAAAGAACGCTTAGCAAGAGAATGGATTGCTTCACAGCCAGCGGGCGGCAAACATTCCGCCGAATTGCTGTCCCAAAATAAGACAATACTGTCCCTCCTCGCGAAGGCTGCCTGTCTGGTGACCAATCTGTTTTCAGCGTCGCATCGGCCTTGCGCCGCGAGCCGTGTCGAAAAGCGTTCACGGACATACTCCGTAGCGACATCCATGCCAGCGAAAGCTCCGTTACTTCGAACAAATCGCACCGGCGGAGCTTTGCGCACGCCTGCCAGCCACGTGTTCGTAAGTCTTCAGTGTTTGAGCCGCTGTCAGGTCCCAATTGAATTGTTTTGCGTGGGACAGCCCGGCCTTCACGAGGCTGGCGCGGAGTCCGGCGTCGCTGGCGAGGGAAATCATCTGGCGCATAATTGAATCCGGACTCTCCGGATCGATCGTCGCGGCGGCATTGCCCACCACCTCGCCCAGCGAGCCACGGGTCGAACAAATCACCGGACAGCCGCAAGCCATGGCTTCCGTCGGTGGCATCCCGAAGCCTTCGTAGAGCGAAGGATACACGAATGCTTCCGCTGCGCGATACAACGATGGCAACTGGGTGTCATCCACAAATCCCAACGCGCGAATATCCGCCGCAAACGGAGACGAGCGGATCGCCGCATGGACAAATTCCGCTCCCTGCCAATCGCTGCCGGCAAGAACCAGTTGCCAGGCCGAGCCGGTTCTTTGTTTGAATTGGTTGAAGGCGGTGATCAGCCGCACGTGATTTTTAGCCGGATGTTCGAGCCGCGCGAGATAGAGGAAGAACGGCTGCCGCAGACCATGTCGCGCTACCACTTCGGCACGCGCGGCTTCACGCGGCCCGGGCTGGAAACGATCGTGGTCCAGGCCATTGAGAATCACGGTCACACGGTCGGACGGCACGTTGAAACAAGCGGCGATGTCCCGCGCGGTGGCGCTGCTTACGGCGATAATTTGATTCTGCCGGCGGGCCAGTCTCCGCGCGACGACCCTTCCGTAGAACATTCGCGCTTGATCATACTTGCGAGCCACGCGGAACGGAGCCACGTCGTGGATCGTGGCAACGAGTGGGCATGGACGCCGCCAGAGCAAACGCCGATAGCTCGGAACGTGAAGCACATCGAGTTGATGCTCACGCGCGAGCCGGGGCAAGGCCGTCTGATGCCAAAGAATATTCTTTACGGGCGGCCGAAATCGTTCCGGCACGGGCACGATCTCCATGCCCGACGTCGCGAAGCCAAACAGGGGCAGGTCCTCCTCCAGCACAAACAATTTAAACTGATGCCCGTCGGCATGGGGAAGGAACGCGCGGAGCAGAGCGAAAAGATACTGGGCTATTCCCGTCCTGCCACGCTGGATGACGGAAGTGGAAATGCCGATCTTCACGCGCACGCTCCCCACAGCGCACCGTTCAAACGGGCGAGCTGCAGGACATTTTTCACGGCAGGCTGCGCGCCGGTGAAATTCACCCGCAATCCATGGCTTAGTGCCAGGTTGCGCGCGCGTTCCATGAGGCTCAGTCCGCTGCTGTCAATAAATCGCACGCGGGAAAGATCAATGACCACCTGCCCCGAAGCCGGCCTCCCCGAGATCTGCGCTTCCGTCAATCGCCAAACATGCTCCGCATTGGCGGCGGTGATTTCGCCCTGCCAGAGCAGCAGGGCGGAGGCATTGAAATGGGCTCCCACCACGGCCGCCTGTTCTCGAATTCGTGCTTCGACCAACTCACAGGCGGAGGCAGCGTCGGGAGCCGTTGCAAAAAATTGTTCTATGCGCAGCAGCTTGAGCGTGCGGGTGACCGCCCGGCTTGGCGCCAGCAACACTAAGTGCCGTCCCGCAGCGCGAAAGCTCCGATTCAATCGCATTAGCCAAGCCATGCCAGCGCTGTCGATCGACCGCACCGCGTCCAACCGGAGCAGGCACGGACGCTCATCGCTGATCAATTGCTCTGGTGACAATTCCGGGTCTCGCGCGACAATTAAGTTGACGCATTCACCCAAGGTTATTTGACGCCACGGCTTCATTTCCCCTGGAGGGCGGTCGCAGCTCGCGGTACTGCCATTGGTGATAACGCCCGCGGTCCGCGAACAATTCCAGGAAGGCATGGGAGCATGGCATCTATGCCGCTTCACGGTTCGCCAGCCGGTGATGCACGAATGAAATCCGGACAGCTTTTGCCGGTAAGCACGTCGAAGCGGCGTGAGTGCCACGCTCCTTTGGTTGCGGCGCCATGCTGTGCTCTTCTCCTCTCTTTGGGGCGTGTGCGCATGAAACTTGGCCAATGCAATGGAGCGCAATCCCCTGCCCCGCGGTCGCAGCCGCCACCATTGCGCGAGGATGGCTCCGCCGAAGACCGTCAAATCCTCGACATAGCGGCGAAACAAGCGGCGTGGTTCTTGGGCCAGTCGGAACAACCACTCGGTTCCGGTCCGCTGCATCCAGGCTGGCGCGCGCTTTAACTGGCCAGCCAGGAAATCAATCGTCCCGCCTACTCCGGCGCAGACCGGCACGCCAAGCGATTGATGGTGCATGGCCAGCCACTTCTCCTGTTTGGGACAACCAAACGAAACGAACAGAAAATGCGGCTGAAATTCCTGGATCCGGCGTTTGATGCCTTCGTGATCCATCGCGAGCAGTGGGTCGAATGGAGGGGAGTATCCAGCCACTGCCAGTCCCGGGTATTCGGCTTGCAAACGAGCGACCGCGTTCGCCGTGGAATTCACCGTGCCGCCCAGCAGAAAGATGCGGTAGTTTTTTTCCGCTGCCAGGCTGACCAATCGCGGCACCAAATCAGCGCCCGCGACCCGTTCGGGCAATGGGTTGCCGAGCATCCGCGAAGCCCACACCAGCGGCATGCCATCGCATAAAACCAGGTGCGCATCCAATAGGATGCGCCGCAATTCGACGTCCTTCCGCGCCTGGACCAGAAAATCCACGTTGGGCGTCACGAAGTAGTGCGGCCGTCCCGAAACCACCATTTTTTCAACCAACGCAACGGCCTCCTGAATGGTGATGTTATCGAACGGCACCCCCAACATGGCGATGGGCGGCCGGGGAGGGTTTAAGTTTAAGGAATCGGAAGTCGGATGATTCATGCAACCGATTAATTGGGCCACTCGAGGATTGGCCGCCAATGAACAATAATTTTTTTCACTGCAAGTCAGTAACGCGCACCTGCGAAGCAACATATCTCATGCATGGCTGCGGCAAATGGGGTGTTTTTCCTCCGGGAATTCTCGATTTCTCGGCTGGCGTGTTGCGATCGAAAAACGGCCCGAAGACGCCGTCTCTCGCACGGAGCCGGCTCGATCAACAGTTCAGGCGCCAACACTTCACCTCGGCATCGGAGTCACGCATTGCGAGCGCGCCGACGTAGCCGTCGGCGGGCGTGAGGTGAAGGAGCCGCCACTGGCTCGCGGCGAAGGAATCGCCAAACAAACGCATGAAGCGGCATGGTTCTTGTGGCAAGCACGACACTTCCACCTGATTCAAAGATTCCCCAATGCCTTCGCCGGTTGCCTTGAGCCACGCCTCTTTGCGGGTCCAAAGATTGTAGAACGCGTTCTGCATTTCCAACGGCGCAAGAGCGCGGAGCACGCCACTTTCCCAGGAGGAAAAGAAACGTTTGGCTATGCCATCAGCATCCCGGAGCGGGCGGATTTGCTCGATGTCCACTCCAACCTCCGCAACGCGGGTCACCGCCAGCAGCGCCAAAGCGCCAGAATGCGCCAGGTTAAAATGGAGTGTGTCGGAACCATTTGCCCGGGAGAGCAACGGCTTGCCGCGGGCAGTGTACTCGAACTTGATCTCGCCGGGCGGCAGGTGAAGATATTGTCCGAGAAGCAAGCGCAGCGTGCCGCGTCCGACGACAAACCGGTTTCGGTCCCGCTCGAAATGAAACCGACCGGCGCGCGTTTGTTCATCCGGGGAAAGCGGCGCAGCCAGGCCCGAAACTTGCGCCGGCGTTTGATCAAGGCTCACTGCCCAAACGTGGACTTCGTTTTCAGCGAGTTGCCAGTTTTTCGGCGCAGGAGGCCAACCCGGCGTGACGCCGATGTTTGTTTCGCTGCTCATGACGGATCTGGCGTCAACCGTAGCTCGGCCAGATGCGTTGATAGGCGCGAAGCAGATCGGGCCAATCGCCGTGTGGAGCGAGTAAATTTCGTTTCAGGCATTTTCTGGGCGCATCTTCCATCAACGCGTTCTTGTCCCACAACAGCAAACTCAGCGCGTTGAGCAGCCGTTCGCGAGGATACCGCAAGAAGTGCGCGCCGACAATCACTCGCGGCCCGAATGTGCGCAAGTTCAGCAGGAGGTTCCGCCAGGGGGAAGTCTCCGGGCATTTGGACCAGTGTCCCAGTGCATATTCCCTGGTTGAGGCCATTGGCTGTTTCAATCGCCAGCTTTCGAGCCATAACCAAATTCGTTCCCCAAGCTCCGCTGTTTCCAAAAACTGTTCCTGGAGTTTTGCTTTCGAAGCCGAAGTGCGGCCAGGGTGCAGCTTAAACTCGACCGCATCTGTGTGATACTGTTGCACCGCTGCCAGCCAGGGCAATTCCTCCGGTACAGCCAGTTTGCGCAAGCGAACATTCCGCACCAGACAGCTCCAATGGTAAAACCCGAGTGTGGTGAGCACCGCATCGCCAAACGCGAGCCGGGCTTTGGCTAAATTGCGGCCAATAAAGTCCGACTCCTCTGGAGTGAGCGTTTCTTTGCGCAACAAATCCTTGACCAGCAGCAGCCCGGAACAGCGATTGAACAAAAGCCGCGTTGCCTCGTGCAAAGGGATTTGATCGGCCCTGAAATGACGCCCGCAGCCCTCGAATACATCCTCCCGGCCCAGAATAATCCGGTGCCCAGTCACCAGATCGTAGCTAAACATGGAAACCGGGCTCCGTCGCAGCTTGTCGCGCGAATGCACCTTGAACTCGACATGGACGCCTGCGTCAGCGGAAAGCCCGCCCCCCAGTTCCCTTAGCCGCGCTCCATAACGATATTCATTCAGCAAGGGACTGCCTCGCGCAAAGACATAAAACTCGAGATCATTATAGGGTCGGTCCTTGTTCCCGGATCGACAGACGCCGCCTTCGCCGCGGCCGTATCCGCCGCCGAGCACGAGGGCATGCAGCACCGAGGGCGGGACCACCGATTGGACACCCTCCAGAACGCGCCGGCTGGTCGCAGCCAGATGACTTTCCAGTTCGTCGTTGCCATCCAGGGTAAATCGCGTAGCCATCAGTTCGCCTCCTCCGATGCCTGTGCTTTCCGGTAAAACTTCCAACCTTCGCGGAAGCCCGCCAATTTCGCGCGGCGCTGCCGCCAGCGGATCCGCATCGCCTCCGGGAATTCGCGCAGGCGATGGTAACTGGCACAGAAGCCAAGATCGCGCCGCACGTCGTTCAGCCAACCGAGCAGGACGGTGCGCGGCCAATTGAACTGCGCCGGCGTCCCTTTCCAGACGGCGGCCAAGGCTCTTCCTTCGCCGAAGCTTCGCTTATACATCTGCAGCGGGGTGTAATTATGCGAGTGCATCACCACGGAGTTGGGGCAATACACCACCCGATACCCGTGGCTGCGGCACCAGCGTGTGTATTCATCGTCTTCGGAATACTGCATCTTCTCGAGGAAACCGCGCCTTGCCCAAATGTCTTTGCGCAAGCCGCTGCTCACCATGCTGAAAAAATGGTCCCATTTGGCTGACTCGCGGTTTGGCCCGAAGCAGCGTTCATAATCGCACGCGAAGACCGCGCGGCAATCCGGTCGCGGAATTTGCCGGCCAAACACCGCCGCCGTTCCCGGGTCTTGCAACGCTTCCACCAAAGGACGAAGCCAGTCTTTTCCTTGCGGTGTGGCATCTGCGTTCAGGAAAATGCCGAACCCAGAATTGGCCAGGTTCATCCCCTGGTTCATGACGCGGGCGGGATTGTATTCCTCCGGTTGCAACTGGACGAAATGCCGGGGTCGCGCGCTCAGGAGCAGATCCACTGAGCCGTCGGTCGATCCGGAATCGATGACAATCAGCTCCCAATTCGTGTATTCCTGCGCCTGCAATGCCGGCAACGTTTCACGCAACGCCCACCCTTCGTTGAATGAGCGCATAATAATGCTGACGAATGGATCGCTCATGGGAATTTGCCGTCCGGATCGCTAATCTTCACAACGAGGGTTATTCGCCCCTGGGAGGCGAATGGTCAAGGTGGGGTTTAACCTGAACCGTCCGATTACGGCGCGAGTTTGAGCCGGTAAAATCGTTGCGGAAAGTTGGTGGCCTGCGTGTCGGTGAATTGCCAGATACCATCGGCGCCAAGGGTGTTCGTGGCGACTGGCAGCCAGGAGGCGGATGGAGGTAAATCGGTTGTGGATTCCAAAACGTAGGTGCCACCAGGCGCACCGGCGAGGCTCAATTTGAAGCTGCCATCGGGATTACCCGTCACGGCGAGGATGTTCGGGGTGGAATTGACGGGTGGCGCTATAGAAATGGCAACCGTCTGGAAATTAGTGCCACCCCAACCATCTGTGATAGTACAAACAAACTGGTCGGCGACGTTGTTGGAATTGCAATAAGTCAGCGTGCCCGAGTCATTGGCCAGCATTACGCCGTTGGTGCTGGCGCTCACGGCGACGATTGAAATGACATCTCCATCGACGTCAGTCCAGTTGGTCGCCAGATCGGAAATTGCAATGTCCAGGCACAAATCAGCCACGCGGCTGTAAGTTACCGCCGCGGCAACGGGCGGGTGATTGGTGACAATCTGCGCGAAGGTGTTGGTGGCAGGCAAATTGTTCGCGTCACCGGAATAAATAGCGGTGATAAAATTTGTGCCGCGCGGCAATGAAACCAGATTGGAACTAACAGCTTGCCCGGAGACCAGTGGCTCACTGTCGAACACGGCGCTGTTGGTCAGGAATTGCACCGTGCCGGTGGCGCCCGGTGTGACACTGGCGGTGAAATTCACGCTGTCCTGGTATCCGGACGGATTGGTGGACGAATTCAGTGCGAAGCTCACGGAAATCAAATTTACCATCAAGGTGGCGACCGTACTGGTGGAAGAGCCACCGGACGCGCTGACAACCACTGAGTAACTTCCCGCATTAGTGGCGTTGACGGAGGCAAGCGTCAGCATGTTGTTAGTCTGATTAGCCAAAGCCACAGCGCCATTGAAAAACCACTGGTAAGCAAGCGGTGTGCAGGCGGTGGCATTGACGGAGAACATCGCCGTTGTGCCTGCGAGGTTCGTCTGGCTTTGTGGCTGGCTCGAAATCATGGGCGGAGTTTCATCTTCCACGACAACGGTGTTCGTCGAATAAGCAGTGTTACCGGAAGGGTCTTTTACGGTGATAACCACGACGTTGGTCCCCAGTTGCAAAAGAGCGCTGTTGGTTGGGTTTTGGGAAATCGTCAACGGGCTGGATAGGTCAGCGGCGAGAATGAAATTGGTTCCGGTCACGTCCGGCAGCCTGGCGCTGCAATTGGTGTCCATCGTGAGCACCAGATTGGTAAAGGCCCACTGGATGGTCGGCGGGGTCGTATCGCGTACAATGACCGTGCGCACAACAGTGTTGGTATTGCCGTTGCCATCGCTGGCAGTGTAAAGAATGGTGTTGGTCCCGACCGTGGTGGTATTCACGGGGCCGCTGGCAACCACCGCCACTGCTCCCGCGCAAGTATCGCTGGCTGTTGCGCCAGGATCGGTGAAGGCGCTGCCCAACTCAACCGTCAGCGGATTGCTGCCATTCAGTGTAATCACCGGCGGGGTTGTATCATGGACGGTCAATACCACATTGCTGCTCAGGCTGCCGTAAAGGTTGGTGATGACGAGGGTGACGGAATGGTTCGGCGGATGGACATTGGTCAGTGAGAAATTGGTGTTGGTGGCACCAGCAATTGCCGAGCCGTCCAGGCTCCATTGAAAATGCAGCGGAGGCGTGCCGGAAGCGGCGACGGCAAAATTGGCATTGCCGCCGCATTCCACAGTCTGGTTCGCGAGGGAACCGCCTATTGCGGGCGGGAAAACCACCGCCAGGGCGGCGGCGGCGCTGGTGGCCGATCCAAAAATGTTGGTTACGACAACGCTGTAATTGCCGGCACTGTTGGTCGTGACTGCGGTAAGCGTCAGGCTGCTGGTGGTCGCACCGGAGACACCCGCGCCGTTGGCAAGATTGATTCCGCTTTTACGCCATTGATAACCGAACGGGGCCGAACCGTTCACGATTGCACTGAAGACGGCGTTGCTGCCGGATAAAATCGTCAAGTTGGTTGGTTGCGCGGAAAAGGCGGGCGAAAAGCCGACCGTCAGAATGGCGACGCTGCTGGTCACGGAACCATAGCTGTTGGTCGCCACGAGGCTGTAATTACCGGAGTTGTTGGTCGCCGCCGCCGTGATCGACAATACGTTGCTGGTCGTGCCGGAAACGTTGCCCCCGGCGGAAAGAGCTGCGCCATTCAAAAGCCATTTATACGCAAGCGGCGACTGACCGCCGACCGTGGCGCTGAGCGCGAGGCTCGTGCCGTTGGTAACAACCAGGCTGGAGGGACCAGCAATGAAATATGGCGACCGCAACGGAGCGAGGGCGTTAATGAGGTTCGTTCCATTCGGTGTGCCGAGGCCGGTGGCGAGATCGTAGCCCGGGACGGCGTTAAACAATCCCGGCGTGTTGGTTCCGATGTTATTGCCCGTGGCAATGTCGTGAAAACATGAGTTGTAATTGGAACTCGCGGCAATCGCGTAGAGCGCGGGATTCAAAAAACCGACAAAGTTTGTGGGTCCGCTGGTGGCAACCGACTGCTGGTTAACCAGCGCGCAAAAGCCCGCCCACAATGGGGCGGCGCAACTCGTGCCGCCAACAAACTCGGTGCTGGTTCCATTATTCCAGAGCACATAAATCGCGTCCGCCGTCATGGCCACGTCGGGAACGTTTCGGTGGGTGGTCGAGCCGCCGTTGGTGGCCATGCTCACGTTCGTTTGCCATGAGGGAATGGTATAGTTCGGGGTGATGCCGCCGCCGGAACCAGTGTCGTTTCCCCAATTCCAAACTGTTTCCGAGTTCCAGGATGCTCCGGTGCCATTCATGGTCAAACTCGTGCCGCCGACACTCGTCACATAAATGCTGTCCATGGGAATTGGACCGCTCGTGGAATTAAAAGCCTGGCTGCCCGTGTAAGCATCCGAATCGCCGGAAGCTTCGAAGAAGGACTGGCCCTGCGCGACCATCTGTTTCAACTGCGAATCCAGGGTGGTTCCGGAATGGGTAGTCCATCTATGGGTCGGGCCGGCGGTCCAAAACCAGGAACAACTGATTTGCTTTGCCGAATTGTCGGTGACAATTCGATTGAACACATCGTAAGGCGAACTGCCTTCGTAAACGATCAGCTTGGACAAGCTGGGCGCCATGGAAATGAGCAACTCGATGTCCAAAGACACTTCGAGCACAGCGTCGGACAGGCCGCTGTAGCCGGGAGTTCCCGAAACGCTGTCCACGAGAACATTCTGCAAGGGCACATTGGTATAGCCGATTTGGGCTTCGTAGTTGGTGATATCGCTCGTGTAGTAGCCGTCGAATTCCACCACCGCCGCGACCTGCCCGGCTCCAGTCAAACTCGTTCCCGGAACATAAGCATTGCGGAAGTCGATGCCCCGGTAATTCCCGCCCGGCCCGGAGCCGTTGTAGTTTAGAGGGGCACTCTTGACCGAATTGGCTCGACGCGCCAGCGGCTTGGGCAATCCATAGTCAGTCAAGCCCCACATGTCGGCCACCGGAACATTCGCCGGCACAGAAGGCTCCGTATCCGGCGCAAAAAAATCGCGCGTTTCAGTCGGATGTTGGTACTTGCGCAAGCTGATGCTGAATGCGTGCTCGACGTTTGACACGCCGCCCGTCACATCCAGAATCACACGATTGGAATGCCTGCCCGCCACGGTCAGGCCATTCGCCTCGGCGAACTGGATGACGGCTTGATAATCCTCTTCGGTCGGCCCAAAGCGCACCGTGAATTCCTGGGGTGTGAGAAATTTATGAAAGTTGGCGCTTTGGGGATCGTAAAGCTGGCTGATTAACTCATCCAGCGCAGCTTCATTGCGCAATGGTAAACCGATGGCGAGGTAAAGATTGGTGGTCGCCGACAAACGGCCTTTTGGCGTCAGGCCGGTCACCACTGCCGGCACATGGCCAGGCAAAATCACCCGACTGGGAGCCGCCTTTGCGTTCCACCCGGGTGCCAGAAGCAAAAGCAAAGCGACGAGCATTATGCCCGCCAATCTATTGGTGGATGCTGCCATTTGACACGCCACGCAGCATCCAAAGGACGCTTGCGAACAGCAAGGTTCCAGCCGTTTTCATGCCAAACCAATTCGTATAATCCCTCGCTGTATCGGCTCTTTCGGCGGGGACCGGGGCTCGAAAATGCTTAATCAGCACTATCTTACGGTACTTGCCCCAAGTTGCAACCTAGTTCCGAACCAGCAAGGGAAGGTAGGGACATCGCGGTGCGGGCGAGACAAGCGGCGGCGGAGACGGCGCAGCGCGCCGTCCCTACCAAAACATGGTAACGATGATGAGCTGCACCCCCAAGGCGCTTCAAGTCATTGGGGGATAACAGGAAATCTGCACTCCGATTCTGTCGAGGAATTACCAAACTGGACTCTGCATTCCAAAGCGTTATCCATTTTCTTTAGGGGGTTGCCTGGACACCTTCGGGTTGGCCCAACCGGCTTGGGCGCGGTTTCGTCGGAGACCGGCGGTGCTGGCAGTGCGGAGGAGGAGTTTATGGACGCCGGTGATTTTGAGTTCGACGGGTTTGGGAGCATTGGATTTCTTGAGTTCGCCGCTGCGCCAGAGTTCCTGGCCGTCGCCTAGGACGATGAATTCGACAGTGGCGGTGTCACCAGACGCTGCATCGAGACCAACGAGAGCGCTGAATTGGCTGTAAATGCCTTTAAGGTCGAACTCGATTTCGGAACCGGCGAAGGATGCGATGGCTTGATCGAAGCGGTTTCTGCCGACGGAGAAAGCGGCGGGCGACATCATTTCGTCGGCCTCAAATCCGCGCCAGCGGCCCGTGGCGCGCAGTGGTTCCATTTGGGTAAGCGACAACTCAGCCGGGATCAGGGAAGCGAGCGTGAACTTGACCTCGGCCTGTCGGGGGCTTTCGCGGCCATCTTCGGCAATGGTCTTTACTTGCGCGGTGTAATTTGAGTTTGCATCCAGGCCGCGGATCGGAAAGGCAGCCGAGGGCGTGTAGCCGAGCAGCCGGCCATCGAGATAGACCTGGTAACCGGCATTGAGGTAATATTGTTCCCGCCATTTAAGGTTGATGCCGTCGAGGCCAACCCGCTCCGCGGAAAGTCCGGCCGGCTCGCTGGGCGGGAAGTGGTAGAAATCGGCTGGGGCGAACTGAACTTCCCACGTGACGTCGGTGGTGCGCGGCGAAGCGATTTGTGCCGTGGCCCAGCCTTGATGATTAAAAATTTTGACCGGCAGGTTGACCGAGCCGATGTGAGCCGTGGCGCGCTCGATGACATAGTTAGTCCCACGGGGGAAGACAAACCGCAATTCGTATGGATCATTTTTGACCAGTCGGCTGGTTCCATGGAACGCATTGTGTGCTTCATCGCGGACCAGGGCGCTCAAGTCCACCCACCCTTGAGTAATATGGCGGCTGGTGGAAATAAGTTCGATCCGATCAGTGGCGGGGAGAAGCGTGAGAACGCGGCAGCTTGTGGGAGCGGCATCGACCACAATTCCTTCCTGCCAAGCGCCCAGATACTCGTGGTTCCAGAAATCAAAGACGTGGACTGGCTGGTTGTCCGGCAGCCCGAGTTCGCGCCAGTTGAGGCGCGTTTGCCGGGCCTTGTCGGCGCCGAAATTGAATACGCCGACAACGTCATAGCGGCGGCCGAGGTGATTGACTTTTAAATCCCAAATGCGTTTGTCACGTTCGCTGGGAAAAAGATCCAGCGGCCGGATATCCGTCGCGGGATAAACGCGCCGCATGAGTTCGACGCGGTCCTCGGACAAATCCATGAGCCGGTCGCTGGACATGAGGGCCTGACCGGTGAGGCCTTCGAGAGTGGCCCAGACGCGGGCCTGATCAAGCGTCAGTGGCGAGCGGACGACGAGCACATCCGGGTCGGAATACCAAACGATGTTATGGAGGTAGTAGAACTGCATGGTGGGCCGGAGAGCCACCTGAAAGCCGCCCCAACCGAGCACGATATCGCCACCGGTGCGGGAACCGTTCATGATACCCGCGCCTTCCAGCGGAATGCCCCAACAACCCAGGAGGTAACGGTCGGGCCCGATGGCGGAGCGAATGGACTGGAGCGTGTTGCGATAGAGACCGACGGCATCATCGGAAGGGTTTTTCTCGAATTGCTTTTTGGCACGGTATTCGTCCACTACGATAGGTTGACCATCGATTTTGAAATACTCGTAGCCCCAGCCTACGAAGGTGGTAAACATGTTCTTGAGGTAAGAGAGCGATTCGGGCGTGGTCGGATCGACGAGGAATCTTCCTTCCCAAGTGTCTGAAGCGGTGGCGCCGTTGGTTCGAAGCAGGAAGACATTTGGGCTGTTGCTGACAACGCCGGGATTGCTTTGGCCATGCGGGGCGAGCCACAAGCCGGGCGTCAGGCCGAGCGACTTGATCCGAGCGGCAAGGCTCGCCATGCCATTAGGAAAGCGTTGAGGGTTCACGATGGTCCAATCGCGTCCGCCATCCCTTCCGCCGGAACCCTGCCAACCGTCGTCGATCTGGACATAGTTTGCGCCGAAGTCTTTAAGGTTGTCGGCAATCCATTGGGCGTTGCGCTCAACTTCGGCGGCGTTGATACGGTTGTAGTAATAATACCAAGTACACCAACCGGAGGGCGGCAGTGAAAAGCGGGATTTGTCAAGCGGATGATATTGTTTTACACCGAGAATGTCACGGTAGTAATGCTCCTTGACAGCACCGTCTTTCAAGACAACCCGATCCTGGACAGGGTCAAAGACACCGTCGGCCAGGGGCGTCTCGACCCGGCCGAGCGTCATGATGAAAAGATCGGGATTAGGGCCATCGTGAATCCGGCACGGGACGGGAGCAGGCCAAGGCTGGGCGTCGCCCGCAGGCGTTTGGGCGCGAACGATCGCGCAGAGAGATGAAGCCACTAGGCTGAGTAAAAGGGTTTTCATGCAGAGTTTTAAAGGTGCATCCTAGGAAATATTCCGCCAAACGCAACAGGGTGCGGTGATTCAGGATAGGTGCCTGTGCATTTATTTGATGGCAGCCCGGGAGCGGGCAGTTACTATGTCGGTAGTAACCGATTAGAGGGCTTGATGGGGAAAGAGTCGGCAAAGACAAGCATCAGTAGAGAACTGAAATAGCACGTGCGTTATAAAGCGATCAATCCGGGTGTGTTCATCGCGAACCGCAGCCGGCTCAGCAAGATGTTCCTGCCCAATTCGCTGGCGGTGGTCAACGCCAACGATGTGCCGCAGACCAACGCGGACGGCACGATGGCGATGGTGCCGAACTCGGACCTGTTTTATCTGACGGGCGTGGAACAGGAACAAACGATCCTGCTGCTGTATCCCGAGGCGGATGAAGAGAAGCATCGCGAGTTGCTTTTTTTGCGGGAACCGACCGGGGAATTGGAACTCTGGGAAGGGCACAAGCTGACCAAGGAGGAAGCGCGAGCCGCCACGGGGGTTCAAAACGTGCATTGGCTTTCAGAATTTCCACGGCTGTTTCACCGTTTGATGTGCGAGTGCGAGCACGTTTATCTGAACAGCAATGAGCACAAGCGAGCGGTGATTGAAACTGAGACCCGGGACGCGCGCTTTACCGCTGAAACGCAACGGCGGTATCCGCTGCACGATTACCATCGGCTCGCGCCCCTGCTGCACCGCACCCGCGCGATCAAGTCGCAGGCGGAGGTTGCGCTGTTGCGGAAGGCCTGCGAGATCACCGAGAAAGGATTTCGGCGCGTGCTGCAGTTTACCAGGCCGGGGGTGCTGGAGCGCGAAGTGGAGGCGGAATACGTTCACGAATTTATCCGCCAGGGTGGACGGTTTGCATATCAACCCATCATTGCCACGGGAATTAACGCCTGCTGTTTGCATTCCATATCCAACGCGAGCGTGTGCCGCAAGGGCGAACTGCTGCTGCTGGATGTCGCGGCGGCCTATGCCAATTATAACGCGGACCTGACGCGTACGATCCCGGTGAGTGGGCACTTCAGCCGCCGGCAAAAGCGGGTTTACAATTCGGTTCTGCGCGTGTTGCGGCAGTGCATCACCGGGTTGACGCCGGGAAAAAAAATCAAAGACTGGCAAAAAGAAGCCGAGCAGATGATCGAGAAGGAGTTGGTTGATCTTGGGTTGCTGAGCCTGCGCCAGATCAAGGGACAGGATCCGGAACACCCGGCATTCAAGAAGTATTTCATGCATGGAGTCGGTCATCCGCTGGGGCTGGACGTGCATGATGTGGGATTGACGACGCAGCCCATTGAAGCCGGATGGGTGATGACGGTTGAACCGGGAATTTACATTCGCGAAGAGGGTTTTGCGGTGCGATTGGAGAATGATGTGCTGGTGACCGATCAGGGTCCGGTGGATCTGATGGCGGGAATACCGATCGAAGCTGAGGAAATTGAAGGGCTCATGAACGGGAAGCCGGGGGTGCCAGAACTGGATGGACATGCACGCGGGGTGACCGGAAACGGACACCAGGGCCGGACCGGCAAGCGCCTGCTTTCCAAGTAAGGATCGAATCCACTTGAAGTCGGCGGGGAAGAAAGTGTTTTACCCACGCAATGCGACTGCTTTTGAAGCGATGAACAAATTGCGGCTACTTCGGACGGCGGGCTTAATCCTTGCGGTCAGTGTCTGGATGAACATCGGGCGGGCTGAGGGAAACGGGCCTGGTGATTCGGCAAGGCCGAAAATCATAATCCTGAATCCGCCGGAGAAGGAGTTTTTTTCCAAGCTGATCGACTTTCACGGCATTCCGATCAAAGCCCACCAAGTGGTATCCGATGAGGCGATGTATGCGGCGTATGACCGACTGGCGTTGCTGTTCACGAATTTGCTGCCAAAACAGCCGATGGTCATTTCCAATCTGGTGGCTGCCGGAGTGGAATTGCATATCATCGGGCGCGACCAAGTCACCACGGACCTGCCAGAGTGGCAGCAAGACAAAGGCAAGCCCCTGGCGGAATACAATGGGCTCACCCGCGATCAGCGGACGCGCGGGATGGGCGGGCGGTTGACCTCGTGCGGCGAGGAGAATCTGCTGAGGCTGCAGAGGGACCACTACTTCGGGCGAGACATTTGCCTGCATGAATTCTCGCACAGCATTCGCAACCAGGGACTTCCCCAGGCGGTTCGCGACAAGTTGGACGAGCAATACAAACGCTCCTTGGAGAAGGGGCTGTGGCTGAAATCTTATGCCGGCAGCAATCCGGACGAATTTTTCGCCGAGTTGACGATGTGGTATTTCGGGACGCACGGAGACCTCCACATGACCGGGCCGACGCCGGAAAACGGGCCCGAAGGGCTCAAGAAATATGATCCCGAGGCGTATGCGTTGATGGATGATTTTTATAGCGGCCGGATTGAGATCGGCAAGGCGGAGCCGCGACGGCGACGGGCGAAAAAAGCGGGTGAGGATTAATGCCTCCCGGAAATGCCCATAGTCCGCAGGCCACCAGGGCGAAAGAAAATTACCCACCGATTTATATCTATCGGTGGGTAGGCCGCGAGCAGCATAAGTCCCGCCGGGAACGAAAGCGCATCGCGGCATGGGTTGCGGTCGCTTTTGTGGTCTGCGGCGGCTGGCTTTACGCGGACACGGCTGCGATCAGGATTGATTTGGGGAAGCCGGGGCCGGAGATCAATCCGCGGATGTATGGGATTTTTTTGGAGGAGATCAACACGGCGGTGGATGGAGGGCTCTACGCGGAATTGATTCGCAATCGCGGTTTTGAGGATGCCAAAGCGCCCGAGGGTTTTACGAATCGAAATGACCGCTGGGACAATGGGCGGGGTTATGTCATCCCATATCATTTCGAGGTGGATAAGAGCCTGCCCTATTGGACGCTCGTGAAGGAAGGAGACGCGCAGGGTTCGATGTCGCTGGACCTGGACAAACCTTTGAATCCAGCCACGCCGCGCTCCTGTCGGCTGGAAATCCAGGATGTCGACGGCGGACGAATTGGGATTGCGAACGAGGGTTATTGGGGCATCGGCGTGAAGGAAGGTGAAGATTACCTGCTTTCGTTTTGGGCGCGCGCGAATGAAGGATTTTCCGGGCCGCTGACTGCAACGCTGGAAGGTGCGCCGGGAGTGGCGGCGAGCGAGGCAGTGAAGATTCAAATTGCCGGCACAGAGTGGAAGCAATATCACGCGACACTTGCCGGCACGCGAAGCGAGCCGCAAGCGCGGTTCGTGCTCACGGCGGGCGCCAAAGGCACGGTCTGGCTGGACCTGGTTTCGCTTTTTCCGAAGCGAACTTTCCATGACCGTGCTAACGGCCTGCGAACCGACATCGCGCAAATGATCGCCGATCTCAAGCCGGGGTTTGTTCGTTTTCCCGGGGGGTGCGTGGTCGAAGGCGCGACTCCGGAGAACGCGTACGATTGGAAAAAGAGCGTCGGGCCGCTCGAACAACGCGAGGAGATTTGGAACGTGTGGGACTATCGGCGAACGCATGGCCTGGGATTTTTCGAGTATCTCCAGTTCATCGAAGATCTCGGAGCGGAACCGTTGTACGTCGGTTTTGCGGGTCAAACGTGCATTTACCGGCGCTCGACCAATGTTCCCATGGACCAGATGCAAGGGATCGAGGACGGGTTTTTGGACGCGTTGGAATTTGCGAATGGTCCGGCGGATTCGAAATGGGGAAAATGGCGGGCCGCGGCCGGGCACCCTGCCCCATTCCATTTGAAGATGCTCGAAATCGGTAATGAGAACGTTGGCCGTGCGTACGAAGAACGTTACGCGGCTATTTATCCGTTGGTGAAGAAACAGTATCCCGAGGTGACCGCGCTGGCCTGTTACCCGCAACGCAATGCGCCGACGGAGATGGTGGACGAGCACTATTACAACAGCCCGCGCTGGTTCATCAACAATTTCAATATGTATGACGGGCGCGATCGAAAATCTCCGCCGATTTACATTGCGGAGGTCGCCGTGACTTCGCAGGAAGGCGGGCGGGACAAGGGGAACCTCACTTCGGCGCTGGCGGAAGGCGTCTTTCTGATGGGCGCGGAGCGCAACGCGGACGTGGTGCGGATGGTGTCCTACGCGCCGTTGCTGGCGAATGTGCATGGCCGCACGGAGCTTTCCGGCGCTCCGCCGCCATGGCACGGGATGATTTATTTCGACAGCTCGCGGGTGTTTGGGACGGTGTCGTATTATCTTTGGAAACTGTTTGCCGAAAACCGGCCGAGCCGCACGGTGCAAACCGAGGTGGAGATGTCATCAGCCGAGCCGCTTAAAATCGGCGGTCAGATCGGCGTGGGCACGTGGGACGCGACGGCGGAGTTCAAGGATGTGCGGGTCGAAAAGGCCGGGCAGGCGCTCTATGCGTCGGATTTCTCAAAAGGCACGGAGGGTTGGACGACCGCCAACGGGCGATGGACGGTCGAGGACGGCGCCTACCGGCAAAATCGGCGCGGCATGGGCCTGAGTTTTTTTGGCGAGCCGGGCTGGTCGGATTACACGCTCACGCTCAAAGCGCGCAAGTTCAGCGGCGCTGAAGGGTTTCTGATTGTCTTTGGGCGCAAGGGTGGCGAGCAGTATTGGTGGAACCTGGGCGGCTGGGGCAACTCTCAGCACGCCCTTGAATTCAATCGAATGGTGGTGGGTTCGCCGGCGGCGGGACAGATCGAAACCAACCGCTGGTATGACATCAAGATTGAGTTAAGCGGAAACAAGATCCGGTGCCATTTGGATGGGAAGTTGATCCAGGAGGCCACGGCTCAGCCGGCTCGCAACCTGTTTGCAATGGCGGGGCGCGATGACGCCAGCGGCGACATCGTGGTCAAGGTGATTAATACTGCGGCGCAGAGTTGCCGGGGTGAACTGGACATCGCGAGCGCGGGAGGGATTGCGGAGCGCGGCGAGTTGACCGTGCTGACTTCAGAACGCCCGGCGGATAACAACACGTTGGAAAGCCCGAAGCGCGTTGTCCCGAATAGCTCTGCGATTTCAATCATTGGCCCGAAGTTCACTTGCGAATTTCCAGGGAATTCTCTCAGTGTGATTAGAATGAAGGCGCACTGATTTCTTCGTAGAAGAGCATTACCGCTAGCAACGATGAGGATCCAAGCCTTTGGAGTCGAACAGCCCCATTGAGTTTTGTTGCCAAGTATGACATATAATGGGCAATGAAGGATGGTCGAGTTTGCGGCTGTAGCTGTGGTTCAACATGACAACCGGGACTCATATTGCCCGCTGCTTACTTACCCACTTTCGCTCTGCCGGGCTGAGAATTCCTTAAGGCACCGCCGGGTTGGTCTAATTAGTAGCCAAATGCTCGACAATAGGGGGCGAGGCGGTCCTGGAACGGGGCGAGGGCGTCGGCGTAGTGTTCCCAGCGGCCGACGGCGCGTTTGTGGACGGGTTGACCCACGCTTTCGTAGTTGGGAGCGAAGACGATCTTTTGGCGGGCGCTGGCGTGGAAGTTCGCCTGCTCGGGATGCCAGGCGAGGTCGAGAAATTCCGTTACGCGCCGGCCTTCGGCTTCCAGGTTTTCCACGAGGTCTTCGTAGCGCGTTTCAATCCAATCAAATCCGCCCAATTCGCGCATGCGCAACCAGACGTCCATCAGGTCGGCGTAGTGTTTGACGGTGCGTTCGAGGCTGAGGAAGTTCACGTTGATGGTGGTCAACGCCAGGTTTTGGAAGTAGCAACTGACAATCACGTCACGCGGATCGCGCAGGGCGATGAGGACTTTCAACTCGGGGAACACGCGAAGCCAGAGCGGCAGCGAAGTGGTGGGTGAAGGATTCTTGTCCAGCAATACGCGCGCATTGGGTTCACCGTCGGCCTCCCGCAACACGCTTTTGAAATAGCGGCGGCGCAGGTTGGTTCGCCAGCCGGCGCCGAGGGAATCGAGCGTCTCCAGCGTCAGCCCTTTGGATGCGGGCGCGGGAACCATGGGTGTCAGAACTTCGAGCACGAAGGCTTCGGATTCGTCAAAGGCGCGGATTTCCGGGTGTGCGCCAAGGACCTGTTCGAGCAATGTGGTGCCGCTTCGGGGATGTCCGCCCAGAAAGGCCAATCCTCGGGCGCGGGGCTCGCCCGGTGCCTCCTGTCGCCAGCGGCGGATGGCATCCGGAGTCAGGCTCGCCAGAAGCGCACGGCGATCTCGATCTGCGTGGTCGTAATCCCGTTCGAGTTTGGCGGTGTCGGTTAACCGGCGCAGTTCCAATTTGGCTTCGCCGAGCCAGCGCATTGCTTCGGCATACTGGCCAAGTTCATCAAGGACAACGCCGAGGAGATGAAGGCTGGAAAATTTGACTTGCGGATCGAGCAAACCGGTTTTGAGCAGGTCGCGCACAGCGGTTTCGGCTTCGGCATTGCGACCCTGGCGATGAAGCAGAAAGGCGCGAAAATAGCGGGCCTGGCCGTCCTGCGGATGGCGGGCCAGGCAGGCTTCGACGCAATCCCAGGCGTCGCCCAGCCGCCGCTCGCGTTCCAACCAGGTGGCGAGGCTGTTGCGGGCTTGAGCCGATGCAGGGTCAGCGGCCACGGCGCGTTCGAAGCAGGCGCTGGCCTGGTCCATCCGGCGAAAGCGGTGGTAGTGCTGGCCCATGAGAATGTGCAAGGACGCGTCATTGGGCGCGAGTTCCATGGCATGGCGAAAGGCTTGGTCGGCGAGCGCAAAATCCAAATCTCCGCCCGCCGCGACGCCCAACTCGAACCACAACTGGGCAACGCTGGGCCAGCGTTTCACGAGATCGCGATAGCCCGCGAGGGCCGGGCCAGGTCGGCCACCGATCAGTTGCTGCTGGGCTTTTTGCCAGCGGGCGACGTCCTGAGGCGAGCGATGTAGTTTCTCCAGGCTCGTCAAAGGAGGCATAATTGGGGGAAAACACCAAGCACCAAGCGCCAAGCACCAGAAAAGCTCCAAGTTCGAAATTCCAAACTACCTTCAAAGCGGCTTGAACTGCGACGGCGCGGCTGGTCCTCCCACGAACACCAAATTTTACGCGCCTGGGATTTAGTGCTTTTATGGTGATTGGCCCTTCGAATTTGGAGCTCCCTAAGAAGTCGCTTCATTGCCACGGTCTTTCAGTTAAAATTACTGCTACTGCCTGTTATGCCGGAGAGCCCGGATTCACCCAAGCCGCCGATTGTCAACAGAGTATGAACGGGCTGGGGGCTGTCAAGGATTTCCGGGTCGAACTTTCCTCGTTGCCCTGCGGACAAAGTGTGGATTACCATCGCCGCACTTTATGGTTGCCGCTCCATCACCCACCGGGGTTTCTGCGCGCGTCGATGGCCGTTTACCGGACCAGCTTCGGCCGTTGCATTTCCAAAATGACATTGCGCCCTATGCCACCGGCTCAACGCTGGTGGAATGGGGCAACACGCGGGTGATTTGCGGAGTGACGGTCGAGGAAGCGGTGCCGCGCTGGATGAAGGAGCAAAATGTGGTCGGCGGCTGGATCACTGCAGAATACTCCATGCTCCCCTACTCCACTCTGCAACGGAAGCAACGGGATATTTCCAAAGGCAAGATTGACGGGCGCTCGCAGGAAATTCAGCGGTTGATCGGCCGGGCGATGCGCGCGGCCATCGATCTCGACAAACTCGGGTCGCGCACGATGTGGGTGGACTGCGATGTGTTGCAGGCGGACGGCGGGACACGCACGGCGGCCATCACCGGGGCTTATGTGGCGATGTGCCTGGCGGTGAGAAAATTACAAGCCGAAGGAAAGCTGAAGGAGAGCCCCATTCTGGAAGGCGTGGCCGCGGTGAGCGTTGGCATCGTGAATGGGGAGCCAATGCTTGATTTGTGCTACGTGGAGGATGCGGCGGCGGCTGTGGATTTGAACCTGGTGATGAATGCCGAGGGGAAATTCATTGAGTTGCAAGGCACCGGTGAGGAATCCACCTTCAGCGAAGGGCAGCTTGAGGCGATGCTGGCACTGGGCAAGGCGGGAATTCGCCAACTGCTCGCCGCGCAAAAAGCGGCGCTGTCACGATAAGATAAAAGGAACGGATGCACTGTTTGGTTTTACTTGATTCGCTGTCGCTCTTGTTTTCCTCCTCGTTTTCAGCGCTTCCAACCCCGGCGAAGGGACCGAGGACAACGACGAGGACGAGAACGACACCAACTTCCGCATCCAAGCCATGATTGCCGCGACGAGTTTATTTCTGCTGCGCCATGCGGAAGTTGAGGCGCGTTATCAGCGCATTTTCGGCGGTCGCATTGACATGGATCTTTCTCCGCGCGGGCATGAACAAGCCGCTGCGCTGGCGCGATATCTCCAACCCAAACGCTTCGATGCGGGGTATTGCAGCCCGATGAAGCGGGTGCAACAAACGGTCGCACCATTGGTAAAGGCAGGACTGCCGGTCCCAACGGCCATGGAGAATTTGCGGGAAGTGGATTTCGGCGATTGGACTGGATTGGGCTGGGAGGAAGTCAGGGCGCGGTTCAATGTGAGCCCTTTTCAATGGCTGCACCAATTGGAAGCTGCCGCGATTCCCAATGCGGAATGCGCCAAGACGTTTCGCGCGCGTGTGGAACCTTGTTTGCGGGAAATTCTGGCAGCGCACCCGGGGCAGAATGTTGCGATTGCCTGCCACGGCGGAGTGATCCGAATGGTTCTGTCGATTCTGTTGGAACTTCCGCTTTCGAAGATGGCCGGTTTTGAAATCGAATACGCAAGCCTGACGGAAATTCATTGTTCGCCGCACAAAGCCGAGGTGCAACTACTCAATTTCACGCCGTGGAGGGATGTGCGCACGAGCGAAGCCGGGAGTGTGCAATAGCAACCCAGTTCTTATCGTGCTCGTGCTCAATCCAGCATTTTGATGGGCCGAACCGAGTACGAGGACGAGCACGACTCTGAACCATGAAAGCTAAATCGCTGCTGCAGATTTCGGTGGTGACCTCGCTGGAAGCCGAAGAGGCGTTGGCGGATTTACTTGGCCGGTTGTTCACGCGGTCCGCAGTGGTTTATATTGACGAGGAAACGCGCAAGGCGGTGGCCTCGGTTTATTGCGAGCGAACAAGTGAGTGGAGCGCCAGCCGACAAACGGCGTTGCGAGCTGGGCTGCGGGAAATTCGCGCCAGCGGCCTCGACGCAGGCCCGGCGACGATCTCCGCCCGCCGCGTGGCACGCGAGGATTGGGCGGAATCGTGGAAACGCCACTTTAAACCGATTGCGATAGGCTCGCGCCTGTTAATAAAGCCAAGTTGGATCAAGCGCCGTCCCCGCAAGGGCCAGGCGGTCGTGGTGCTCGACCCGGGCTTGAGTTTCGGCACCGGCAATCATCCGACCACGGCTTTCTGCCTGCGCGAGCTTGTCGAACGGCGCGACCCCGGGCGACCGCAGGCGTTCTGGGATGTCGGGACTGGTTCCGGCATTCTTGCGATTGCCGCTGCCAAGCTGGGCTATTCTCCCGTGAACGCCATCGATTTCGATCCGGAAGCTATCCGGGTCGCCGAGGTCAATGCTCGGCTGAATGCGGTTTCAAAGAGACTCCGTCTGCGGCGGCAGGATATTGGGCGCTTGCCCGAGCGCGGGCGCGGAATGTATCACATAATCTGTGCCAACCTAATCTCCAACTTGCTTTTGAAAGAGAGGGAAAAGCTGGTGAGCCGGTTGAGGAAGGACGGAGCCCTGGTTTTGGCGGGGATTTTGAAGACGGAATTTGCGGAGGTCCGGCGCGCTTACGAAAAGCGCGGCTTGCGATTTGTCCGCAGCCAAGTGGAAGGAGAATGGGAGTCCGGCGTTTTCACAGTTGCGGGTTCGGCCAGGCGATGATACAATTACAGCCAAGATGTCACCGAAGTTTCACAAAAAAATCACAGCAATGTTTGAATGATTTTTTTGTAGTGGCGTCCAAGAGTTCGTTAAGACCCTTAATCAATCGGGTGCCAACGCGGAAACCGGCAGGGAATTGAGGGATGGCCGGGGTTGGCACAGTGCACGCTGTGAACCCTTGACAAAAGGAAAGTCCGATATGACGAAAACGTTGGATGTGATGACTGAGGCCATACGTAACAGCAAACACCCCTTCCACAAAGCCGATAACCGGCCCAAAAAAGCCCAAAAACACCGCTACGAACGCAGGAAAATAAAGGAATACCTGCATTTGGGCGACTGGGTCCAGGAACCAGCTTAAGAAAAAACCAGATCCCGGGCAGTCGCTGCTATTGAGTTGAGCGCGGCTGCCAGCGACACGGCTCAGACGTTAACGCGAGCGACGGATGATTTTCCGCGCAGCTTGGACGGTGGGCCAAAAGGGTGTGTCGCCTTGTTGTCGGTCGGTCGGCGGAAAGATGAGAGTCCTCTGCATTGGCTGCGATCACTGACAGCGGGGACATATCCCAAAAAATTCCAATTTGTGCGTGATGGCTTTGAAGCCATTGCGAGCCGCAATTTGTTCCTCAAACTCCCGGGTGAAGCATTCTTCGATCTCCACCACCGCCGCGCAGCGAGTGCAAACAAGATGATGGTGATGGCCGTCATCTCCTTCTCCCAGCAGTTCAAACCGGGCCACTCCGTCGCCCAGGTCAAAGCGTTTCACCATCCCCATGTTTTCCAGCAGATGCAGCGAACGATAAACCGTCGCCAGATCGCAATCGCCTTTGGGCAACGCCGCGAAGATTTCCTTGTTCGACATCGGATGAGGGTGCCGGCGCAAAATCTCCAGGATGGCCTGGCGGGCGCCGGTGATTTTGCGGGATTTGCGCCGCAAACGATCCGTCAGCGCGGGAAGATCCGCCCGGCTGGCGTGGTGATGATGACGCTTTCGGGACTTCATGTCCGACTAATGCCGTTCTTCGATTGCTCCGGACTGAATGAACCGGCCATTGCTTGCGGTGCGCCGACACTTCAGAAAGCCCAATGCAAACCGTTTGCAATGAGCAGCCCGAAAAACGCTCCCGCGCCACGCGGGAGCAAGCTTACTTCATGAGCAGCATCTGCCGGGCGCGCTTGATGGAGCGGTTAAGCTGGCGCTGGTAATGAGCCGGCAATCCGGTGTACTTGCGCGGCAGGATGCGGCCCTGGTCGGTCACGAACTGCTTGAGCAGGTTCGTGTTTTTGTAATCAAGGGCATCGACCGTGAAGTCGATTTTCGGCTTGGGCCGGGGCGTCCGCATTTCGGAAGTGCCGGTCCGGCCACCGCGACCGCCCCGCTTTTCCTTGTCCGTGTTGGTTTTACGTGGCATAGGTGTTACTTGATTTCCCGATGCAAAGTATGGCGACGCAGCGCGGGATTGTACTTCTTCAGTTCAATCTTTTCGGTCTTCAGCTTTTTGTTGCGGCTGGTCATGTAGCGCGAGGGCGACTTGCCCTCCTTCCGCGCTTCCGTGCATTCGATTGTGACAGTTTCTCGTGCCATAAATTAATTATTCCTTTTCCTTGGCCGGCTTGTCCTCCGGCTCGTCCTCTTCCTCGACTTCCGCCACGCCCACGCTGTCCACGGTGCCGAGCGCGCCCAACCGCCGCTGGCGCAACGCGCCTTCCCGTTCGAGCTGCGCCTGCGCCTGCACGGTAAACCGCGTCCAGGGAATCGCTTCCAGGCGCGCCTTGGGAATGGGCTTGCCGGTCAATTCACAAATGCCGTAGGTGTCCTTCTCAATCCGCTTGAGCGCCTCTTCGATCTCGTAAATCGCGTCCTGGTCGGACGAAAGCAGGCTGAGGGCGAAATCGCGGTCAAAATTGTCCGTGCCCGAATCCGCCATGTGGAGGCTGTAGCCGGCGAGTTCCTGCGCGGATTCCTTGGCGAGGCCGCTCATCTGCTTGAGCAACTGGTCCCGCAACTCGATCAGATGCTGGTAGAACTTGGCCCATTCGGCCTTGACCTTGATCTCGCCGTTGGCCCGGCGGTCCTTGCGAACCGGCGCCTGGCCGAGGATGGATGCCGCAGTGGCGGAGCGGAGTTTGTCTCCGCCTTCCTTCTTCACGATTTTTTTCTTTGTGCTCACAACGCTAAATGCTGCTCAAATTCGCCGTCTCTCAACCCATCGGTTCTTCCACAATGGATGCAAATCCATTTGAGAGTGGGCGAATGTAGCAGACGAACCCAAATATGCCATAAAAATATTCAACAATTTTTGCCGGGGTTTTTTACCCCTCCAGACGGCGTTTTCAAGCCTGCCAGACCGCACACAAACATCCCGAAACCCGCTGCTTTCAACGTTCCAACCCCAAAATCACCTTAACGAATCGGGCCAAAAAGGCTGGTCGAGTTCAAGCCGGGATTCGAGAATGGGGCGTTCCTTGGGCTTTGAGCATTGGACATCGGGCGTTTTCCTAGCCTTTTTCAATGGAGGCGTAGGCGTTGTGGTTATGAATGCTCTCGTAATTCTCCGCTTCCACCTTGTACCAGGTCACATCACTGTGCGCATTCAACCGTAACGCCACATTCCGCACCAGGTCCTCCACGAACACCGGGTTCTCATAGGCCCGTTCCGTCACCGCCTTCTCGTCCTGCCGTTTCAGCAACGAATACAACTCCGAACTCGCCGCGCCCTCCACCAACGCAATCAAATCCTCGATCCAAATCGCCCGCTTCGACCGAATCTGCACCGTCACGTTGCCCCGCTGATTGTGCGCGCCGTATTGGCTGATCGCCTTGGAACACGGGCACAACGTCGTCACGCCCACGATCACCGTCAGGACAAAGTCGATTTCCTTCCCGCAAGCCGTCGCGTCGAAACGCGCCGTATAATCCATCAAACCCTCCATCCTGGTGACCGGCGCCTTCTTGCTCAGGAAAAACGGAAACTCCATTTCCAAATGCGCCGTGGCCGCGTGCAACTTCCGCTGCATCGCGTGCAGGATGTCCGTGATGTTCTCCACATGCACCATGTTTCCGTGCGCGTTGAGCACCTCGATGAACCGGCTCATGTGCGTGCCCTTGAACTCCTTGGGCAGGTCCACATACATCCCGATCGTGGCAATCGTATTTTGCGTCACATGCGCCTTGTCCCGGATTTGGATCGGAAACCGCAGGCCCCGCACGCCCACCTTGTCGATGCGCAATTCGCGGTGATCCCGCTCATTCTGCTTGTCCTGCAGCTTGAGCAACGCTTTTGGTTTCAATTCAATCATGCCGTCGGAATCCTTCATTTTCGGCGCTTTGCTTTAATTCGAGTCAAAATAACAGGCGTCGGCCTTTTTGCAAATGGTTTGGGAAACGGGCAAACCCTCCGATGGCCGGAACGCCTCAACCAGCGTGGCCGCCCTATTAACCATTCCATGCCCCACTGATCCACGCCTCACCCATCGTTTTTTACCCGTTCAAACCCGCCCAAACCCGTTCAAACCCGGTTTGAAACCGGTCAGACCCGCATCCGACCCGATTTGACCCGTTCAGACCCGATTCAGCGGCAACCGAGGCCGGGACGGAACGACGCCTCTTTGCCTTTGGATTTCTGGCTTCCGATTTCGGATTTCATTCAATTGTCAAAGAACCTTCCCGGCCGAGCCGGGCAAAATTCACCGTCGCCAAGGCGCGGACCTTGAACATCGGTCACTGGACATCCCGGCGCTCCGCGCTCCGGCCCCTCCCAATCCTGCACTTCACCTACGCCGCCAAGTAAAGCATGCCCGCTAAAAACATGCAAATGAATTCTGAATATTTCTTTCCAGCGAACGTTTGGACGCCTGAAGGTGGGGGAGCGTTTCAGAACTCCCACTTAAATGGGCAACCCTTCTCCCACGATGTTCAATAGTTACCATGAGAGCAAGGCCATTAAACATCCGATTTCTTGGGCTTCGGAAGCTCAATCCAAAATTTGCTGCCTTTGCCCGGTTCGGATTGCACGCCAACGCCGCCTCCCATGCGTTCGATGGCCCGTTTGACGATGGCCAAACCGACGCCAGTCCCGGAATACTCTTCAGCACTATGCAGGCGTTGAAAGACGTTAAAAATCTTTTCCTGATCCTGCGGCGCGATGCCGATGCCGTTGTCTTGCACCCAAAGGCGGATCTTGGCTGGGGAATCAGCGAGAGCAGGTTCAGTCTTCTTCTCCTCAGCCCAAATTCTAATTTGCGGCGCCACTCCGGGAGGGATGAACTTAAGTGCGTTGACCAGCAGATTGCACACGGCCTCTTCGACCAGCGTCTCATTACCCAAAACCACCGGCAAGGGTTCGTCCACCCGAATCGCGGCTTTGGCCGTTTGAATATCCGTCGCCTGTTCCAGGATCAAATTTTCCACGAGTGCCTTCAAATCCACCACGTCCAGCGTAATCTCTTGGTGACCCAGTTTGCTATATTTCAGCAAATCACTTACCAGATCGCTCATCCGCTGAGCGGTATTTTGAATCCGCCGCGCATAACCTTTTCCTTCTTCATCCATTTTTGCATCCTGCATCAACGCCGCCGAAAAACCCCTGATCGCGCGAATGGGCGCGCCCAAGTCATGCGCGATCGCCAGGTTTAAACTTTCCAATGCTTGAAGCGAATCTGTCCTTTCCTTCAGGCTTGATTCCAACTTTGCTTCCGCCTGCTTGCGGTCGCTGATGTCCGTATAACTGGTTAAAATGGATTTCGTGTCCTGGTCCAAAACCCAGCGGCAGAGCGAAGGCACGCGCCGGCCGTCACGCGCAATTTGGATGACTTCGCCAGTGAACTGGCCTTCCCGGTATAGTTGGGCCACGATTTCCTCAAGCGGCTTGGGAAATTCCGTCTGGACCAGCGTATGCAGATGTTTTCCCATCACTTCCCCAGCAGCCCAGCCGTAAAGCTTCTCCGCGCCGTGGTTCCACAAACTGATTTTGTCATCCAGCCCGCGCACGATGATCGCGTCATTGCTTAGGTCGAGCAGTCGCGCCTTTTCCGCCAGCTCACGCTCCAACCGTTTGCGCTTGGTCACATCACGGATGTGGCACTGGATGATGCAGCGCTCCCCCTCCTGACAACGGTGGCTGACCAATTCCACTTCCATGGTTCGTCCGTCCTTGGTTTGCAACGGCAGGTCATCGTAACGAACAAAATTTTTCTCCTGTAACTCGCGGAACGCCGATTTACTGGATGCCTCATCCTTCATCAAACCCAACTCCCAAAGCTCCTTGCCGATGAATTCCTCGCGCGCGTAGGCAAGCAGTTCCGTCATCATGGGATTGGCATCGGTGATTTTGCGAGAATCCGCGTCAAGGACAAGGATTCCATCCTTGCCTCCTTCAAAAAGATGGCGGTAAACGCGCTCGGAAGCGCATGGTTCGGGTTTGCCTTTTTCTGAAAGCCCTTGCTCCGCTTTCATAATATATTATTAATGGGACGCGGCCGCTTCTTGCTGCTGCACTGAACGCCGTTTAAAGCCGCGCCGCATGGACGCGCTTGTATCTCAGTGTTCTGTTCCGAAACGCCTCTCTCTGGGCTTCAAAGCATTCCGTGCCCCGCCTAAACAACCTACACCCGCTCCGGTCGATTTTCCGTTGAGGCCCCTGGTTCGTTGCAAGGCTGATCGAACCTCTCACCCAGTTTGCCCCGGCTATCGGTGGGCAACTGTTTGCCGGTGCTGTCCACCTCGGGAACCTCGCACGTCAACCAATAGTCATTGAGGACCGCCAATTGATTGCGCAATATTTCAGGGTCCGAAGGCTTGACATGATAGGAACTGGCTCCCAGCATGTAGGCTTTCTTAATGTCATCCTGGTCGCTGGACGAGGAGAAAACCACCGTCGGAATAATGGCCCATTGGGGATTGCCCTTAAGAAATTCCAATACCCCGAAACCATCCACCCGGGGCATTTTCAAGTCCGTGATAATAAAGGTGGGGTAGGCGAACAAATCGCGGTTGGCAAATTTGCCTTCCCCCATCATGTAGGAAATCGCCTCCGCTCCATCGTTGACTGCATGAATGGGCCCCGTCACGCCTCCTGCGCGGAAACCTCTCACGATCAACAACCGGTCATTAGCATCGTCATCCACCAGGAGAATTGTGGCGAAGTATTTTTTCATGAGCTTTGCGTGTCTTAAACGGTCTTAAACAGATAACTTTAATACTGGACTTCGGCCTTGTCAAAAGAGGGGCAAAAAGCGGGATGCACGCTGGAAGCCGAAGTATTCCGCATTGCAATTGTCACTGCCCCCTCTATTTCGGATGACTTCTAAATTGAACCTGCCACGCTCTGCTGCGTGATCCGCTCCTCTGACTCCGCGAGCACTTCGCTCCGCTTGCGGCACAGTTGAATTTGTAAGCCAGGCGGAAAGGAAACGCACCTGTCATGCCTCATGCGAAAGTCATGAGTCCCGCCAGTTGCGCCCGCTAAAGCGGACTCAGTTTGGCAGGCAATTTCTTTGGCTCGTTTTCAAGTCTTCTCCCGCGTTGCCTGCCTCTGCATCGGTTCGTTCTTTCGCCCTCACTAGCCCGGCTTCACAGGGGCCGGACGTGGTGCCCTCCGTAGATTCCTCCCACTGGCCGCCCTGCTTCGCGAGCTTTTTCGTGAAGGGCGAAAGACCGAAACCGAACAGCAGAGCACAAAAAAGACTATGTTTGCCGTCGACAACATCGATGAGGTCGTCGCCCGCCTGCGCAGCCACGGTGCCGAACTCGTCGGCGAGATCGCGCAGTACGAGAACATCTACCGGCTCTGCTTCCTGCGTGGCCCGGAGGGCATCATCATCGGACTGGCCGAGCAGCTCAGTAATAAATCAGCCAGCAATGTTTTAGGAAATTCTTGAGGCGCAAACGAGAACCGTTCTTGCTTGGGTCAAAATCCCCTTTTGCGCCTTTTGCCTGCCTAGCCGTAGCTTCCCTGCGAAGGCGGGTGCTTTTTTGCGGCTGTAAGTCTCTCTCCCTTTATACCCTGTGATGCCACTTGGTAATCACCTTCATTTGTGCTTTATTCATTTATGCCGCTTTTAAAACTCGAAACCACCGTGGCCCTGTCCGGGAGTCAGCGACAACAATTGCTCGCGCCGCTCTCGAAAATCGTCGCCGACACCATTGGCAAACCCGAGCAATACGTCATGGTCACCCTCGGCCAGGCGGCCATGTCGATGTCCGGCAAACCCGGTGACGCCGCGTTCGTGGACGTCCGCAGCATCGGCGGATTGACCGCCGACGTAAATCGCCGGCTGTCGGAGAAAATTTGCGCTTTGCTGGTTCAATCGCTGCGCGTGCCGCAGGATCGCATCTACCTCAACTTCAGCGACGTCGAAGCGGCCAATTGGGGCTGGAACGCAACCACGTTCGGCTAAAAATTCGTTGCCTCGTCACCCACGCTCACCACGCTCTACGGCCCCTGCCCCGCATCCAGCCATCCCGCTTCCGCCAGAAACCTTAACAAGTTGGGATCATCCGCCGACAACGCCGGCAGCCACAACCCAAGCGGCTCGCGTTTCCACCACGCGCCAGCGCTTTTTCCGGCCTCGACAAACGTGTACCGATAAAGCGTGGCGCGCACGTAACGCGGCGGCTTCCCGGGAAATGGATTGCCGCCGAGCAGGCTCAACGCACCGGGATCGTTGTGCAACAGTTTCCAGACCAAATGCACGGTCCAGGGATATTGCGCGGGCGTGCTCATGGCCGCGAACCACATCTGCCAGTCAAGCCGCGGCTGGTAGGGAGCGATTTGGCACGGGCACCGCTTGCAATCGACCGGCAGCGCCCGGTAGGGATATTCCTTCCAAACCGCGTCGGCGTCGGCAGCGGCGGCATCGGTCCCTTCGAAAACCACGTTGTATCGCTCGCGCCCCACCGAACCAAACGCGCCGTAGGTGTTCACCAGATCGAGCGATTGGAAGGAGGTGTTCATGACCTGGCGCGGCGAAAAAATGTTCATCACCGGCTGGATGCTCAGCAGCGCGATGACCAGCGCCAGCGCAAAAGCCGCGAACGTCATGGGCCGATGCGGTTGCGCCACTTCGGCGGCGACCCCGGCGCGGAGCGCGAACTTGCGCGGCAGCAATTTTGCCCAGACCGCATCGTCGAAACACGCCAGCGCGGGCACAATGGTCAGCCAGTTTAAGAAAGACAGGTTGCCGCCGGCGATCAAGGTCACCTGGAACAGCACGATGATTGCGCCCGCGATTCGCACCGCCACGCGCGGCCAGAAGACAAACCACGGCGCGACGAGTTCCGCGAAATGGTTGAACACCACCCCGCCCTTCAAAACGCCGCGCGGCAAAAAGTGAAACCAGCGGCTCAGCGCGTTGGGAATCGGCTGCGTTTCAAAATGGTAGTAGAGCGCGGTCAAATCGCGCCAGGCCGAGTCGCCGCGAATTTTGATCAGCCCGGCCCCGAGCATGATGCGAAAGATCAGCCAGCGAAAGAGCAGTATGACCATGAACGGCGGCGCGCGGCGCGGAAACGGCCGCGCATCCAGCAGCGGGCAAAGGAAGATGCCCAGAAATCCCGTCTCCAATAATTGGATCTCCCACCCGTAGCCATACCAATCCTGCCCCACATGCACGATGGACATATACAATGCCCACAGCGCAATCATCATCAGCGCATTCGCGTAACCGGCCACCACGACGCACGACAACCCGAAGCCCGCCCACGCCGCAGCGACCAAAAACCAATCCGAATGATTGACCCAAAAGAGCGACGGCAACGCCGAGAATCCGGAAAACGACGATCCGAAATGCGAACGCACGCGTTCCAGAAACAATCCCACCGGCAACAGGCCGTGCGACCCGATCAGCGGCAGGATTTGGTTCGCCGCCGCCAGAAACGCCACCGCGTACACGAGCCCCAGCAGCCGCAGAATCATGAACCGCGTGAGCCAGTACGTTTGGGCCTGGCGACCCGGCGGCTTTAATTCGAGTTGGGGAGCCGGCGAAACAGTGCCTTCGCGAGGCGTGCTGAGATTAATCGGCATATCGGCTGTCCGGCGGATGGAAAATGTTGCGCATTCATTCCGACCGGAACAACCAATATTGTTAGCAGGATCAACGGGCTTGTTGCGAGGGAATTTCGGAGGGCTATGGGGAGTGAGTTACCAGCAGTTCATGGAGAGTATCACCGGGCAGAGCAGAAGTTCTGCGCTCCGCCCGCCTTGCGGGAGAGGGAGCGGCGAAAGTCGAACTTGGGAATCCCGGTTGGAATTCTCAGGTCGTCAGATTTGCCGAGATGCTGCCGAGGATGCGGTGTTCCCAGTTGCGGAGAGCCAGGATGGGCGGGCCGGCCTGGCGGCTGACAACTTCCACTTCGGTGCGTTCCGCGGCCACGGGGCGAACCCAGATGCCGACGTTCTCGCCGAATGTCTCCGGCCGCCAGCCGCGTTTGGCTGAGATATAGCCGGTGCGTTTGTCGGCGTTGAGTATGTACAGGTCGCCGTTCTGGGCCGACTCGACGGCAGCTTTCCATACGCGATCATAGTCCGCATCATAGACTTCGCGCGTGCCCTGGCCGGACATCGTGGCGACGGTATGGGGTGTGGAACAGCCGGTTGCGAGCAGCGCCAGCAGCATGAACGTGAACAGAGCAGATACTGTTTTCATGTTGTTTAGATTAATGACGGGCAACGAACATTCAAAATAGGGTCTTTACCCAGCGGCACGCCGCTTCCAAATAACGCGCTTTTACCGGGCCAAAAGAGCCCAGGCGGGCGCATTCCGTTCGCAGCCGAGGCCTCTGCCGCACTTGTATTTATTCCCCGCATGGGGTGAATACCCCATGTCGCATTTCCCTTCCCGCGCTTAATAGAAGCCAGCACTTTCAGAATGTCCTTGAATCGGAAGACGCCGGATTTTTCTCGATTGTGGAGGGGCATATCCCAGCCCAGCCACCACGCGGAAACGTCCCGGTGTAGCGGTGTCTTCGAGTTATCTGCGCGCCCGAAATGCCGCGGGGAGATTTTGAAGGTCTTTGTCGTTTGGGTGTCAATTTCATGGTGCATTCAATCCAAATCCCGAGGGGGCCATTGACGGCCTCCAAGGCTTGAATCAAAATTTGTCGAACAGACGAAACGCGATAGTGGAAGCATGAAGACGAAGCAGAAGACGAAAAATCAATCCGCCCCCGAGCCATTGGAAAAAACCGCGACTGGGATTGCCGGATTGGATGAGATCACCGGCGGTGGATTGCCAAAAGGCCGCCCGACCTTGATCTGCGGCACGGCGGGTTGCGGCAAGACCGTCCTGTCGATGGAGTTCCTGGTGCGCGGCGCTACGGAATACAACGAGCCGGGCGTCTTCATGGCCTTTGAAGAGACGGAGGGCGAACTGGCCAAGAATGTCGCGTCCCTGGGGTTCGACCTGGAACGATTGGCGAGTCGCAAGAAGCTGCTGCTGGATTTTGTGCGCATCGAGCGGAGCGAGATCGAGGAAACCGGCGAATACGACCTGGAAGGCCTGTTCGTGCGGCTTAGCCATGCCATCGATTCGATTGGCGCCAAGCGGGTGGTGTTGGACACCATCGAGGTGCTGTTTGCGAGCCTGCCGAACGAAGCCATTTTGCGGGCGGAACTGCGGCGGCTGTTCCGCTGGTTGAAGGACAAGGGAGTGACGGCCATCATCACCGCCGAGCGCGGCCGGGAATCGTTTACCCGCCATGGGCTGGAGGAATACGTGGCGGATTGTGTCATCCTGCTCGACCACCGGGTGAATGAGCAGATCTCCACCCGGCGCCTGCGGGTCGTGAAATATCGCGGTTCGTGGCACGGCACGAATGAATATCCGTTTTTGATCAGCGACGAGGGAATCTCGGTAATGCCGGTTACCTCGATGGGGTTGAATCACACGGCATCAGAGCAGCGCGTTTCGAGCGGGGTGCCTCAATTGGACGCCATGTTGGGCGGCAAAGGGTACTACCGGGGCAGCAGCGTCCTGACTTCAGGTTCCGCCGGGACGGGCAAAACCAGTCTTGCGGCTGCTTTCGTGGCGGCGGCGGCGGCCCGGGGCGAACGCTGTCTCTACTTCGCCTTCGAGGAATCCGTGAGCCAGTTCATGCGCAACATGCGATCCATCGGCCTCGATTTGGAGCCGTTTGTAAAAAGCGGGCTGCTCCAGTTCCATGCCTCGCGTCCGAATCTCTTCGGCTTGGAGATGCACCTGCTCACCATCCAGGATTTGATCAGAAAATGGAAACCCAGGAACGTGGTGATTGACCCGGTGACGAACTTGATCAACGCGGGCACGGCCACCGAAGTCACATTGATGCTCACGCGATTGATCGACCAATTGAAACGGCAGCAAATCACGTCGCTTTTCACCAGCCTCACCGCGGGGGACCATGGCGCGGAACAAAGTGAAGTCGGGATGTCCTCGCTGATGGACACCTGGCTGCTGCTGCGCAATCTGGAAAGCAACGGCGAACGAAACCGGGCCCTTTACGTCCTCAAGTCCCGCGGCATGGCACATTCAAACCAAATCCGTGAATTCGTCCTGTCCAGCAAAGGAATCCAACTGGTGGACGTTCACATCGGAGACGGGAAAGTGCTGACGGGTTCGGCGCGGCTGGCGCAGGAAGCGCGCACGCAATCGGAGGCGGCGCTTCAGCAGCAGCAGAGGAGACGACGGCAGCACGAGCTTGAGTTGGAGCGCACGGCGGTAGAGGCGCAAATCGCCACGTTGCAGGCCGGCCTGGCCGCGAAGACCGAGCAGTGCAAACTGGAATTGGACGAGGAAGCTATGCGGTACCAGTCTTCAGCAGCCCGCGAGTCGGAAATTGCCCGCAACCGAATGGCGCAGGTAAAACGGGTTTCAGACGGCCGGCAGAAACAAAGAAACAATGGAAGCCAATAATGAAATCAACCCAAGTTGGAGCTGAATCTGGACCGGGTCGCAACGGAGCCGACCAATCGTGGATGCTGCGCCTGTATGTCGCGGGCCAGACGCCCAAGTCATTGACCGCGTTCGCGAATCTCAAGCGCATCTGCGAGGAGCATCTGCCGGGTCGCTACCAGATCGAGGTGGTTGATCTGCTGAAGAATCCCATGCTGGCCAAAGGCGACCAGATTCTGGCCATACCGACCCTGGTGCGAAAGTTGCCCGAGCCGATGCGCAAGATCATCGGAGACCTCTCGAATACCGAGCGTGTTTTGGTGGGCCTGGATGTGCGCCCAGCCGATGGCAGGGAGCGCGCGTGAAAAACAGCGCATCCCGTGATGGCGTTCATGAATCTTCAGAGGCGGCCGATGCCTCGGAACGCGAATCCTATGTACTGCGGCTGTACGTCACCGGCACAACCGCGAAATCGGTTCGGGCCATCGCAAACATCAAGAAGATTTGCGAGGAACACCTGCACGGCCGGTATACGCTGGAAGTGATCGATATTTATCAGCGGCCAGTGCTGGCCAAAACCGAGCAAATTTTGGCCGCTCCCACGCTCGTAAAGCTGCTGCCCGGGCCGTTGCGGCAGTTCATCGGTGATTTGGCGGATACCGAGCGTGTTCTCCTGGGGCTGGATCTGCGGCCGGATCGGGAACACAATAATAGACTCGGGGAACAGAAATGATCGAGCTACATCCGGCGGAATTCCTTTGGGATTCCCAGAGAATTCAGCAGAACTAAATGAGTCGTTCCACAAAATCAGATCTCGAGCGGCAGGTTGAAGAATTGACGGAACGATTGGCGACGGCGGAGGCGGTTTTGCATGCGCTGCGCAATCAGGAAGTGGACGCCCTCGTCATGTCCGGCCCGCAGGGCGACCAGGTGTTCACATTGCAAGGAGCGGAGAGTGCCTACCGATTGCTGGTCGAGGCAATGAATGAAGGGGCGCTGACGGTTGCGATCGACGGGACGGTGTTGTACTGCAACGAACGCTTCGCCGAAATGGTCGAATGCGGGATGGAGAAGGTGGTCGGCTCGAACTGGCGCCATTTCTTTCCATCGGACGAACAGCCGCTGGTCCAGGCCTTGCTGAGCGAATCCAAAAACCACGGCACCAAGGCGGAGTTCACCTTGCAGACCGTCGGCGGTTCGACGTTGCCGGTGCAAATCTCCGCCCGGATGGTGCAGATGAACGGGGTGGAAGCGGTGGGAGTGCTCGTCACGGACGTGACCGAAGTGAAATCCGCGCAGGAGGATCTGCGGCGGATGAACGAGGAACTGGAGGCGCGAGTAAAGGAACGAACGCAGGAATTGGCCAGCGCAAAGGAAAAGCTGGCCCGGCACGCGAAAGACCTGGAACTGCGGGTCCAGGAGCGCACGGCCCAGTTGCAGGAAATCGTCGAAGATTTGGAGTCGTTTTCGTACAGCGTTTCCCATGATCTGAGGGCGCCTTTGCGCTCCATCCAGAGTTTCGCCCAGATTTTGGACGAGGAATGCACCGAGTCGCTTAGCGAGGAGCACCGAGGCTATCTTCGCCGAGTGGTGAACAGCGCCGCGCGCCTCGACAAGCTGATCCTCGACGTGCTCGCTTATAGCCGGATGTCCCGCGCGGAGTTGATCCTCGAACCGGTGGCTTTTGACCGTCTGGTCCGGGATGTTCTCAAGCAATACCCTGCGTTGCAATCACCGGATGTACAGGTGGTGATCGCGGGCGGATGGCCGCCGGTAATGGGACACGAAGCCTCCCTCGCCCAGTGCGCCTCGAACCTCCTCTCCAACGCGGTGAAATTCGTGGCGCCAGGAACCAAGCCACAGGTGAGTATCCGGGCGGAGTCGCTGGCCAACGAAACGCGGATTTGGTTTGAAGACAACGGCATTGGCATTGCGCCTGATGACCGGGAGCGAATTTTCCGGATTTTCGAGCGAGGCGCCGGTGTGAGCGATTACACCGGGACCGGGATCGGCCTGAGTATTGTAAGGCGGGCCATTGAAAAGATGGGCGGCACGGTGGGCGTGGAATCGGAACCCGGGCGCGGCAGCCGATTTTGGATTCAACTCCAGACCGCCGCCTGACCGGGCTATGAAAACCAGCCGCCGCTTTCAGCAGGAACTTTATGCTAAATAGAACTGTTCTGTTGGTGGAAGACTTCGAAAATGACGTCGTCTTGATGTGGCGCTCCTGGAAGATGGAAGCGGTGCCAGCGGGGCTGCAAGTAGTGACGGACGGACAGCAGGCGCTGGACTATCTCGCGGGCAACGGAGAGTTTTCAAATCGCGAAAAATTTCCCCTGCCGTGCCTGATGTTGCTGGATTTGAAACTACCCCACGTGTCCGGCATGGAGGTGCTGAAACGGGTTCGCACCGAAACGGCACTTAAGGCCCTGCCCGTCCTGGTGCTGACCACGTCTGGACTCGAGCGCGATGTGATCGAGGCCTATCAATGCGGGGCCAATGCTTTTGTCATCAAGCCCTCCAGCGTGCGGGACCTGGCCATGCTGGTGCGATTGATCCGGGACTTCTGGCTGGGCGTAAACCAGCTTCCGCGGCTCGATGTGGAAACTGAATTGTCCCTGGGGCCATGAGCGGGCGCATGAGGGCATTGCCACCGGCTTTCTCCCCGCCCGACTGCAAATACGGAGATGTCCGTCCCGATTGCGGAGCGGCGATTGAAAACCGGCGAACCTTCGTGAGGCGGGCTGGCGGTGGAATCGACTTTTAGGCGTTGCTCCGCAATTGGGATGGTCGTGCGGGAATAATGCAATTGCTGACTGGAAATTGTATAAAGTCGTTGCTGCGCGTTGAAAATACAGGCCGAAACGGGATCGGGAATTAAAACCTGGCGCGTGTTCATCGCCTTGCCGGTGCCGGCGGCGGTCACGGCGGAACTGCGGGAGTTGCAGGAGGACCTGGGAGCGCGCTTGCCGAAAGGTTGTGTACGCTGGACGCGCCGTGAGCAGATGCATCTTACGTTGAGATTTCTCGGCGATGTGCCTTCCAATCAGATGGAGGCGTTGGAATTGGCGCTGCGGAAAGTTTGCGCCGGCGTTGCGCCGATCCAATTGCGCGCAGAACAAATCGGCTTTTTTCCACAAGCGAGCCGGCCTCGAGTCGTCTGGGTGGCGGCGCAGGATACAGGCGAACAATTGGCCGGCTTGCAGTCGGCAGTGAGCCGGGCGGTCAAGCCGCTTGTTCCCTTGCTCCAGGAGGAAAAGGATTTTCGCGGTCACCTAACCATCGGACGCATCCGGCAAATCAACCGGCAAGACGCGCGCGTGATCGCAGAATTCGCGCAGCGGAGCGCGAACCGGTGCTTCGGCAAGTGGACGGCGAACACGGTGGAAATCACGCGCAGCGAACTTTCGCCGGCAGGCAGCCGGCACACTTGCATCGCTTCGATGGATTTGTTGGCGCAAGGCACGCAAAGCTGAGATGTCAGTTCGTCGCCGGCAGGCTGATTTCAACGACATCCACCAGCTTGGTGCGTTTGGCCGCGGGCAGCTCCACCTTGAGCGTGTCATCAGCATACGCGTAGTCCAGCGCGGAACCGTCACCCAGGAGCTTGACCGCGGTGGGCTTGTGAACGCCTTTCAGTGTCAAAGTCTGGCTGGTCGGCGAAACCAGGTTTTCATCATAGGCGCCCCCATCGAATTGCGGCACGGCGAAGAGATAGCGGACCGAGTCGGAAGCAGTCGCCGGCACGGATGCAGACTCGCTGGACGGCAGGGGCCGGGTGCCGTGAACGGAGGCGCCGTTGTGTTTCATCCAATCGGCAACGACAGCCATGTTTTTGTAAATGCCGTCGCAAAATTCGCCCGTGGCGGTGGGGCCGACGCCCAGCAAATAATTGATCCCAAGCGAACGGCTCTTTACGAATTGGCCGAGGACAAACCCGTTGGCGCGAAAAGGGATCTCCTGGTGCGACCAGGAAGCGGTCCAGGTGTTGCAAAATTCGGCCCAGCCGGTGGCGACTTTGTCCGTGGTGAGCTGGCGTTCATACGTTTTGAAATCGCCGTGGCCGTGCATGCGCGGGTTGACCACGATGCCCGGTTGCAATTCGCGGATGCGCTCCAGCGTGATGCAGTTGGCGCCGTTGGGCGTGGGGGCGCGGCCATCGAACCAGAGCAGATCTATCTTGCCGTAACGCGTCAGCAGTTCTTCGACTTGTCCGCGCACCATCGCTTCGTACGCCGCCTGATGGGCGGCCAGGGTCTCGGGCGAAGGCTTGCTGGTCCGCGGCTTTAAGTCGGGTCCCAGCGGCGGGAACTCGGGATTGTTGTTGTGACCGCCACCATACATGAAGTTTTTGAAATCCTTTTCAAAATACCAGTTGGGCGGCGAATAGTAGAGTCCGACTTTTATTCCGTTACGCCGACAGGCCTCGACGTAATCTTTCACGAGATCACGGCCGCCCATATAGTTTTTGGTGCTGAAATCGCCATAAGCGCTTGGCCAAAGCGCGAAGCCCTCATGGTGACGCGTCGTGAGGACCGCATACACAAAGCCCGCTTCCCTGGCTGCCTTGAGCCATTTGTCGGGATCATATTTCTGCGGATTGAAATCGCGGGCCATGAGCCAGTAGTCGTTCGGAGTGATGGGCGGCGGTTTGCCTTTCAGATCGTAGTCGCTTTCGCGAATGATGCGCTCGCGCTCGGCCGGATCGGAGATGCGCGTCTTCGCCAGCGCCCGGCCAGGGATCATCGGCCATGAGATGTTCATCGCCTTGACCGAACAAATCCCCCAATGGATGAACAACCCAAGGCCGGCCTCGGGATACCATTGCGCGTCGGGATGCTGGGTGTGTGACGAATCACGGTTCACCTCACCGAGGCCGATATCGGAATGCTCCGCCTGGACTGTGTCTGCCTCGCGGGAATTGGCGCGGGACTTTGGTTTGGCCACATTGAGGTTGGTCTTTGCATCCGCTTCAGCCGGCGCCGCCGACTGCCCGGAACTGCAGGCGAGCACGCCGATCGTCGCGGCGATCCATAACCAGTGGCGAATTCGTGTTGGGCGCATTTGGGTCGTGGTTGAGTCTCCCGTTATTGTTAATTATTAATTGGCGGGATATTTTTGCCATGTTTCGGAAGACGGCACCAATCTTTTTTGCGTGGTCATGTTTGGTGAGTTAGATAACGTATCTACGCATCAAGATACGTTGATTTTTTAGTTGAAGCCATGTTAAGTTGGGCTATACTGCACAATTGTGAATCAAAACGTCTCAGATAAGGCCGGCCGCGGCGAACAACTCGAACGCCTCCTGCGGGAACGCATCGTCATCATCGATGGGGCGATGGGGACGATGATCCAGACTTACAAACTGGATGAAGCCGCATTTCGGGGTGAGCGGTTCAAGGATTGGCGCAAGGATCTCAAGGGGAACAACGATTTGCTGAACCTCACGCGCCCGGACGTGATTGAAGCCATCCACCGTCAATATCTTGAGGCGGGCGCGGACATCATCGAGACGAACACGTTTAATTCCCAGGCGATCTCTTTGGCGGATTACGGGATGGAGCCACTGGCCTACGAACTGAATCTCGCCGCAGCCCAAGTCGCCTGCCGGGCGGCGGAGGGTGTAATGGCCGCTCAGCCCGGGCGGGTCTGTTTTGTCGCGGGTGCGATGGGACCGACCACCCGCACTTCTTCCATTTCGACCGACGTGAACAATTCGGCGGCGCGCGGTACGACTTACGATGCGCTGGTTGCAGCGTATTACGATCAGGCACGCGGGCTGCTGGATGGCGGCGCGGACTTGCTGCTGGTGGAGACAATTTTCGACACCCTCAATGCAAGGGCGGCATTTTTTGCGATCCAGAAGCTTTTTGCGGAACGGGGGCTGGACGCCCTGCCCTTTGCGCCGAACGGCCAGGCTCCTGCCAGGGTCGGCGAGCGCAGAGTCCCAATTCTTGCGTCGGTCACTTTCATCCAGGCGGGCAGCAATCGCGGCGTCACCGGCCAAACCGTGGAGGCGTTCTGGAATTCGATTTCCAATGTCCCGTTGTTAAGCGTGGGCATGAACTGCGCGCTCGGCCCCAAGGAAATGAGGCCGCTAATCGAAGAGCTATCCAACCTCGCTCCAATTTACGTGAGTTGTTATCCGAACGCCGGGCTGCCCAACCCATTGCTCCCTACTGGCTTTCCGGAAACGCCGGAAACGCTGGCACCGCAGCTCCAGGACTGGGCGAAAAATGGCTGGTTAAATATTGTCGGCGGTTGCTGCGGCACGACGCCGCCGCACATCAAGATGATCGCCGAAGCCGTGCGCGGCCTGCCACAACGCGTCCCGCCGGCCATCGAGCCATACACCCGTCTGAGCGGCCTGGAAGCGCTGACGATCCGCCCGGAAACCAATTTCGTGAACATCGGCGAACGCACGAACGTGACGGGTTCGCCCAAATTCTCCAAGCTTATCCTCGGCGGCCAATACGAGGAAGCGCTGGCCGTGGCGCGGCAGCAGGTTGAGAACGGCGCGCAGATCATCGATGTCAACATGGATGAGGGCATGCTCGATTCCGAGCGGGCTATGACACATTTTTTGAACCTGATCGCCTCGGAGCCCGACATTGCGCGGGTGCCGATCATGGTGGACAGTTCGAAATGGTCGGTCATCGAAGCCGGCTTGAAATGCATCCAGGGCAAGGGTGTGGTCAATTCGATCAGCCTGAAAGAAGGCGAGGAGAAGTTCAAGGAACACGCCACGCTGGTGCGCCGTTACGGTGCAGCGGTGGTGGTGATGGCTTTTGATGAACGCGGCCAGGCTGACAGTTTTGAGCGCAAGATTGAAGTATGCAAACGCTCGTACGACATCCTGACGAAGGAAGTTGGCTTTCCCGCCCAAGACATCATTTTTGATCCCAACATCCTGACCGTCGGCACCGGACTGGACGAGCACAACAATTACGCGGTCGATTTCATCGAAGCGACGCGCTGGATCAAACAGAACCTGCAGCGCGCCAAGGTGAGCGGCGGGATCAGCAACATCTCCTTTTCGTTCCGCGGCAATAATGTCGTGCGCGAGGCGATGCACTCCGCATTTCTGTATCATGCCATCAAGGCGGGCCTGGACATGGGCATCGTGAATGCTGGAATGCTCGAAGTGTATGAGGAGATTCCCAAGGATCTCCTCGCGCTGGTCGAGGATGTACTGCTGAATCGGCGCCCCGACGCCACCGAACGGCTCATTAAATTTGCGGAGTCGGTCAAACAAAAGGGCAAGGCGGACGTGGTCGAGGACGCCTGGCGCTCGGGCACCGTGGAAGAGCGGCTCAGCCATGCGCTCGTGAAGGGCATTGTCGATTACATCGATCAGGACACCGAAGAGGCGCGGCTAAAGTACGACAAGCCGCTCTCAGTCATCGAAGGACCGCTCATGGCCGGCATGAATATCGTGGGTGACCTGTTCGGCTCGGGCAAAATGTTCCTGCCGCAAGTGGTGAAGAGTGCGCGAGTGATGAAAAAATCCGTGGCGTATCTGCTTCCGTTCATGGAGGAGGAGAAACGCAAGTCCGGCGGCGGACGGCCGCAGGGCCGAATCGTCATGGCCACCGTCAAGGGCGACGTTCATGACATCGGCAAGAACATCGTCGGCGTCGTGCTCGGCTGCAACAATTATGAAGTCATCGATCTTGGCGTGATGGTGTCGTGCGAAAAGATTCTCGCCACCGCTCGCGAGAAAAATGCGGACATTATTGGCCTGAGCGGCTTGATCACACCCTCGCTCGATGAAATGGTGCATGTCGCCAAGGAGATGCAGCGCGAAGGGTTCAACGTGCCGCTGCTGATCGGCGGCGCAACGACCAGCCGCGACCACACCTCGGTCAAGATTGCGCCCGGTTACGGGCAGCCGGTGGTCCATGTCCTCGATGCCTCGCGGGCCGTGGGTGTGGTGGGCAACCTGATCAATCCACAGCTTAAGCCCGAGTTCATCCAAAAAAATCTCGCCGAACAGGATCGGCTGCGGAAGAAACACGCAGCGCAACGGGATGCCAAGCCGCTGTTGTCCATCGCCGAGGCCCGCGCCCGACGCACGCCAATCGATTGGAAAGCCGCTGACCTTCCGAAGCCGTCGTTCACCGGCACGCGCGTCCTCTCTTCCGTGAAGGCAGCGGGACAAAAACAAATTTTTCCAATTTCACTGGAGGAAATCGTGCCGTTCATCGACTGGTCGCCGTTCTTCCATACCTGGGAATTGCGCGGACGTTATCCGGCCATTTTAGAGGATCCCAAGTCGAAGGAACTTTTCGATGATGCGCAACGATTGCTCAAACAGATCGTCGCTGAAAAGTTGCTTGTAGCCCGGGCGGTGTACGGTTTCTTTCCGGCGAACAGCATCGGCGACGACATCGAACTCTACACGGACGAATCGCGAGCGCGGGTTTTGACCACGTTTCATACACTGCGCCAGCAGATGGACAAGCCGGCGGGCCAGTTCAATCATGCGCTTGCGGATTTCATCGCGCCCAAATCCACCGGCTTGCCGGATTATCTGGGCGCTTTTGCGGTGAGCACCGGTTTTGGTGTGGATGAACTTTCGCGCCATTTCGAGAAGGACCACGACGATTACAACTCCATTATGACCAAGGCCCTGGCGGATCGTTTGGCGGAGGCTTTTGCCGAATGCCTGCACAAACGGGCGCGCGAGGATTGGGGTTACGGCCGAAGCGAGAATCTCACGAATGAGGACCTTATCCGTGAGCAATACCGTGGCATTCGTCCCGCCGCGGGTTATCCAGCGTGCCCCGACCACACCGAGAAGGGCATCCTCTGGAAACTTCTCGATGTGGAGCAAACCGCCGGCATCAAGATCACCGAAAGTTTTGCCATGTGGCCCGCCAGTTCCGTAAGCGGTCTTTACTTCGCGCATCCGGAAGCAAAATATTTCGGTGTTGGCAAAATTGACCGCGATCAGGTCCTGGATTATCATCTGCGAAAGCAAATGGATCTGCAGGCGGTGGAACGGTGGCTCTCTCCCAATCTGAACTATGATCCGGATGCTCCGGGTGGTGCGATAACAACTGCGCCATCCAGCATTGCGTGTTCCTGCGGAGTGCCGCATCCAGTTATCGGGGTTTAGAAGATCAGAAAACACCCATTGCGGGCAAGCAGGGCGGTGTGCTATCCATTTGCGGCTGTTATGAACTACAAAATTTCACATCGTGCGGCATCGCTGTCTTCATCGCTGACGCTGGCCATTGATGCCAAGGCCAAGCAAATGAAGGCGGAGGGCCAGGATGTTGTCGGCTTCGGCGTGGGCGAGCCGGACTTTGACACGCCGCAACACATTAAGGACGCCTGCATCAAGGCGCTGAACGAAGGCTTTACCAAATACACCGCCGCGAGCGGCATTCCGGAATTGCGCCAGGCCATCGCGGACAAGTTCAAGCGAGACAACGGGCTTTCCTACAAGCCTTCGCAGGTCATCGTTTCCTGCGGTGGCAAACATTCCTGTTACAACGTGATCATGGCCACGTGCGAGGAAAATGACGAGGTGATCATTCCCGCCCCGTATTGGCTGAGTTATCCGGAGATGGTGAAGCTGGCGGGCGCAAAGCCGGTGATCGTCCAGACCACGGACAAGACCGAGTTCAAGGTGACGCCGGAGCAACTCCGCGCCGCGATTACGCCGCGCACGCGGTTGTTCGTGCTTAATTCGCCGAGCAATCCCACCGGCTCGCTTTACTCGCGCGACGAAATCAAAGCGCTGGGCGACATCTGCATCGAAAAGGGTGTGCTCATCATGAGCGACGAAATCTACGAGAAGCTCGTCTATGACGGCGCGGAACATGTCAGCGTGGCAAGCTTCTCGAAAGCGCACTATGACCAAACCATCATCGTGCATGGTTTTGCGAAGGCCTATTCGATGACGGGCTGGCGGCTCGGCTATCTGGCCGCGCCGGAACCGATTGCCAAAGCCATCGACGCCATCCAGAGTCATAGCACGAGCAACCCCACGTCCTTTGCACAGAAGGGTGCGGTGGCGGCCTTGAACGGGCCGCAGGACCATTTGAAGGATTGGCTGGCGGAATATGCACGCCGTCGCGCATTCTCCCACCAGCGGCTGAATGCAATCCCAGGAATAAGCTGCGTCAACGCGAAAGGTGCGTTTTACCTCTTCCCCAACATCTCGAAGTTGGGGTTGAAATCGACCGATTTCTGCGCGAAGCTCTTGGAGCAGGAGAAAGTCGCCGCCGTACCTGGCATCGCCTTTGGAGCGGATGATTATATTCGCATCAGCTACGCTACGAGCATGGCCAATCTTGAAAAAGGGCTGGCCCGCATCGAGAAATTTGCGCGGGCATTGGCGCGATAGCCGGGCCAGTGCCAGTACCGAACAGAATCCAACTAAATGCAGCAGCCGACGTGAAGAGGCCCTGACATTATTTCCAACAGAATTAGTCAGAGCCTCCTTAAGTCGGCTGCTGCGCTTTGAACGAGTTTTTGATCCACGCTGCCACCCGATGTTCACGATTAATCGAATGAACAAATCCTGAGCACAGAAAGTCCAACCAGCGTGGCATGGGTAATCTGCCCATGACGGAATTAAACGGAGCCAGACTGGCAACCGTGAAGCAAGCACTTGATTATGACTGATGGAACTGTCGCCGCCCCGAAACGCCGGAGGGGGCTTCGTATTTTGGGATGGGTGGTCGGTATACTGGTGGTCCTGGTGGTAGTGCTCTATTTCGTTGTCACCAGTTCGGCCTTTTTTAAAGGCGTGATCCTGCCGCGCGTTGGCCAGTCGATGAACGCGAAGATCACCGTCGCGGACGCATCGATCCATCCGTTCTCGGGGGTTGACCTGCACCAACTCAAAGTGGAGACAACGGGCCCGCAGCCTCTGGTCACGGCAAACGAAGTGCGCGTCGCGTATCATCTCTTCGATATTCTCCGTGGCAACTACCGCGTTGACGAGATCCGGCTGGAGTCACCCAACATTCAAATCGTCAAAAATGCCGACGGCACCAGCAATCTGCCTCAGCCATCACAACCACAGGCAAAGGAGACCAAGGCGCAACCGTCGAAGCCTGCGCCTTCCAAAACCACCACACCACCCAAGCTCGACATCAGAAAGATCGTCTTGAACAACGGCACCATTCGAACGGTGGAAACGAAGGCGACCGGAGAACAGAACACAACCGAATTGAGCAACGTCCATTTGGAACTCGATAATGTTCAAAACGGCCAGCCGGGAAAATTGACGCTTGGTTCCGACCTGAAGATGGACAATCGAGTGCCGGCTCCCGGAACGAATTCAACACTGCAGGGGAAGGCCGAGGGCGCTTTCACGCTTACGCCAACCGCAGACTTGAAATCGGCCATCGTCAATGGAAGCGCTCATTTTAACGTGCAAACAGCCACCGGCGCCTTGAGCGAAGCCGCCGACCTGGCAGCCAATCTGGTTTCGGACATCACGCCGACTGAGATCAAGCAGGTGGCGCTCACCTTTCAGAAGAACGGCGAGAATCTGGGCGCGATTCGCGCCAGCGGACCCTTGGATTTATCGAAGAGCGAGGGACATGTTGCCGTGGAAATTTCCGGCATCGATCATCGATTGCTGGGGTTGATCGGGGGAAAAAGCGGGATGGATTTCGGATCTACCACCGTCAATTCGACGAACCACATCGACCTCGCCAATCAGGGATCAAGCATCAGCGTTGTCGGACAACTGATTTGCGCCAATCTCGTTATGCGCACGACCAACGGCGCCACCCCCACGCTCGATTTACGGTCGGACTACGACGTGAACTTGAATCGCGCGGATAATTCGACCTTGCTACGCACGCTTACCTTCGATTGCACGCAGAACCATCAGCCATTCATGCACGGCCAGTTGACCAAACCGATGACCTTGTCACAGAGCGGCGCCAGCAATGCCATCGGCGACGCGGCGTTCAAAGTGAATGTGACCAACCTGAACCTCGCGGATTGGAAAGCCGTGGTTTCCACGCCGCTGTCCAATGACGTGGTTAATCTCACAGCGGATGTTTTGTCGCAGCAAGGCGGGCAAAAACTGGCGTTCGATTTCAATTCCACGATTAACGATCCGCAGGGACAGCGTGTTCTGGGCGCTTCAGGGGCAGCGCAATACGCCCTGAATTCCCGCCAGGCCAACATTCAGCAGCTTCGCCTCGATCTCCCGCCAACTACGCGGGCAACGAACCAATTGACGATGTCCGGCCAGATGGACATGTCCCAGGCCAACGCCCTGCAAGGCAGCCTGAAACTCACCGCCGATTCTTTGGACGTCACCTCGCTATACGATCAAATGGGCAACAAACCCAAACCAAACGCCGGAGGCCAAACTCAGGCTCGCCCAGCACCCGCGCCCTCCCCTGCCCCTGCCGCGAATGTCGAACCCGCACCCATACACTTGCCGATCCGCAGCTTTGCAGTGGATGCGAACATCGGGCGCTTTTATCTGCGGGAGGTTGCCATCACGAATTGGCAGGCGGCGGTGCAGATCGACGACAGCCACGTTACGGTGAAGCCGTGCCAACTTACCCTCAACGGCGCGCCCGTAAGCGCGACGGTGGCGCTGAATTTGGGCGTGCCCGGCTACCAGTATCAGATCGCATTCTCAGCCGATAAAGTACCGTTGGCGCCGCTGGCGAATTCGTTCTCCGAAGCTTACGCCGGAAAAGCCAGCGGCGATCTAATTGCGAACACGGAAATCAGCGGGGCGGGAGTTACCGGAGCGAGTCTGCAAAAGTCGCTCGCAGGCCAGGCCAGCCTTGCCTTCACCAATGCCAACATTCAGTTGACGGGCCCGAAAATAAGAATCCTGGTGCAGGGCCTCGCTCTGGCGCTGCGGCTGCCGCAATTGGCGGAATCGCCAATCAATTGGCTGGCGGCAAATCTCAAGATCGGCAATGGCACCATCAACATAACTCAACTCAAAGCAGTCAGCCCGATGTTCACGGCCAGCGCTCAAGGAACGATCGCCATTGCCAATATTTTGACCAACTCGCCCATTAACAATCTGCCGGTGGACATTGCTTTGCCGGTTGGAGTGGCTAAAACGGCCAGGCTGGCTCCGCCTGATTTGGCCACGAATGCGAGTTACGTCGATCTGGGCACGATTTACCATGTCGGCGGCACGCTTGGCGATCCCAAGCCGAAAGCGGATGAGATCGCCATTGCCAAGCTTACGGCTCGGGCTTTGCCAGTGGACAAATTTTTGAACAAGGTACCGGGTTTGGGCGGAGTGCTTGGCCAGGGCACGAATCAGCCGGGCACCAATTCGACGGGAAGCAGCGTGGGGAACGTTCTGAAGGGTTTTCTGAACCGCCAGGAGCCCGCAAACACCAACTCCGGCGCGACCAACCAACCCGCAAAGCCAAATCTCTTTAACCTGCTCCCCAAGTAAATCCGCCAGGGTCGAAGAGATTTGCCGCCGCGCAAATCCGGTTGACCGGCGACTGCACGAAGGTCAAGCTCCGGCATGCAAGCAGTCATCGAATATTTGCAGAAAAATCAGGCACGGTTCGTTGAGGAATTGATCGAGTATCTTCGGTTTCCCAGCGTCTCAGCGCAACCGCAGCATCGCAAAGACCTCCAGGCCTGTGGGGAATGGCTGGTGCAACAATGCCGGGGTATCGGGCTGGATGCCCGGCTTTGTCCGACGGAGGGCAATCCGATTTTGATCGCCAAAACTCCCGGCGCCCAGGGTGGCAAGCGCCCGCATTATGTCGTCTATGGCCATTACGACGTGCAGCCGCCGGAACCGTTCGAGCTTTGGAAATCTCCGCCGTTCGAGCCGCGCATCGTTGGCCGCGCATTATTCGCCCGCGGTTCCAGCGACAACAAAGGGCAGAACCTGGCCCATCTCAAGGCGGTGGAAGCGTATTTGAAGACTGGCACGCCGTTGCCATGCGATCTTACGTTCGTCATCGAAGGCGAAGAGGAAGTGGGCAGCGCGAGCCTGGCGACGTTTTTGAAGCAGCATCGCGCGGAGTTGAAATGCGACGCCATCGTTATTTCAGATACGGGCATGCCCAGCCCGAAGCACCCGGCCTTGACCTACGCGCTCCGTGGCATCGCGGCGATGGAATTGATCGTCCACGGGCCTTCGCGTGATTTGCACTCCGGCATCTTCGGCGGCTCGGTGGATAATCCCGCCATGGTGTTAAGCCAGTTACTCGCCAAAGTGCGCGACAAGAACGGCCGGATCACGATCCCTGGATTTTATGATGATGTCACTCCGCTTTCCGCCTATGAACGCAAGCAACTGGCCCGGCTGCCGGGCAGCGACAGCGCCTATCGGAAATTTCTTGGCGTGCCGCAGTTGTTCGGCGAGCGCGGCTTCACCTCCACGGAACAACGCAGCGCGCGGCCAACGTTTGAGATCAACGGACTCACGAGCGGTTACCAAGGCGAAGGCAGCAAGACGATCATTCCCGCCTGGGCGCGCGCAAAAATAACCATGCGGCTGGTCCCGAACCAGAACCCCCGCAAGATTATTCAGGCCGCGCGCCGTTACCTGGCCAGCCTGTGTCCGCCAACCGTCCGCCTCGAAACCAAATCCGGTCACGGCGCTGAGCCTTATGTGGTCGCCCCCACCAGTCCGCAAGCCCAAGCGGCACTGCGCGCGCTGAAATCCGCATTCGGCCGCGAACCGGTTTTGTTGCGTGAGGGCGGGTCGATTCCCATTGTGAACGATTTCAAAAAATTCCTGCACGCCGATACCTTGCTGCTTGGCCTTGCCCTGCCGGACGCCAATGCCCATTCACCGAATGAACAGTTCGACCTGGATTGTTTTGAAAAGGGCCAGTTGATGAGCGCGTATCTCTGGCAGGAGCTGAGTGCAGCAGGCGCGTGACGGCTTCCAATCAACTTGCGCTCCTGGCCCACAGCATCAATTCCGCCTTCAACCGTTCCACGGGCAATCCGACCACGTTGCTAAACGACCCGGAAATCTCGCGCACGATTTGTGCGCCGTGTTCCTGGATGGCATAAGCGCCGGCTTTGTCGAGGGGATTGATCTTCGCGAGGTAATCCTTGATCTCCTCCGTTTCAAGCGGACGAAACGTCACGTCGGTGCTCTCCCAAAAGATCCTCTGCCGATGGCTGCGAAGTTGCATCAGGCACACGCCGGTAACGACCTGATGCGTCTGTCCTTGCAGTTGCTTCAACATGCGGTACGCGTCCTCGCCATCCACCGGCTTGCCGAACAATGTCGTGCCCAAATAGACGAGCGTATCAGCGCCGAGAACAAGGGCATCCGGAAACTTTTTGGCGATGGCACGGGCCTTTCGATAAGCGTTGATCTGGGAAACCTCCCGAGCGGTCAACTCCTCACTGTGCGCCTCAGACGCATCGCTCGGCAAAGCCTGGAAGGGCACGCCCAATCCTTGCAGCAACTCCGCGCGTCGTGGCGAAGCGGAAGCAAGAATGACCGGCGGCAAGTTCATCGCGCAAGCCGGGCTGGCTGTAAAACATCAGGCCGCACTCCAGGCGCGGAATCTCCGCGCTCCAAAGCATGCCGAAATGCGGACAGTTTCCGCTCAAACTCAGCATCGGATAAAACCGGGCCGGCGCTGGTGGTGTCTAGGTCGCGTTCGACTTCAATCCAGGATTTGCATCCGCCGTAAGCGGCGACCATCGGCAATTCCACAACCTGCGGCAGCCGAAACACGCGCACGGCAAGCGCGAAAATGGCCTTGTCCCTGCCCCAATCGAACCGCTCGGCGATCACCTCGTCGCGCCAAATGTGCTGACCGCGCAACGCCTCCGCGTCGGCCAGCGAATTCAACTTTTGGACCTCCGCCACCTCGGCGAAGCATTCCAGCCGCAAGCGATCCGGCGCAGGAAACCCGGGCGCGATTTCATCATACCTTGCCTGGGCCGATGGAATCACGGAGTCCCGCTGCTGATGGAACAAGGTTGGAAAAAGCAGAAAACGGGATTGCTCAAGCTTGAAACCGCCCTTGCCTTCGCTGATGCCGCCCTTGCGCAGGATGATGATTTGTTCGCCCCGCCCCAGCGAGTCCACAACGATCGCCCACTCTTTGAATGCCGTACGCATGCCGGGAAAGTTTACACTTCTTAATGTCCGATGTCCAATGACCAAGGCTCCTCCCAGACTCGAACGCGAACCATTTTTTGGATGGGATCGCTCCCTGCGCCCCGCCTTGCGCGTGCCGACAGGCGGCAATGGCCAAACCGCCGCGTGGCTCTCCAGCCTTGCCACGCGCAGTATGATTGCCGTATTCTCGCCGACATTGTCCTATGAACAATTCAATTCGCTACAAACTTTTCCTGATGATGGTGCTGGAGTTTTTTATCTGGGGCGCGTGGTTGCCCTTGATTTTCAGCTATCTGCCCAGTCTCGGATTCTCGACTCTACAACAGTCGCTCATTCTTAATGCCTTCCCGGTGGCCGCGATTATCGGCATGTTCTTCAGCAATCAGTTCGCCGACCGCCATTTTGCGGCGGAGAAATTTCTTGCGTTCAGTCAGCTTGTAGGCGGATTGGCGTTGATCGGCCTGGCTTTTACCAGAGCGTTTTGGCCGTTCTTTGGATTGATGCTGATCCATTGCCTGCTTTATGTGCCCACCATTTCCATCACCAACTCGATTGCGTTCGCGAACATGAAGGACTCGAAAGAGTTCGGATTCGTGCGCATGGGTGGGACTTTGGGATGGATTCTGGCGGCCTGGCCGTTCACCTTCATTCTGGTGGATTGGAACGCGGTCCATGCGGCGAATCCGCAGGGCATCGGGCAATGGATCGGGACTGCGCTTGCCCACGGTCTCACGGGCAAGGCTTTGCAGGATGCCACGGTGTGGACATACATCGTGGCCGGCATCGCATCACTGTTACTGGCCGGCTTCAGCCTGACGCTGCCGCATACTCCAGCGAAAAAAGCGGGCCAGGGTGGAGCGGAATCGCTGGCGTGGGTCGAGGCATTCAAATTGCTCAAGCATCCGTTCGTGCTGGTGCTTTGGCTGGTTACGTTCGTCGATGCGTTTGTGCACAATTCTTACTTCGTCTGGGCAGGTTCGTTCCTGGGAGCATCCACCTCGGCCGGCGGGGTCGGGATACCCGGCAATTGGATCATGCCCGTCATGAGCGTCGGGCAAATCGCGGAATTGCTCACGATGTTCGTTCTCGGAGCAACGCTCAAGCGGCTCGGCTGGCGGACGACAATGATCCTCGGCATCATCGCGTACCCGGTGCGGTTTGGTGTGTGGGCATTTTTTCCCAGTTCGCGTGAACTCATCATTCTGGTTCAGATTCTACATGGCGTCTGCTATGCGTTCTTCTTCGCGACGGTTTATATTTTCGCCGAAGAGTATTTTCCCAAGGATGTGCGGGCGAGCGCGCAGGGCTTGTTCAATGTGATGATTCTTGGCTTTGGCGCGCTGATGGCTTACTTTGTTTCGCCCTACCTGGCACAGGTAACGTTCGCCAACAACGGAGTGACCGATTTCAGACACCTCTTCATAGTTCCGCTGGTGGTCGCGTTGGGTTCAGCAGTGACTCTCGCGCTATTCTTCCATCCGCCCAAGACACCGGAACAATCGGCGTCCAAAGTGGAGACGGAAACGGCCGCGACGCGTTAAGAATTACGCAATCCGAAGCATTGCGAGTGGCCTCAGGCGAGCTTGTTTACGACGCCACTCGGTGGAAGTTCCCGGAGCAATTGAGCCACGGCCTTCGATTGGCCGGGAAGCAAAAGATCAGGAGCAATTTCGTTCAGCGGTCCGAGCACGAACCGACGTTGGTGAGCGCGTGGATGCGGGAGGATCAGTTGTGGCGTGTTGCGGATTTCATTTCCGAAGGCGATTAAGTCCAAGTCGAGGGGACGCGCCTCGTTCAGGACTTTCTTTGGCTGGCGGCCGGCTTCTTTTTCCATTGCCTGCAATTTGACGAGCAGTGATTCAGGTGTCTCGTTTGGGCGGGGTTGCAGCCTGATAACCGCGTTCACAAACATAGGTGAGCCGGGCGGGCAATCCACCGGCGCGGTTTCCCAAAGCGAGGAAACCATAAGAGGCTGATCAGAGAATTCTCGCAGGCGAATGATTGCCTGTTCAATGATGCGGCGCGAATCACCCAGATTGGAGCCAAGAGCGATGAACGCGTAGAAACTCACTTCAACCCCAGCACATCCTGCATGTCATACAAGCCGGGCTTTTGCTTGACGACCCATTGGGCGGCGCGCAGGGCGCCGTTGGCAAAGGTCTCGCGGCTCGAGGCTTTGTGGGTCAACTCGACGCGCTCGCCATTCGTGGCGAAGATCACCGTGTGATCGCCCACCACGTCGCCACCGCGCAGCGAGTGCATGCCGATTTCAGAGGCGGTGCGTTCGCCGACGATGCCTTCGCGGCCGTGACGGAGAGACTGTTTCAGTTGCAGCTTGCGAGCGTCGGCGAGGATTTCGACAAGCGTAGTGGCAGTGCCGCTGGGAGCGTCCTTTTTTAAGCGGTGGTGCATCTCCACCACTTCCAGATCGAAATCGGGGCCGAGGATTTCCGCGGCTTTGCGCGTGAGCCAGAAGAGCGTGTTGACGCCGGTCGAAAAGTTGGAGGCGAGAACGATTGGGATTTTCGATTTTAGATTTGTGATTTGCGATTTGCCGGCATCGGAATGGCCGGTGGTGCCGATGACCATGGCTTTCCCGCGCTCGGCGCAAAGCGCGGCAATGCCGGGCGTCGCATTGTGCGAACTGAAGTCAATCACCACGTCCCCGGCGTCGATCACGGTCTTGAGATCGTCCCCGGCATCGATCTGGCCGGCGACGACCAGTTCGGGATTCCGCGCAGCGCAAGCAACCAAGGCGCGGCCCATGCGGCCTTTGGAACCGGTGATGATGATTTTGGTGACGGGGTTCATCTATTTCTATTTCAGAACGCCGCAGGCTTTTAGCGTGGCTTTGAGCACATGCCGATTTTTGACACCCATGGGAACGAGCGGCAGACGAAACTCCTCCTCGATCATTCCCATCATCGCCAGCGCGGCTTTCACGGGCAAGGGATTGGTCTCGATGAACAAATCCTTAAACAGGGGATAATACTTGTCGTGCAACTTGAGCGCCAACTCGGGCTTGTGCATTTGATACGCTTTTACGAGGTTGGCGATTTCGCGCGGAATGACGTTCGAAGCCACGCTGACGACGCCGTTCGCGCCCAGGGACATGAATGGCAGCGTGAGGGCATCATCGCCGCTGAGGATGGTGAAATCCGGCCCGAGCACGTGCCGCAACTGGCTGACGCGGTCCGCATTGCCGCCGGCTTCCTTGATGCCGACGATGTTCACACTGTCATGCGCGAGGCGATTCGCCGTCTCGACGGCGATCTCGACGCCGCAGCGGCCGGGAATGCTGTAAAGGAGGATGGGCAGCTTGGTGGCGCGCGCAACGGCGTGGAAATGTTGAAACAAGCCCTCCTGGGTCGGCTTGTTGTAATATGGCGCCACCTGCAACGAGCCATCCGCGCCCGCCTTCTCCGCGTATTGCGTCAGGTAGATGGCTTCGCTGGTCGAATTGCCGCCGGTGCCGGCGAGCACTTTGATTTTGCCGCCGGCAAACTTGACGGACAACTTGATGACATGGACGTGTTCGTCGTAGTTGAGAGTGGGAGATTCGCCCGTGGTGCCGACGGGGACAATGCCATCAACGCCGCCGCGGATTTGCGCCTTGATCAGGCGCTCCAGGGCGGGCTCGTCAATCTTTCCATTCCTGAACGGAGTAACAATCGCAGTGTAAGTTCCAGTAAACATGTTCAATCCATTAAAACCAATCCAATCGCGCCGGGTAAAATCGACTAAAAGGCCTGGTTTGGCCAGTATCTTTTTTGCGGGAAAATTTGGCCCGGACGGGCTGATTCAAGAACCCCGTGGCAGCCGACGTGAGAGGCTCAAATCTTTTGGAATATCGAGCCCGGCTTTGTTGATGGCCTAGGCTTGCTTTTGTGAGGCTGCGCGCGAAAGCTTTGGGGAACGCTTCGAGATGCAAACTGGTTTCATATACAGCGTCGTAAATAAGCGCGCGCGGGGTTGCGGCGGCACGATGGCAGGGCGGACTGTCCCCTGCACGCCGTCGCCCGAAGCAATTAATGGCGTTCGTATGGAAGCCACCAATACGCGAACATGAGCCCGCCCGGTGAAATTTTGGAATTGCCTTTGGGCCTGAAACGTCTGAGTCCGGCTCCTCCGCGTGCTTTCGCATCGCTGGCGGATGAGCTCGCGGCTTTCGACGCTTTTGGCAAAGCCACCCGCCGCATCATCATTGGTTACCAAACGCCGGCGGCCCGGGCTGAAGTTCCCGCGTTCGTCAACGAGTTCTGGACTGCGAAGCAACGGGCGGCGAACAGCCTGCATGAGATTTCCTACCGCGCCTGTTTCAAGCCGCAGTTGCCGCGCTTTTTCATCGAGCGTTTGACGCAGCCAGGTGACGTCGTCTATGACCCGTTCATGGGGCGCGGGACGACTCCGCTGGAAGCCGCCTTGCTCGGCCGAGTGCCATATGGCTGCGACGTCAATCCTTTGAGTGTGGTCCTGACCCGCCCTCGGCTGACGCCGCCCACTCTGGAGGAAATAGGCAAGCGGTTGCAGGAAATCGATTTTTGCGCCGAGGCGGAAGCGCCGGAAGACCTGCTGGTTTTTTACCATCCCGAGACACTCAAGGAAATCGCGGCCTTGCGACACTACCTGCTCGAACGCCGCGCGCGCGGCCTCGACCCGGTGGACGATTGGATTTGCCTGCTGGCGCTCAACCGGTTGACCGGGCATTCCCCGGGATTCTTCTCCGTCTATACGCTGCCGCCGAACCAGGCGGTGTCGGTCAAGTCGCAACGGAAAATCAATGCCGACCGCAACCAGACCCCGCCCCGCCGGAACGTGCCGGCCCTCATCCTGAAGAAGTCGCGCCAACTGCTGCGTGATTGTGATTCGCGCCTTCGGAGCGAACTGGCAACCGTTGCGGGCAAGGCGGTTTTCGCGACCGGCCTTTCCGCGCAGACGCCGGCCATTCCATCGGAATCGGTGAAGCTGGTGGTCACGTCGCCGCCATTTTTGGATGTGGTGGATTATGCGGGGGACAATTGGCTGCGGTGCTGGTTTCTGGGCATCGATCCGAAAGCCGTTGCCATCACCGTCCCCAAGAAGCTCGAAGCCTGGCAGGCGGCCATGACCGCCGTGTTCAAGGAATTGCACCGTGTGCTGAAGCCTGGCGGGCATGTGGCTTTTGAGGTCGGCGAAGTGCGCGGCGGGACGATCAAACTGGAGGAAACCGTACTGCCCTGCGGCCTCGAAGCCGGTCTGGAGCCGGTGCTGGTGTTGATCAATGACCAAAAGTTTACCAAGACGGCGAATTGCTGGGGTGTGGACAATAATTTCAAAGGGACCAATACGAACCGGATTGTGCTGTTCCGGAAACCGCAGCCCACGCCGGGAAACAGCGTTCCTAAATAAATATGAATAAAAATATAACATTCCTGATCAAATCGAACGCTCGAACCTCGGGCTCAAACTTCTTTACTCGAACTTTCAATTCCGCTGGCTGGGCCGTTTGGACGCGACGGCCGCGCACTATCTCTATGCCGGCGAGAACGGCAGGTTTGGTTCGGGCGGCAATGGCGGGGTGTTCCTGCTTGATCTGGCCAGCAACACTACTCGCACCCTCGTTCCACCGGACAATAGCGGGCAATATTCGCTGCCGCGCTTTTACAGTGACAGTGCAATTTATTTTACGAACCGGGAACCGTGGCGGATTGATTTGAATGGGAGCAATGCCGTGCGATTATTTCCGCCTGACAAGTAGCAAAATAGTCGTCCAATGGCGGCCCGGGCCAAAGGATGGGCCGGCCTTCAGCCCCTTCCCTGTCTGTGATCGGATTCCCGGGCCGTTGGCCCAGGCTGGCATGAAATCGCGCCTTTGGCGTTCGGGAATGGCGACCCTCCATCCTCAATTTTTTCACCCTCCCCTTGCCTTTTCGCAGCACCCCTTTACATTGCGCAGGAATGGCAAAAACGTCAGTGATGCCGGCCATCCGCCTCCGGGGCGTCCGGCACAATAATCTCAAGAATTTCGACCTCGATCTGCCGTTGAATCAGCTCATCGTTGTCACCGGTTTGAGCGGTTCGGGGAAAAGTTCGCTGGCTTTCGACACCCTGTTTGCGGAGGGTCAGCGCCGGTATATCGAAACTTTTTCGCCTTACGCCCGGCAATTCTTCGATCGCATGGACAAACCGCAGGTCGATAGCATCGAAGGCATTCCGCCAGCCATTGCCATCGAGCAGCGCAACTCCGTCAAGACCACGCGTTCGACGGTCGGCACAATGACGGAGATCTGCGATTACATGCGGCTGCTCTGGCCCCAGATCGCCCAACTTCATTGCAAACAATGCGGACGACCGGTCCGGAAGGATTCGCCGCAGCAGATTTGGGAAAGCGTGGTGAAGGAGAACGCGGTTATGAAACGCTCCGCTTCGGTCGGTGACACCGGGACAGATGCTGGCGTTCGCTCGGCAACCGAACGCCCGGAGCGGGCACGCCGGGAAGTTGTCCCCGCTGGGACGTGGGCAGGGGCATCGCAGCGCGATGTCTCCACCCCGGACTCCCCCGCTGAACTCCGCGAGAGTCCAGTGGCGTTTCAGGCGGTTTCAAGTCCTCGCGAAGTTTTGATCACTTTCAACGTGCCGATTTCGGAAAAGTTGTCGTTGGATGAATCACTGGCGCTCATCAGCAAGCAAGGCTACCAGCGCCTCATTTTGGAAAACGAGATTCTCCGTTTAGAAGAAGCGTTGCCGCGTCTGCGCGAGTTGAAGCCCGACAACTTCACGATCATCCAGGACCGCGTCAAACCAGTTCCGGCCAATCGGGCGCGCTTCATCGAGGCTTGCGAACAGGCTTATCATTACGGGAAAGGCAAGCTGTGCGTTCTTCCTCTTCCAACTCCGCATTCCGCGCTCCGCACTCCGCATTTCTTCTCCAACCGGCTGCATTGCGCCGAGTGCGATATTGAGTATCGCGAGCCCTCCCCTGCCCTGTTCAGTTTCAATCATCCGGTCGGCGCTTGTCCGGCGTGTCGCGGGTTTGGGCGGATCATTACCATCGATTACGATTTGACGCTGCCGGACCGTTCCAAGACGCTCGCCGAGGGCGTGGTCAAGCCGTGGCAATCCGGTCAGAGCGCCGAATGTCAGTCGGACCTGGCGACATTTTGCCGCAAGCGTCACGTTCCGATGGATGTGCCTTTCCGCGACTTGCCGCAGAAATGGCAGGACTGGGTGTTGAACGGAGATCCCGACTACGGAAAAGATTCGGCGCATCAATGGCCACGGGCGTGGTACGGCATCAAGGGCTATTTTCGCTGGCTGGAATCCAAGTCTTACAAAATGCACGTGCGGGTGCTGCTCTCGAGGTATCGGGCTTATCAGACCTGTCCGACGTGCCAGGGGCAACGGTTTCAGCCGGAGGCGCTGCTTTATCGCGCCGGTGGGGCGAATTTCTCCAACGAATCGTTGACCCTGGCGGATTTCTATCGGCTGCCGGTTCGTGATGCGTTTGCGTTCGTTGACCAACTCACGGCGAAGCGGAAGCCAAAGCCAAACGATCCGCTGGGGCTGGTCCTTAACGAAGTGCGGGGGCGTCTTGGATATCTGAACGATGTTGGGCTTGGTTATTTGACGCTTGACCGCCCCACGCGCTCGCTTTCCGGCGGCGAAACCGAACGGGTCAGCCTCACGACCTGCCTCGGCACCCGGCTGGTGAATACGCTTTTTGTGTTGGATGAGCCGAGTGTGGGCCTGCATCCGCGCGACACCGACCGGCTGGTGCGCATCCTGCAGGAATTGCGCAACGCCGGGAACACCGTGGTGGTGGTCGAGCATGAAGCGAGCGTGATGCGCGCCGCCGACCAAATCATTGACCTCGGCCCCGGCCACGGAGCGGCTGGCGGAGAAATCGTTTTCCAGGGGCCTTACGCGCAAATTCTGAAATCGGGCGCTTCGCTCACAGGCCAATACCTTGCCAATCGGAGCCGGATCGAAATCCCGCTGCGTCGTCCGGTGCGTCCGGGACGGAACGGAGTTTCTTCCGCCGGCAAATCCCCCCGGTCAAATGGACGGCAAAATGGAACCGGCCATTCTGCCGCCGCTTCGCAGACTTCCGTTCTGACATTGAAACACGCCACGCAGCACAATCTAAAAGACCTCACGGTGGAAATCCCACTTGGCCGGTTCGTCTGTCTGACCGGCGTCAGCGGTTCCGGCAAAACGACGCTTGCCCGCGAGGTGTTGCTGCCCGCGCTAATGGCGAAACTCCAGGCGACGCGTCCGGAAACAAAAGCTTCCGAGCGCATTGATTCAGGCGTCAATGGGGACGCGGAAGACGAGAATTCCCAACTCGAAACTCCGAACTCCGCACTGGTGGAGGGCTGGGAACAACTCGGCCGGGCTGTGCTGGTGGACCAATCCATTCTGGCCAAGACACCGCGCTCGAACCCGGCGGTGTACATCGGCGCCTTCGATGCGATGCGCGAATTGTTTGCGCAGTCCGACATCGCGCGGCAGCGCGGACTGAACGCCAGCGCCTTCAGCTTCAACTCGGGCCAGGGCCAGTGCGAACGTTGCCGCGGCGCGGGATTCGAGAAGATTGAAATGCAATTCCTGAGCGATGTGTTTATTCGCTGCCCGGAATGCAATGGCCGACGGTACCGGCCGCACATTCTTAAAATCCAAATCAGTCCAAAGTCCGAAATCCAAAATCCAAAGTCTGAACCGTCGTGGTCGATTGCGGATTTATTGGATGCGACGGTGGATGAGGCGCTGGAGTTTCTGGGTTTGTTTACGGATTCACGGCCCGCTCAAGGCGCGGCCCGCAGCTTGAAGCTGCTTCAGGATGTGGGACTGGGTTATCTTCGGCTTGGCCAACCCATCAACACCCTCTCGGGCGGCGAGAGCCAGCGGTTAAAATTGGTCCGGCATCTGGCGGAGTTTATGGAGGCCAGCCATCAAGATGCCAAGCCGACACTGTTCGTGTTCGACGAACCGACCACCGGACTGCACTTTGATGACGTGCGGGTCTTGCTGCAGGTGTTCCAGCGACTGGTCGAAGCGGGACACTCCGTGCTGATCATCGAGCACAACCTCGACGTGATCAAATCCGCGGACTGGGTGATCGATTTGGGGCCCGACGCGGGCGATCAGGGCGGCCAGATCGTGGCGCAAGGCACGCCTGAGGACGTGGCCACGTGCAGCCAGAGCCATACAGGGCGGGCGTTGGCGGAAGTTCTGTCGGAGCGGGCGCGCCGCCGGCCCGAAACAGCCTCGTGAAGGTGGCGGGAATCCTCCCGGAAAACCTTTAAACCTTCACGTTATGTGTCTCGCTTCGATGCGGCGCGGCTCCCGGTAGGTCATCAACGTGAGCAGATAAACCAGCACACCCACGACGAGGTGGGGCACCCAAACATTGGGAGGCTGGGTGTTGAACCGGAACAGCCACGGAGAAATTGCCAGGAAGATGGAGAGCACGTAATCCCCGAATAGATGCGCGCGCATCGGCAAAACTTTGAACAGGCCCAGTTCGTAGTTGGTAAACAGCGCCTGAATGATGAAAATGATGCCGATCACACGCGCCACCACCACAGGCGCACCGCCCACATGGGCGAAACCGAAAATGTTGGGCGCGATGATCAGAACGATACCGGCGATATAATCGAAAACACCGTGAGTATATGTTGAAATAGTCTTCATACCACAGGCTCGACGGGGGAAAACTTCCGTTCAAATGGGGACAAGACCCACCCGCGCCAGAGCAGGGAAAAGTCCAAATTGCCCAATCGGACAGCCATTAAAACAAGGCAGGCGAGCAGGGGGATTGAATAAACTTTAAATAAAACTGTCTTATAGTTGGCATCCGGGGCAGAATGCCCCAGATTCCGTTTTTTTAGATGCTATGAAGTTGACCAAATCAAGCGCTCTCCCCTCCCTCGAAAAGGGCCAATTATGGCAGACAGAAAAGGGCCATGTGGAAATCATGGAGGTGGGGAAGACACTGACCCATTACCGCCTTTTCCAAAACCAAAAGCGAGTTCCCACCAGTCTGGGTCGCATTCAGATGGTGCAGGATTACCTCAAGAAGAACGGGGGCCGACTCGTTAAAAACGAGCGGCTGGCCAAGGCAAAGGCCTGACCGGGGAAGGAAGTTACGCGTGCCAAACGCCATTGGGTTTGGCGCCGGATGGGGAAAGTGCTACCTTGCCGACACGTCCAGACAGACGCCTTCCTTTGTGCTGCGGGCGTAAATCCGCCCGTTGCTCACGCTGACGCTGTTCCAGCACTTGCCGGCCAGGATGTGGCTGCGCGCCGTTTCGACGTATCCGCTGGGGCTCGTCTTCACGATAACCAGATCGCCCGAGTCGCTCAGCACCAGCACATGGCCGTCGGCGAGCGTGCAACCGCCGGGACCGAAGCCCCCCTTGTTCCACATGATTTTGCCCGAGGCAATATCCACGCACTTAAGCGGGCCGGTGCCGAATTGAGCCTGCCCGAACAGGCCGTACAGAAAACCGTTGGTGCAAACCGGCGTGCTCCAGTGGTTGTTAAGCACACTGGCGGGTTGAAACCAGAGCGAACTGGCGGCGAACGCATCACCCGATCGTGTGATTTGGCATGCGCCGGCTCCAACCCCATAGCCTGCCGAGCAATAGACAATGTCCCCGGAGACAACAGGCGACATGGCCGTGGACACCGCATGTTTGAAAGGATAACGCCACAGCACGGAACCGGTCTCGGGGACTACGGAAACCAGGCCGCTTTGGGTAAAGAAAATAATCTGCCGAACGTCGGAAATGGTGGTGGCGACCGGCGTGGAATGGGTTATCTGCTCACTGAGCGCCTTCCAAACCACGTGACCGTCAGTTTTATCGAACGCCAGGAGCGATTGTCCCGCGCCGCCGCCCATGACGAAAACAAGGTTGCCATCAATCAGCGGAGAAGCGGCGCTTTGCCAGTGAATGTTGCGGGCGGCAAACTCGGCAATCAAGTTTTTCGACCAGACCTCATGGCCGGTGGCGGCATCGAAGCATTGCAACACAAGCCTGGAGGACAAAGTGTAAACCTTGCCACTGTCAAACGAGGGAGTGGAACGCGGGCCATCGCCGCCATCATTGCCAGGAACACCCCGGTTGCCGCCGTCATCGTATTTGGCGATTCCCACCTTGGCAGCCCAAAGCTCCTTGCCGGTGTCCGCATCAAGTGCAATACAAACCTCCTGTTTGGCGCCCTCGATCTCACGATTGACCAGCGTGAACGCTTTGCCGGAGGCGACCGTAAAGGCGCTGAAGCCATCGGTCAGGGGACTTTTCCAGATTTGTCGCGGACCTTCGTGGGGCCAGGTAGTGAGGATCTTCTCGGAACTCGCGCCGTTATGGCTGGGCCCGCGAAACTGGGTCCAGTCTTCGGACAAGGCCGGCTGTAGAAAGAGGCTGGCCAGAATCGCCTGGAATACAATGCCTGTTGGTTTCATCGAGCATCACACTCGAATATCGAACGGCATTGTCAACTAAATCCTTTGATGACAAAGAAGCGCACGCCAACGGTCAACAGGAATTACTGAAGGACGTGATTTGTCGGATTGATCTGGCAGGTCGGCGGAGTGGCGAGATCGCCCATCGTGTAACTTGCCCCGAAGTTTTGGGTGGGATCGTTCGGGCAGGCGGGTCGCATGCCGGCAGTGCCGCGTCCCAGATAAGGCTGAATCTGGTCGATGGATGGCGTATTTGTGCCGGTGACCTTGTTCTCAAGCGCCCATTGCTGTTTGGCGCCATCAATCTGGCGCAAATTATTGATGCAGGCGGTGGCCTGGCTGTTCGAGCGGGCGCGCACCCAATTGGGCATTGCGATGGCCGCCAGCAAGCCAATGATGGAAACAACGATCATGATCTCCACAAGTGTGAAGCCGGCGAAACGCGATTTTCTTGCAGCCATGATTCAGGTCTTTCTATATGTCCGGTTGATGCTTGACGATTGGAAGGCTCAACCCAATCTGGTCAGTCACCCAGGACTTTCTGATTACGAACAAGGGGTATGAGCACAGGGTATGCCAAGCGAATAATGGACGTTGGTCCTCACCTTCCTGCTCTCAACAGCCACTTTGGCTGGACTTCCGTTGGGCCGCTGGAAAACGTGGCGCAACTGTCCAACGTTTATGCCTAGAATTGGGACAGCCGAGAACGGGACACTGCAACGATGGGTGCACCTAATGCCCTGGGAGGGCTCGGGCTCGATCGCGTCCGAATGCTTGTTGCGTGTCAATCCTGTGTTAAGCTCTGCGCATGTTTCGCAGTCGGCAGGGTTCCATATGGTTGTTCCGCTTCGCCGGAATCGATGTTTATTTGCACTGGATGTGGTTCGTGATGGCGGTTTTTCAGGTCCAACGCCGCACGGGATATTCTTCGCTGGCGTGGAGCGTGGCCGAGTATCTGTCCTTGTTCGTAATTGTGTTGTTGCACGAGTTTGGCCACGCTTTGGCCTGCCGGTCCGTGGGCGGACAAGCGAACCAAATCGTGCTTTGGCTGCTGGGAGGCGTCGCTTACGTGGCCCCACCCCAAAGACCGGGCGCGGTGCTTTGGAGTCTGGCCGCGGGTCCGTTGGTCAATGTGCTGCTGGCCCCTTTATTGGTCGGCCTTTGGGTCCTGAGCGGCACTTGGGGCTGGCAGGAAACCGCGCCGGATCTCTATCGCCTAATCCTGCACATTATGGCGATCAACCTGGTGTTGCTCTGCTTCAACCTGCTGCCGATTTATCCGCTCGATGGCGGCCAAATCCTTCGCGCACTGCTTTGGTTTCCATTAGGGCAGGCGCGCAGCCTGGTGATTGCGACAGTCATCGGATTCGTGGGATTGATTGGGTTCGTCGTTCTTACCTTTGCGCTGCGCTCGCCTTGGTACGCGCTGATGTGTGCGTTCATTTTCATCAACTGTGGAAAAGGTCTGCTGGAGGGGCTTGCCCTGCTGCGCATGGCAAAAGCCCCGCGCCGGGAGGGGTTTGCGTGTCCGGCCTGCCATGCCCCACCGCCGCGTGGATCGTTTTGGACGTGCAGCAAATGTCGGAAGCCATTCGACATTTTCGAGACGCTCGGCTTCTGCCCCAATTGCGGAGTCGAGTATTCCGCAACCAGGTGTTTCGAGTGCGGAGAAATGGCGCCGATGAGCTTCTGGATGGGCGGGCCCGTTCCGCCGGTAGTCAAATGATGGAGGCCCGACCGCCTGCTCAGCTGGCATGGAGTCCCGGTTTCAGCCGGTGGAACTATCGCATGGTCGAGCAGGCAGGCAAAGGACTGCCTGTCCTACTGAGCAGGTGCCTGGCCTAATCCCAACCGCTTGAGCACTTCAGCCGCTAATAACTCGTACGCCGCTGTGGCCGGGCTATACGGGTCGTAGTACATGATGGGCTGGCCGAAGCTGGGCGCCTCGGCCACTTTGGTCGTGCGCGGAATGAGCGTCTCAAAAACCTTCTCGCCGAAATGTTCGCGCACCTCGCTCACCACCTGCTGCGAAAGTTTCGTGCGGCCGTCGTACATGGTCATCACGATGCCCAGCAATTCCAGGCGTGCGTTCACGCCGTTCTCACGAAGCTGGCGGAGGATCCGGGTCACCATCGAAATGCCTTCGAGCGCGTAATACTCGCATTGCAACGGCACCAGCAAGCCATCCGCGGCAGTAAATGCGTTCAGAGTGAGTATCCCCAAAGACGGCGGGCAATCCACCAGCACGAGATCAAAGCGCTGGGATTCGAGGATGGGAACCAACGCCTCGGAAGCGCGCTGCAAATGTCTTTCGGACCGGGCCAGTTCGATGTCCGCGCCGCACATATCGACTTCACCGGGAATGATTTCGAGGCGCTCGTATGCGGTGGGTTTGATTTTATCCGCGAGCGGTCCTTCGCCCAGCAAGGGACGGTAGGCGCTGGCCCCTTCGGTCTTTTCCAACCCCAACCCGCTGGTCGCGTTGGCCTGGGGATCGAGGTCGAAAAGCAGCACCCGCCGGCCCACGGCGGCGATGCAGGCCGCCAGATTAACGGCCGTTGTGGTCTTGCCCACCCCGCCCTTTTGGTTCGCAACCGCGATAACTTTAGTTGGCACCAAGCAGGTTTAAAGAAATCGGGGCTGGTATTCAAGGTTTCTAACCCGGATGTTTAATTGCCTGCGGTGTCCCTTGGTCAGCGCAGCGCCCCCGAGCTGGAGCGTAAGCGGGCACTTTCCAAAAATTCCTCCTGGCTCAACTCTTTCGGTGGCTCGGGTGCTTTGCGCGCTGGCTTGATATTTGCTTGATATTTATTTGAGAGATTGCTGGATTTTCTCGCGGGTCGGACGCACACTATGTTCATGAAACTGATTCTTTCGCCACACAACGTCACTCTCACCAAAGCGATTGAGAACCACATCGAAAAGCGAATTGACAAGCTCGAACACATTGACCACTACGGGATCAGGGTTCGTGTATGCCTGGAGCACGACGCCACCAAGGCGCCCGAACGGGCATTCACCTGTTCGATGCAGCTATCCGAGCCTGGACCCGACTTGTTTGCGGAAGATTCCGAAGCTGATCTCTACGCGGCCATTGACCTGGTAACGAAGAAGATCGAACAACAAATTCGCAAGCGCCAAAGCAAGTTCAAGGCGCGCAACCACACACTGGCCTCGCGCACCAAGCGCCGCCGGCAGGAAGCCGAGATCTAAGCCGCGTGCACGCCGAGAACCCGCCATGGATTGTCCCGGCCATGCCGCGTCCTCAACCGCCAGATTCCATCGCCCCGGCCCGCGCGACATCCTTGTTGCTGCGGGCCCGCGTTTTGATTCCAATCGCGCGGCCACCGATTGACGACGGCGCGGTTGTCATCGCAGGCAATCGCATCCGGGCTGTGGGCCGATGGAAGGATCTTTCGCGCGGGCACAGTGGCGAGGTGGCGGATCTGGGTGAAGCAATTGTCCTGCCCGGCCTCGTCAATGCGCATTGTCATTTGGACTACACCGCGATGGCCGGCGAACTTGCGCCGCCGAAGAAATTCACCGATTGGCTCAAACTCATCACCACCTGCAAGTCCGGCCTCACCTATTCTGATTTCGCGCAATCCTGGTTGACTGGCGCCCGGATGCTCGCGCGAACAGGCACCACCACGGTCGGAGACGTGGAAATGGTGCCGGAACTGCTTCCCGAGGTTTGGACCGCCACGCCCTTGCGCGTGATTTCGTTCGTGGAAATGACCGGCATCAAAAGTCGTCGCCCGGCCGCTGAGATTCTCCGCGAGGCAATGGAGTTCGTGCGCTTGCTGACTCATGAACGCTGCCGCCTTGGTCTGTCGCCGCATGCCCCCTACTCCACCGCCCCGGAATTGCTCCACCTGACGGCGCGAGCCAGCCGTCAACACCGGTTGCGGATGGTCACACACGTGGCGGAGTCGGATCAGGAATTCGACATGTTCATGCACGGGCGCGGTGAGATGTTCGACTGGATGGCGCGCAGCAAGCGCGACATGTCCGACTGTGGGTTGGGCAGTCCCGTGCAGCATCTGGAGCGCCAGGGCGCGCTGAGCCCGAATCTGCTAGCGGTCCACGTCAATTATCTTGGCGCCGGGGATGCCGCGCTGCTGGGCCGCCGGAAGGTGCATGTCGTCCATTGCCCCCGGAGCCATGCTTACTTCAAACACCGAGCCTTTCCATTTGAGGAACTGAGCAAAGTGGGTGTTAACATTTGCCTCGGAACTGACAGCCTGGCCAGCGTGCTTAAATCGAAGAAACAAGCGATGGAACTGAACCTTTTCGACGAAATGCGCGAACTGGCCAACCGCAGGCCTTCCTTGCCGCCGCAGACGATTCTGCGAATGGCCACGATCAATGGCGCGAACGCGCTGGGCTTGCGCCGCGAGGTCGGGGAGCTTTCGCCCAATGCTTTCGCAGACCTGATTGCGATTGCGTGCAAAGGGAATGCCGCAGAGAGCTTTGAGCACGTCGTGCATCATTCCGGGTCGCTCAGCGCCAGCATGATCGATGGCCAATGGATTATCGCGCCTGAGAGTGTGGAAACTGCGAGTTCGGCAGGTTGATAAGTGAACGTGAGCGATTTCACTTCTGAACTCCGCGAGCGGCTCGAAGCAATCAAGGCGCAGGATCTTTACCGCGAATTGCGCCGGGTCGATTCCGCCCAGGAGCCGCGGCTCGAGCTCGGCGGGAAATCCTTGCTGAACTTTTCCTCGAACGATTACCTCGGGCTGGCCAATCATCCCGCCCTAAAAGAAGCGGCGGTCAAAGCCATTGAACGGTTTGGGGCCGGATCGGGGGCATCGCGGTTGATTTGCGGCTCATTGGCACCGCATCATGAATTGGAAGCGGCGCTGGCCAATTTCAAACAGACCGAGGCCGCCCTTTCGTTTTCCTCCGGTTACATGGCGGCGGTTGGAACGATCTGCGCCATCGCGGGCAAGGAAGACATCGTCGTGATCGACAAGTTGGTCCACGCCTGCATCATCGATGCCGCGCGGCTTTCGGGCGCGAAACTCCGCGTTTATCCCCACAACGACTTAAATGCGCTCCAGGAGATCCTCCACTGGGCGGCGCGGCAGGAGCCGACCTCCGGCAAACGCCGCCCGCACACTCTCATCGTGACGGAGAGCGTATTTTCCATGGACGGAGATGTTGCCCCTCTGCGCGAACTCGTTGAGCTCAAGGAGAAATTTGGAGCCTGGTTGATGGTGGATGAAGCGCACGCCACGGGAATCTTTGGACGGAACCGCTGCGGACTGGCCGAGGAAATGAAGGTCGCCGATAAAATCGAGATTCAGATGGGAACGCTCGGCAAGGCTCTGGGGGCGTCCGGCGGTTACATTTGCGGATCGAAAATGTTGATCGAATACTTGATCAATCGCGCGCGAACGTTCATTTTTTCGACCGCTCCCGTCCCAGCCGCAGCCGCAGCAGCCCGGGCGGGAATCGAATTGGTCCAATCGGGCGAGGGCGAAGCGCGCGGCCATCGACTCTGGGCGGGGATAAACCAGGTTGAGGATGCCTTGATTAAGTCCGGTTGGGATCTGCCGGGTGTTCGCAGCGCGATTATTCCCCTGATGATCGGCGAAGAAGCACAGGCGGTGGCCACAACTCTCATGCTGCGTGAACAGGGCATTTTTATTCCGGCGATCCGATATCCGACGGTGGCGCGCGGTGAGGCCAGATTGCGCCTGACATTGACGGCCGGGCACACGGCGGAGGACATCGCGACTCTGCTGGCTGCGCTGGCTAAACTGCCACCGACGAAATGTGCGCGCCCTTGATTATCAATCGAGGCATGGGGTTCCGCCTTCAGCTAGGATGTTTCACAGCCGCTTCAACCCGGCTACGCAAGGCAAGGTAGGGCGCGCAGTCCTCTGCGCGCCCTACCCAGTTTCGGTATGAAATCATATTTTGCGCTCCGAAGTCCGTCGAATGACTGCCATGCATAAACTCGCCGAACTGGATCACCAATATGTCTGGCATCCGTTTACACAGATGCGGGACTGGCTCAAGCGCGAACCGATCGTAATCGTATCCGGAAAAGGCGCGGTGCTGCGCGACGCGCGTAACCGGGAATATCTCGATGCCAATGCCTCGATCTGGACCAATCTCCATGGCCACGGCCACCCGCAGATCAATGCCGCAGTACGAAAGCAGTTGGGCAAAATCGCGCATTCCTCCGCGCTTGGTTTCGCCAACGAACCGGCCTCGCTGCTGGCGAACCGCCTCGTGAGCGTGGCGGGCCAAGGCAAACCCGGGCTTGCCAAAGTGTTTTTTTCGGACGACGGGTCCACAGCGATGGAGGTGGCTTTGAAGCTCGCCTATGTCCATGCGCAACGCACCGGCCGGGCGAAAAGGCCGCGGTTCCTTTCGCTGCAAGGCGCTTATCACGGAGACACCGTGGGCGCGGTTGGCCTGGGTCACATTGATTTGTTTCACAAGACATACGCCGGCCTCCTGTTCAAGACGGATCAGGTCATGGCGCCGTATTGTTACCGCTGCCCGTTCAACCGCGCCAAGCCGGAACGCGCCGACGCCCGGGAATACCGCAAGTGCAATCATGAATGCATCGATCTGATCGAAAAGCGCTTTGCCGTTCAGAAACGAAAGGGGAATCCTTATGCGGCCTTTGTTATCGAGCCACTGATGCAGGGAGCGGCGGGCATGATACCCCAGCCGCGCGGCTGGCTTGGACGGGTCGCGGAAATTGCGCGCTCGGAAGGCGCGCAACTGATCGCGGACGAAGTGATGACGGGATTCGGACGGACGGGGATCCCGGCGCGTCAAAACCAGAGCAGGAATTTTGCCGCAATGCCTGATGCCCACGCGGGGTTGGAACTCTGCGCTCCGTCCGCAACGACAGCGGCAATAAGCTCCCGCAGTCTATTCGCATGCCAGCACGAAGGCGTGCAGCCGGATTACCTGTGCGTGGCGAAGGGTTTGACCGGTGGTTATCTACCGATGGCAGCGACGCTGACGACGCAAGCAGTGTTCGATGCTTTCCTGGGGGATTATTCGGAGTTTAAAACGTTTTTCCACGGACACAGCTTCACTGGCAATCAACTGGGTGCGGCGGCGGCGCTTGCCAGCCTGAACGTATTGCAAAGCGGGGCGTCTCTTCGCGCGCGTCAAAGACTGCAACAAACTTTCACCGAGCAATTACAATCTCTATGGAGTTTGCCGCAGGTCGGTGATATCCGGCAGGTCGGTTTGATGGCGGGAATCGAGTTGGTGAAGGATTGGCGGACGCGCGCGCCTTTCAAATTGCGCGAACAGGCGGGCATACGTGTTTGCGAGGCGATGGGGCGGCGCGGCGTGCTGACGCGGCCAATCGGAAATGTGATCGTTCTGATGCCGCCCTATTGCATGACGGCGGCGCAGGTGGCGAGAATGGTTGGCGCGCTCCATGAGTCGATTGGAGAAGCGTTGTGAAAGCGCGTCATTTTACCGCGTGCTCCTGAATATACTCCTGTTTGAGGCCGAGCGTCTCGGGCGCGTGCAACACGAGCATTTTCATGCGCACGTCAGCCGGCACATCACGCCGGGTCAGTTTCGAAATCGCCAGCATCAATATAATGGCGAGAGGGACTGCCCAGATTGCGGGTTGTTCACAAAGGATGCGGGCGAGAGGGTGCGCGGACCAAAGGGCGTCCAGTTGAATCCATTTCAGATCGCTAAAGCTGGTCAGGGAAATACCGCCCAGCGCGAGCAATCCGCCGCCAAGCATGCCCCAGGCTGCGCCTTTCACAGTCATGCCGCGCCACCACACGCTCAGGAACAGCAGTGGGAAATAGCTGGCGGCGGCAATGGCGAACGCCTGGCCCACCATGAAATTAATGTCCAGTTTTTCGACCTGCATCCCGGCCACCACAGCGATGGCGCCGAGAATCACGGCGCAGACCTTGAAAGCGCGCATTCGTTCCGCTGGAGTTGAGGACGGGCGCAGGATTCGTCCATAGACATCATGGGCCAATGCGCCGGTCATGGAAACCAGCAGTCCACTGAACGTGCTCATGAACGCGGCAAAAGCGCCGGCGCAAGTGACGCCACTGAGCACCGAGCCCAGGCCGGGAACTCGTTGGTTGAGCAAACTTGGCAATTCAAGCACCACCTTGTCCGTCCCCTTGGCGCCCACGGCGGAATACAATTGAGGCAACAAGTTCCGGCCCATGACACCAACGACGGGAGGAAAGAGGTAGAACACGCCGATCAAAATCATCACCCACATGGTGGTGCGCTTGGCGGCGACACCATCGGGGTTGGTGTAGAATCGAACGAGAATGTGCGGCAATCCCGCCGTCCCGCAGACCAGCGCGATGATGAGTGAGTAAGTGTAAACCAAGGATAATGGGCGAACATCGACTGGCGGCAATTGATAGCGCGCGAGTTCCGCTGTTGGCACGGCCCAGATCTGCCTTGGATTGGCGTCGATAAGGGTGATACCCGCGTCGGTAAGCACTTTTTTGATGCCCGCGACGGCTTCGTGCACCATCAGGAACTCAAAGTTCGGAGAGTTAAACGATACTGCGTTGGTTGGCAAGTTGGGAGCCATATAAGCGGCCTTTCCTTGCAACGTTCCGTAATCCCACGCCAGAACTCTTGGTTCGACGTTGGGAGCGGACATATTGTAAACTTGCAGCGGCACCAGTTCGATACTGCCTGGATTTTTCTGATAGGCGTCCCATTCTGCAGCGGGCAAGGCTTTGATCGTCCTGCCCCCCCACTCCAACCGCACACCATTCGTCAACATGACCGCCTCTACATACTTCAAAACCTCGTCGCGAGAATGAAAACTTCCCTGGATGGCGAGGTACGGTCGCGGCAAGTTGGTTGCGGCCAGCACCGGGAGCCCGGCCAGAGCGCCAAAACCTTCCACACAGGAAAGCATCGAAACCCGAGTGGACAACGATGTGTTCGGCGGCGTATTCGTCCAGTCTGAAAACAAGGAACCGCTTTGTACCTTTTCTTTGGCTCGCCGCATCTTCGCAAAGACACTGGTCATCCGATCAATAAAAGCATACCAGCCGCGCGGAGGAGGTTGGCCGTCAAAGCTCCGCAGGGTGGCACTTAGGTCGGCAGTCAAATTCCAGCGCGGAGACGCGTTTGCGGCTTTGGCTGCCTTGGTGGTCAATGGCCCGAAGGGGTTGACCCAGGCGGCATCAATGGGGGCTTTGTCCGGAAGTGGCGCGCGTTCCGCAACGATCTGATGGGCGGCGATTCCGGGTGTATTCATCTCCACGTGTTTCCCATACTGACCGTAAACCGTCATCAGGACGAATACCGGCACCGAAATTGCGAACATTTTGATCCAGTACTGAAACGCCTGGACCAACGTAATTCCCTTCATTCCGCCGAGTGCAACGTTGAGGGTAATGACCGCGCCGACCAGGATTACGCCCCATCGATAATTCAGTCCGGGAAAAATGTAGGCCAGCGTCGTCCCCGCCCCTTTCATTTGGGGCATCGTATAAAAGAATCCGATGAAGAGCACGAACACCACGGCAATCTTCCTGAAAACCGGCGAGTCGTACCTCCCCTCGGCGAAGTCGGGTATGGTATAGGCTCCGAACCGGCGCAAAGGCCCCGCGATGAACAGCAACAGGAACAAATAACCGCAAGCGTAACAGACCGGATACCAGAGTGCGTCGTAGCCGTTCTTCATCACCATCCCGGCAATGCCCATGAACGAGGCGGCGGAGAGATATTCACCCGAGATGGCCGAAGCGTTCCAACCGACCGAGACCGATCGCCCGGCGACGAAAAAGTCGCTCGCGGTCCTGGACTTTCTGGCGGACCAAAAGCCCAGGCCGATGGTAACGGCGACCGTGAGCAAGGAGAATGTGAGAATCCAAGGGTCGATGTGCATGGATTACATGGATTGCACGCGGAAGCAGGCAACGCCTTGTGGCACGAAGGGCTCTATTGAAAGGCGGAGCGCAGAGCCCCAGTTCTGCGCGATCATGAGAACTACCAATACGCAGAGCAGGAGCCCGGCGCTCCGCAGCCAGCGCGGGATTTCATTGGTATACATTGTTTCTCATTTCTTTTTCGTGGGCGCTTGCTTCTTCATTGCCGTTCGCGGCAGCCGCTTCGGTTTGTTCCAGCGCGATTGAGCGGCGGATGAACACCCAGGCGATGAGCCATACGAATGGGAAGAAGAGGATCCCCAGGATGAACCAGGTGAGCGTGAAACCGAGGACGCGCGTAGCCATGAAATCCGCGAAGAAATAGTTGGCCAGCGGCAGGCCGAGCAAGGCCACGAGAAAAGTCGCCGCGCAGGCAACCGAAAGGCGGAGCTGCCGACGCATCAACGCGCGCAGGAATTCATCGCTATGGATGTCCGGCCTTGCGGATTTGGGAGTTTGCACGCCGCATCCTGTAGCAGAGTGCCCAGGGTCTGGCAATGGTGGTCTACCCCGCGGACTTGTTGGCGCATTTTACCAGAAGCACCGCTTTTACATGGATAACGGCAAAATACACCCCCAGCACGCCAAATTTCCAAAATACCCCTTGCTTCGGATGCCGGGAGCCTCTATATTTCGCGCTCTTTTGAAAAGAAAGTAGCTATTTATGAGACGCCCTAAAGGTATCAAGACGAAAAAGTCGGTTGCCAAACGGTTCAAGATTACCGCTCGTGGCAAAGTGGTCCACGCGCGCGCAGGCCGGCGTCATTTGTTGGCGTCCAAGAGCCCCAAGCGCCGTCGCGGGCTCGGTGAAGCCAAGCAGGTGGATTCCACTGACACCTATCGCATCACGCAGAATCTGCCTTTCAGCCGATAATTCCGCGCGTCCACAACGTTCCACATTCAACACTAATTTTTTATGCGAGTTACCAACGCCGCCGCTTCCCGCAAGCGCCGCATCCGCACAATCAAGGCTGCCAAGGGTTTCCGCGGCCGCCGTTCCAAGCTGTATCGTTATGCCGCTGATGCCACCGACCACGGCAAGGCATACATGTTCCGGGATCGGAAGATGAAAAAGCGCAATTTCCGGCAGCTCTGGCAGGCGCGCATCAATGCCGCCGCCCGCTCCGCAGGCATCACTTACAGCCGGTTCATGGAGGGGCTCAAGGCCGCCAAAGTGGCGCTCGATCGCAAGGTGCTCGCGGACATCGCCGCCACGGACAATGCCGCTTTCACGAATTTGGTCAAGGTTGCCCAGGATGCGTTGAAGACCAAAGCGGCCAGCGCGGCCAAGGCCTAAAGCCACTGGAAGGTGGAAGCGCGGCAGCGTGCAGAGTCGGAGCGTCCGACAGCAGGCAGGGCGGGCCGTCCCTTGCCCGCCGCTCGTTCGCACGCCAGCGCGGCGCGCACGGAGTGACGCGCCCGATCTCGAATGGTGTCGCCGCACATTTGATCCATGTCATTCCTCGACCAAATTGAACCGCTGAAGCAAGCTGCGTTGAGCGACCTCCGGGCTGCGCCGGACCTTGCCGCACTGGACCAGACCAAGGGCAATTACCTCGGAGCCCAGGGCAAGTTCACGGCGTTGATGAAGCAACTCGGTTCCCTGTCAAAGGAGGAAAAGCCCGCAGCCGGCAAACTAATCAATCAGGCAAAAGTTGAGCTGGAAGCCGCGCTCACGGAACGCCGCGCCGAACTGGAACTTAAAGCCGCGCTGCCAAAGGAACCCACGGATTTTACGTTGCCTGGGCGCCGCCGTCCGCTCGGCCGGCTGCACCCGCTCACCCAAGTGACCGAGGATATTGTCCGCAGCTTTCGCAAGATTGGGTTTGTGGTCGCCGACGGCCCGGAAATCGAGGATGAGTACCATTGCTTCGATGCGCTCAACACGCCCGCCGACCATCCGGCGCGGGATACGCAGGACACGTTTTACGTGGCTTCGCCGCAGAAGTGGCTGCTCCGCACCCATACTTCCTCGGTGCAAATCCGCGTTATGGAAAAGCAACCGCCGCCGGTGCGCATCATTGTGCCAGGCCGGGTGTATCGTCGCGACAATGCGGACGCAACCCATAACCCCACTTTTCAACAGATCGAAGGACTTTACGTCGATAAGCACGTCACCGTGGGCGATCTCAAAGGCACGGTGGAATTCGTCTTCAAGGAACTGCTGGGCGAAGAAGTGCAACTCCGTTTCCGACCGCACTACTTTTCCTATACCGAGCCCAGCTTCGAGATCGATTTCTCCAGCCCGATGGTGCGCAAAATGGGCAAGCAATGGCTGGAACTGGCCGGTTGCGGCATGGTCCATCCCAAGGTGTTCGAAAACGTGGGTTACGATCCGGAAATCTGGACCGGGTGGGCTTTTGGCTTCGGCATCGAACGCATCGCCATGCTGCGCTACGACATTCACGACATCCGGCTGTTTTACGAGAATGACGTGAGATTCTTGCGGCAGTTCTAACCGGTGCGCATCCTGGCACCACCTCCGACTCCCCATCCAAGCGATTGCGGGTTGGCTTTGATTCTCATTAGTTTGCGCTCCATTGATAACCGTAGTTAGAGGGAGGATCATACTGCCAGGCTTCCAAATGAGCGCCTCTTGCATTTGCAGCATCCCAGTAAATCTTTAAATAGCTTACGTGACCATCAACAAAACTCACCACACACCTGGCATCATTATACCACCCTGGAGCCGCAGCAGGCCGGTGCCAGGAGTAGGGAAATAAAGCAGTGTACTCTGCGACCAGGACGGTTCTGCCGGGTTGGTTGATCGCAGTTGCCTTTAGGCCGGCAATACCCGGCCAACGTGGCCGTGGCGGCCAGCCATAAGGGAAGTTGCCCGCATTGAATGCATAGCTTGAAAAATCAGCGCCCACCTGATCATGAATGCTTTGCGCAATGTAATAGATGCGAGCCGTGGTCTCAAAATCGTAATAGAACGTGTCAGCCGGACATGCAAATATCCTGGAGTGACCGGACTGAACTCCGGCAACGCCTAAGTAATTTTTGGCGAGTACGGCACAACGGGTAAAGGCGCCGAACCAATTCGATCCCGAAATGGGAAAGACATTGTTGGAGTCGTCGGTGTACAAATGGATGGCAACATTGATCTGCCGGAGATTATTCACGCAGGTGGCCTGCCGGGCTTTACCTTTTGCGCCGGCTAGTGACGGCAGGATCAGTGAACCGAGAAGCGCAAGAATGCCGATAACCACCAGTAATTCAATCAGAGTGAATCCCTTTGTTTCGTGGCCTCTGGTTTTCAAGTGAGTGAGTCTTTTCGCTCCGTAAAGTCTTATTTCTTCGAGTTCGGCCATTATAAGCGTCCACAATCAATGGAATGCCCGGGGCGAGAAAAGGTTCAAGCTGTGAAGACTTTTCCATGTGATGCGGCAAATCCTAATCGTTCGTCATCTCCGAAATCCCGGTGCTTATCGACGGTACACCGATTATCGCGTCCAAACGACGGTGCGGCCCAGGAGAGAAACACCCACGTAACCGTGGACTTCAAGGCGGTTGGTTGAAATAAGGGTCATTTTGCACCGGTACGTTTTGCCCGACTCCGGGTCGTAAATCCTGCCGCCCGTCCAGTGATTGTCTCCCGCGTAAACGAAGTCGCTCATGAATTGCAGGCCGGCAATGGGCCGCGAACGCAGTTCCGGATTTGGATTGCGGCGGTCGTTTTTGGGCTTGCCGCCCATCCCCTGGGCATCGTCGGCCGGCCAGTTGGGATCCTTCAAGCTGATGATCTTCGCAAAAAATTTATTGTCCTCCTTGAAAATCCGGATCTGGCTTTTGTCGTCGGTCGTGTGCCAGATGCCTAGAATCTCATCGCCCGGCGCGACGGCCCAAACGGTCATGCTGGCGAGAATGGCGGCGATCAAAAGGAACGCGCAGAACTTTTCCGCGTGCCGTTGCTGCTTCCAATACCTGGCCCTGGAGTGCCCCATGCCGGAAAGTTAATAATTAAGGGGTTGGGCAGCAATAGGTAAAATACCCGGATCAGCTTGCTTATTTGAAGGTTCTGCGAGAACCTTTGGAAGAATTGCATTCATGGTTAAGCACAATTGTACGATTTACGTAGCCCTGGTTTTGTTCCTGGCGCGAAATGTCTGGGGCCAGGAGCCGACAACTAAAGTTCCAGTCCGGGTGGACGCATCCGCCACGGCGGCCGCCAAATCGCCGGGCATCACCACGAATGATTATGCGCTGCCCGAGGTCGGCACGCTGCACCTGGCGGTCCCCCAGGCATGGCAGGCATCCTTCAAAAAGACGATTGTGATGGGCACACGGGCCGATGAGGTGCATTTTCAACCACGGGAGGGAAACGACTACGCCGCCATGGTCGTGGCGGTTCATATGACGCCAGCCAGCGCACGAGATTTCAATACCAGGGAAGTCCTGATGGAAGCAGCCAAGAGCGAGTTGCCCGGGGCGGTTGAGAAGACAGCGGACATTCACGACCTGACCGGTCCCGAGGTCAGCGGCAACTACTTCAGCCTGACCGACGGCAAAATCTCCGCGGACAAACCCAAGCCAGGTGAATATAAATACTTGACCGTGGGTTACGCAAAGCTGGGCGATCTCGTGCTTATCTTGCGGGTGGTTTCGAACCGCAATGGTGAAGAGAAGGCTCAGGCCCTGGAGATGATCAGGACGGCGCGCTTAACTCCGGCGCCGTGACCAACCGCGGGCCTGATAGCCTGATTCGTCGCGCCAGCCCGTCCCGCGTTCACCCGGCAACGGATTATCCAAGAGACTTGTTTTTTCAAATTTAGGCCATACACTGTGGGTATGAAGAATGATGTCGTGCCGGTGCAGATTCGAGGAATACTGCCCGCCAACAGCGGTTGCGCGCTCTTCGTCGGGAACGACGACAAAGTTTTTGTCATCAACGTTGAACCCGCCATGGGGCAAGTCATTCACATGTTCCTCAAGGAAATGCCCAAGGAACGGCCGCTCACTCATGACTTGATCGCCAACATTCTCAAGGGCTTCAGCATCTCCGTCGAGCGCGTGATCATCACGGAATTGAAGAATTCGACTTATTACGCCCGCCTTATCCTGCATCAGCAGAATGAACTCGCGCGGAAGATTGTCGAGATCGACGCGCGGCCGAGCGATTGCCTGGCCATCGCCACCGCCCAGAAGCGTCCCATTTACGTCTCCGTCCCTCTTTTCGAGCAGGTCGAGGACATGACCGAAGTCCTGGATCGAATCAATGAGAATGGTGGCGAATTGGAATAGTGTGGGCTCCCACCAACTCGGCTAACCAAATGCCGCCTGCCTCCAAGTCCGCAAAGTCACCCGTTCTGATCTGCGGCGATGATGATTTTGCCGTTCAGCAGCGTGCCCGGGAGATCCATCGGCAGTGGTGCGATGAACTCGGCGGCATGGACCACGAGATCCTTGACGCGGGCGTGGCAAACAGTGGTGAAGCGTTGAAAGTTCTCGCCCGATTGCGCGAGGCCCTGCAGACCCTTCCCTTTTTTGGCAGCGGCAAAGCCGTCTGGCTCAAGAACTGCAATTTTCTCGGTGACGAACGCACGGCTTCGACGCAAGCCGTGACGGAGACGCTCGCCGAGCTGGCGCAGGAGTTCAAGGATTTCCCCTGGGGCAGCGTCCGGCTTTTGATCAGCGCGGGCAAGGTGGACAAGCGCAAAGTTTTCTACAAAGCCATCGACAAACTCGGCGCCGTCGAATCCTTTGCCGGCCTGTCGGTGGATGACCGGGATTGGATGGCCCGCGCCGAAACCATCGCCCTCGAAGCCTTGCGTGAACGCGGCAAGAAAATCTCGGACGAGGCGCTGGCGGAGTTGATCAGCAACGTCGGCCCGCACACGCGGCAACTCAACAGCGAGATTGAGAAACTCACGCTCTTTGTGGGCACCCGGCCCGAAATCGAAGTCGGCGATGTGGCCGCCATTTGCACGCGGAACAAATCAGCGCGCGCCTTCTCGCTTGGCGATGCCCTGGGCGACCGCGATCTGCCCCGGCTCCTGCGCACCTTGGATGAGGAATTGTGGGAGATGAAATTTGACAATCAGAAGTCCGAAATCGGCCTGCTCTACGGGCTTATCGGCAAGGTCCGGGCAATGATTCTGCTGAAGGAGATGCTCCGCGAAGGATGGATCAAACCCGACTCGGACTACAACCGTTTCAAAGCGCAACTGGAGCGGGTGCCGGCGGCCCAACTGCCCGAAGACAAACGTTTCAATCCGCTTTCCATAAACCCGTATGTGCTGTTCAAGGCGCTGCCGCAGGCCCGGCGTTACAGCCAGCAGGAGTTGATCCGGGCCATGGATTTGCTGCTGCAGTGTAATCGACGCCTCATCTCGAGCGGTTTGGATGGGGCATTGATTCTGCAACAAACACTCGTGCAAATTGCGGGGACAAAAACGTCCGTTGCCCAATGACCACCGCCCGAACAAGTTCCAAATTCCAAAGCCCAGTTGAGGCTTGGCCATTCGATCTTTACTGGCCATTTGACATCGGCCGTTGGCCATCAACTTTAAGCGCCTCCTCATGGCTGCCCCTTGACTCCCACCAACATCAATCCCATATTCTCGACGAAGAAGCGTGTCTATGAGCACACCATCCGCCAAATTGCTGGTGTTCGTTTCCGGTCAACTGGCCTGCGTGAAAATCGTGGGGCGCGCAAATTTCACTTCCAGCATCGATTTCAAGACCGTCTTAAATGAACTGCTCGACAAGGGATACACCTGCTTCATCCTCGATTTGGCGGAATGCGTGCTGATGGACAGCACCTTCCTGGGCGTATTAGCCGGCTTTGGCCTGAAGCTGTCCACAGCGCGGAACGGAGACGGGCAAAACGAGCACGGAATCGAATTGTTGAATCCGAATGCCCGTATCGCCGAGTTGCTGGAGAATCTGGGCGTCATTCACCTGTTCAAGATAGTCACCGGTCCGTTAGCGTTGCCCGCCGAAGTGCAGGCCCACACCCCCGTCGCGGTGAATGAGCCTACGCGTGAAGAAGTCAGCCGCAATTGTCTCGAGGCCCACAAAATACTGATGGATATTTCGCCTTCCAACATACCCAAGTTCAAGGAAGTCGCCCAATTCCTGGCGGAGGATTTGAAGAAAAAAGCGTGACATCACTCACCTGGCTTGCCCAGCCGGCGATGTCACACGGCACCCGCTTCCTGTTCCAAATCTTGTTGCGTAACCATTCCATCTTTGTATAAACGGCGGTGTCTATTCAGCAATCGGGATGGCTGTTGGAGCCGGGGGCGGATGAAACGTCGGACGCGCGGAAAGCTAATTGGCGGGCCGGAAAAATGAAAACACGGATGATCACGCTCTATGTCGTCCTCCTGGTGGTTACCCTTTTGCTTCTCGCCATGGTTTGGCATTGGCAGATGGCGGGCGCTTATTTCGTCAGCCAGGATCGGGGTATCATTCTTGATTTCGTGCCCCCTTTCGCCCATTCGGGTGTCGCCGGCGATTTTTATCTCAAGCCGGAGCGCGTGGTTTACGCCATCTGGGGAGTTTACGTCGCCGCGGGCTTTATCCTGCCGGGAATCTGCGCGTGGCTCTCGATCCGGCTGTATCAAAAGGAATTGGAAATTTCCTGGAGATGAGATGCTCCTTTGCCCGCACGGCAGTTAACCGCTGTCCCGTGCGTCGCGTGGCGGCCCGCAACTCACCGCAAAGGCACAGCCGCGGTTGGGTATAAATGGCAGGGTAGGAACTTCGGCGAGATCACCGCCTGGCAGACGTTCATGGCCACGGCCACTGAACCACTCGAAAAAAGCCGCGTCCCGGACTCAGCGAGTTGGTAAAGGAAGCAGAAGGAGCCGCGGCTACATTGGTGCTTAGTGAAACCCAACTGGCTGGGGAGGACAGATTCGTGGTGGTCTGCAGAATGTTCGTCTTGCCGGCGATCAACCCGTTGACGTTGAACATGAACATTCCAGCCGTGGCTTTCGCGGCTGACAGAGTCGGTGGTGGGTTTTCAACACTGATCGCAATCGAGTTCGTGGCAGTTGCGCCGACATTATCGCGTGCGATTGCCGTCAACGTATAGCTCCCGAGTGGCAGGTTGGTCACTGAAGCCGTGAAGGGCGCGCCAAGGACGGTGCCCACCAAATTTGTGCCGACATAGAACTCCACGTCTTCCAGCCCGTCAGCATCCGTATCGGAAGCCGTCACCGCGAAGTTGAAGGATGCCGGAGCGTAGAACACGGCATTGTTCACCGGATTTGTGATTACGACGGTAGGCGGGGCATTCGTGGTCACGATGATCGTGCCGGAATCGCCCACATCGTCATGATAGTGAAATGTTCCAGCCTGGTTGAACTGAGTTCCTGCGTCGGTTTCAAAAGGCGTCCAGAAGTTACTGTCGCTGATGATGGCATACGGTCCATAGCCATCATTCGCGAACCAATACACAGTTTCCCCCGCCACGATGTTTACGGGATCCAACGAGAAGCCAGTGAAGAATGAAACCCCGACCTGGACGCCAGCCCCGACGCGAAATGTGAATAGCGCCGCCGCCAATCCGAGCCACCAGCACAACCTTCCCCTACCGGTCTCCTGATTCACGCCGCCATTGTGCACGCCGGAGCCGGCCCTGTCAAAACGGATATAACAAACATGGCCACCAGCCTTATCGTTCTCGTGCTCGTCCTCGTCGTCGTCCTCGATTCCCAAAACGACATTGCATCTCCCCCGCCCCGCCTCGGCAGCGGGCCAGAATGACACTCAAACGGCGAGAAATCGCTATTTCTACGCAACTCGCAATCTATCAGCAGCTTACGCATGTTTTCAGCTCTGACCCGGGGCTTCCGTCCGAAAAAAGGAGGTTTAATTTGGTTTAATTTGCTTTAATTCACCTTAATTTCCGCCCCTCGCTTTACCCCCCGAGATAGACTTTGGGCTTATTTGAATGTCAAAGAACGGCCCGCGCTCCCAACAGAGCACGGGCAAAAACGATCCCTATGCCAGGCTTCCAAGGCCGACTGGGCCTTGGCCACTTGTCATTGGACATTCCGGCGCTTTGCGCCGGCCCCTCCCATCCTGCACTGACGTCGCTAATAGAGCACAAGCCACCTTCTCCGGCAACTTAATTCTGAACCTTTCTGTGATTCTTCAGCGTAATTTGGAACGCAGAGCCCCTCCCCCGATGACCAAGGCGTCGCGGGGACGCAACTCATCATTGTCACTGTGTTGGTAGGGACGGCGCGCTGGCGCCGTCCCCGTCGCCGAGCGCAGCGTCAGGCGACGGAACGAATGGTCCGGATCGCACGACTCCGGCAGCGCCCTCCGTCCGCATTGCGCTGATTCCCACAATCTGCTTTGCATGAGACGCGGTTTTGGCGTAAGTATTTCCTTCCCCGATGTCGGGGAATTATGAAACCGGAAGTCGAAATATACGATACGACCCTGCGGGACGGCAGCCAGGGCGAAGGCATCAATTTTTCGGTGATGGACAAGCTGCGAATTGCCGAAAGACTGGATGCGTTCGGGGTCCATTATATCGAGGGCGGCTGGCCCGGTTCCAATCCCAAGGACATCGAGTTCTTCGAACAAGCCAAGGGGAAGAAATTCAAGAACGCCCGGCTCGCGGCCTTTGGCGCGACCCGGCGCAAAGGTGTCCGCGTGGAGGACGACAGCCAGGTCCGTTTGCTGATCGAAGCGGAGACCCCGGTGGTGACCATCGTCGGGAAGACCTCGCTGCTTCACGTGAAGAAAGTCCTCCAAACGACGCCAGACGAGAACCTCGCCATGATCGGCGATACGATCCGTTATTTGAAGGATAACGGGAAGTTTGTCATTTACGACGCCGAGCACAGTTTCGACGGCCATGCGGACGCGCCGGAGTACGCCTTGGCGACGTGGCAAGCGGCGGAAAAGGCCGGGGCGGATTTCGTGGTGTTATGCGATACGAACGGCGGTCGGCTTCCGGCGGAGATCGCCCGGATTACGTCGCTAGCTCGCGGCAAGTTGAACGCGAAGATCGGGATTCACACACACGACGACATTGGTCTTGGCGTGGCGAATGCCCTGGCCGCGCTCGAAGCCGGAGCGGTCCACGTCCAGGGAACCATCAACGGCTACGGCGAGCGGACGGGCAATTGCAATTTGACCAGTGTCATTCCTAATGTGGCCTTGAAACTGGGCAAGACGTGCGTGCCGCGTGCCTCCCTGGCCAAGCTGAAGGAGTTGTCGCAGTTCGTGGACGAGATCGCCAACTTCCGCCACAACCCGCGCCTGCCCTGGGTCGGTTCCGCCGCCTTCTCGCACAAGGGCGGCCAGCACGTCAACGCCATCCAAAAGGTCGCGCGCAGTTATGAGCACATCGACCCCGCGGTGGTGGGCAATCGGCGCACGGTCCTGATCAGCGATTTGGCGGGCCGCAGCAATATTGTGATGAAGGCCCAGGAGCTCGGCTTCAAGGTTGACAATGACACGCCGGAGTTGAAAACGATTCTGGGCAAAATCAAAGACCTTGAACACAAGGGTTTTGAATTCGAAGCCGCAGAGGGCTCGCTGGCCTTGCTCATTCGCAAGGCGCTGAAGCACGAAGATCCGCCCTTCAAGGTGGAAGGTTACGAGACCACGGTCCGCCGTGACCGCTCCATCTCGGTTTGTCAGGCGACGATCAAGGTGCTCGTGAAGGGCGAGGCGGCGCACACTGTGGCCGAAGGCGACGGACCGGTGAACGCGCTTGACTCGGCGTTGCGCGCCGCGTTGATGCGCTTTTACCCCCAGGTCAAAAATATCCAATTGACCGATTACAAAGTCCGCATTCTGGATTCCGCCACCGGCACCCGCGCCCGCACGCGCGTCTTGATCGAGTCCAGCAACGGCCGCGAAGAATGGGGCACCGTCGGCGTGGACGACAACATCATCGAAGCCAGCCTCGGAGCCCTGACGGACAGCATGGAATACGGGCTGCTGAAGAAGTGATTCCAACCATGAATGGACACGGATGAACACGGATTCCAAACCAGACTTGAGGGCCAGCCCAAGCTCAAAGCTCCTACTGAATTGTTTTATCCGGGTTCATCCGTGGTTAAATTAATTTTGTATGGCGGAAATTCCTAAAGCATACGAGCCGCAGTCGGTTGAGGCGAAGTGGTACCAGTTCTGGCTGGAGAACAAGCTTTTTGTCGCGAATCCCGCGTCGCCGAAGCCCGCGTATTCCATTGTCATTCCGCCGCCGAATGTCACCGGCATCCTGCATTTAGGCCATGTGCTGAACAACACCATCCAGGACATTCTCGCGCGCAAGGCGCGCATGGAAGGAAAGGAAGTGCTGTGGCTGCCCGGGACTGATCACGCGGGAATCGCCACTCAGGTAATGGTCGAAAAGAAGATTCGGAAAGAAGAACACAAGACCCGTTACGAATTGGGCCGCGAAGAATTTCTCAAGCGAGTTTGGGAATGGAAGGAAAAGCATGGCGGCATCATCATCGACCAACTTAAAAAGCTCGGCTCATCCTGCGATTGGACGCGCGAGCGGTTCACGATGGACCCGGAATACTCGCGCTGCGTGCAGCGGGTCTTCGTGGAGCTTTACAAAAAGGGCCTTATCTATCGTGGCAAGCGGATGGTGAACTGGTGCCCTGCCACCCAAACTGCGCTGTCGGACGAAGAGGTGATAATGAAGCAGCAGAACGGCGCGCTTTATTACTTCAAGGTCGAAGTGGCCGAGCAACCGGGCACGTTCCTATCAATCGCCACCACGCGGCCTGAGACGATTCCGGCGGACACCGCGGTTGCGGTCAATCCCAAGGACCCGCGCTACGCTCATCTCATCGGCAAACATGTGCTGCGTCCGTTACCGGCGGAATTGCCGCGCGAGCAGAAGATTATTCCGATCATCGGTGACGAGCACGTGGATTTTGAATTCGGCACCGGGGTCTTGAAGGTGACGCCCGCGCACGACAAGGCGGACTTTGAAATTGGTTTGCGCCATAAGCTTCCAGTCGTGGATGTGCTGAACCCGGACGGCACGATGAACGAGCTGGCCGGTAATGATTTGAAGGGACTTGACCGCTTTAAAGCCCGCAAACTCGCTGCCGAGAAGCTCGCGGAGCTTGGCGCCCTCGATAAGGAAGAGCCCTACACGAACAATGTCGGTTTCAGCGAACGCGCCGACGTGCCCATCGAGCCGCGCTTAAGCGAGCAATGGTTTTTGAAATACCCGAGCGTTGAAGCTTCACGCTCCGTGGTCGCCGAAGGCCGGATGAAATTCTTCCCAGACCGATGGGCGAAGGTTTACGAGCACTGGATGAGCAACATCCAAGACTGGTGCATTAGTCGGCAACTTTGGTGGGGACATCGGATTCCGGTGTGGAGTAAAACGTTGACTGATGCCGAACTAAAGAGCTTCGAAAGAGCTGCCACAAGCCTCCGCGTTGACGAAAACAATCATCCTCTTGGCTTCACTGTTTCAATCTCGGGAAAAGCTGGTGAGGAGTCGTTTTTCAGCCCGCAAGGACAGCCTTCAGAAGACAAGGGTTTAGTATTCGTTTCTACTGATTCACCCGAGGAATTAAGAGAGTTGGAACGCCGCGGATTCACTCAAGACCCGGACGTCCTCGACACCTGGTTCAGTTCCTGGCTCTGGCCGTTCGCCACGATGGGCTGGCCCGAACAGACGCCTACATTGAAGAAGTTCTATCCCACGACCGATCTCGTGACCGGCCCGGACATTATTTTCTTCTGGGTCGCCCGCATGATCATGGCGGGCTACGAGTTCATGGGCGACATGCCGTTCCGGAACGTTTATTTCACCGGCATCATCCGCGACAAACAGGGGCGCAAGATGTCCAAGCAACTTGGCAACTCCCCCGATCCATTGGATCTCATAACGAAGTACGGGGCGGATGCGTTGCGATTCGGCGTGATGCGCTCCGCGCCGCTTGGCCAGGACGTGCTCTTTGACGAAAAGGACGTCGAGCTTGGCCGCAATTTTTGCAACAAGCTTTGGAATGCGTGCCGATTTCGCCAGATGCAGGGCGGCGCGGTCCAGGGTGAAATCGATCCCAACCGCCTGACCAGCGATGACAAATGGATTCTGCTCAGGCTGGGCGCGGCCATTCGCGAAGTGACCAACGCGCTCGCGGAATATAAATTCAACGAAGCCACTCAGACGCTCTATCGTTTTTTCTGGAACGAGTATTGCGACTGGTACGTGGAAGCGAGCAAGGCGGTCCTGCACGGAACCGACGAAGCCAAAAAGGCCAACACGCTCGCCATTCTGGATTTCGTTCTGTCGCACACGTTGCGGCTGTTCCATCCTTTTCTGCCGTTCATCACTGAGGAACTGTGGCACGGCATGGGATACAACGTGGACATGCCCGAAAGCCAGGGCGGCCAGAGCATCATGTACGCGCCGTGGCCAAAGCCATTTGACACGCAATTTCGTGACTTCTACAGCCTGGATGATTGCTACCTGGAATTCGCCGAAGCCAAGCAGGAACTGGTCACGCTGGGCCGCAACTTGCGCCGGGAAAGCAACGTCCCCTCCAACAAAAAAGTAAAGTTCATCCTCAAACCGGCCAGTGACGTTGTGCCGAACGACATTGCCGTGTTGCAAATTCTGCTCAACGCCGACCCGCTGGAAGTGGTTCCAAATTATCAGCCCAAGAAAGGCACCCCCGCGGCCTATGCCAAAATGGGCGAGTTGTATTTGCCGCTGGAAGGCGTGAGCGACGTGGAAGCGGAGAAAGCGCGACTGCGCAAGAAATTGGGGAACATTGAAGATGAAATCGCGAAGGTGCAGCAGAAGCTCTCCAATCCGGCATTTGCCCAAAAGGTGCCGCCGGCGGTGCTTCGCGAACATCAGCAACGATTGGTGGATTGGCAGGCCGAGAAACAACGGGTAGAGTCGGCCCTGAGCGCGTTGGAAGGGTGAGAACGCATGAAGAAAACCTTATTGCGGGTGGCGATTTGCGCCTGTCTGGGGGCCAATTGCATGGCACAAACAAACATTGCCGTTGAAGCGGACCAGCTTGAAAAGCAGGGCCGATTCAAAGAAGCCGCCGCGGTCATCACGAAGGCAATCGAGTCGCAAAATCTCCCGTCAACCGAAGCCAAAGCCCTGGCATTTGAGCGAGAACGCCTGGAGCGCATCAAACAGGATTATTCGTTCACCCGCGAAACGCTGTACACGGCGCTTAAGGAATCGGTCAAGGATCTTACCCCCGCGGAATACGAGAAATGGATCAAAGCCGGCTGGTTCGATGACCGTGAGATAGACGGCACGTTGTATTTCTTCGGCTCGGGCGTCAGCAACTTATACTTCAGGCATCCAGAATTGAATGCCCGGCGCCTGAAGGCGAAGAATCCCGTGGAGAAGGAGCGTTTGACCCTGGAGAGCGTTCGAACAATCAAACAAGCCGCCCGCGCCGAGCACACGCCCTACGTGCTGCCCCGCAAGTTTCACGTGAACATGTCGGTCACGGCGGATGCGGACGCCGCGCCCGATGGTGAGATCATCCGCGCCTGGATTCCCATCCCGCGCCGCTACCCTTTCCAATACGATTTCAAACTGCTCTCAAGTTCCTACCCGGCGAAGAGCATTGCGGCAGAGGACAGCCCAATTCGTTCCATTTATTTCGAACAGCCCGCTCAAGCGAAGAAGCCGACGGCATTCAAAATCGAATACGAGTTCACTACGCGCGGCGTGCATTTTGAACTCGACCCGAAGGAAGTCCGGGCACTCGGCCCGGGGGATTCGGATGCGAAGCGCTATACCGCCGAGGCGCCGCATGTTGTTTTCACCCCGGAGGTCAAGGAACTCTCGGCGAAAATCATCGGCAACGAAACGAATCCGATGTTGAAGGCTAAAAAGATCTACGACTGGCTTTCAGATCACCTGCTGTACAGCTACGCGCTTGAATACTCGACCATCCCGAACATCAGCGATTACTGCCGTTCGAACGGCTACGGCGATTGCGGCCAGCAAGGCTTGTTGTTCATCACGCTTTGCCGCTACAACGGCATCCCCGCGCGCTGGCAGTCCGGCTGGAACATGTTTCCGGGCGATACCACCAATCACGATTGGACCGAGATCTACCTCGCGCCGTACGGCTGGATGCCGGTGGATCCTTACATGGGCAATTACGCGATGCGCTACATCACCACGCTGACACAGCCGGAGAAGGTCGAGATTCGCGACTTTTATTTCGGGGGCCTCGACCATTACCGCATGGCCGCCAACAGTGACCACAGCCAGGCGCTCACCCCGGCGAAGCAGTCTTTTCGTTCCGACGATGTTGATTTCCAGCGCGGCGAACTGGAGCATTCCGGCACGAACATTTATTTCGACAAGTTTTCGTATCATTTTGAACGGCGGGAAATCACCACGCCGCAATAGTCCGTCGTTGAAATGACACCTTCAGAACAAAAGAAGGCCCTGGCCTGTGCCATTCGCGCCGCCCGCGCCGCCGGCAGTGTCATGCGTCAGAATCTCTTCGCCGCCAAAAAAATCAACGCTAGTTCCGCCCACGACATCAAATTGGAACTGGATGTGCGCTGTCAAAAGCTGATCGAGCGAATCTTGCATGCCACATTCCCGCGCGTTGCGCTGCTCGGTGAAGAAGGAATTGCCGGTGATTCTGAAGCATCAGAGCGTTGGGTGGTCGATCCAATCGATGGCACCGTGAATTTCAGCTACGGCATTCCGCACGCCTGCGTTTCGATTGCGTTGCAAGTCAGGGCTCAAGTCCAAAGTCACGGCGAAGCCGGCACACCGCACACGACTGTGGTTGGAGTGGTGTACGACCCGTTCTGTGACGAGCTCTGGACCGCGATTCGCGGAGAACCAGCCCGGTTGAACGGAAAAATAATCCGTGTAAGCGAAAGGAATTCTCTGGGCGAAGCCATTGTTTCCATCGGGTTTGCCAAGACTGCGGCGACGCTGAATCGCACCTTGCCCTATTTCAACAAGCTGGTCCAGCGCGTCCGGAAGATTCGCATCATGGGCGCCGCCGCGCTGGCGCTGACCTACGTGGCCACTGGCCGCTTCGATGCCTACATCGAAAGCGGCATTCGCTTGTGGGATATCGCGGCGGGAGGCCTTATTATCGAATGCGCCGGTGGTGAATTCTGGCACGAACCAGTGCCTGGCACGCACAAGTATCGCCTGCTCGCCACTAATGGGCGGCTGCGCAAGAAATTGGAAAAGCTCGGTTATGCCGCGCTGTCTTCGAAGCAGCGTTGAAGCTGCCCAGGGTGTTTGAGCCGGGCGTGGCCCGGGCTTTTCACGCCTGCAGCCTCTGCCCTCTTAAGACTCGACGCTCGCTCGCTGCTTCCGTATGATCGGCTCCGATTACACCATGAATTCCGACCGCTTCACTCCCTCCCGACGTTCCTTTCTCAAAACCTGTTCTTTGGCCGCCGCGACTGCAGGTTTGCCGATGTGGTTCGTTGAGCGCGTGCTGGCTGAAGATTCCGCAGCGCCAAAGCGACCAGGCCCAAATGATCGCCCCGGCATCGCTTTGGTTGGTTGTGGCGGCCAGGGGCGCGCTGACGCCCGCAACGGCAGCCGTTTCGGTGAGATTATAGCCGTTTGCGATGTCGATGATGGGCGCGCTGCCGAAGCGGCCAAGCAATTCACCGCCAATGGCAAAACGCCCGCCTGCTACAATGATTTCCGCAAACTCATGGAGCGCGACGACATCCACGTCATCATCAATGGCACTCCCGACCACTGGCACACGCTCGTCAATCTGGCCGCCGCGCGCGCCCGCAAGGATGTGTATGGCGAAAAGCCACTGACCTTGACGATTGACGAGGGCAAACACCTCGTTGAAGCGGTTCGCAAACACAAAACCGTCTTTCAAACGGGCAGCCAGCAACGCAGCGACCGGCGATTCCGTCTCGCGTGCGAGCTCGTGCGTAACGGCCGGATCGGGACCTTGAAGCGCATCACCGTCTGGCTGCCCGCAGGGCCGCACGAAGGGCCATTCCAATCGACGCCCGTGCCCGCCGGGTTAAACTGGGATTACTGGCTCGGCCAGGCGCCCAAGGTGGACTATGTCCCGCAACGTTGCCACAGCACCTTTCGCTATTGGTACGATTATTCCGGCGGCACCATGACCGACTGGGGGGCGCATCACAATGACATCGCGCTCTGGGCGGTCGGTCTTCCCGGCCCGGTAGCCGTGGAAGGCAGCCCGCTCGACCAACCGATTCCCGGAGGTTACACCGCCTTCAGCGCGTATGAAGTCAACCTCACCTATGCCAATGGGATCATACACACGATACGCACGACAACCGACGACAGCCTCAGCGGGGCGATCGTTCGCGCGGAAGGACAGCGCAATGGCCTCAAATTCGAAGGAACTGACGGCTGGATCTGGGTGAACCGTGGTGAAATCGCCGCGAGCGACGACGAACTGGTGACCAAGCCTTTACCGGATGGCGCCGAACATCTCTATTTGAGTTCCGACCACATGGGAAACTTCTTCGAATGCGTTCGCTCCCGCAAAGCGCCCATCTGCGAAGCCGCCGTCGGTCATCGCGCCGCTTCTCTTTGCCATCTGGGCAACATCGCCTTGCGCCTGGGCCGGAAGCTGACGTGGGATCCAACCAGCGAGCATTTCAAGGGCGAACATAAAAAGGAAGCCAACTCCTTTCTCAGCCGACCGATGCGCAATCCTTACGATTACACCTTTGGAGCGTAGGATTTCCGGCCGGGCGATGACCTTCGGCAAAATGTAGTTGCTACACTTGAACGAACCGAATGGACTGAGATTCGATCAGAACAAACCCGCGCAGCGCGTTCGAATTGAGAATGGCGGATTGAAATCCAATCCGCTGCGGGCCTTGATCGGGCCGATGGTAGGGCGGGCAGTCCCCTGCCCGCCGCGAACGGGGTAGCGCGCTGCCCTGCTTGGAGTGAGAAGCCCGCAACCGAGCCCGATGAGGTCGAACAATTTTTTTACAACTTTCTGACGCGAGGGTGACAACTCAATCCGCGCTTGCGGATAGGTTGCCCTCATGAAAGCAACCATACTTGCAGTAGGTTTTCTCGCAGGACTCGAAGTCCTTTTGGGCTCCCAATTGCCGCTTCAGGCATGTGGCGGAGATGCCGTTTCTCTCTCAACGCTGGCGCAAGAGGCGGTTTCCACGAATGCAGACGTTGCGGGCCACGCGATAACTGCCTTGCGCCAGCAAGGGCCCGCCGGCCTCGACGCCTTGTGTGAAGCGCATGCCGCGTTGATCCATCAGCACACCACCCCCACATTTCCGGCAGGCGCAACCAATGACACCGCGGCTTGGTCGCGTCTCCGCGCCGCGTTGGACCAGGTCAGCGGTCAGCGAGACGATTATGCCTCGCAACTGTATTGGTACACTGATCTTGATCAGGCCGAAGCGGCGGCCAAAGCCAGCGGCAAGCCGATTCTTTCACTGCGACTCCTGGGCCGATTGGATGAAGAATACAGTTGCGCCAACAGCCGGTTCTTTCGCACCACTCTTTACCCCAACGCGGAGATCGCGGCGTATTTGCGCCAGCACTTCGTGTTGCATTGGCAATCCGTTCGTCCGGTGCCGCGAATCACGATTGATTTTGGAGATGGCCGCAAGATCGAGGAAACGATTACCGGAAACAGCATCCACTATGTGCTGGCCCCTAATGGCCAGGTGATCGACGCCCTGCCGGGACTCTATGGGCCAAAGGCCTTTCTAAAAGGCCTGGCTGTGGCGGAGAAGGCTTCTGCGCGATATGCCAGCCTCAACGAAAGTGACGGCTATGCCTACTTGAAGGCTTACCACCGGGAAAACCTCGATGCACTCCTGGCCACCTGGCAAAATGATCTACAAAAGGATCCTTTGATCACGGGCGATATTGGATCAAGCAAGTCTCCACGAAATATTCCCGTGGACAACGAAGTTTGGCATCGCATTGCGAGCCTTCACACGGAGGACGCGCAGTTGGATGCCGGCGCCCGACAACTGATCCAAGCCAAAAATTCCTTCGCTTCAGTCGCTGGGGGCCTTGCGGTTAGCAAGGCAGCCGTCGAGAATCCCATGATGAGGCAAATCCGCAACTTTCAACGAAGCATTTCAGAGGATACCGTCCGCAACGAATACCGTTTTCACTCGGCTATTCACGAATGGCTGGCCGCCGATCCTGTTTCGGGCGGCTTGAACCGCCTCAATCAGCGAGTGTATGCAGAATTGTTTCTGACACCCGACTCCGATCCCTGGCTGGGCCTCGCCCCGAGCACCTTTACCGGGCTTGAAAATGACGGCTTGGTGTGGAACCCTCGATGACACACAACAACAAGAACTGACTCCGCCTCATTTATCCAGGTCACAAATTTCAATCTCCATGAAAAGGATAATCCTTCTGTCCGTGGTGGTGATGTTTCAAGGCGCTCTGTTAGCCGGAGATTCACCGCGCCCGAATTTGGTTGCTCACGAATGGGGCACTTTCACTTCATTTCAGGGCGGTGATGGTGCGTTGCTGAGTTGGAAGCCGCTGGAGACCTCCAAGTTGCCGGGTTTCGTTTACGATTGGACCAAGCCCGGGCTTGGCCGGCAGCGTTTTATGCTGACGAAGGATGGCATAACCTCTCTCCAGCGAATGGAAACGCCGGTGGTCTATTTTTATTCCGACAAAGAGCAGAAGGTGGACTTGGAGGTCAAGTTCCCGCAAGGTCAGATTACCGAATGGTATCCCCAGGCGCGGGAGGTCGGGCCCTCGATTATTCCGCCGTCGCCGGCCCTTGCTGAAACCGATGCTCTGCTGCGCCGTGTCGGGGCTCCACCGAGTGTTTCCCTCGTGTCTCTGCTCGGCAACAAGCCCGTGGCGCAAAGCCTGATCCACTGGACCGGCATCGATGTTCTTCCTCCCACCCGGCGGGCCAAAGCGACGGAGCTGTTGCCGATGGATCGGTCGGGCAGTCATTACTTCGCGGCGCGCGAAACGGATTCGGCTTGCCTTGGACTGGATTCGCTCTCCCGAACCAACGCCCCCGTGGAGTATGAGAAGTTTCTGTTCTATCGCGGGATCGGAAGCTTCGCCACCCCTTTGACGGTGACGATGAAGGCGAACGATTCCCTTACTGTCACCAACACAGGCAAGGAAACTCTCCGCCACCTTTTCGTTTTGAAGGTCAAGAATCAGACCGGCCACTTTATCCATCTTGACGAGTTACCCGCAGGGCAAGAGAAAATGGTTCCCATCACCGAAGCCGATCTGCCTCTGCCAAAGCTGGCGGATAAGCTGTGCGGCGAGATGGCTGAGGCGTTGGTGGCGCGGGGACTCTATCCGCGCGAAGCCAAAGCCATGGTAAACACTTGGAAGGACTCCTGGTTTGCCGAAGAAGGCGTGCGGGTTCTGTACGTGCTGCCGCGTGAATGGACTGACCGCACATTGCCGATGGAGATCAAGCCGGCGCCCAAGGAACTGGTACGGGTCATGGTTGGACGGGCAGAAGTGTTGACGCCAGAGACGGAAGGCCAACTTACCCGTTTGATAACACGGGCGGATGACGGCGACACTCAGGCGATGAAGCAGCTCAAAACGCGTCTGGAAGGGTTGGGCCGTTTCGCCGAGCCGGCGCTATTCCGAGCCATGGATGCGGCCAAGGCTCCTCAGGAAAGCCGGGCGGGTCTGATGGCGTTGCTCACAACACCTCAGCCAAAACGCACCGAGAATGGAATTGCCGCCAAGGAGGTGGGGGCAAGGTGAGGCGCATCCCAGCGCCAATCCAAAAACCCGTAACCCGTAACCGCCGACGTGAGGAGGCCCTGAGCTTTCGGCTAAACGGATCAGAGCCTCCTCACGTCGGCGGCTACGATATTTTGATGCAACCACACGAGCGCTCCAAGGCTGGACGAAAGCGTGCAAAGGACCGATTATCGTGCCTGGAGCCATGAAGAAGGTCGCGCTGGTTTTTGTGGTGGCGGTATTCGTGCCAAGCCTGGTATTGGCCTGGCTCGGGGTGCGCTCTTTGCGCGATCAGCAATTCGTCCTCGAACGACAGCAATCGCTGCTCTATCAGGGCGCGTCCGATGCTCTTGCCCGCGAAGCGGGAAACCTCCTGGCCGATCGCCAGCATGAATTCGCGCAACAGGTCGAAAGCATTCTGGCGGACGACCGCAAGACGAAGGACATCCCGCATTCTTTCGACGATCGCATTCGAACCAACTGGCCTCTCGCCGAAGTGGGGTTCGTAGTTAGTTTGAACGGACAGATTCTTTGCCCCACGCCGCCCTCCTGCACGCCAGCAGCGGCGGTGTTTTATGCCGAGAACAGCAAGTTCCTCGGCAACCGCGAAAGCGCCGAAGTATTTTATAATGCGGCCAACAGTTTGAAGTTTAACGACAACAACTCACCGAACCAACCGCCCCCGCCCCAGGATGGCCAGCCCTTTTCCGGCAACTCAGCGCAGTCTGCACAAGCGCCTGCCACAAACTACGAGGAACCATCAAAGGCGAACGCGATGCAATCCGTTTATAATGCTCGTAAGGACAATTATCCCACCAAGGGGCAACAAATGCGCAGCGTGATGCCCCAAAACCAGGCCGCTGTCTCGCCTGCTCAAAATGATTTCGCAAACTATTCCAAGGTTGCGCCTTCGGCCGCGGAGTTTCGGCAATTGATCGGCGATTCGACCGAAGGCACCGTAGCCCGGTTCCTGGAAGACAAGCTGCATGTGCTGCTTTGGTATCGCTCGCCAAGCGATCCCAGCCTGGTGTTCGGCGCCCAAGTCTCACTCCCGCGCATCAAGGAAGCCCTGAGAGAGATCGTGCAACATCTTGATCCGGCGCTGAAGGGCGAAGCGGTCGCGGTTCTCCTCGATGATACGGCCAAGCCAGTGGCGGTTTCGCAGACCGGCTTTCAAGCCAATTGGAAACATCCGTTTGTGGCCACGGAAATCGGCGAGGCCCTGCCGCATTGGGAAATGGCTGTTTATCTTCTCAACCCCGCCAAGTTGACGCGCTCCGCACAAACGCTCAAACTGACACTGGGGTTGCTGATCGCGGTGTTGCTCCTCGCCATTGCAGCCGGGAGCTGGCTGATAGTTGCCGACCTGAACCGCCATCTGACGCTCGCGCGGCAGAAGACTGATTTTGTCAGTAACGTCTCGCACGAGCTGAAAACGCCGCTAACCTCAATCCGAATGTTTTCCGAACTGCTGGCCGATGGCAGGGTGATCGAGCCGGCCAAACAACGCTCATATTTGAACATTATCACCGCCGAAGCCGCGCGGTTGACAAGACTCATCAACAATGTCCTCGACTTCTCACGCCTCGAACGCGGCGAAAAAAAATATAATATGCAACGGTGCGATTTGGTCGCGTTGATCAACGAAACGGTGGAAACCTACCGTCCACATCTGGAGTCCAACGGCTTCAAACTCTCCTGTGAATGGATCGGGCCAGCCTCCGCGGGAACAGATGACGGCGGCGGCCAAACCGAACGCCTCTCCGAAGCCCCGTTGATCCCGATCAACGGAGATCGCGACGCGCTGGCGCAAATCGTGGTCAACCTGCTGTCGAACGCCGAAAAGTATTCTGGAGAAACAAAGGAAATCCTCGTGCAAGTGGCGCGACAGAACGAACCTTTGCCGCATGTGGATGTGCGTGTTCTCGACCGTGGCCTGGGAGTGCCTGGAGGTTGTGAGGAAAAAATCTTCGAGCAATTCTACCGTGCGCACGATTCGCTCAGCAGCGGCATTCAGGGTTCTGGACTGGGCTTGACCCTCGCGCGGCGGATCGCGCGTGCCCACGGCGGAGACGTGGTGTATCAGGCGCGATCGAGCGGCGGAAGCTGCTTCGTGCTGAGACTGCCTGTGCTTGGTGAACTGAGAACGACCGGCCAGTAAACTCGAATATGAAAGCGAAAATCCTGGTCGTTGAAGACGACCCAAACATTGCGCTGGGACTCGAAGAGGTGCTGAAAAGCGAATCGTTCGAGGTGGCGGTATGCCGCCGCGGCGACCAGGCCATTGAGGCTTACCAGAAGCAAAAGCCCGCTTTGATCGTCCTCGATGTGATGCTCCCGGGTCTGAGCGGATACGATGTCTGCAAGCAGCTTCGCGCGAAGAAAGTCGGCACGCCAATCCTTATGCTGACGGCCAAAGGCCAGGAGATTGACAAAGTCGTCGGCCTGGATCTTGGCGCGGATGATTATGTAACCAAACCGTTTGGAGTCCGCGAACTGTTGGCGCGCATTCAGGCGCTGCTGCGCCGTGCATCAAAAACACAGAATGCGGAGGCGGATCGCCAAGCGCCATTCCAGATCGGCCCGGCGACGATTGATCCCCGAACCTTTCAGATCAAACGCGGCCGGGTCCTCGAAGAATTGACCGCGAAAGAGCTGAAGTTGCTGCAAGTCTTCCATGCCCATCCTGGTGAAGTGCTATCCCGCGATCGGCTGCTGAACGAGGTGTGGGGCTATAATTACTACGGAACCACACGCACGCTCGATCAGGTCGTCGTGCAGTTGCGGAAAAAGCTTGGTGACAATGCCGGTGAACCGAAGCACCTGGTTACGGTGCATGGGGTGGGATACAAGCTCAGCATGACGACGTAAACCATTCCACGGCGGAGCGCTGAGTTCCAACTCTGCTCGATGATGGCTCCCACGTTCACGCAGAGCAGGAGCTCTGCGCTCCGTCCCTTGCTAATTCAGCCACACTTGCACCATCTTCCACGTCGCGAATCCAGCGAAGAGCAACGATAAAAACCAGAGCGGCTTCTTCTTTGTCACCAGGCAGATCGATCCCAAGGCAATGGAGATTTGGAAGATCGCCACCGCATACCCCATCGCCTCTCCGTGCTCCCGGGCATTGAAAGCGGCTTTCCGGGCACTGTCACGCTCTTGCTCGAGGTCATGCGCTTCCTTAAACTTCTGATCTTTGGTGGCGGCGTATTTGGCAATTTTGGCTTTGAACGCCTCCTCGCGTTTGTCGGCCGCCTCAGCTTGAGCATCAGAAGGTTTTGGCGAGGTGTCGTGGATCAGTTCGTGCAGATTTTGCTTGATTGAATTCGCTTGAAACTCGTTCCAGGCATCGGAGGCCCGCGCCTGGCTGAAAATGGAATTATTCAACTCGGCCAGCGTCCGTCCGCCGTATTTCCCGAGCCATTCATTCGCGACGGCTGCCAGCACCGCGATCACCACGATCGACATGGAAGTGTATTTGGTCCAGGCCTCGCGTTTTTCTTTTTCTTTTTGCGCAGTGCGGTCGGCCTTCAAATCGGCAATGAAGCTCTTTAACTCGCTGATCTCATGATCCATTGATTCCATAATGGCAAATGATTGATGGGCGATTTCACTCACGCGGGCTGCCGGAAGCGCCGGCACCGATGCGGAGTGAACTTCAGAGTTAGTGATTCTTGGCTGCCAGATACCGTTCGGCGTCGATGGCCGCGGCGCAGCCCAAACCCGCGGCAGTGACGGCCTGCCGATAGACATGGTCCGAACAATCCCCGGCCACAAACACACCGGGCACGTTTGTTTCCGTGCCGCGTTTGGGCTTGATGTAGCCATTTTCATCCATGTCGATAATCCCTTTGAAAAGCTGGGTGTTGGGCACATGACCAATCGCGACAAACACGCCGGCACAGGGCACAACCGTTTCGGCGCCGGTTCGAATGTCCTTCAGGCGCACACCCGTGACCCGGTCCTGCTTTACATCCAGGACTTCTGTCACCACCGAGTTCCAGATGGGTTTGACCTTGGGATTAGCCAGAGTGCGCTCGGCCATGATTTTCGAAGCGCGCAAGGACTCGCGGCGATGAACCAAGTAGACCGTCGAGGCAAATCGGGTCAAATACGTGGCCTCCTCGCAGGCCGAATCCCCGCCGCCAACCACCACCAACGATTGCTGGCGAAACATGGGCAAAGCGCCATCGCAGGTCGCGCAGTATGTGACGCCTTTTTTCTCCAGCTTGGCCTCGCTGTCCAGGCCCAAATGGCGATGACTTGCGCCGCTGGCGATGATGATGGTCTCAGCTTCAATCGGTTCTCCATCCACCATCAGCGTAAATGGGCGCTTGGTAAGATCGACCGCTTCCACGGTTCCAAACTGAACCCGTGCGCCGAACCGCTCGGCTTGCTTTTGCATGCGCGTCATCAATTCATAGCCGTCAATACCGTCGGGAAACCCGGGATAATTCTCCACGATGCTGGTGGTCGTCAGCAGGCCCCCCGGATGCAGCCCGGTTAGCACAAGCGGTTGAAGGTTGGCACGCGCCGTGTAAAGCGCCGCGGTCAGTCCCGCACACCCGGTTCCAATAATGACGACTTTTTCCATAAGGTGGCGAAAGGTAAGTTTAAGTGGCGGATTTGGCAAGAATGGAAGCGAAGCGGAAAATACCAAAAGCCAAGCTCCAAGCACCAGAAAAGCTCAAAGTTCAAAACACCAAGTCCAGCAGCCACGACCTTGTGCTTGGCGCTTGAGGCTTGTTGTTTTTCCGGTGTTCGGAGCTTGGCTTTTGGTGTTTAGTTTGGCGTCTGACGCCGCTTGCCGCGCCAGCGGTTAAGACGCCAAAAGTTAATTCCGAAGAAAATAGCCCCGCACCCGTTCACCCCCACCGTGTAGCCCAGCTTGTATGTGCGGCCGGTATTTTCAGGCGCGTAAATGCTCACGTCCTGGCCGATGAGGAGGCGCGGCAACGCGGCGGGCATCAATGCGCCGTGAACAATGCCCCGGCTGAAGCCGGCGGGCCCGTTGGTGTGATTCGAAGCACTCATGACCCAGCCCAGCGCGCCGCTCAAGACCACCGCCACAAGCACGAACCAGAACAGCCGTCGCAGAATCCGCCCCGGCAGGCTGGCCTTCGGCGTGACTTTCGCTTGAGTATCGGCGTTTGTTTCCGTAGAGCAAGAGCATGTTTTTGAAGCGCCGCTCCCTGCAAGCAGAATATTTCGACTTGCCTGATCGGCCCGTCCACGAACTGGCCGACGGCTATCGGATGCTGGCGCACATGAACCGGATTTTCCTTCTGCGCGAGCCTTTCCAGAGGCGTTTTCCACGCTGGTTGGGAGAGAAAGGCTGCAAATCTCTCTCAATCCTTGACCTTGGCGCGGGTGACGGCTCCTTCGGTGGCGAACTAAGCGAGTGGGCAAAGCAACGAGGATGGGACTGGCGCTTTACGAATCTGGATGTCAACATCCAAGCCATGCGGCTCAGCCCAACCCGCACGTTCGTAGCCGGTTCGGCGCTCGCCCTGCCCTTCCGCGACAATTCCTTTGACGTCGTCATCGGCTCACAAATGGCGCATCACCTCAACAGCGACGAGGAAGTCTGCCGGCATTTCCGCGAGGCGTGGCGCGTGACCGGCGATTTGCTTTTTCTGAACGACCTGCATCGCAACGTTTTCTTATACGCAGTGGTTTGGGCGGTATTGCGGCTGCATCGCTATCCCCGCCACTTTCTCACCGATGGCCTTCTCTCGGTGAAACGCGCCTGGCGGGTGCGGGAGTGGCGCGCACTGGCCGAACGCGCGTGTATTCCCAACGCACGCATCTCGCTCTACATGGGCGCGCGCGTATTGCTGGCGGCGCGCAAAGGCAAAGCATGAGCGACGCCCACGGCCAACCCGAGACCCGCATGGGCAATGCCGGGCTGGTTCCCACGCTGGGACTGTTCACGACCGTGATGTTGGTGGTCGGTGGTGTGATTGGTTCCGGGATTTTTCGCAAGCCAGGATTGATGGCCGGACAGGTCGGATCGCCGGAACTGTTGCTCCTGGTATGGTTCGTTGCCGGGACCATGACCCTGTGCGGCGCGCTCACGAACGCCGAAGTTGCCGGCATGATCCCCGAAACCGGCGGCCAATATGTCTATTTCGACCGGATGTTCGGGCCGTTTTTTGCCTACCTATACGGTTGGGCGGTTTTTGCAGTCATGCAAACAGGATCGATTGCGGCCGTGGCTTATGTCTTCGCGGAGTATGCCGGCCAGTTCGTGAAGTTACCGCAACTCAGTGATGCCGTGGTAACCGCGACGACCATTCACGTACCATTCGTCGGAAACGTCGCGCCACTGGCAGAAATTGGGACCAGAGGGATTGCTGCCGTATTGGTGCTTGGGTTGACGGGCGTGAATTATTTGGGAGTGAAACTCGGCGGCGTCGTGCAGAACATTTTCACCGTTGCAAAGGTCGGCGCCATGGCCTTGCTCTTTCTCGGCGCATTCCTGCTGCCCACGGGCGGGACAATGGCTAACTTAACCGCCAGCAGTTCCGTGGTTCATCCCACTGGTCTCGCGCTAGTGGCCGCGTTGGCGGCGGCAATGCAAGGTGCGTTCTGGGCCTACGACGGCTGGAACAAAATCACCTACATCGCCGGTGAGGTGAAGGAAGCTCAGCGCAACATCCCGCGAGGGCTGATTATCGGCATGTTCATCGTGATGGGCATTTATTTGCTGATGAACATCGCTTACGAGTATGTGCTGCCGGTGGATATCATGGCCAAATCCAAATTGGTGGCAGCGGACGTGGCCGAGAAATGTTTTGCCGGCGGCGGGCGGTGGATTGCCGCCGCCGTAATGATTTCAACCTTTGGCACGACAAACTCGGTCATTCTCGCAAGCGCACGGGTTTATTTTTCCATGTCGCGTCGGAACGTATTTCCCCGGGTGCTGGGAAAAGTGCATCCTCGGTTTCACACCCCGGCGGCGTCGCTGGTAGTGCAGGGAATTTGGAGCACGTTGCTGCTGTTCAGCGGCACCTTTGACACGTTGACTGACAGCCTGATTTTCGTTAGCTGGATTTTTTACGCCGCGGGCGCCTATGGAGTCTTCGTGCTGCGCCGAAAGGAACCCGACGCAGCACGCCCGTACAAGGTTCCCGGCTATCCCTGGGTTCCGTGGATTTTTATCGTATTTGCGACGGTTTACCTCGTGCTCACGATCTACAACGATGTGGTGAATTATCAGGCCGGCAAGACCGTGTTGATCAATTCTGCGTTCGGAACCGTCCTGGTGCTCATCGGCGTGCCGATTTACTGGCTTTATCGCCGGAAAGAGGCAACGCCAGCGGTGGTCCCCATGCCTCGGTGAGTTGGAAGCGCCTAAGCGGACAAGACTGTCCGCGTTCCTGCCGGCGTGATTGATTATTCCACCAGTTTAAGTTGCTCAGGGCTGTTGAGAACGATTTCCGGAGTGCCGTGGTAATCAATGATCTTGCCAGTGACGAGCACCTGCTTACCGACCAGGGCTTTGAGGTCCGGGAACTTATCGAAGTCGTCTCCACGCAGCACCGCAGTCATCGCTGTCTTGTAGTCCTGATCAAAATTGAGAATTGCAATGGTCCCGCCGCGCGGCTCGAAAATCTTCGCGACGGTCCCCTGGAATGAATTGGTCTTCTCCACCTGCTTGAGCCCGGCGGCAAGGTCATGGGCGTCCAGCGCGGTCTTCAGTACGGCGGCGTCCTTCGGGACTTTGACGAAGGTGGCGGTTTTGGAGGCGAGTTCGCTTTGAGATTTTTTGGCGGGCGCGGTGTCGGCCGATTTCGAGACCGGCGCGGGCGCGGCCGGGACCTTCACATCATCTGCCGCGCGACACAAAGCGCCGCCATTGATCAAAATGGCGACGCCAGCCAAAAGGACGGTGGATTTCATGCCGCGAATTTCGTTCCCCGATACATCAATACTCGCGGTCAATGACAATTCCGGGCTGCGGGATGGGATACTTGCCATCAGGCCCGGCAGGCAACGGCGACGGCGACTCCATGGTCAGCTTATCCACGTTCGGGGCATATTCCTGCGTGGAAGCGAGCATTTGCTCAAAGTGGATTTCCTGGCCGGTGTGGGCTGCTTTACGGCCCATCGAAGACACGAGACTCGCTTCAACGCCGCGTTTGACCTCGCTGTAAGGTTTGTCATTGCGGATGGCGTCCGTCAGATCGTTCCATTCGTTCAGGTAAGGATCGTCTTCGCCGGGCAGATTTTCGGAGGTCCAAATGACATTGCCGGACTGCGGATTCTGGCCCCGATGCGTACTGGACGGCGTGCCGCAATCGCCATTCTTCGCCACCACCGCCATGCCTTTGCTGCCATGTACGTAGCTGGAGTAAATGTCGTTGCAACCGATCATGCACCGGCCATCCATATACATCTTGGCCCCATCCGCAAAGGTGTATTCCACCGAATACGAATCAAAATTCTGATCCACGTAATTGTATCGGTAATGCCGTCCTCCCAGAGCCTGCGCCTTGACCGGCCATGCTCCCTTCATCATGCAAAGATGATCAATGTGATGAATGTAGAAGTCGTTGAAGCACCCGCCACTCAAAAAGATGAAACTATGGAAGCGGGAAATCTGCCAGAGCAGTTCACTCGGCGTGCCCGGCCATTTTTCGGAGAAAGCCGACGCCAGCGGCCCCGCCATGCGATAGCCGCGCATCAAGTTAATTTCGCCGATTTCACCATCCTGGATGCGTTTTTGCAATTCCTGGAGTGGGCGGGCATGGCGGGACATCAAGCCCACTCCGACCTTCAGGTTTTTTGCCGTGGCTTCATCCGCGAGCTTCATCATGCGGCGGGAAGTCGGGCCATCGGCCGTCAACGGTTTTTCCATGAAAACGTTGAGTCCCTTCTGGATGGCATACGTAAAATGCACCCAACGGAACACCAGCGGGGTGGTAAATATGGCGACATCACCCGGGCGCAGGCAGTCCATCGCCTTCTTGTAGGCGTCAAATCCAATGAACCGGCGGTCCGGCGGCACGTCCACTTTATCCGGCTGGGCGCCTTTCAACGCCGCGTAGGTCCCGGCGAGACGGTGTTCGAATACATCGGCCATGGCGACCAGTTTGGTCGGCCCGGTTCGGACGCTCAACGCGTTGTTCGCCGCGCCACCACCGCGACCGCCGCAACCGATCAGTGCAATCTGGATGGTATTGTTTTCCGCGGCATGGACATGCGGAATGACAACGCCGGCGAGCGCGGAAGCGGCGGCAAGCCGACCGGTAGTTTTCAAAAACTCACGACGGGAGGTTCCCGAATCTGTATTTGGATTCATGCGGGTATCTTCCTGCAAATCCCAAAAATGGCAACTGGATTTTATGGCGATAACAACCGGAGGAGTTGAATAAAATCCCGGTTTAAACGTCGCCTAACCATTCTTCTTCCGCGCCGGAATGCCTTCCCAACTCGTTCGAGCGGGCAACACTTCGCCTTTCATGAGCAAGGACAAATCACCCAGCGAGGCCCCCTGCTCCATCCGCGTATCGTAGAGCACCAGCGTTCCCGCCCCCACATTCGCACCCGCCGCGATATCGATCGTGGACATCTTCATGACGCGATCTTCGAAGAGGTGCGTTTGCACCGTGCAATCCGCGTTGAGCGCAGCGCCATTGCCAATCCGCGCCAGGTCGAACTCGCTGAAGTCCGTGGTCTCCAGGTAAACGCGCCGCCCGATTTTTGCCCCGAGCAGGCGAAAGTACCAGCAAACGAAAGGCGTGCCCGTCAGTGCGCCCACAAGAAACGGCTCAGCCAGATGTTCGTGCAAGGCGTTGAGCAGTTCATTCCGCCAAACGAAGGTGCTCCAGAGTGGACGTTCGCAGGAACGATATCGCCAGACCAGAAGCCATTTCGCGGCGATGGTAATCGCCGTTGCGGTCAGTCCGCACGCCAGATAGAGCGGTGGAAAAAAAAGCAAGGTTTCCCATAGGTCGTAATAGTCACGAAGCAGCAACAGCGTAGAAAACATCAAACTCAACAGGACGATGAACAAAGTTGAGGGCGCGATCACGCGGATGAACTCGATGACAGCCCGCTGCACGCGCAGCTTGAGGGAGGGATTGAACGTTGTTTCCGCCGAAAAGGCGGTTTGCTGCTGGCGTTGCGGCAGGAAAATCGCCGGCGATCCCATCCAGGATGTGCCTGGCCGCAACGCATCCGCCGGATGGGCCGGCGGCGACGAGAGGCAGCCGATGAGGCAGTCGTCGCCGATCTCCGTTCCGGGTGGGAGCATCGCGCTGTTGCCGATGAAGGAACGCTTGCCGATGTGGTTTTTACCGATGATCATGAACCCGTCCCGCACGCGCGGCGCGCCGAGTGACACGCTGTCTGCGATGAAACTCTCATCCCCAATCGACAACAGGTCCGGTGAAATAAACGACGCGGTGGATATTTCCGCGCCGCGCCCGACCTTGGCGCCCAACAGTCGGTACCAGGGCGTGAGATAAACGGACCCATATAGCGGCCCGACCACGTCGAGGCTTAGGTCCATCGTTTGATCCACAAACCATTTTCGAAAGTAATAAAAACTATGGAGCGGGTAACGCCCCGGCTTGATTCGACCCAGCAGCAGCCATTTCAAGACCGCAATTTCCAGGCAGAGCAGCGCCACAAACGACACTCCAACCAGCGGCGACAGGCACAAATACCAGTAATATGGATCGATGTAGTTCAGTTGGTTCATCACCACGATGCCTGGGAAAATCGCCGCCGACACCAGCACGGGAAAGATCAGCAGGCTGATGGCGTAAAGAAAACCGAAACCAATGCGCCGGGACAGGCTGGGGCGTAATGCTTGCGGAGCGCTGAGTTCCTGCTCTGCGTGTTCCGGAGAATTATCCCGACGCGGAGCACCAGCTCTGCGCTCCGTTGGGTGCGCGGGTGATCCGAGCCATGTTTCGCCGCGCGGTATGGTTGCGCCTCGCGGCAGAAGTGAAAGATCCTCCAATGCCGAATCATCCTCCATCACCGTATTCTCGCGCACCGCCGAGCGTGCGCCGACGAAGCAGCGTCGGCCAATGTCAATGCGTCCGATTTTCAGCCACCCATTCTCGACGGTATAACCGAGCAGATTGGCGTCCACGTTGACGCTTGAATCGTCGCCAATCGCCAGGAGGTCGTAGATCACGAACGTATCGCTGTCCAGGTGGACATTCCGGCCGATTTTCGCGCCCATCAAACGCAGATAGACGTTCAGCCACGGCGTGCCCGCCAAATAGCCGACCGGCACCGCAGACTCGATCATCGTAACGAACCACCAGCGGAAAAAGTAGCTGCCCCAGAGCGGATACGCGCCGGGCTTATAGCGCCCGATCACCAGCCATTTCACTGCAATTGGCACGAGCAGCATCAGCGGATAGAGCAGGACGAGACTGGCAAATGCGGCCAGGATGGATTCGAGAAAGCCGTATTCCTCATCGACCATCAATGTAAAAACGAGATACGGCCCGACCCATTGCGCCGCCGAAAAACTGAGGATAAAAACGAGGCTTACAAGCTGTGCCGTGCCACACAGAAAATGCTGCCAGAATGGGACGGCGCGAACTTCCTCCGTATCACGCTTCACGCATGGAGTCCCGCCTTTGGGCGGCAAAGCGCCCGACAATTCCGGTTCGGGATCTTCGACCACCCCGCCGCCCAAAGGCGGGACTCCATACTTTGCGATGCGCCGCTCGAATTCACCCGCCAGGCCTTTGATGGTTGGATGCCGGTAAATATCGAGCATCGAAATATCTTCCCAGGCCGCCCGCGTCCGCAACTCTGAAACCAGCCGCGCCGCCGTCAACGAATGGCCGCCGAGGTCGAGAAAAAAATTATCTTCGATCGACACCTGCGCCGGTGAAAACAGTTTTTCCCATGCATTGACCAACTCCTTCTCCAATCGGGTGCGCGGCGGCGCGACATGGCGCGCCGGCTGACCGGTTCGCGATTTCGGCAACGGCAGACTTTTGCGATCCACCTTGCCGCTCGGCAAGGTGGGCAACTCCGTCAGCGTCTCCAGCAACGCCGGTATCATGTACATCGGTAAACGCTCGCGCAGCTTCGCGCGGATTCCTTCTTCGTCCGGCACTTCCGCCCCACGCAGCACCACATAGCCGACAAGCTGCTGATTGCCCGGCACGTCTTCACGCAATGCCACTGCCGCTGCCTGGACGCCGGGGCACTGCAGGAGGACAGATTCAATCTCGGAAAGCTCGACTCGAAAGCCTCGAATCTTTACCTGCGTATCGATGCGCCCGAGGAATTCAATTTCACCGGCTTCGTTCCAACTTGCCAGGTCACCGGTCTTGTAGAGGCGGGATACGTCCGTGGCTGCGGGGTTCGAGACGAACTTCTCGCGCGTCAAATCCGGGCGTCCAACGTAGCCGCGCGCCAACCCAACTCCGCCGATACACAACTCTCCGGGAACGCCAGCCGGCAACGCCCGCATTTGTTCATCGAAAATCCCGACGAAATAATTGGGCAGCGGTTTGCCAATCGTAACCGGCTTTTGCGGATGGCATTCCGCGTACGTTGCGATCACCGTCGCCTCGGTCGGCCCGTAGGTATTGAACATGCGCCGGGCTGGCTTCCACCAGCGTCGCACAAGGTCAGGCGGGCACGCTTCGCCGCCGAGAATGAGCAACCGCAAGCCCGGGACGTCCTCCTCCATCATGGCGAGCAGCGTCGGCACGCAGGACAGGACCGTCACACCCGCGTCCGCAAGCAGGCGCGAAAGTGCGGCGCCGGCATGTTCCATCTCAGGCGTGGCGGCCACCAGCGTCGCTCCCGCAAAGAATGCCAGCCAGACCTCCTCCACTGACGCGTCGAAGGCAATGGAAAATCCCTGGTAAACCCGGTCTTCCGGTCGCACCTGAAAAATTCGTCCTTCCGCCCGGACCAGGTGACAAACACCCCGATGCCCGATTTCCACGCCCTTGGGCCGACCCGTTGATCCGGAAGTGTAGATGATGTAGCAGAGATCCTCTGGAGTGGTGCCCGTCTCTTCACGCGCAATCTGAGCAGGTGACTGCGCGGCGATTTCCGCTTGCGATTTATCCAGCGATACGATCGTCCCGCCGAAAGAGCCTGCCCGGTCCGAGAGGCCGTGAGTCGCCACCAGCATTCGAGCCTTGCAATCGGAAAGGATAAATCCGATGCGGTCCGACGGGTAGGATGGGTCAATGGGCACATAAGCTGCGCCCGTCTTCAGAATCGCCAGCAGCGCGACATACAAATCCTTCGAGCGCGGGACCAACAGGCCCACGCAATCCCCTCGCCCAATACCGCGCCGCCTCAGGCATCGCGCCAGCCGGTTTGATTCGCGGTCCAATTCCCCATAAGTCATCCGCTCGCGTCCGCAGATCACAGCCACCGCTTCGCCGCGCGCTTCCGCCTGGCATTCAAAAAGTTCGTGCAACAACTCCGGCCGCAGCAAATCTGTGTCGCGGTCGAAACCTTCAGTGGAGCTGGCGCCTGGGTTCTCCAGAGTTGGCATTACCTTCTCAGACTGAGCCATCGCCAATGAAGTTACAACTCCAACACACAATTACGCGCCATAAGGATTCATTGGCCGCAGATTCCACTCTTCGATCAGTGCCGGTGGAATCTCCTTCAAAAAGCGCGAAGGTTGTTGCATGGCGTCGCTGCCGCCGGCGCCCAGCGTGCGCATCAAGGGATAACTGAGATATAATTCGTTGCGAGCGCGGGTGATCGCGACGTAAAGCAGCCGCCGTTCCTCCTCTTCGTCTTCCAGACTCATGGAGTTGCGAGTCACCGGGAACAAACCGTCGCAGAGCATAATAATGAAGACGACATCGAACTCCAGGCCTTTGGCCTGATGAATGGTGGAGAGCCGGAGAATCTCTGTGTCGCGGTTTCGCGCCGACTCCTCGGCTTCCGCCTCGAGATTGCTAAACAGCGCCAGTTGGGACAGAAAATCCTCCACATTCGCAAACTGCTGCGCGAAGAGCCCCATCTGCTCAAGATCCTCCAGGCGATTGCGATAGTTGGCAAAAGTATCCTTGAGGTGGTCCTCATAACCGGCTTCGACCACGAGGCGGATCATACGCGAGGCATCGCCACGCACGGGCGGAACCTCCAATTGGGAAATTGTGGCCGTCAACTGCGCCCAAGGCACCAGCGATTTCTTCGGTGCGACGGCGCTCGCCGCTTGCAATGCCGTTGCCAGCGGAGCCTGGACTGGCGCGCTTTTTCCTTCGGCATCCGGCTTCGGAGCTTGCGCCTCGAGCTCTGCGCTGAATCGCGTCCAAAGCTTTTCTGCCGCCTTGGCGCCAATGCCCGGCAGAAGTTGAACGACGCGCTTGAAGGAAAGTTCGTCTCGGGGGTTGGCGACGAGCCGGAGATAGGCCACCACGTCTTTAATGTGGGCCTGTTCGAAAAACCGGATGCCGCTGGTGATGCTAAACGGAATATTCCGCCGCGTCAGTTCCAGTTGCAGTTCCAGCGCGTGGAAGTGTGACCGGTATAGAACCGCCATCCGGCCCAAGTCACCGCCCTCTTCGCGCAATTGGAGAACACGTTGCGCCACGAAAGCGGCCTGGTCGCCGGCGGTCAGGCACGTCACCAGCACGGGCTTGGAGCCCGATTTGCGCGCCGGTGTCAGCGTCTTGCTGAATTGATGGACGTTGGCGGCGATGGCCGCATTCGCCACATCCAACACCTCCGGCGTGCTGCGATAATTGGTTTCGATTTTATAGGTTCTCACCTCCGGATAGCGTTCGGGGAACTTGAGGATATTTTTGAAGTTCGCGCCGCGCCAGGCGTAGATGCTTTGCGCGTCATCGCCCACCACCATTACGTTGTGATGCCGCGCCGCGAGCAGATCGATCAAGTCTCCCTGGAGGGCATTGGTGTCCTGATACTCATCCACCAGGATGAATTGAAACCGGCGCTGGTAGTATTCGCAAAGGTCGGGATGTTCCTTCAGCAGTTTCAGCCACAATTCCAGCAAGTCATCGAAGTCCATCGCGTTCATGGCGCGTTTGCGCGTGATGTAGCTTTCGTGCAACTTCACCAGGTCTGGCGTCAGTGATGCAAAATAGTCATATTCCTGGGCCACTACTTGCGCGATGGATCGGTGCGTGTTGACCGACAGGGAAAAAATATCCGCGACCACATCGGGCTTGGGAAAGCGCGTTGCCGCGGTGTCGATCCCGGCCTGGCCCACACAAGCCTTGATCAAATCATTGGCGTCTTCACGGTCCATGATGGTGAAATCCCGTTGATAACCGAGCCGGTCCGCGTGGGCCCTCAAGATGCGGTTGCCGATGGCATGAAAGGTGCCGCCCCACAGGGAAGGCAGTTCCCGGCCCAACAGATCGGCCACGCGCCGCATCATCTCCTTGGCCGCCTTGTTCGTAAACGTCAGCAACAGGATCCGCTCCGGCGGAATCCCATTCTCGAGCAGAAAGCCGACCCGATAAATCAACGTGCGCGTCTTGCCTGAACCGGCCCCGGCAATCACCAGCGACGGCCCCGGCGGCGCTGTGACCGCGGCGTGTTGCTGCTCGTTCAGCTCCTTCGCATAATCGATATGCAAATGAACCTGCGAATCAAACGGCTGCAAGACATACTCACGCGACATACGCCTCAACTTACGGCAAATGAGAAAGGGAGAATAGGAGGAAACGCTGAAGGAAACACCAAACACCAGGATCCAAGCTCCAAAAAATCCTCAGGCATCAAACGCCAAAATGAACCATCCAGGAGCTGCAATATTTCGCGCTACACTCCAAAGCGTAACGGAACCTGGGGGTGTGGGAAGGGTCACATTCCGCCCGCGTAAGCGGGCAGTTCCAGCCAGAACCGGCTGCCCTCGCCCTCCTTCGAGATTACACCCACAGAACCAGCCATGAGTTCCATTCCCTTCAGCACGATGGCCAATCCGATGCCGGTCCCGCTGTATTCATCCACCCCGTGCAGGCGCTCGAAGACGCGAAAGATTCGCTCCTGATGCTCCTGGCTGATTCCGATGCCATTATCCTCGATCCAAAGTCGCACCGCCGGCAGGCACTTTTCCGACCAGATGTGAATGCGCGGCGGAACTCCGGGAGCAACAAAAGTCAGCGCGTTATTCAAAATGTTCATCAGCACCAGTCTGAGTATCTCGGGATCGGCCCGGACCGCCGGCATGGACCAAGCCACGTCCACCAGAGCCTGTCTCGCCTGGATGCCCCTCTCCAACTGGCGTAATACGAGGCCGATCTGGTGCCCGAGGTCCACGCGTTCCAGGGAGATTTTTATATGTCCCAATCGACCGAACTCCAACAGATCCATTATGAGCTGGTCCATGCGCCTGGCGCTGGCAATGATTCGGTTGGCGGCTTCCACGCCTTGCTGGTCCATTCGAGATTTCACGGAGTCCAGCAGGATTTGAGTAAAGCCGGCCATCACCCGAAGCGGCGCCCGCAAATCATGTGCGACATGATACAGAACGCCTTCCAATGACTTGACCGTCTCTTCCAGTTTGGCGGTGCGTTCCGCGACCTCGGATTCCAAGTTGTTCGCGTGATGCGCCAATCGTTCCTTGGTCCGCCGCAAATCCTCTTCCGCCCGCTTTTGGTCCTCAATATCCGTGGTGGTGGCCAGCCAGCGAACGATCCTGCCGGAATCATCCCGCACCGGCAGGGCGCGACTCAAGTGCCAGCGATAACCGTAGTTTTGGTGCCGGATGCGGGTCTCAATTTGGAGAGGCTGGCCGGTTTGCAAAGCGAATTGGACCGCCTCCATCGCCTGCTTTTCGTCATCTGGATGGATAACCAGTTTCCAACCATCGGGAGAAAAGGCCTTTTCAGCCGGCAAGCCGCAATATTCGAACCATCGTTTGTTTACATACTCCAACTGTCCGTCCGCGCGGGCAGTCCAGACGATTTGGGGCATCGCATCCGCCAACTCGTGCAATTGCGCTTCGCTCTGTCGCAACGCTTCCTCGGCCTGTTTGCGCTCGGTGATTTCCATCATAATGCCAAAGACACGCTCCGGCACGTCATCCCGATCGCGCATGACTCTTCCCTTGGCTAAAATCCAGCGCAGGCTGCCGTCCGCCCACAGAATCCGGTATTCCTGCTCGTAATCCTTGCGCTCCTCAATGCAACGGGCCAGCGTTTGTTTCAAAAGGAGGCGGTCATCCGGGTGAACACAAGCGAGGAATTCCTCGCAGTGCCTGGGAAACGCGCCCTGCCCTGGCCCCATGATTAATTCATGGTGGGGCGACCATTCAAATTGGCGGTTTTTTAGGGCCAGGTTCCAAGTCCACATGTGGGCTGCTTCCAGCGCAAAATCAAGCTGCTCTTTGGATGACGCCAATGCGGCTTCCGCCTGGCGGCGTTCCTCAACCTCATGCTTCATTTGGCTGGCCAAAATGCGAAGCTGCCTCTCGCGATCCTTGGTCCGATGCCAGGAATGGAGGCCAATGAGTCCAATGCCACCCAGGCTGACATAAAGCAGCAACTCCGCCAAATCAACGGGATTGTCCAGTCGCCGCAAATGCGATGGCAAAATGAAGAAAACCTCGCCAACCACCAAGGCGCCCGCCAGCGCAGCCAGTCCGGGGCCTATGCGGCCAAACCAGGCCGCAATCCACGAGGCCACCACCAGGAACAGGAAGGGGATCCGTCCAACAAACCCGGACGGCAACAGATCATCCAGCCCAAAAGAAGCCACCACACAAACCGCTGCCATTCCATAGCGCGCCCAGGTGGAACGAAAGGTCGGAAGCTTGACTTCTGTCTCATCTACCCTGTCGTTCTGATGATTGGACAGCCACATAGACATTTCCCGCTGAGCCGTGACTTACAAACGGCTGAAGAGGATCCGGGGTCTCCCTCGAAATTCCAAGAGAGCGAGCAGGCAAAAACCGTTTCGCGATTCAACGACTAATTTGAATCACTAAATCAACCTATTCTCTGGTGAGCCGAAGGCAAATTGTATTCAAAGATTTCCAGGCAATCCGGACCCCAGACTACGCGGTTGATACTATGTAGGTTGGGATTTTGAAGACCCCAGACAACCTGGGGTGGTTCGCTGGGCCGCTCGCAAACCGGAGGGGATGCACCGACTGGATCCCGATGCGATGCACTCCGCCTCTTATGCACCACCCCAAAAAGTGTAACACATGTGTTGAGTTCAAACTGTCACCTATGTGATGAGTCCGTGCCGAGTGCGCTGTCTCTGCCAGGCAAGGCAATAAGCGATGAGATCGCCTTTTGAACGCTGTGGGCGAAAATTGGTCTGGTATAAGCAACCATCCTTTGTTTAAATCGTAAAAAGAACATGGTGGAGCCAAGGAAATGTCCAAATCCGCCGGCCCGGACGGCTGGAATGCACCGAGTTTCGCACAACCAAAGCCTGAATTACGCATGGGCTGTCAGTCAGACGTGGCGAAGTACGAGGTTTACCGCACTTGCCGGGCTGCTTTTACTCCTTTTCACGCTCTCCGCGCGGGCGGCGATTCAATTTGACGTATTTCTCGGTTTCGACGGCGTGGTGTCGGAAGCCACCTGGTTTCCCGTGGTTTGCGAGATAAAAAACGATGGGCCGCCGTTTGTTGGGGTCATTGAGGTTGAATCGGGCGGGTTCAATCAAAGCCAGACCCGGCGAGTGGAGGTCGAATTGCCAACCGGAACACTGAAGCGGGTTTCCATCCCGGTGTTTTCGACGGCGCGTTACCAAAGCCGGTGGGACGTCCGGCTGCTGGACAAGGAAAGAGGCAAGTTAAGAGCGGAGCAAACCGGGTTGCAACCCAAGCAGCAATTGCCATCGCAGATGGTCGTAATGGGCGCGCTGCCGCGCACTCCCGGCGGCTTGCCCGTCATTCGACGGACCCAGGCTCGCGAGAACGATCCGCAACCGACCTCCGCCAGGCTCCAAACACAATTGCTGCCAGACAATCCCCTGGTGTACGAGGGCATGGACTGCGTTTACCTGAACTCGGAAAAAGCGGTGGAATTGGGGGCATCCCAGACGGAAGCCCTGCTGACCTGGCTGAACAATGGCGGTCATTTGATCGTGGCCGTTGAACAGGTGGGCGACGTCAATTCCGTGCCCTGGCTCAAAAAAATCGTGCCCTGCAACCTCGCGGATGTTCAGAGCATTTCCAGCCACGCTGAGTTGCAGCAATGGGTTCGAGATACCCAGCGGGACGAAACGACCCCGGAAGCCGGCACTACTGCGCGACGGCCGCGTTCGAGCCAAAATCGAGGCCAAACAGCGAAGCCTTTCGCGGATTTGCCGGATGATCCCACTTTTGAGGACGCGGCCTTGTCGGTTGCGACCGGGACTTTGCGCGCCGGAGCGGAAGTGCTGGCGTCGGGTGGTGGCGCGCCGTTGTTGGTGCAATCGCGGGAAGGGCGCGGGCTGGTGAGCGTCCTGCTGTTCAGTCCCGAGCGCGAACCGGTGCGGTCATGGAAAAACCTGCCGTCATTTTGGGCCAGGCTGGCCGCGGTGAATCCCGAGTTATACATCAATCCAGCCCTGAGCCAGCGGGGCGGCTACAGTGTCGATGGCGTGTTCGGAGCGATGATCGACAGCAAACAAGTGCGCAAGCTGCCGGTGGAATGGCTGCTGCTGTTGCTGATCGTCTATCTGGTGGTGATTGGCCCGCTCGACCAATATTGGCTGAAGCGCATCAAGCGGCCCATGCTGACCTGGGTGACTTTTCCCTGTTACGTGGTGCTGTTTTCGCTGCTGATTTATTTCATCGGTTACAAATTGCGCGCGGGCGAATCGGAATGGAACGAACTCCATCTCGTGGACGTGCTGGCGAAGGGGGAAGGCTCGGAGTTGCGCGGGCGCACGTACGCCTCGATCTATTCGCCCGTCAACCAAAAGTACCGGGTGGAAAGCGCGGAGGACTTTGCCGCGTTCCGGGGGGAATTCCAGGCCAGTTGGAGCGGAAACCAGGACACGGAAAAGGCGGACGTGGTTCAGAATGGCGACAATTTCAAGGCGGAAATCTTCGTGCCGGTTTGGACGAGCCAGCTTTACGCAAGCGACTGGTTGCAATCGTCCGACATGCCCTTCACTTACACGGTGAAGGTCGAGGGCGGCGACTGGGTCGTGCAGGTGAACAACCGGTTGGACCACAAGCTGGAGCACGCGCACATGGTGATGCCCGAAGGAGCCGGGCTCGTGGTGGAGTTGGGTGAAGTGCCGGCCGGGCAAGCGAAGACGTTCCGGGTGCATCGCAACCAGGGGATGCAACTGCGGGACTTTGTCAATCAACACGGGGCGGGTTTCCAGAACGCGTCCCAGGCGCGCCAGCACGCGTTCGGCAACAGCGGCAGCGGACAAATTTCGGATTTGCCCAACGCGAGCATGGCGGTATCGTTCATTTCCAAATTATACGACCAACAAATGCATTTCATCGCGCCGCCCGGGCTTGATTTGTCGGATGTGGTGGAACGTGGCAATGCGGTCCTGCTGGCGTGGTCGGCTGATTATTCACCCATCCGAGGCATGAACCAATTCTCGCCCCGGCGCACGCACAAAGACACGCTCTGGCGGATGGCGGTGCCGCTGACCGAGGGGATGTGAGATGAAATTTTTTCGTCTGACAAAAAAGGAACCGGGGTTGAGAAAAACACCAAGCTCCGGAGCACATAGTCCAACGTGACCTCTAAAGACCCGAGCCTATTATGAATGCAGAAACTTCCGCACCACCATTGGCGCCACCCCCTGCACCGCCGATCCCGGCGGTGAGCACGGTGGGCCTGACGCGCACGTATGGGACGATGACGGCTTTAAACGCGCTCGACCTGACCGTGAACCGCGGTGATTTGTTCGGGTTCATCGGTTCCAATGGCGCGGGCAAAACGACGACATTGCGAATTCTCGCGACCTTCCTCGCACCGTCCGCAGGCCAGGCGCGGGTGCTTGGCCATGATGTGGTGCGCGATGCGGACGCGGTGCGCCACGTAATCGGTTACATGCCCGACTTTTTCGGGGTGTACAAGGACATGGAAGTGACGGAGTACCTGGATTTTTTCGGCGCGTGTTACAAGATTCCAACGGCGCAGCGTGAGAAGACGGTCAACGATGTGTTGGAGTTGGTGGGATTGAGCGAGAAGAAAGGCGCGTTGATTGGCGCGTTGAGCCGCGGCATGCAGCAACGGCTCGGACTGGCGCGCGTGTTGATTCATGATCCGCAACTTCTGTTGCTGGACGAGCCTGCCAGCGGACTGGACCCCAGGGCGCGCATCGAGATGATGGCCATTTTGCAGGAATTGCAACGGCTCGGGAAGACCATAATTATTTCCTCCCACATCCTGAGCGAGTTGCAGACGCTTTGTAATCGCGTCGCCATCATTGAAAAGGGAAAATTGATTTACAGCGGGCCGGTCCAGGGCGTGCGCGACCAAATGGCCAGCGGCCTCGTGATTTGGGTGAAAGTGGCCGCCGAGACGGATCGAGCCATCGAGCTCCTCAAATCCCGCAGCGAGGTGGCCGAAGTCGCGCCCGTGGACGGGCGGATCAAGGTGACGATGGTGAACCATGACATCGACCACAGTTGCATCGCGGATACAATTGTGCGGGGCGGCCTCAAACTCGTGGGCCTGGCGGAAGACGAATTGGGGTTGGAGGAAGTGTTCCTGCGCGTGACCCGCGGCGAGACGCAATAACGTGGAGAATGATCAATTTCCGATGACAGACGACCAAAGAATGACCGATAACCAATGTCCAAATTAGGATTTGCGGTTTGGATATTATTTGGTCATTGAGCATTGAGCATTGAGCATCGATCATTGGACATTTTCCAATGCCTTTCCTTCCGATAGTCGAGCGGGAGCTGCGCGTAGGCGCGCGGCGGCCGTTTACCTATTGGAGCCGGCTGGCGGCGGCGGCGTTCGCCTTGCTGATCCTCGTCGCAATGTATGCGCTGGCGGAGGTGTCCAAGGGAGCGATCTTCACGGCGGGGCAGGCCCAGTTTGCGGTTCTTAAGTGGCTTAGTTTCATCTTCGCGTGTTCGGCGGGAGTGTTTCTGACGGCGGACACGGTGAGCGAGGAAAAGCGGGAGGGCACGCTGGGCCTATTGTTTCTCACCGACCTGCGCGGTCATGATGTCGTGCTGGGCAAACTAATCTCGAGCTCGGTCACGGCGTTTTATGGTTTTCTGGCGGTTTTCCCGACGCTGGCGCTGACCATGATGTTTGGCGGGGTGACGGTCGGGGAGTTTTGGCGGATGGTGCTCATCATCAGCAATACCCTGTTTGTGTCGATCTCGGCGGGATTGTTGGTCAGCTCGATGAGTCGCGACGCGGTGAAAGCGATCAATGGGGCGTTGCTGGTGATTGTGCTATTGCTGGGCGGGTTGCCGCTGGCAGATTTTATTCTCGCGGCAGGAGACATCATGAAATTTCATCCCGTGCTGAGCCTGGCGAGTCCCGCGTACCTGTTTTGGAGCGCGGGACCTTTGCTGCCACGGGATTATTGGCTGTGCGTGGGGCTTCAACACGCTTTGGGTTGGATGATGTTAATCTTTTGCAGCGTCTGCGTGCCGCGCACGTGGCAACAGCGGACGTCCAGAACCGGCGTGCACCGCTGGAATTGGTTGCGCGGCGGCTCCGGCGCGAGCGGCTCGGGCCGGCGGTTGCTGGACAAAAATCCGGTGCTTTGGCTGGCGGTGCAGGACCGCTGGTTACGCTGGTTGGTTTGGGTGCTGGTGCTGGCGGCAGTCGGGCAGTTTTCGTGGGCGGTGATCGAGACAGCCCGATCTAGCCAGACACCGATGCCAATGGGACCAGCCAGAGTTGCCGTGGGAAGCCCCTCCACTGCCAGCACCCGCACGGTGACAACCACCAACGGCACCACAACGGTAATGTTTACCACAAGCACCTCGACTCGGATCGCCACAAGCCGTTTCGCGGTGTCCACGATAAGCTGGCTGCTCGCGTTGGGTTTCAAAATCTGGGTTGCTTTGCAGGCTTGCCGGTTCTTTATCGAAGCCATCCGAAGTGGCACGCTGGAACTGATTCTGGTTTCGCCGGTTGGGCCTGCGGAGATCGTCAAGGGACAGGCCAGGGCGCTGCTCCGAATCTTTCTCGTGCCGGCTTTGTTGCTTTTACTGATGCAAGTCACGGTCGGGATTCAAGGCATTCTGGAAATGCGACACTCGCTGGGCGGCGTTAGGTCCATGCCGATCGGTTCATTCGACATCGTTTTTATGCAAGTCGTGTCCCTGACCGCCGGGATTATGAATTCGATCACGGTCCTGCTGGCGCTGGGTTGGTTTGGAATGTGGATGGGTGTGACGACTCGAAAAGTCCCGGTCGCCGTGTTGAAAACAGTTGGTTTTGTCATTGTGCTGCCCGTCTTGGGACTGACATTCGCCTCGGGGATGTTTTTTGCGATGATGATGGCGGCTTCCACCTTTGGGCGATTTCCTTTTTGGGTGGCGCCGCTGTTGTATTGCGGGCTGAATTCAGCAAAGGATTTGGCTTTCATTTTTTGGTCGCGAAATCAGTTGTTCACGCGGTTTCGGGAAATGGCGGCGCAAGAGGCGCGGGCGGTGACGCTGTCGCCCTGGCCGCCCGTTGTGGCGGCGAAGGAAGCAGCGATTGCTCAATGATGATCAGCAAGGAACGGTTGGCTAATTACCAAAGTCCAATGGCCAGGGCCCAAATAATATCCCATGGCCAATGTCCAACGCGGAGGCGTTTTGGGGTTTGGAGGATTGAGTATTCTTTGGACGTTGAGCATTGGTTACAGGACATTTCGAAGCGATGACAGTTTTGCCCATGGTGGAGCGGGAATTGCGCCTGGCAGCGCGGAAGGCAGGCACCTACTGGCTGCGGTCCGCCGCCGCGTTTGTGGCAATGGCAGCCATGCTGCTCGTAATGATTGGCAACGGCGCGACCCGCGGGGCGGAATTGAGCATGGAAATATTCGCCATCCTGACGATGATGGCGATGGCCTTCTGTTTGCTGGCGGGCGTGTTCCTGACTTCCGATTCCCTGAGCAGCGAAAGACGCGACGGGACGGCCGGGCTTTTGTTCCTGACCGATTTACGGGGATATGACGTGGTGCTGGGAAAATTGGCGGGCAGTTCGCTCCATGCCTGTTACGGATTGATCAGCATTTTTCCGGTTTTGGCGATTCCTTTGCTGATGGGAGGAGTGACTGCGGCGGAATTCTGGCGGGTGGTGCTGGCACTGGCAATGACGCTGTTCTTTTCGCTGGCGGCAGGCACGATGGTTTCCGCGTTCGGCCGGGAAAGCCGACAGACGATGCTGGGCACCCTGCTGCTGATTTCGATGGTCGCCGCCGTTCTGCCCGCCCTCCACGTGGGGTCGAATGTCGCCCTGCACACGGGAACAATCCGGCCATTGCTTTGGCCAAGCCCGGGATTCGCCTGTTTGCATGCCTTCGAGTCCTACTACCGATATGGCAAGGGCGCGCCCGAATATTGGGGCTCGCTGGTGACCGTTGTTGGGATGGGGATGATGTTTCTAACCGCGGCGAGCTTTCATTTCCCGCGAGCATGGCAGGAGAAGGCGCAAGCCGGACCGAGTGAAAAAATCGGATCGTGGGGAAGAATCCGATTCGGCGCCCGGGCCGCCCGCGCAAAAGCACGGGCGCGGTTATTACCCGAAGATCCATTCCTCTGGCTGGCCATGCGCGACCGTCTTCCGAAAATCATTGCTTCCCTGCTGGTGGGCGCGGCAGTTGTGCTGTGTGCGATGTTTATGGCCGCCACCATCAACAGTTCGAGGAAGGGGGCGGGGCTGTTCTTCACGTACCAAATAGCCATTTTCGTCGCCATCGGGGCCGGGCTGATCTTCAAATGCCTGGTGGCGATGGAGGCGAGCCGGCGGTTGAACGACGACCGGCAGAGCGGAGCCCTGGAGTTGCTGCTGGTGACGCCGCTCCCGGTGGAACAGATCATTCGCGGGCAGCGGCGGGCGCTGAGCGCTCAATTCGTCCTTCCCATGTTCGTGCTCATGCTGATTTTTCCGGGGCTGTTGTGGTTGACGTATTTCTTGCCCTCGTGGAAATTATCGGATGGAGGCGTCTCCGGAGTAGTCTTTGTGGGGAACATTTTGGTCATGATGAGCGATTTTCTGGCGCTGAACTGGATTGGGATGTGGACTGGTTTGCGCGCCAGGCAACACTATCGCGCAGTCCTTGGCAGCCTGGCGCGGGTGCTCGTGTTGCCCTGGATTGCGTATTTCTTGATCCTGATGCTGGCGATCGGCGGGCAATCGGTGGGCAACGATTCGATGATGGTCATTTTTGGTTTTTGGTTTGCATTGGGCGTCGTCAATGACCTGGTTTGGGGAGGCCTGGCGCGCGTGGGTCTGGAGCAGCACTTCCGGCTTTGTGCGACGGGAGCAAAGGCGCCAGGGCCTGGAACTAATGAATGAATGGAGAGATTAGCTTGCGCTGTGAACGTTCGTTCCGTTGCCTTCGCTCAGAAGCCACGGCAAGACAAGCGGCGACGGAAACCGCGCAACGCGCCGTCCCCACCAGGCATGAGATGCGCCCGATGAATGTCCGGGTTCGAGGTTTTCAGGGAGTATGACTGTTGTGCCAATCGTGGAAAGGGAACTGCGGATGCAGGCGCGGTTGCTGTTCACTTATTGGCTGCGAGTGCTGGGCGCGGGCGTGTTGCTGGCAACTTCGGTGTTTTTCGGGGCGGATGAAGGGTTCGGTTTCGAGTCAGGCAGCCAACTTTTTGGCCACCTGAACGCCGCGCTATTTTGGTCGATTTGGCTGCTGGTGCCGGTGCTGCCGGCTGATTGCATCAGCCGGGAAAAGCGGGAGGGCACGCTTGGGCTGTTGTTCCTGACGCCGTTGCGCGGCAGCGACATCGTGCTGGCCAAGGGATTCGTCCATGGGTTGCGCGCCTTGACGCTTTGGCTGGCAGTACTGCCGATCTTGATGATCCCCTTCCCGCTTGGAGGGCTTACCTGGAAGGAGGCGGCGCTGGCGACCACTACAGACTTCAGTTGCCTCTGCTGGGCGCTGGCCGCGGGAATTCTGGCTTCGGCCATGGCGAAAACATGGGCGCGTTCCGTTGTGCTGGCGTATCTGTTCGGGGTTTGCTGCTTCCTGGCTTTTGCATATTTTCACGGCGCAATCCTTGCCCCGCTGCGCTTCGGCCCATTCTATCAATACGTCGTGGAACCCCATCATCAGCTACTGTGGATGGGGCTTTTGGGAAGCAGGAATCCCGGCTGGTTGTTGAGCGTAATCCCGGTTAACGAGCATGGTCAACTGTTGAAGGCTGATGCCATGACTGCCGCCGCTTCGGTGCTCGTCTTGTTGGCAGTCATTATAATTGCCGCGCGGCGCTTGGAAACAAGCTGGCAGGAGCGTCCGCCCTCGGTCTGGCGGCTTCGGTGGGAGCGAACGATGTGCACGCCGGTGTTATGGGTCGGTTTCTTTCGGCGCTGGTTGCGGCGCAAGTTGGAACGCAACCCCATCGGGTGGCTGGAACAGCGGACGTGGTCGGGACGGCTGGTAACCTGGGGCTGGTTTGCGGTGATGGTTTCGCTTTACAGCGTGGCTTTCACGGGTCCCGGCATTGGCCGGGCATTTCAGGCGTTGCAGAATCTCATGGCCTGGCTGCTGATCGTGAGCCTGGCGGCGAGCGCGGCGGGCAGCTTCCGGCGCGAGCGGGAAACGGGCGTGCTGGAATTGCTGTTGGTTTCGCCGTTGTCGGAAACGCAAATCATTCACGGACGGCTGAAGGGCTTGTGGGGCCAGTTTTTACCGGCCTTGGTGATGCTGCTCAGCGTCTGGATTTATTTTGCGCGCTTCTTCGCGTGGCAGCAGAATCTTCGACAAATCGAATTTTGCGTGACTTCCTTTCTGAGCCTGCCGGTCATCGGGCTTTATTTCTCGTTGCGGCAAAGCAATTTCATCAGCGCCGCCCTGTACACGATCTTTTTCGGGCTGGTTGTTCCGACGGGATTGCCGATGATCCTGATGACTCTCGTGGATATCAGTCCTTACCGTTTCATTGGAGCCGGCGATGCACTGCAATTCCTGCACTTGGTTGTCCGCTTAACTCAGTCCCAGGGAATGGCAATATCGCTACAGATTGGATTAGCGGCGTATTTCGGGAGGCGGTTGAACCGCGATCTGGCGAGGCGCAATTTTGCCTTCAGCCACTCGGCGTAACGGAATAGGAAGTGAATTTCTCGTTCGGAGGGCGGGCAGTCCTCCGCACGCCGTTGGCGCGCACGGAGTGACGTGCCCTACCAGGCTGGACTTTTATTCGAAGGGCGCGTTGCCCGTTCCGCCGGGCAGGCTGCCTAGCGAGGCAGACGGGCCGCTTGTGCCACTCGGGCCTGAGGTTCGGACACGCCGGGCTGATTCTCACCCTTGTCTTACCCCCCACCCCGCTTCTGGATACATCTGAATAAATATGTTGACAATCTTCGAGTCCTGAGCGAGGATACGGATGCATGAAGCCCGCGCGCGGAGCGCGGGCAACCGACCGAACCGAAAACCAACGCCCGAAGCCCCCGGAAGCCAAAACCCACAATCGATTGCGCCGCCGCCAATGCAGCTCCGAAGCCTTTCGCGAGCAGGCACAAGGCTTCTGCCAAAACAGGGCGGCGCGGCCCGCGGAAGTGGAATTAAATCTCCATGAGAAAATAAAGGCAAATTAAAGTAAATTAAACCAAATTAAACCTCTTTTTTTCGCGGTGCCCAGTTTCGCGTTGCACAAGTCCCGGGCGCAACGGGCCACGAAGGACGCAGAGCGCTCCATTTAACTGGAACCCTTGAGACAAATTTCAGAACTTACGCCCGCCTCCACCCCAACCCTCCCCAGGGAGAAGACGCCCACCTGCCTGGTAAAACCGCACCTCGCAGTTGGATGCGCCGCATTTTGTAACATTTATTTTGCACCTCTGCTTGGTGGTTGAGGATGCGCTGATTGACAGGGAGGCGATAAAATTTGAGAATCGATTTCGTTGAATGGGTTATATCATTGAGGCATGACGTTTCTCCCCATAGTGGGCCGGGAGTTGCGGGTGGCTGCCCGACGCCAAGGCACGTACTGGTCGCGGGCAGTGACCGCGCTGGGAGCGATTATCATCGGCGGGTTCATGCAGATAGTGAACCGCAGCGATGCGCCGTACGAATTCGGGCGGAACCTGTTCGAGGCGCTTTCGTGGATCTCGATTTTTTATTGTTTGTTCTCCGGCGTCCGGGCCACGGCGGATTGTTTGAGCGAGGAGAAGCGCGAAGGGACCCTGGGGCTGCTGTTCCTGACCGATCTCAAGGGTTACGACGTGGTGTTTGGAAAGCTGGCGGCGACGTCGCTCGGGGCCTTTTACGGGTTGCTGGCGATTTTTCCGGTGCTGGCGGTGCCGTTGCTGATGGGCGGCATCACGAACCAGGAATTTTGGCGGATGGCGCTGGTGCTGGTGAATACGTTCGTGTTTTCGCTGGCGGTGGGGATGTTTGTTTCCTCGGTAAGCAAGTCGTCGCGGAAGGCCATGGCGGGCACCTTCTTGTTGATACTGCTGTTTACTGCCGTCGCGCCCGGGTTGGTGGAATGGGTGCCGGTCCTGTCACGGGTCCACGGGCTGGAAAACGCCGTGTTCCTGGTTTGGCCGTTCTCGCCTTTTCGGTTGAGTTTCGATGCGGCGTACAGGGCAGACCCGCATTCTTTTTGGACGTCGTGCGAGCTGATTCATGGTTTGGCCTGGTTGTTTCTGATCCTGGCCAGCCTGATCACGCCGCGCTCATGGCAGGACAAACCTTCGGGGGGCGCGAGGACACGGTGGCGGGATGTTTGGCATCAGTGGAACTACGGTGGCGCAGCGGAACGCCACGCCTTCCGCAGGCGGCTGCTGGACATCAATGCGTTCTACTGGCTGGCGAGCCGGGCGCGGCTCAAACCGGCGCATGTGTGGGCGTTTCTTGGAATCGCCGCCTGCTTTTGGGCCTGGGGTTGCGTGGAACTGGGCCGTGATTGGTTCAACGATGGAACCTATGTCATTACCGCCCTGGTCATCAATACCGGCCTCAAGTTATGGGTGGCGTCGGAAGCGGGACACCGATTGGGCGAGGACCGCAAGATCGGCTCGCTTGAACTGCTGCTTTCCACGCCGTTGAACGTGCCGGACATCCTGCGCGGCCAACTCCTCGCGCTGGGGCGGCAGTTCCTGGCGCCGGTGCTGGCGGTGTTGGGGGTCGAACTGACCTTTATGCTGGTTTCGTTGCGTGATCAATCCTACCGGGTTGATACCGCCTATGTCGCATTCTGGGTTTTGTCCATGCTCATGCTGGTGATCGATCTAGTGGCATTGAGCTGGGTGGGAATGTGGGTGGCGCTCACCACCCGCCATCCGAACCAGGCGACGAGCATTACGGTGGCGCGATTGCTGGTGCTGCCGTGGGTGATTCTTATCGCCTTCGCAGTACTGTTAAGCGTGATAAGCGTCAACGGATCGTCGTCCGACGAGATGATGAATATTTTGCTTGGGTTGTGGTTTGGGCTTGGGACGGTGGCGGACATCGCCTTCGCATTGAGCGCGCGCGCGAATCTGCGAACGGCGTTCCGCGTGGTCGCCACGCAGCGGTTTACGCCGGGACGCCCTCAACCGGGACCACGGCCCAAGCAAGATGCCGCGCCAAGCCTGCCGCCAGTGGGCGCGGAAATCACCTGAAACGACCCAAGCTTTTCCATACACAAGAACATGGATAAGTGCGCCCTTGAACACCTGTGCGGTGCGCGCGGGAGTGCGCGCCCCACCCACGCGATGGCAGGGCGGGCAGTCCTCACGGCCGCTTGCTCTTTTGAGGAGCGCGCTGCCGGACAATCGGGCGGGCGGGAATCGTCCGCCAGAGTCGCCCGGCGCAGAAAGCAGGAGATTTTTCTTGAGTGCCCGGGATATCCGGGCTTCATTAGTGCGGGCTGGAGAGATGGCTGAGTGGCCTAAAGCGCAGGTTTGCTAAACCTGTGATGGAGCAATCCATCCGAGGGTTCGAATCCCTCTCTCTCCGCCATGTTGAGATTGGAGATGAAATCGACGAAAACTCATTTGAGGTGCTGGAGGCAGAAGTGAATTCTGATGCGATTTTCCAGGGGTTTGTGAACTCCACGGAAACGGTTTGGTCACGCATTTGAAAGTTCGAACCGTGTTTTTCAGGAAATCCCGTTTTTCTTCGGGTGTGCCTTGCGAGTTCAATAAAATGGCCTGTTTAAGCGCATTTAAGACGGTTTCCACTGGTTCGAACCTGTTGGTTGAGTCCGTTTCCATGGCCCCCAGCTTTTCCTTGATTTGGATCTTTTGGTTGAGCAGGGACTGCTTCTTGGGAGCATACTCGTCCTAGCCAATCTGCTTGGCCAGTACCATGTCCAGAAGCGTGTCTAGCTTTGCTTCGTATTGGATGATGCCGCTCTTTAACCCGCTAATCTGGGCCTGTCTCGCCTCATTCCAGGCCGCCAGCTCTGTTTCCAGTTCGGCAAACGAGCGGTCGAGCCAGTCGGCGGGAACGGCCAGTTTAAATATCCTGATCCCGGCTGTATTTAGAGTCGGCGTTGATTTCAGCGCCGCCGCCGACCGTGGTGGTGCCAGCGGCTCCGGGGCCGGGTTATGTCTGGCAACCGGGCGATTGGTCTTTACAAGGCGGTGCTTGGGTGTGGGTCCCCAGTCATAACCACCGTTTGCTTCACAGAAACCTCGATGAACGCTTCATTGCTCACCTCACCCGTCGATATATTCTCACGATCACCCTCTACTTTATAGCATTCTTAGTCTCCATCTGGCACGGTTTGGCAGGTTTGACGCTTTGTGTTGGTTTGACCATAGTGTACCTGCTTCCCTCCAGAAAGCCTGTGTTCCGACAGGGAACTCTCGAAGAAACAGGTTAATCCGATCATCTGTCCCCATCGTGATGTTTTGGATATCAAATTTTACAAAAAAAGTTGAAATATCTCTCCAACCCGCTGAAGGTACCTATAAGGGAAAAACAAGAAAAAAGAGGAGGCAGTAAATTGAAAAACGAAATCAGCCGCATACCCGGATCAAAACTCACCCTTCCTGTCGCCGGTCGCGACCACATTCAAGGACCAATCGATGCGCCCATGACTCTGCTTGAGTATGGTGATTATGAATGCCCTTTTTGTGGTGCCGCCTACCCGATTGTCAAAGCGATTCAGCAAAATTTGGGAGATGATTTGTGCTTCGCTTTCCGAAACTTTCCACTCGCGAACATGCATCCGCATGCTGAACATGCGGTCGAGGCCGCGGAAGCCGCCGGCGCGCAAGGGCACTTTTGGGAGATGCACGACACCTTGTATGAAAACCAATACGCTTTGGAGGATGCGCACCTCGCGAAATATGCCGCAGAACTGGGTCTCGACGTTCCACGCTTGATTAGGGAGGTTGAGTCCGGAGCTCATCGCGGACGCATCCGGGAAGATTTTAGGGCCGGGGTCAGGAGTGGTGTAAACGGCACGCCCAGCTTCTTCGTTAATGGCGTGCGACACGATGCCGGCTACGACTATGACACTCTGTTAGCCGCCCTGCTCGAATCAGCGCCGCGACATGCCTAGACAACGGCTGGCATTTCCATGAAATCTCACCCAACAGCATTTTCCAACATCGAAGCTGCCTGTCCCAAGCTCGACGACGCACAAATCCGGGAATTGGCCAGGATTGCCAGGTGCAAAGAGTTTCACGCAGGAGAGACCCTGCTGGCTGCAGGTGAACGCGAATTCAAATTCTTCGTGATCAAAGAGGGTGAAGTCGCCATAGTTGATCCTACTTCCGAGAAGAAAGAGCCTGTCACGGTGCTTGGGCCCGGACAATTCACCGGCGACATTGAACTCCTGGCTGGCCGGCCATCAGCCGTGAGTGCCATTGCTCAATCTGATTGTGAAGTGTACGAAGTTTCCGCGGACGACCTGAAGCGTGTCCTGAGCGATCTGCCACGCACAGGCGATACCCTGCTCCGGGCCTTTCTGATGCGCAGACAGTTGATCGATGAGTTTGGTCTTGGGGCTTTACGCGTCATCGGCTCGCGCTATTCCAGGGACACACATCGGATTTGCGAGTTCCTGGCGAAGAACAAAATCCCGTTTAACTGGCTTGACCTGGAGAGCGATCCGCAAGTGGAGGCGCTGCTGGCACGGTTCAAGATCACGGCCGATCAAACGCCGGTGGTCGTCTGCGGCAATGATAAAACCCTGCGCAATCCTTCCAACGCCGAGTTGGCGGATTGCCTCGGAATTCAAAAACCAATTGAACAGACGACCTACGATCTCGTGATCATTGGGGCGGGGCCAGCGGGACTGGCTGCTGCCGTGTACGGGGCTTCGGAGGGTTTAAAGACATTGCTGCTTGACCGGGTGGGGCCAGGTGGGCAAGCGGGGACCAGTTCAAAAATTGAAAATTACATGGGTTTTCCAGAAGGTCTTTCAGGGATTGATCTGGCTGATAGAGCCGTGATTCAGGCCGAGAAGTTTGGCGCGATGTTATCGACTCCGGCGGAAGTAGCCGGGCTGGAGAGTGAGAGCGGATATCACAAACTGCGCATGGACAGCGGCGAGGAGGTATTAACAAAATGTGTGCTCATTGCCTCGGGGGCATATTATCGAAAACTAAATATTCCAAACTATGATAAATTCGATGGTGCCGGTGTATACCATGCAGCGACTGCCGTGGAAGCTCCATTGTGCCGCAGCGCCCAGGCGGTTGTGGTTGGCGGGGGAAATTCCGCCGGTCAGGCGGCGATTTTTCTTTCCGAACAAGCCAGCAAAGTGCTGTTGGTAATTCGTGGGGACGAGCTGGGAAAAAGCATGTCGTATTATCTGGTGCGTCGAATCGAGCAAACGCCCAACATAGAGGTGCATCGCAACACAGAGGTTACCGGATTGCATGGTGACAAGTCGCTTGCCGCTGTCGATTTGACGAACAATAAAACCCACGAAACGAAAACGATTGGCTGTCCGGCTGTCTTTGTTTTCATCGGTGCGGTGCCGCACACGACCTGGGTGCCGCACACGATCCGGCTGGATGACAAGGGATTTGTGGAAACGGGTCAACAGGTTGCGGAATCGGGAGCCTGGTCATTGCAGCGCCAGCCTTTTATGCTCGAGACAAGCGTGCCGGGGATATTTGCTGCGGGAGACGTGCGACTGGGCTCGATCAAGCGCGTGGCTTCGGCGGTAGGAGAGGGTTCAATGGCCGTGCAATTTGTGCACCAATTTCTCGCCGGCAATCAAAAGGAGATGACGGGCCAAAAACCTGAAAAAGGGGATCACAAAACTGAAATTTCAACGTATGAAAACCACAAGCATCAATACAGTGAAGATGCCGTCCGGTAAGGGTCGCCGTTGAAGCTGCGACTGACCTGAAGGTTGAGGGTGCTGGCGGATGCTTCCCAGAGCCAGATGTTTTTTGGGGGGCTCCGGGGAGGATTGAGCCCACGGCGGGCGCGGGGCGTTGACAAAGTTGGGGTTGGCCTTGCGGTTAAAAGAAGAAAGTGGAAGTGTGAGCATTCGCAGGCAGAAGCTCGAGCAGGTATCGGCGCATCCGGCACGGCGCACGGGGATTTCGGTGAGTGCGTTGCGGTGTCGCCGCAAGTTTTTGCGGTTTTTCCCCAACGGATTCCGGGACCGGGGGTATTATGACTGGGAACGGGGGTATAAGTGGGAGGCGCATGTGCAGTGGAAACAATCGCTGGATCGCGCCACGTTTGGCGCACTGCTCGGGCGCGACAAGTTTGCGGAGATCGCAGCGCGGGCGGTCAAGGTTGAGTCGAAGACGAATCTGCTGTTTTCGTTTGAGAAGATGGCGATACGCGACGCGGTGAAGCCGCTGGTGGGGGCGCGGTTGTTCGCGGAGGGGCTTTACGATTTTTTGCATGGTCCTGGTGGGGCGGAGGCCAAATTCCAGCGTTGGTGTGAGACGGTGGGGATGTTGCCGCGGAAGCAGACACGGGTGTTGACCTGGCCGGTTGTCACGGTGTTCGGATTTCTGGCGCAGCCGGAGCGGCATATCTATCTCAAGCCGAATGTGACGCGTATCGCTGCGGTGGAATATGGGTTCGACTTTCAGTATCAGTCGCGGCCGTCGATGGAGACGTATGCGAGCCTGCTGGAGTTTGCCCATTCGATACGGAGTGACCTGCGGGATTTGGAGCCGCAGGATATGATTGATATTCAATCATTCATCTGGGTGCAGGGGTCGGATGAGTTTGAGGAGAGGTAGGGCGGGCAGGCGGGGCCTGCACCCAACTCTAACCACAGAGTCCTTCCGGAAGGGGTCTTTCCGGACGGGCATCAAGCTGATAGCTGGAATCACCGCCCCTCCTCATAGCGGGGAAGGGTGTGGGGATACCCTCACGTCACCGTGTCCTCAAGGAAAAGGGATCGAACTTTATGCCAGAAGCACCGCCATCCTGCCTCTGGCGCTTTGACCCCGCGTTCCCGATTTTTTGACACGTCTTATGCCGCTCAACAGGCCAACAACGAATTGCAGAACAGAATTAGTATTATTGAGCATACGATTCGACGGATGGTCTAATCGGGCTTAGGTTAGTTAGCTGAAATGGCCTTTTTATCAGGAATCAAGTCGGCTTGGGACGCCTGCCGGAACGCTCCAATTCTAGTGACATTGGGAGTGATCGCTTTTTGCGCTTTCGTTTTTATCATTCTGGACGCACATCGGCACAAGAAACGTCGCGCGCGTTACCGCATTCATAAGTGATTTGCCTCGGGTTTCACCCCATTTCGAAGGGCGGGAAAGCGGATTACAGAAGAGACGTACACAACATCTCCCCGCTGACCAAGGAGGGGCGGGGTCTTTTTAACCACGAAACCACAAAAAAACCTCCTGTTCGCTTGGACCTGTTCACGGGCTTTTTTCAGCGGTTGTCGATGTCAATAGCTTGCGAAGCGGTTCATAGCACCCAAACCGCCCGACAGCAGCTTTGGCTGGCACCAGGAATTTTGGCTTTTGGCTTGAGTTTGAGATTCAACCCTGCTGCTAAAGGGGACGGTCCCCGGATAGGGCCGTCCCCAACTAACCCTAATGAGGAACCCACTTTAAATATGACACTCTGCAAGGCTTATGCAAATTGCCCCAAAGTACTTTGGAAGCCGGCTTCGGCTTTTGCCGGGAGAGCGGTTTCGCCAAGCGGCATCCGCCATACAGCACCTGCCAGACTGGAACCAATAGTCGGGGAATAGATGCTGCCATATTCGCAGGTTACATCCATCAGGAGAGCGCGCGAGGCGGCATGTTTGAGAACCGGCGCTTTGAATGCCCAGGTGCGTCCGGCGTCAAATCCCCTCAGATGGTCGGAGGTGGATCCGAGGAGATCATCCGCATCATTATAAAGTTCAAACTCGACTTTGACCCAGTCCAAGTCCCCGGCGGATCGATTCGTCACGTCGCCCATGATATACCGAACGCCAAACAACCCCGGTTGCCAATGCAGATGGGCCGGTTCCACTGGATATTTTTCGATCGGGACGGACCGTTTTCGGCCGTTTTGTTCGGCGAGGGTTTCCATGCGGCACATCGGGCAAAGCAGAATTTCGCCCTCGCGAAAAATTGGGTAGCGAAACTCACTGGCGCAAAAGTGGCAACGGCTGCTTGCATCCTGGGCAGCCGCAGCCAAGGAAACCGGAGATTTTCTGGACCGGCCCGTGTTTGAGGTGATACGTACCGCCTGTCTGAAGGGAGAACTCATAGCTCAGTCGATTCCTGATTGTGCGTCCAATTACTGAATGCTGGCTACTGTAAAAACCCTACGGTATTTGCCTATGGGGTGATGACCCCAACTGCGAAAACACAGGCCGTTTGTCCGGGTTCAGGCGGTCAGCAATTGGCGGCAGGCCGTCTGTAGTTTCGCGAGTTGGGCCTTAGATCGCGCCTCGATGTAACAGCGAATGAGTGGCTCGGTGCCGCTGGCGCGGAACGCAACCCACTCACCGTTTGGAAGCAAAAACTTAAAGCCGTCGGTCGTGATAAATTTCTCGACTCTGAACGGGCCAATGGCCGGCAACCCTGAGCCGAGCCGGGCGAGCAACGCCTCCTTTTTGTCAGGGGGAATCGAGACGTTGATCCGATCGGTGTGAAATTCTCCGGTCTGTTTCTCGATCCCGCGCAGGATCGCGCCCAGGGATTTCTTTTCCGTGGCAACTAGTTCCGCCATCAGCAGGCACGCCAGAATGCCGTCCTTCTCAGGCACATGTCCCTTGACGCTTAAGCCGCCGGATTCCTCGCCGCCCACGATGATCGGCTCGCTCTCCATGAGGGCGCCGATGTATTTGAAGCCGACCGGGGTTTCGTGAATTCTCACGCCCAACATTCCAGCGACTGCGTCCACCTGATGGCTCGTCGGCACGGTGCGCACAACCGCGCCGGTCCAGTGCCGATTCTTCTTCAAATGGTAGAGCGCTAGCGCCAGGACCTGGTTCGGCGTGAGCCAGGTGCCGTCCTTGTCCACGACGCCAAAGCGGTCGGCATCGCCGTCCAGTCCGAGGCCGAGTTGCGCCTTGCCTTTGCGAACGAACTGGCTGACCTCTTTCATGCCTTCGGCATTCGGCTCGGGATGATGGCCGCCGAACAGAGGATCCAGGTTGGCGTGAAAAACCGTGAGCCGGGCGTCGTTTTCGGCCAGCAGTTCGTCCAGATATCCGCGGCCTGTCCCATGCATCATTTCGACCGCCACTTTCAACTTCGCGCGCTTGATCACCGCGAAGTCGATGAGCTTGTGCAGTTGTTTAAAGTAATCGGGCCGCGGATCGATGGTCTTGCACTGGAAAGTTCCGATGACCGCGGCCTTGAAACTCCAGTTCTGAGCGATGAGTTGGGCGATGTTGGCCTCAATCTGTTTGGTGACTTCCGGTGTGGCCGGCGCGCCATTGCTTGTGGAAAACTTCAGCCCCTGGTATTCGGCCGGGTTGTGGCTGGCGGTCATGTTGATGCCGCCGATGGCTTTCCGCCGCCGGATGGTGTGGGCGATGACCGGTGTGGGTGCGTCGCGCTCGCAGAGCAGCGGCGTTAGGCCATTGCCGGCCAGTACCTCGGCAGCAGCGAGCGAAAACTCCCGGCCAAGAAAGCGTGTGTCATAGCCCAGGATGAGCACCGGCTTGCGGCCAAAGATGGAGGACCGGGGATTCGCCAACTCGGCCCGCAGATATTGAGCGATGCCTTGCGCAGCGAGCCGGACATTTTCGAAGGTGAAGTCGCGGGCAATCAGACCGCGCCAGCCGGACGTGCCGAATTTTATGGGAGAAGTCATGGTCGTTATGGATTGCTCATGGCGTCCCAACTTGGTTTGAATCAACGGCTGCAAGCGGGAGAATTCTGAGGCTCGGAGTTCCGGCTTTGGCCGGCGGAGGTACTACATGGGTAAGTGGATTGAAAGAATTCAAAGTCATCGTGTTCCCTCGCGGTCTGCCGCCTAAAGGCGGGACTCCATGCTGCCGGACTTCCAGCGCATCAGCTTTTCCACTCAAAGGCCCGCTTCTTTAGAGCATAAATATAGCCGACAAAGAGAATGCCCAAGAAAGTCAGCATTGAGCCGAAGATCAAATTGGCATGGTCCACCAGCATCGATTTGTAAACCACCGCCCACGGATAAAGGAAGACAACTTCGATATCGAAGAGGATGAAGAGCATCGCCACGAGGTAAAATTTGACGGACAACCGCGAACTGCCGTCACCGACGGGTATCATCCCGCATTCGTAGGCGATGTCCTTGACGCGAGTTGAGTGGCCAGTCCTGCGGCTGCGATTGGCCCATTTGCCCACCACCACCGACAACGCCAGCGTTCCGAACGCAAAAGCAATGGCCACCGCCGCCAGAATCAGTACCGGCACATACTCTCTCAACTGCTGCGAATCTACCATAAGCCAATCTAAAAAGGCCTTCGACGGTTTGGCAAGAGCAAATAGGTGATCGAATCGCCCTGCCATGGGGTGGCAAAGGAGGGTTTTCTACAGGGAAACACCCGTTTGCGGCGCTTGGATATGTGGGGTGTATTTGCCATAGGATGCAGGCGAGAGCAAAAGCGGCCAAAGCGAGCCGTTCCTTTAGAACGGTTCGCCCGCACAATCCGGAAGAAGCCATTGCACAGGCCGCAACCGAATCGAAATCGATTATCGAAACGGGGTTAAACAGTCGCACTTCCGGCACGGTCAAACAGCTTGAAGAACTTGATGCCCAAATTCGTGTGTGCCGCGCCTGTCCCTTGTGCGACTCACGCACGCTGGCGGTTCCGGGCGAGGGCCGGGCAGACGCCCCCGTGATGATCATCGGCGAGGCTCCGGGACGCACCGAAGATCTGACCGGGCGGCCGTTCGTGGGCAGTTCGGGCAAATATCTTGACCATGTCCTTGAAGGCAGCGGGTTTAGTCGCGCCGATTTTTTCATTACCAACGTTGTCAAATGCCGCCCGCCCTCGAACCGGATGCCCAAAGCCAAGGAGGTCGAGACGTGCACCACTCATTACTTGTCCAAACAAATTGATTTGATTAACCCACGACTTATCGTGCTTCTGGGTGGGGTGGCGGTGAAAACATTGCTGGGCTTGAAAACGGTGGAAGAAGCGCGGGGACGAATCATTGAACGAAACGGACGATGTTTTCTGGCCACTTATCATCCGGCGGTTCGCTTTTACCGCGAAGACCTGGCAGAAAAAATAGCTGAGGATTTCAATTTGTTGAAAGCGGAGATGAAACGGTGGTAGCCCCTACTCATTTCCTGAATAGACGGAAGATGAGCGTGAGCAAAATGCTCAGGATAATGCAGGTGACGACGGGGAAATAGAGCGTGAAATTGCCCCGGGAATAATGGATATCGCCCGGCAACCGCCCCAGCCACCCGCGCCCAATCCCGGACCAGAGCAGCACGCCCACCGCCACCAGCACCAAGCCTAATACTACCAACAGCTTTCCAAGGTCGTTCATCCTACGAATTGTATAACCTGCCAATGGCCCGGTGGCAAATGGCACTGTGGAGTTCGCAGTCCCGGCTTCAGCCGGTGGAGCTACCCAGCCGAGCGCCTCCAGACCTTTAAAGTCGCCGTGTACGCACGCGGGCCTCCATACTGTCCCATGGACAGGGGCTGCTGCGGGTCGCAGCCCCTCACTCGCTAGTTGCCGTCCCATTACTCCACTGCTGCAATCGGCTTCTCCTCTGAAAGTTTTTCGAAGCCTTCTTCGATGAAGGTCGTGTTCTGGATGCGAGCGAGTTTGGAATAAAGCCCGCCTAACGCCATCAATTCATCATGGTCGCCGCGCTCAATGATCCGGCCCTGGCGCATGACAAGAATCTGGTCGGCGTGGCGAATGGTGCTCAGGCGATGGGCAATCACAAAGCTCGTCCGGTTCGCCATGAGCCGTTCCAGCGCCTCCTGGATCAACCGCTCGGTGCCAGTGTCCACGCTCGCGGTCGCTTCATCCAGAATCAGGAGCGGCGCGTCTTTAAGCAGGGCGCGCGCAATACTCACCCGCTGCTTTTCGCCGACACTGAGCTTAACCCCGCGTTCGCCTACGCGTGAGTCGTAGCCTTGCGGCAGACGGGCGATGAATTCATGGCAATTCGCCGCGCGCGCGGCGGCTATCAATTCCTCTTCGGTGGCATCCAACCGCCCATACAGAATGTTCTCCCGGACTGTGCCGTTGAAAAGAAAAGCCTCCTGGCTGACGACGCTGATCTGCTGTCTCAGGGAATCCAGCGTGGTCTCGCCAATGTCGTGGCCATCAATCGTAATACGTCCACTGGTGAGTTCGTAGAAGGCTGGCAACAGATTCACGAGCGTCGATTTTCCCGCGCCGGTCGGACCAACCAAGGCAATCATTTGGCCTGGCCGCGCATGAAGCGAGACATTCCGCAGCACGGTCTTGTCCGGCGCATAGGCGAATCCCACATCCTCGTAAATCACCTCACCCAGAACAGGCACCGGCAGGGCTTGGCGACGTTTGTTGTCCATCCGCTCCATCGGCGTGTCGAGGATGTCGAAGATCCGCTCGCCGGCAGCGCGGGCGGCTTGCAACATCTGGTTCAAGCTGTGCAATTGGCGCACCGGATCGTAGAAGAAACTGAGGTAAAGAATAAATTCGACCAACTGACCGATTTGCATCGTGCCAGCCAGGACCTGGCGGCCACCCACCCAAAGCACCAAGCCAGCGCCCAGCGAAGCGGCAAAGGTCATGGCCGGGGAATAAATTGCCCAAACGCGCATCACGCCCAGCGTGCCTTCGCGCAAGTCATGGGCCCGCTGCGCGAAACGGGTGTCCTCATGTGGCTCGCGGCCAAAGGCCTTGATTTGTCGCACGCCTTGCAGGTTGTCCATCAGCAAGGCATTCATCGCGCTGGAAGCTTCCCGCTGAGCCCGATAACGGCGATGCGCGGTCAAGGTGTACCAGAGCACACCGCCGGCAAGAATGGGAATGGGGGTCAGCGCGATCGCGGCCAGCGTCGCATTATTCCAAAACAGGATCGCGAGCACCGCGATGATGCTCAGGATGGCGACGGTGCCCTGCTCCGTGCCGTCGATGAGAATTCGCTCCACTGAGTTGACGTCCTCAATCACGCGCGTCATCAGGTCGCCCGAGGCGCGTTGATCGAAGTAATTCACCGGCAATCGCTGTAATCGCGCATAAACCTCGCGCCGCATGTCGTAAATTACGTTTTGCTCGAAAATGTTATTGATTCGGATGCGAAGGCTGTTGAACAAATCGCGCAGCAGAAAAGCGCCCAGGATGCCCAGCATCACCGGCGTCAGGCGATCCGTCTGGTGCCGGCTGATCACGTCGTCGATGACGATCCTCGTCAGTTTCGGAAACGCGAATTGGAAAGCCAGCGACAACAAGGCAAACAGCACCGTGGCGACCGCCATCAGCTTGTATGGCTTTAGGTATACGGCCACACGCCGGACAATTTCCCAGGTGGACCGGGATTTAGCTGTGAACGTAGGGTCTTTTGCTGTGTTAGGCGCCGATGAGTGCGACATTGCCGTTAAAGTGCCAAAAGAACCTTGGCTTCGCAATGGCTGGCTTCGCAATGCCCAATGACAAATGCCCAAGGCCCAAGGAATATCCAAGCCCTAAGGTCCAAAAAGGCCACCGTGATATTGGTCATCCCTTGGGCCTTGGGCGTTTGTCATTGGACGTTTCCCCTGCCCTGTCGCCCACGGTGTTAGCCAGGCCACGATTATTGAATATTGATGCCACTCACTCGATCTTCGAAAATTGCGTGCATTTTGCACCGACTGCGCTAGATTCCCGGCGATGTACCCTCGCGTGGTCACTAAAGATCCGGCTGCAGTTGAGGTGGAAGTGCAGGCCGTTTACCTGGCCATGTTCTCCCGTGGCAACCGCGTTTTCGTTCCGCAGATTTTCAGTTGGGCGGTCGACTGTTTCACCGGCCTTCACCCCGACTACCAGCGGATTGATGCCGGCTACCACGATTTCGAGCATACCTTGCAAGGGACGCTCTGCCTGGTTCGCCTGTTGCAAGGGCGCCATCGAGCCAACGCACGCCCACGGCTCACCCGAAAGGCTTTTGAGCTCGGACTGTTGGCAATTCTTTTGCACGATACTGGTTATTTGAAACGCAAAGGCGATGTGAAGGGCACTGGCGCCAAGTACACCGCCGTTCACGTGTCGCGTAGCGTGGCGTTTGCGGGTGAACTGCTTAAACGGCAACGCTTCAGCGGCGGCGACATTAAGTCCGTGCAAAATATGATCCGGTGCACCGCTCCCAATGCCGTGCCAAGCCGGCTTCCGTTTGCGAACCAACTCGAACGCATGGTCGGTTGCGCAGTCGGCACCGCCGACCTACTCGGCCAGATGGCGGCGGCGGATTATCTGGACAAGCTGCCAGTTTTGTATTCGGAATTTGCCGAAGCCGCTCGTCATCATGGCAGCAAGGGCGACATGTTCGGTGTTTTCTCAGACGCCACCGACCTGATCCGCAAGACCCCGGCGTTTTGGGAAAAATACGCCCGAAAGAAACTGGAACACGATTTTGCCGGGGTTTACCACTTTCTCAACGAGCCCTACCCAAGCGGACGCAATTATTATTTGGAGCGGATCAACGCCAACATTAACCGGCTGCGCCGCAAACTCTCCCGCCTGCCCGGTGGATGAGAAAAACGCGGGCGGATGGCCAGGAAAGCGCCGGACTGTTTTAGGGATGCCTTCTCAAGGGCTGGCAAAGTCTTCCGTGGAGTGCCGTTTAGCCTGACGCCCACCCCGCCGCGAGGAAAATGGACGTTTTACCATGGTTTACCCGCTGGAAATCAAGGAGATGCATCGAAACTTTTGTATGAACAGATTTTCTAGTGTTTTGTCCATCTGTCGGTAACATCTGCTCTTCATAAACGATGAATACAGGAATTAGCGCCATTAACGCGGCCGTGCAGGAATCCAGCGCCTTTGTGCGGCCCTTGTTCAACGAAATCGGCAAGGTCATCATTGGCCAGAGCTATCTGGTCGAGCGGCTGACCATCGGCCTGCTGGCGAACGGGCACGTTCTGCTCGAGGGCGTCCCGGGTCTGGCCAAGACCCTGTCCGTCAAGTCCCTGGCGGCCTGCCTGAATGTCAAGTTCTCGCGGTTACAATTCACTCCCGACATGCTGCCCGCCGATGTCATTGGCACGCAAATCTACAACCCCCAATCCGGGAACTTCACCACCCGGCGCGGGCCGATTTTTGCCAATCTCGTGCTGGCGGACGAAATCAACCGCGCGCCCGCCAAGGTGCAAAGCGCCCTGCTTGAAGCCATGCAGGAAAAGCAGGTCACCATCGGCGACCAGACGTTCAAGCTGGAGGAACCGTTTTTGGTCTTGGCGACGCAAAACCCGATCGAACAGGAAGGCACCTATCCCCTGCCGGAGGCGCAGGTCGATCGTTTCATGCTCAAACTCAAGATCGGTTATCCCACCAAGGCCGAGGAGCGCCAGATTCTCGAACTGATGGCGCACACGACCAATCTGCCCAGCGCCAGTTCCGTCGTCACGCCCCAGCAGATCATGGAAGCGCGCCGGGTCGTCAACGACATTTACATCGACGACAAGGTCAAGGATTACATCGTTGACCTGGTCTGCGCCACGCGCGATCCGGAGGCGTACAAAATTCCGCTCAAGGATTTCATTCAACTGGGCGCTTCACCCCGCGCCACCATTGCGCTGACACTTGCGGCAAAAGCCCACGCCTTTCTCCGAGGCCGCGGGTATGTCACTCCGCAGGACGTCAAGACCATCGGAATGGACGTGTTAAGACATCGCGTCACCATCACGTACGAAGCCGAAGCCGAGGACAAGACGAGCGAGACGGTGATTCAAAAGATTTTTGATGAGTTGCCGGTGCCATGAGACGGAGCAAATGATCCGGACCTTACCAGAGCGGCAAGCGCCTTTTTTGGCGGATGGCGAGCGCGGAAAATCCCGGCCTTCGAGCCTTTCTGCCGTCCCTGCTGGGCCAATGACCATCTTTACGACCGCATTCCGCGTTCCGCGCCCCGCACTCGCATGATCCCCCGCGAAATTCTCAAGAAAATCCGGCAGATTGAGTTGCGCACGAAGCGGCTCGTAAGCGAAACGCTGGCGGGTCAATATCATAGCGTGTTCAAGGGCCAGGGGATGAACTTCGAAGAAGTGCGCGAGTATCAGCCGGGTGACGAGGTGCGGGCGATCGATTGGAACGTGACAGCGCGGATGAACCATCCGTTCGTCAAGAAGTTCGTGGAGGAGCGCGAGCTTACCTTGATGCTGCTGGTGGACCTGAGCGGGTCGGGGCTGTTCGGCTCCGGCGAACAGTCCAAACGGGAACTGGCGGCGGAAATCGCCTCAGTGCTGGCCTTTTCCGCCATTCGTAACAACGACAAGGTGGGCCTGATTCTTTTCACGGAGGAAGTGGAAAAATTCATTCCGCCCCGAAAAGGTCGCCGCCATGTTTTGCGTGTGATTCGGGAAATTCTGTTCTTCGAACCGAAAAAACGCGGAACGAACTTGAATCTTGCGCTTGAATTTCTGACGCGAGTCACGCCACACAAAGCGATCGCGGTGGTGGTTTCAGATTTCCTGGGGCAGAACATCACGCGGCCGCACGACGCGGGAGCGCCGCGGCGTCAATCCGGTTTCGTCCTGCCGCAATCCCTGGCTCAGGCTTCCTATACCGCGCTGCGACAGGCCAATCGCCGCCATGACCTCGTTGCCATCCAGATCACAGACCGCTATGAAATGGAACTGCCGCCGCTGGGCCGGCTCGTGTTGAAAGACGCGGAAACCGGCGAGGTGGTGGAGGTCAATACCGGTGACCCGCGTAAACGCCAGGCTTTCGCGGAGCGCCAGGCCAAAACCCAGGCCGAGTTGCTGCGGGTGTTTCGCGCCGCCAACATCGATTCGATTCAGTTGCGCACTGACCAATCTTACGCTTCGGCCCTGGGCCGGTTTTTTGAGACGCGGGAAAAGCGCCGATTGCACGGATGAACACGAACCTCACTCCCCTCACTCAAACCGGCGCGCCCGCTGCCACGAATGACATCCGCGCCATCAGGCCGCCGGTTGAAATTCCCAACTTCTGGCTGTGGGTCTGGTGTGCGGTCGGCGTGCTGGCAGTGGCAGCCGGCCTGTACTTCTTCTGGCGTCATTTGAAGCGAAAAGCGGAGCAGCCCATCGTTGTGCCAGTCATTCCACCGCACGAACGCGCGCGGAAAAAGCTGCAGGAAGTCCTGGCGCTGATCGCGCAGCCGCGTCCATTCTGCATCACAGTTTCCGATACTGTCCGCGTGTACCTGGAAGAACGTTTTAAGTTTCATGCCCCCGAACGCACCACCGAGGAGTTCCTGCACGAATTGAAGGCAACCGATTTGCTTTTGCCGGACCAAAAGCAGAGTCTGGGGGAATTTTTGGCGGTATGCGATATGGTAAAATTCGCGCGTTATGAACCCGGCTTGACAGAACTGCAGGCATTGCATGACTCCGCAGTTCGGCTGATCGATGAAACAGAGCCGGAGCCAGCCAGGACGGATGAGATGGACACTGACTCGCCTCTGGCGGCGGTGGCTTCAGGAAAGAATGGAGGAGAGCGACAATGAAAGTTCGGACAAGTGTTTCACAATCGTGCTCGTGCTCGTCATCGTCCTCGTCCTCGATCCACCATCCAGGACGAACAAAGCCGTCGAGGACAAGGACGAGCACGATGAAGAGCACTGTATCCGTGCTGTCGGCGCCAGCGCCATGAACTTCACCTTTGCTCATCCCTATTTCTTGTGGCTGCTGGTGCTGGTGCCGGTGCTGGCGTGGCTCAAAGGCAAGCGCGGGCGGCAGCCCGCTTTTCTCTATTCCTCGGTGCAACTGGTGAAAGGGATCATTGGCATTACGCGCTCGAACGCGGGCAGCATTCTGCCGAAGCTGCGCTGGCTGGCGCTGGCGCTGTTCATCTGCGCCCTGGCGCAACCGCGATTCATCCATAGCGAATCCACGGTCAGCGCCAGCGGAGTCGATATTGTGGTCGCACTCGATCTTTCGGGGAGCATGGCGTCGGAAGATGAAGGTTTCGTCTTAAATGGCAAGCAGGGAACCCGGTTCACCATCGCCAAGGATGTTTTGAAAAAGTTTGTCGCCAAGCGGACCAGTGACCGGTTGGGCCTGGTGGTATTCGCCACGCAGGCGTTCGTGGCCGTGCCACCCACCCTGGATCACGATTTCCTGCTCCAGAACCTTGAACGGATGGAGCTTGGGGTTATCAATGGCAATCAAACAGCCATCGGTTCGGCCCTCTCGACGGCCATGAACCGGCTCCGCGAATTGAAGTCGAAAAGCAAGATCGTGATCCTCATGACCGACGGCCAGAACAACGCCGGCAAGGTGCCGCCGCTCACCGCCGCCGAGGCCGCGGAAGCACTGGGCATCAAGGTTTATACCATTGGAGTTGGGACGCGAGGCGTCGCCCGGATGGCGGTGGGAAGCAACCCTTTCACGGGTGAAAAAATCTACCAACAGGTTCCCGTCGATGTGGATGAGGACACATTGATCGCGATTGCGAAGAAGACGGGCGGAAAATATTATCGTGCCGACAGCAGTGAAACGCTTAACAAAATTTACGCTGATATCGATCGGCTGGAAAAGACGGAAGCTGAGGTGAAAAAGTTTACGCACTACTCGGAATTGTTTCCCTGGGCGGTCCTGCCCGGGATGTTCCTGCTGCTCCTCGAAACGATCCTGGCCCACACCATTTGGAGAAAGCTGCCATGAACTTCAATCTCGCCGCGCCGAAAATGCTTTGGCTGGTGCTGCTGGTCGTGCCGCCACTGATCCTATTCCTTTGGTGGGCCTGGCGCAAGCGCCAGGAACTGGTCACCCAATTTATTTCCGCCCGGCTCCTCGGCGCCTTGAAAGTCGGAGTATCGCCGAGCCGGCAGAAGCTGCGGATGGTGTTGCTGGTTGCGGCGGTGACCTGCCTGACTTTATCGCTGGCGCGGCCACAATGGGGCTATTCGTGGGAGGAAGCCCGGCAGCGCGGGCTGGACATCATTGTTGCCATTGACACCTCCAACAGCATGCTGGCGGAGGATGTGCCACCGAATCGCCTGGCACGCGCCAAATTGGCCGCGCTCGATTTGATGCGCCGCGCCAGGACCGACCGGCTTGGTTTGATCGCGTTCGCCGGGGACGCATTCCTCGTTTGCCCGTTGACGCTCGATGACACGGCGTTCGGCCAAAGCGTGGATTCGCTTGATACGCACGCGATTTCGCAAGGCGGCACGGCGCTGTCCGAGGCCATCGACACCGCTCAGAAAGCTTTCAAGGATGAAGCCGAAAATCACAAGGCACTCGTGCTTTTCACGGATGGTGAAGACCACGACGGCGGCGCGGTAAAGGCCGCGGAAAATGCCGCGAAGGAGGGCATGCGGATTTACACCATCGGCATCGGCTCGGCGGAAGGTGAGTTGTTGCGCATCCGCGATGAACATGGACGCACTGATTATATCCGCGATGAAAGCGGCAACCCGGTCAAATCCAAATTGAACGAGTCATTGTTGCAGGATATTGCCGCAGCGACCGGCGGTTTCTATCTCCCGCTGCGCGGCACCAAAACCATGGACACGCTTTATGAGCATCCGCGCGGGCTCGGGTCGCTGCCCAAGGCCACCAGCGAGTCCAAGTTGTTGCGCCGGTATCATGAGCGGTACCACTGGCTGGTGGCACTGGCCATAATCCTGCTCCTGGTTGAAATGTTCCTGCCGGATCGCAAATTGCGTCGATCACGAACGGCGACGGCGCCCGGCGGATCACCGGCCCAAGCCGCCGAAGTCGCCGCCGTGATGCTTCTGCTAATCGTGCCGGCGACGGCCTTCGCTGGTCCCGGGCGCGCCTTGCGGGAATATGAAGACGGGCGCTACCAGGACGCATTGAAGGATTACCGACAGATGCTGGAAACGAAAAAGGACGATCCGCGGCTGCACTTCAACGCCGGTGCCGCGGCGTACCAAGGCAAACAGTTCGACGAAGCCGCGAAAGAGTTCAATGAAGCGCTGGCGTCCCCGGATTTGCAGTTGCAGCAACGCGCATACTATAATTTGGGCAACACTTATTTTCGCATGGGCCAGCACCCGCCGGCCAGCACCGGTTCCCCCGCGATGGCCCCGGGAGGCCAGGACCTTGAGGCGGCAAAAAAGAATTGGGAACAGGCGTTGCAGCATTACGAGAGCGCGCTGAAGCTGAACCCGCAGGATGAAGACGCCAAGTTCAATCGTTCCTTTGTGCAACAGAGGCTTGAAGAACTGAAAAAGCAACAACAGCAACAGCAGCAAAATCAATCAAAGAACCAGTCTGGCGACAAACAAAATCAGGACAAGAATCAGCAATCGAAGAACGACGCCAACAAGGACAAAAACAAGCAGCAACAGCAGCAGTCCGATCAGAAGCAAGACTCGCAGGCAAACAATCAGAAACAGGACAACCAACAATCCGACCAAAACAAGCAGCAATCCGGCGACAAAAAGCAGGACGACCAGCAGTCACAAGCCCAGCGTCAAAAGGAAGAAGCTGAAAAGAAAGAGCAGCAGGCCAAGGACCAATCCGGCCAACCCGATGACAAGTCAAAAGAGGAAGCGGAACGCGAAGCCGCGATGATGGCCGCGGGTCAAATGACGCCACAGCAGGCCAAGCAGCTTTTGGATGCACAGAAGGGAAATGAGGAAGTTCTCCGGCTTGCTCCGCCGGAAAAGCAAACGAGTCACAGCCGGTCTTTCAAAAACTGGTAACGAGGACGAGATCCTCAAGTTTGCCGTGATTCCGGGTGCTGTGCCGCCTGAAGGCGGGATTCCATGCCTATCAGCGAAACGCGGCGCCATTGGTCGGCGTTTCTTCGAACCGGATGACCGTTTCGCCGGGCTTGGCGTAGCCCAATTTTTCGCGGGCCAGCCGTTCCACTGTCTTGGGATCACGGTGCAAGGCTTCAATGGAAGCCTTCAAGCGGCGGGCGGTTTCCTCTTCCTGCTGGATTTGAGCATCGAGCTTGAGGATCTCGGCGCGCATATGCTCGTTCTGGCGGATCTGGGGAAGATACCAGACGACCACAAGGCCGAGCCCGGCGAGGAGCAGAAGAAAGATGACCGCGCCGGTCAGCTTGCTCCAAATCCCAAGATCAACTTTCATGCAATGGGAGTAAACTCACGACTGAATCGGAAGGAAAGAAGATAAATTGATTGTCATGGGCATGGTCAGACGATAAGAGTTTCTGCTGATGATCAAGGCTTTGCTCCTCATCTTCGATCCGGGTGCGACGTGGAATCGGATTGTGCTCGCGAAGAAAACGTTTAAGACGGTGTTGGTGCTCTATTTGCTGCCGATGGTGGTGCTGAGCATCGGCGCCGAGTTGTGCGGCTTGCTGCAATGGGGCCGGCGGCAGGAAATCACTCACACGTTGCAGCCTATCACGCGCCATATGGCGATCAATTACGGGGCCGCTCAATTCGTGCTCAGCCTGGCGCTGGTCTTTCTGGGCGCCATGGTAATCAAGGCCTCCGGTGAAACTTTTCACAGTCGTCATAATTTCAGCCAGTGCTTCACGCTCGTGGCGTACGGGGTCAGTCCCTTGTTCCTGGTGCGGATGCTGGACGCTTTTCCAGTCATTAGTCCGTGGGTCACATTCGGTATTGGGATCACGCTGTCCATCGGGGTGCTCTATTCCGGGATCCCGCGCGTGATGGAACCCGACCCGACGCACGCGTTTGGCCTTTATCTCGCGAGTGCGATGTTGCTGGTAATCATTGCCGGTTTGGCGCGGCTTCTGACCTGGCTGGTGCTCGAGGGAAGATTGCATCTGCCAAGCTGAGCTTGGAAACGCCAAGCTTCAGAAAAACACCAATGCCCAAATTTCAAAGGTGGCAGGTGTATGTGGAAATTATCTGTTCCAGGAAGCCAACTGCGACAGGCTGGTCACTCGAAGCCGCTGTTTGGGATTTGGTGTTTTCCTATCGGGCCCTTCAATCGCGCGCACGCCTTTTTAATCACCCAACCGGAACGCTCAAGCGCCGCCTGGGCGGTGGCGTAATCGACGCCCCGAAGGTCCTGCACGATGCGCACGGCGCGATCGCGGAGTTTCGTGTTCGAAGGGTTCAAATCCACCATCAAATTGCTGATGACCTTGCCAATGCGCACCATGGCCAGAGTGGTGAAGATATTCAGGATCAGCTTGGTGGCCGTGCCCGCCTTTAAGCGCGTGGAACCCGTCAGCAATTCGGGCCCGACGTTCGGAGTGATGACGAGCGTGGGGCGCGCCTCGCCTGGGATTTTGAGAAAGGGGTTAAAACCCAAGAGAATGGTCTTCGCGCCACGGCTTTTGGCCTCGGCCAGGGCGCCCCAGACAAACGGCGTGCGCCCGCTGGCAGCAATGCCCACGACGACATCGCGACGGGTCACGTTGCGGAACTGAATAGCCTTGGCTCCGGCCACGGGATCATCCTCCGCGCCTTCGACCGACCGCCACAGCGCGCCCTGGCCGCCGGCGATGATGCCCTGGACCATCTCGGGATCACTCCGGAAGGTGGGCGGACACTCGCTCGCATCCAGCACCCCCAGGCGCCCGCTGGTGCCGGCGCCGACGTAGAACAATCGCCCGCCTTGTTTGAACGAGTGCGCGATGAAACGGACGGCTCGTTCGATTTTCGCGCGTTCGGCCAGAATGGCTTTGGGAATGCGCGCATCCTCGGAGAGCATCAATGAAATGGCGTCGCCCAGCGAAAGCTTGTCAAAATTCAACGATCGCGGATTGCGCTGCTCCGTGGGTGACAGGCGGGCGATCTGCGCGAGCGAAGGTTCGGGCGTGCGCACCGCCGTGGTCCGAGCCGATGGCGAAGCCACTTTGGCTGAATTCCCGGGTGCGGGCTGATCACTCCAGATTTTTTGGGCCAAACTGACTGCGCCCCAAACGCTTTCGCGTTCCAGCGATGAAACCACAGCGCCCGGCCATAGTTTGCACAACCGCTTGCCCAGCTCGCGCGCAAATTGAGGTTGCTTGAGCAAGGTGCTGCCAGCCAGGGTGAATTGAACCAGGGCTCCCGGTTTGGCCAGCCGCCGCGCACAGGCCAGGGCGTCCTCCGCCAGGCTGCTTTCTGCGCTCGCAAGAATGTCGGCGGCAATTCGATCCCCTTTTTTCCAGGCCGTGAAGACTTCGATAGCCAGCGCGGCAATGCTGGCCTTGTCAGCGGACTGCGCCCACGCAATGAGTTCATCGGGTTCATTGACCTGGAGCCGCTGCAACAACTGTTGACCCAGCCGGGACCAAACGCCTTGATGATCGAAATAGAAAACCGCCGCTTTAAGCGCGCGCAAACCGATTTCGTAGCTGCTGCCTTTGTCTCCCAGGATGTGGCCCCAGCCGCCGATTTTGGCGACCTTGCCACTGATATTCCGGCCATAGCAGCAGGAACCGGTGCCACTGAGAATCAACACGCTGGCGGCGGGCACGTGGCCATTTTTTTGAGAAGCCGAGGATAGCGCCGTTTCCAAGTCATTCGTGGCGAAGCATGGAATGTGCGGCCACACCTTTGCGGCGGCGGCGCGAATGCGTTCCCAATCGCTTTCTCCGCGCGCGCCAGCCAGCCCCACAGCCAGGGTGTCCGGACACGGGAACTCCGCGGCAATGGACCGCAGCAGGCGTATCAATTGGGCATCGCTCAACAGCTTGATGTTGGCGGGCCCGGCCTCAAAACGCTGTAGAAAGTGCCGGCGGGCGTCCGTCAGCAACGCGACCGTATGCGTGCCGCCACCCTCGATTCCGAGGAACAGGGGTCTGGCCGGATATTTCGAACTGCCTGTCATCGGCCTGAGTATTTGCCGCAGCCGCACTTTAAGAAAGGAAGAAATCCAAAACCGGCGTACGCAGATTATGTAATTGAAAAATGTGAAAAAAGACTGTCCATTTTCGTTTCGGGACCTCCATAAGGCAGCCTAACGTTTCAGAAACTTGATCACGGCTTCCGTGCGTGAATGGACGTGCAATTTGTCATAAATGCTCCGGATGTGAAAATGGAGAGTGCCGATGCTGATGCTGAGGTGATCCGCTATTTCCTTGTATCGGAACCCTTTTGAGAGTTGGTCCAGCACTTCGTATTCTCTCGGTGTCAGTTTCTCGAGCCCGGAATCGGTGTCTGGCGCGTGCCGGAAATGCTGCACGACCCGCCGGGCAATCTGCGGCGTCATGGGGGAACCGCCCGCATGCACTTCCTTGATAGCCGCCAGCAATTTCGCCGGTGAAGTCCGTTTGAGCAAATACCCGCTGGCCCCCGCCATCAACGACTTGAAAAGCCGGTTGTTGTCCTCATAGACCGTAAGCATGAGGAATTGCGTCCCGGGCATTTTCCGCTTCAACTGCTGAACGCATTCGACGCCGTCCATGCCCGGCAGATTGATATCCACCAACACCACGTCGATCTCGCGGCGTGGGAGGTCGCTGATGGCGGATTCCGCGTCAGGATGGCTTTGGGTCAGACGAAAAGCCGGGTTGCCAGAGATATGATGCGTCAGGTTCGCGCGAATTTCCTCGTCGTCATCGATAATGGCAACCTGGATGGGAATAATTTGGGTCATGGTCAGGGGCCGGTCGCACCAGCTACAAAAAACCGGCCCGTGGGAGTTCGAACCGTCATGAGCCTCGGAAAGCGTAGCCGAACACCGAGAAACTTCCAAAGGTATTTGGGAGTCGTCCTGCCAAAGACGATTATGGTGATCAGGTGCGCTCAGTTCCACCTTTCCAATTCTCGACAAGCCGCCGCAGTTCCGTCCAAGCAAATCTGATTTGCACATTCGCCGCCAATCCGTAACCTTTTGCGGCTCGTGATTTCGTAAATGGATATGATATTTTGAAGATCGGACAATGCAGCCCATCGCCCAGCCACAACCTGTTTTGAACGTTTTGCCGACGCGCCGGCCGAAGGCGGCCTGCACCCTGGGCATCATCGGCGGCGGCCAACTCGCCAAGATGATCGCCCAGTCCGCCTTGCAGTTTGGGTGCGACATCGTGGTCCTCGAACGAAAAGAGCATAGTCCCGCCGCCAATCTGGCACGGGAGAAGGTCATTGCCGATTGGGACAATCCGGAGTCGCTGCTCAGGCTTGGCTCTTTGGTTGATGTTACCACGTTGGAAAATGAGTTTGTCGATGCCGACAGTCTCGAAGCTCTGTCGAGATTCGGCCATCCACTTTGGCCAACCGCTGATACGGTGCGTGTCGTTCAGGACAAGCTGTTGCAAAAACGCACCCTGGCCGAAGCCGGTCTGCCGTTGCCGGGTTTTGTGGAAGCTCCCGATAAGGCGGCGGTCGCGGCTGCCGCGCGGCAGTTTGGCTGGCCCCTCGTTCTCAAGAAGCGACGGAACGGGTACGATGGGAAGGGCAATGCCACGCTCCATTCCGCGACGGATGTCGATGCCGCGTGGCAACAACTCGGCGGCGATTCCAATGCGCTTTACATCGAAGAATTTTGTCCCTTTGCCGCGGAATTGGCGATGATGATCGTGCGGGCCCAAAACGGGGATTCGGTCACCTACCCGCTCGTCGAAACCATTCAACACCATCATATTTGTCACGTCGTCAAAGCGCCGGCTTCCGTCCCGGCGGAGACGGCCAATCGCGCCACTGACATTGCGCGCAGGGCCGTGGAGGCGGTTGGTGGGGTCGGCGCGCTTGGTGTGGAGATGTTTCTCACCAAAGATGGCCGGGTGCTCATCAACGAACTGGCGCCGCGTGTGCACAACTCGGGCCATTATACCATTGAAGGCTGCGTCTGTTCGCAATTCGAGAATCATGTGCGCGCGGTTCTGGGCTGGCCGCTCGGCTCGACTGAGTTGCGGGCGCCGGCGGTGGTGATGGTCAATCTTCTGGCAGGCGGCTCGGGACTTGGGGTTCCGCTTGGTCTCTCCGAGGCCCTCGCGGTGCCGGGCGCGCACATTCACATTTACGGCAAGGCGCAAAGTGTTCCCGGGCGGAAGATGGGGCACGTGACGGCTTTGGGGCAAACGATGGAAGAAGCTTTGAACACGGCGCGGCGCGCGGCGGACTTGATCCGTTTCGGAGGTGAAGTGTGAGGACGGAGAAGAAAACCGATGAACCGCGCCGCCGACGCTGGCTTTCTGCCGGCATGGCGGCCCGGGCCGCTGGCCCCAAACTTGATAGAATAATGCGCGTCAAAGAAGTCCGAACGCCCTAGTCCTTATGAAGGCTAAAGATTCTCCAAAAAATTCTGTGCGAAGGCAAAACATCAACACGCAGAGCCGGAACTCTGCGCTCCCTCAGAAGGAGGTGAAATCAAGCAGGCCGCTCGTGGGAATCATCATGGGCAGCGATTCGGACTGGCCGACGCTCAAGGCCGCGGCTGACGTTTGCGTCGAGTTTGGCGTGCCGCATGAAGTGCGGGTGGTCTCGGCACATCGCACGCCGGTGGATATGGCGAGTTACGCCCGTTCGGCGCATCGGCGCGGCCTGCGCGTCATCATCGCGGGAGCGGGCGGTGCAGCGCACCTTCCCGGCATGGTTGCCAGCCACACGCCCCTGCCGGTCGTTGGCGTGCCGGTGAAAAGCAAGGCTTTGAAGGGGCTCGATTCTCTTTTGTCCATTGTCCAGATGCCGGCGGGCGTTCCGGTTGCGACGGTGGCCATCGGCAATGGGCGGAACGCCGGGCTGCTCGCGGTCGAAATTCTCGCGACCTCCAACCCCAGCCTTCAAAGAAAAGTGCTGGGGTTCAAGGCTCGGATGGCGCGTGAGTCTCGCGCCAAGAATAAAAAGCTCGCTTAGTTTCCGATTTCTCCGTTGGCCATCAAAGCCGTGGCAGCCGGCGTGAGATCAAAGAACGGGGCACCTTTCCCGGGCGCAGCCGCGTCCGAACGACCGACAGGGTTCGGTCTCTGTTCCATACACGACGCAACCAATATGAACGCCTTGGGCACACGGGCGGCGCGCACGGGAGTGCGCGCCCTACCTTGGCCGGGTGGTGGGACGGGCAGTCCTCTGAACGCCGTTACCCGAGACGCTTGAGGCTGTTCCGAATGGCACCGTTCATAGCCAAGCTTTAATCCTCCTGCAAGAGAGGTTGGAGCCTCCACACGTCGGCGGCTACGATTTGGTGGCTGAGCTGCCTTGTGGTTAACCCATTCGCGACAAGGCTCGATCGAAGCGCTGCAACACCCGTTCCTTGCCCAACACCGCCATCAGGTGGTAGAGGCTCGGACCGACTGCCCGCCCGGTGCAGATCAAGCGCGCCGGGTGCACCAACAATCCGATGCTCCAGCCAGCGCGCGCGGCGAGCGCTTTGAAGGTCGCATTTAGCGTGTCGGCGTCGAACTTCTCCAATCCGGCCAAAGCGTCGCGTAACTGCTGCAGCCGCGGTTTGGCTTCCGGCGCAAAATCCTGTGCGGTCGCTTCGGTCGCATAATCGATCTCGTCCTTGAAATAAAAGTCGGCGAATGTGCGGACTTCGGCAAACAGTTTCACTTTCGGTTTGCAAGTATCCAGCGCCGCCTTCACGTAATCCAAGGGGAAACGGTTTGTGTCGATCCCGATCCGGGCCAAGGCATGCACCGCCAGTTCATGGAAACGGTCTGCTGTCATCTCCCGGATGTATTCGCCGTTCAGCCAATGCAGCTTGTTCAGGTCGAATCGCGCGTTGTGCCGGAGAATCTGCGGCAGATCGAACAACTCAATGACCTCCTGAATCGGCACTTTCTCGCGATTACCCTTGGGCGACCAACCGAGCAGGCAGAGGTAATTCACGACCGCTTCGGGCGCGTAACCTTCCTCAACGTACGTCATCAACGAGGCGCCCTTGTCCCGCTTGCTCATCTTGGTGCCCTCCGGATTTAAGATAAGCGGGATGTGGGCATACTTGGGCGGCTCGACACCGAAAGCGCGGAACAGCGCGATGTGTTTGGCGCTGTTGGTCAGGTGATCCTCGCCGCGAATCACATGCGTGATGCCCATTTCCAAGTCATCGATCACGTTGACCAGATGAAATACCGGCTGTCCGTCCGAGCGGACGATTACGAAATCCGGGTCCATCTTTTCCCGATCGGTGAGTTCGCGCGTTACGTTCCCGACGACCAGATCAGGGATCACGACCGGCTCACGCTGCATCTTGAACTTGACTGCCCCTTCGTGTTCGTAGGCCAAACCGTGCGAAAGCAAAGCTTCGACACGCCGCTGGTAATTCTCACTTCGCTGGCTTTGAAAGTAGGGGCCGCGATCGCCTTTACTCGGGCCGGTTACATCCCCGCTGATCGGCCCTTCGTCCCAATCCAGCCCCAGCCACCGCAACCCGTTGAGAATGACGTCCACCGCTTCCTGGGTGTTGCGCGCGGCGTCCGTGTCCTCGATGCGGAGGATGAACGTGCCGCCCGTGTGCCGGGCGTAAAGCCAGTTGAACAGCGCTGTCCGCGCGCCGCCGATGTGCAGAAATCCCGTTGGACTGGGGGCAAAACGTACCCGTACTTTCATCGCTGAAACTTACTGTCGCTCAAAGTCCGCGGCAAGCATTCAAAGGTGGATGGGAGCGGCAAAATGCCGAATGTTGGTTTCCCGCTGACGTAGCTCGCTCGCGCGAGCGAAAGCGCCGTTGGCGCTAATGGTTTGTTGGGGACCTTAACCCAGGCCGCTGGTATGAGGCGGGTCTTGGCCCGGAGAGAGATGCGGGGAGGACCGACGTGTCCGATTCGGGTGGTTTTTTGCCGGTGCGTGGCGTCTGAATTGACGTCCTTGCCACGAAAGCGCAAAGGGAGCCGTTGGGTTATTAGCGGCTTTTTCCTGATAAGCGGCCGGCAGAAAGCGGCGCTTCACGCCGCGGTCCAAGCCTTGGCGGATTTTTGGGGGAATTCCATGGAAGCGCGGTCCAGTTCCTTCAAGACCTCGCATAGTGCCGCCAAGCGCGGCGTCTGCACGCCCGCCTGCTGAGCCTGGCGCAGTGGTTCCAGGAAGAGAGTTTCCAATTCCAGTCGCTGGCCTCGCTCGAAATCGACCAGCGTTGAGGCGCGGTAGGCGCCCATTTCGCGCGTGCGGGTGATTTGTTTGTCGACTGTGGACACGGGCAGTTTTAAATCCAGCGCGCTGGCTGCAGCAATGACTTCCAGCATTACATCGCGCACCAGTTGCTCCCAACGCGGTTCGGCCAACAGTCGGTCGGTGGTCAGGCAAGGTCCGAGCGGCGCTTCCGGTTTAACGACGCCTTGCATGACTGCGTCGTAGCCCGCGGATGACGCCACGCCAAGTCCGTTAAATGGAATATTCCAGACCAGTTTCTCCCAATGGGCGGCGGCAAGATTGTCCGCGACTTTGCACGGCACACCGGAGTTCCGAATCATCGAGGCGAGATCATGCGTGCGCGGTTCGGGCCAACGGCCAAACTCACCCATCACAATGGTTCCGTGCGCGATATGCTCAACCACGCCCGGCTCGGTCCGGTTCAGGCAGACAAAGCAAAGCCCGCCCAGAATCTTCTCCTTGCCAAAGAGCGCGGCTAGTTGCTCTTCATTGCCGAGGCCGTTTTGCAAGGTCAACACCGCCGTGGCAGGTCCGACCAACGACGGCAGCAACCGGCTGAATTGGTCGTTGGCCGTGGTCTTCAACCCGATTATTACCAGGTCGCAAGGCCCGATTGCTTCCGGGGTTCGGGCGCATTTTGGGTTCGCGCGAAAATCGCCCTCCGGGCTTCGGATCAAGACGCCTTTGCGGCGAACTACATCATAATCCGAGCGCAAGAGGAAATGCACATCCTGCCCAGCCCGTGCCAGTTTGGCTCCGTAATAGCTCCCCACTGCGCCGCAGCCCACGACTCCGATCTTCATGCACCAGAAACAAAATGGGCACCCTGAGTCGCTCAGGGTGCCCCGGTTAAAAGACGAAAGCGGCGGATTACTTCGCGCCGAGGATCGCGTCCTTGGCGGCCTTGGCCACCCGGAACTTCACCACGCGCTTGGCAGGAATGTCGATTTCCGCGCCGGTGGCAGGGTTGCGGCCTTTGCGGGCCTTGCGGTTCACCAGAACCAATTTGCCCAAGCCGGGCAGCGTGAAAGTGTTCTTGGCGTTCTTGTAAGCCAGTTCCGCGATGCTGTCGAGGATCTCGGAAGCCTGCTTCTTCGTGAGGCCATTCTTGTCGGCGACCGCCGCTGCGACTTGGGATTTTGAGAGTGCTTTAGCCATAGTGTGTGTGTGTTTTATTATTGTTGATTAGTTCAAAGTCGTTTGACTTGGCCGTATTAAAGCCGTTCAAAAACAGTCCGCAAGCAGAAAATTATAATATTTATTGGAAAAATGGGCTCTTTGCCCCGCCGATTCTTTCACCGCAGGCTTGACTTCGAACCCCGATTTTACAACATCCCTCCCGATGCCGTTGTTCACGATAGAATCCGAGTTCCGTTACGAAATCGTCCGCAAGGTCTTCGAAGGCGGCATGGGTGTCGTGTACGAGGCGGAACAGCATGGCACCCGCAACTTCATCAAACGCGTCGCCATCAAGGTCGTCCGCCAGAATTACGCCGACCAAAAATCCTTCATCGACAACTTCGTGGGCGAAGCCAAGCTGGTCGCCGACCTGATCCACACGAACATCGTCCAGACCTACCATTTGGGCGAGGTGCGGGGAATGTTCTTCATCGCCATGGAGTTGATCCGCGGGGTGAATCTTGAACAGTTCAGCCAGCAGTTGACCGACAAGAAGCGCATCCTCCCGTCCGAGCTGGCCGTCTTTATCACCAGCCGGGTCGCGCGCGGGCTCGCCTACGCCCATGCCAAGACGGACAAGGACGGCAAACCTCTCGGCATTGTTCATCGGGACGTCAGCCTCAAGAACATCATGATCGCGTTCGAAGGCGACGTGAAATTGACCGATTTCGGCATCGCCAAGGCGCGGGGATTTCTCCAGGACAATGAGGGCGAGGTGGTGGCCGGCAAAGCCGATTTCATGAGCCCGGAGCAGGCCGATTTCAAGATCACCGACAAGCGTTCCGACCTTTTTTCCACCGGCGTCGTGCTCGCCCACCTCCTGCTCGGCTATAACATTTTCAAGGGCGCCACTGCGGAGGAATCGCGCCAGCGGATCATGTCCCAGCCCATCCCCGATTTTCGCGCGGTGGACACTCGCGTGGATGACCGCCTGAATGAAATTCTCCAGCGCGCCCTCGCCCGCGACCTCAATCTGCGTTATCCTACCGCCGATGAGTTGTTGTATGATCTGGAACACTACATTTATCATAAGGGTTACGGCCCAACCAACGAGACGCTCGGCAAATACATCCGCGAACTCTTCGGACAGAGCATTGCGCCCGCCATTCCCGACAACAAAGGCAGCACCCAGTTGCTCGAACACACCGCCCGCATCGCCACCAAACGCTGACGCTCCATGAAGCGCCCCCCTTCCTCAAGGGTCGTGAAGCTCGGCCTGTTGCAAACCGCCTGCTCCGCCAACCCCGCTGCCAATCTCAAGAAAACCCTCGCGTTCGCCGAACGCGCCGCCCGCCAGGGCGCGCAGATCATCTGCACGCAGGAATTGTTTCGGTCGCAATACTTCTGCCAAAGCGAGGATCACAAGTATTTCGACCTGGCCGAGCCAATTCCCGGCCCGAGCACTAAGGCGTTTCAAAAGCTGGCGAAAAAACATTCCGTGGTCGTGGTTGCGTCCCTCTTCGAAAAACGCGCCGCCGGCCTTTATCACAACACCGCGGCCATCATCGACGCGGACGGTTCGCTCCTGGGCATCTACCGCAAGATGCACATCCCGGACGATCCATTGTTCTACGAGAAGTTTTACTTCACGCCCGGCGATCTTGGCTTTCGCGCGTGGCAAACTCGTTACGGCCGGATCGGCGTCCTGATTTGTTGGGACCAATGGTATCCCGAAGCGGCGCGCTTGACCGCGCTTCAGGGCGCGGAAATCCTTTTCTATCCGACCGCCATCGGCTGGCATCCCAAAGAAAAAGCCGAGTATGGCGCCAACCAGCATGCGTCGTGGGAACTGATCCAGCGCAGCCACGCCGTCGCCAACGGCTGCTTCGTCGCCGTTCCCAACCGCATCGGATTGGAAAAACCCGTCGGCGGTGACGGCCTCGAATTCTGGGGCCAAAGTTTCGTTGCCGGCACCTCGGGACAACTTCTCGCCAAAGCCAGCCTGAATCAGGAGGAAATTCTGTTTGCCTCCGTGGACCTCGCCAAAGTCGATGTAACCCGCACGCACTGGCCGTTTCTCCGCGACCGCCGCATTGACGCTTACGGTGGCCTGACCCGGCGTTTGCTCGACTAGCAGCACTCACCAGCCGCGCCCTCCTTTTTGGAACATCTCGACACGTGGTAATCGCTCGTTCACGATAACCGCCAGCCGATATGCAAGAGCCAGTGACCCGCGATGCCGACGCGGAATCGAAGCACCTCAGCCGGGATCTTTTCATCTCGCTGATTCTGGCTGCTGTCACCGTCGCGCTCTATTGGCCCGCAACCCGTTTCGAGTTCAATAACTACGACGATGCCCAATACGTTACTCGCAATCCCTGGGTGCAGCAGGGCCTCAACATCGACTCGGTGTACTGGGCCTTCACCACCGGATACGCCGGCAATTGGCATCCGATCACCTGGCTGTCGCACATGCTCGATTGCCAGCTCTATGCGTTGGCGCCCGGCGGCCATCACTTTACGAATCTGCTCTTTCACACCATCAACACGCTGTTGCTTTATGCGCTCTTGCGCCGGCTGACCGGGAACATCTGGCGCGTGGCATTTGTGGCTGCGCTCTTTGCGTGGCATCCGCTCCATGTCGAATCCGTCGCCTGGGTGGCTGAGCGCAAGGATGTCCTCAGCACGTTTTTCGCGCTCCTGACGCTGGTAGCCTATGTGCATTATGCCGAAGAGATCGACTCCCGCAGCCAGGAGTCAAAAGCCAGTGAAGGGCAACCGCCTTATGAACATCGCAGTCCCTACATTCCCTACGTGTTCGCTTTGTTCTTTTATGCCCTCGGCCTTCTCTCCAAGCCCATGCTCGTATCGCTGCCCATCGTCCTTTTGCTGCTCGACTATTGGCCTCTCCGCAGAATCGCGCAGCGTGCCCTGCCAAACACGGGCTCACAAGCCAAAGCAACCACCGGACATTCGAGGTCGAATCCCCCGCGCCGCATAGGCTTCGAAAAAATCCCCTTCTTCCTGCTGGCAATCCTCTCCTGCCTGATAACCTTCCACGTTCAACGTTCAGCCGGCGCGATGTATCTTACTGATCTTCCGCTGGCTGGCCGTATGGCCAACGCCGTGCACTCTTATGTCGGCTACCTCGAGAAAATCTTTTGGCCGCACCATCTGGCCGTGCTTTACCCCTACGCCCGTAATCTTCCCTGGCCCCGCGTACTGGCCTCCGGCGTCATCCTGCTCGCCATCTCCGCGCTGGTGTGCTGGCGCGCCCGCAGCCGCCGCCATTTGCTTGTGGGCTGGTTATGGTTCCTCGTCACCTTGGCGCCGGTGATCGGCTTGATTCAGGTCGGTGAACAGGCTTTGGCGGATCGCTACACGTACATTCCCGCCGTTGGCCTCTTTATTCTGGTCGCCTGGGAAGCCGGACAACTGCGCGCCCGCTGGCCTCGCCTCGTCTGGTTGATGGCGCCGATCGCGATCCTTATTTTGGCTGGCTGTTTGGCCGCCACAACCCGGCAACTCCAATACTGGAAGAACAGCGTCACCCTGTTCACCCACACCTTGGAAGTCACCACCGACAATGCCGTCGCCCATTGCAACCTGGGCGAAGCTCTCGCGCTCAAGGGCAACTCGCCGGAGGCCCTCATCCACTTCAACGATGCGTTGCGCCTCCGGCCGGATTACGTTCAAGCGCTCAACAACAAAGCCTCCTTGTTCAACGAACAAGGCCGGCTCGACGATGCCATCGACCTGTTCAACGCCGTCTTGCAACAGCGGCCCGATTGGTATCTCGCGCACAAGAATCTCGGCGTCGCCTTGCTTAAAAAGGGACGGATCGACGATGCCATCGCCCATTTTCGTCAAGCGGTCCAGAACAACCCAGCGGATTACCAGGCGCTCGCCAACCTCGCCGCCGCCCTCGCCCAAAAAGGCCGGCTGGACGATGCCATCACCCAATATCAAAACTCGCTTCGTGTCGCGCCCACCGCGCTTGCCGAAAACGGACTCGGTGGCGTTCTGCAAACCCAGGGCAAGCTGGACGAAGCCGCCCGTCATTACCGTGTGGCGATCAAGCTCAGGCATGACTTCAGCGAAGCCCGCAACAATCTGGGCGCCATTCTGAATCAGCAGGGCCATTATGCCGAAGCCGAGTTGCATCTGGCCGTTGCCGTAAACGTCAACTCCAACTTCGCCCTGGCCCATTGCAATCTGGGCAACTCCTGGCTGGGCCTGGGCAAACTCGCCGATGCCGCCGTCGAATACTCGGAAGCCATCCGACTGGACAGCAGCCTGCTCGAAGCCCACTACAACCTCGCCAATCTTCTCGCCCACGAACAACAATGGGAAGCCGCGCTGGCCCATTACTCCGAAACGTTGCGCCTGGACCCCGACTTCCCCGACGCCCATGCGAACTTGGCGAACGTCCTCGAACATCGCGGCGACATCACAGCAGCCATCGAACATTATCAAACTGCTCTTCGCTTGAATCCCCAGTCCGCCATCGCCCTGAGGAAGCTCGCCTGGATTCTGGCGACCCAGCCCGACCCCAAGCTCCGCGACGGCTCCGAAGCTGTTCGCCTGGCGACGCTGGCCACTCAACTCCCCGGATCACCCGACCCGGTTGCATGGGACACCCTCGCCGCCGCCTCTGCCGAAACCGGCCAGTTCGCCGCCGCTACCAATGCCGCAAGCAAAGCTCTCGAACTCGCCCAAGCCGCCAACCTCACCAACCTCTCCGCCCAAATCCAAGCCCGACTCCAGCTCTACCAAGCTGGCCAACCGTTTCACCAAGACCCTTTGTCGCCGGATTCACGCAGGTGAGAAGCGGGCAGGTAAGATTGACCTTGAGTCCTCGTCCTTTCCAGCCGTATGTCGAACACCGATTGCGCTATTGAAGGCGTGAGCTAATCGTCTAGCATGCCTGCATCTACCCCTGACTCGGCGTCGTCAAACTCCGCGCACTCACATCCTTCTTTGCCTCCAACCACGCCACTTCCGACGAATCATCCGCAAAACGTTTGAGGCCCGTCTTTTTAATCATCTCGTCCGGCACCTTCTGCAGCGGCGTGTAGCGCGGATGATGCGAGTCCTTGTAGGGATCATTGCTTCGGGCATTGTAACAACAAATCATTGACCAACGTGGAAACTCCGAATCATTGCGGCCCGAGGCGTGCAGCAGGTTCGCGTGAAAGAAGAGCGCGTCGCCCGGATTCATGACGCAATCGACCAACTCCATCCGCTGCCTGGCGATATTTACACGTTCCATGTCCGCGCCGGCTTGATCGCCAGTCAGGATGTGCTCCACCCGGCCCATTTTGTGCGAGCCTTTGAGCACTTGCAGGCAGCCGTTTTCCTTCGTCGCACGATCCACGGCAATGGACACGCTGCACAAATCCGGTTTCAAAACGCCGTTTTGGTACCAGTAACCGTAATCCTGATGCCACGCCCATGCGCCGCCCACTCTGGCGTCCTTCATGATCATCTTGGAATGGTAATGATAAACCTCCTCGCCCAGCAATTGCTCCACGGAATCCACCAACTTGTGGCAGCGCGCAAACATCCCGTAAATCCCGTCGCCCGGATGATTCCAAAGCGAGAGCCTGACCTTCGCCCCGGTCCCGTCGTCGCGGCTGAACGAATGCTCATCCAGCATTTTATCCTCCTTCGCCGCGCGGCGGAGCAAGCCGATTTCCTCCTGGTCAAAGAGATTGGGCATGATGATGAATCCATCCCGATGGTAGTACGCGATTTGCTCCGAAGTAACCTTTCCTGAATTCATAAATTCGTGTGCGGTTTAAACCATCGCGTACCAGCGGCGACTTTGCAAACCCGAACCCAATAGTGGCAGCCGACGTGAGGAGGCACTGATCTCTCTTTCAAAAAGCATTAGAGCTTCCCCTAATCGGCGGCTACGATTGGGGCCTTCTTGAACTCACCTTGACCCGAATTACCTTCCTCATTTTTCTATCTCAAATTTCTCCTGCTCCTGCTAATCTCGCCGCCCAACGATGAACGACAACACCGCGTGGATCACCGGCGCCAATGGGTTGATTGGGAACGAACTGCTGCGAGCCGCCGCCGCTCTCGGGGTGGGGACGTCTTTGTCCCCACTTCACGCCAGCATCCCTTGGACCGCTCGCGGTCTGACCCGACACGACTTCGACCTCACCGATTATCCTGCGCTCCGACGCCGTTTCCACGAAGAGGAACCCCGGTTGATCATTCACTGCGCCGCATTGAGCAAAAGCACCGCGTGCCAGGCCAACCCCGCTCTGGCACGTCAGCTAAACGTCGAAGTCACCGCCCGCCTCGCCGAACTTGCCACTGACATCCCGCTCATTTTCTTCTCCACTGACCTGGTTTTCGACGGCCTGCAAGGCAACTACGACGAGTCCGCGCCCGTCAATCCCCTCAGTGTGTACGCCGAAACCAAAGTCGCCGCCGAGCAACTCGTTCTCGCCAATCCCAAACATACGGTCATCCGCACCTCGCTCAACGGCGGCAACTCACCCACTGGCGACCGCGGCTTCAACGAAGAAATGCGCCATGCCTGGCAGCAAGGTCGCACGCTCAATTTATTCGTTGATGAATTTCGCTGCCCCATCGCCGCGTCGGAAACCGCCCGGGCTGTTTGGGAATTGGCCGCGCGAAACCAACCAGGATTGTATCACCTCGCCGGCAGCGAACGCCTTTCCCGGTGGCAGATCGGCCAACTCCTCGCCGCCCGCTGGCCGCAACTCCACCCCAAACTCCAACCCGGCTCCCTCAAGGGCTATTCCGGCGCGCCCCGTTCCCCGGACATCTCGCTTAACTGCGCCAAAGCCCAGGCCCTTCTGAGCTTCCCGCTCCCTGGCTTCACAAGCTGGCTCGCCGCCCACCCCACCGTTCCCTTCTGATTGTTTCTGTTTTCCCGTTCTCATGTCTTCCCATACTTCCCACACTTCCCATCCCCCGCGCTACCGTGGCCGCCTCGCGCCTTCCCCGACCGGCTACCTACACCTCGGCCACGCGCGCACATTCTGGATCGCCCAGCAACGCGCACAAGCCGCTGGAGGCAGCTTGGTCCTGCGCAACGAAGACCTGGACTTCGCGCGATGCAAGCCGGAGTTCGTCACCGCCATGTTCGAGGACTTGCGCTGGTTCGGCTTCGAGTGGCAGGAAGGTCCCGATTGCGGCGGCCCCTTCGCACCCTACAACCAAAGTGAAAGACGCCTTGTCTACGAAAGCGCGCTTCAGAAGCTGCGCGATACCGGCTTGATTTACCCCTGCACCTGCTCCCGCAAAGACATCCTCGCCGCTGCCGCCGCGCCTCACGAAACCGAAGCCGAACCCATCTATCCGGGAACGTGCCGACCAAACTCGCACGTCTCCACTCCAACTTCCCGTCCTTTCAGTTGGCGTTTCCGTGTTCCCGATGGCGAGACGATTTCATTTGTGGATGGTAATTTCGGCCCCCAACAATTTGTCGCCGGAAAGGATTTCGGTGATTTTATCGTCTGGCGTCAAGATGACGCGCCCGCCTACCAACTGGCCGTGGTAGCGGACGATGCGGCTATGCAAATCACCGAAGTCGTTCGCGGTGCCGATCTGCTCCTGTCCACCGCCCGCCAGATTCTCCTCTATCGCGCGCTTGGTCTGACGCCGCCCGCCTTTTACCATTGCGCCCTGATGACCGACACCACAGGCACTCGTCTGGCCAAGCGCCATGACTCGCTCAGCTTGCGCACGCTGCAAAATCAAGGGCACCTGCCCACAACTTTGCGGCAAGGCTGGTGTTCTGCATAACCGGATGACTCCTGCGCCAACTATCCAACCACCGCCGCACCGCCGCTTCTGGATTCTGCGGTTTTGCATCGCTGCTCTTGGCCTCCTGCTCGCCTCATTTCTCCTATTGCAACCCGTCACCCGGCCGCCTTCTCCGGACATGGTTTGGCTCACTCCGAAAGAACGGGAACAACTCATCCGCCCCAAACCACTCACACGGTTCAAGTGGCAATTGATATCCTTGGCTCCTCCCCAGGTTTGGCGGTATTATAGGAGCAAGCAACCCGCTGTCGGAATCGCTTCGCACCTGCTCACACTTCCACCCAACGCTGTGGAACTGGCCGCTCTCCCAACCGCCGTGTCAACCAACCAGGATGGCGCACGCGCCTGGATTCTCTCACCTTCAGATTTCAAAACCTTTTGGCAGCGCATCGGGCTCATTCCCGGCGCTACCATTGCAGGCTCGCCCAGCGTTCAAACCAGCGGCGACTCCCAGGCCCAAGTCTCCATGATCAACAACATCTCCATCGCCGGAAAATTGGTCCCTGTCGGGCTCACGGTGGATCTCGCCCCAAAGATCGTCGGTGATTCAGTCCGGCTCGTCGTTGCCGCCACCTCCACCAGTCCGTTCGACTCGGCGGAGAACAACACTCCGACAGCCATTCGCACCAATCTTAGCCTGGTCTGCCAAGCCTGGCTAACCAACAAATCCGGTCTCATAATGGATGGCGGCAGTGCCCGTGATGCCAAAGGCAACAGTTATTGGTTCATCCTTAGCCCAACGATAATCGACGCCAACGGAAATCCGCGGAAGTAGAACCCCTGGATCAAGGGACGCCTGGATTCCCAGTCCTTTGGATGGCCACCCAGTCCTTCATCCGCTTTTCCAACACATCGAGCGGCAACGCCCCATTACTCAGCAATTCATCATGGAACGCGCGAATGTTAAACTTCTCGCCCAGTTCCTTCTTCGCATAGGTCCGCAATTCCTTGATCTTCAACTCGCCAATCTTGTAAGCCAGCGCCTGCCCCGGCCAGACAATGTAACGGTCAATCTCCACCACGATGTCATGCTCCGTCTTGCTTGAGTTGGCCTTGAAATAATCGATCGCCTGCTGCCGGCTCCAGCCCATCGAATGCATCCCCGTGTCCACCACGAGCCGGATCGCCCGCCACATTTCGTAAGTCAGCCGGCCATACTTGTCGTATGGGTCCTTGTAAAATCCCATGTCCTCGCCGAGACTTTCGGCGTAAAGCCCCCAGCCTTCAACAAACGCAGTATAACCACCATGCTTGCGAAACTCAGGCATTTCATCCAATTCCTGCGCCAGCGAGATTTGCAAATGATGCCCCGGCACGGCTTCATGCATCGTCAATGGCACCATTTCCCATTTGGGCCGCGTCTTCAAATCATAAGTGTTGGCAAAGAAGTAACCCGGCCGGCCGGACTTCAATGATCCGCCCTGGTAATAAGCAGTCGTTTGCGACTTCTCCATGTAGGCCGGCACCGGAACCACGCCATACGGCAGCCGCGGCAGTTTGCCAAAAAAGTGAATCAACTCCGGATCAATTCGCTTGGCAATATCCCGATACGCCCGCAGCAGACTATCCGTATCACTGAAAAAGAATTTCGGGTCCGTCCGCAGGAAATTGCCGAACTCTTCGAAGCTGCCTTTGAACCCCGTCTCGGCGATCACCTTGTCCATCTCCGCCCGGATGCGTTTGACTTCGGACAGGCCGAGTTGGTGGATTTGCCCCGGAGTCAATGTCGTCGTGGTGCTGCGTCGCGCGTTGAACGCGTACCATTCCTTGCCATCCGGTAATTCGCTGCACCCGATGCTCTCCCGCGCGCCGGGCAGGTACTTGGCCGTGAGAAACTGATGTAATTGGCGAAACGCAGGCAGCACATTGTTCGTCAACGTCATGGCTGCTTCGCGTTGCAATCGCTCGCGCTCGCTGGATGCGATCCCCGCCGGCATTTCGTTGAAAGCGCGCATCAACGGATTCTTCGCCGGGTCGGCAACCGCCACGTCCTCAACCTGCTTCGGCACATCTCGCAGCGTGATCCGCGGCGGCGTGACGCCGCTTTCGAGTCCCTTTTGCAAAAGAGCCTGGGTTTGCTCCACCAGCGCCGGCACGCGCGCAAGCCGCCGGACAATCGCTTCGTAATCCGCCACGGTCGCGCGCGGCATCATCTCCAACGATTGCGGCACCTCCTGCTGCACACCGCTGAGTTGGCTGATAGCGAGATAGTCATCTTTGAAGCGCGCGCCTTCGATGCCCTGCTTGAGGTCCCGTTCGAACAGGTCGTAATTAAGTTGGTCCGCCGCGCCGAGCTTCTCACGACGAATTGTCTGCAACACCTTCAGTGGCGCCTGCAATTCCCGCTTTCGTCGTTCGATTGCGTCCCATGATTCATCCGTCCAACGATCCTGCAGCCCGCCCTGCCCGACATACGTCGCCTCCTCGGGATGCTCCTTCAGCAAATAATCCCACCGCAGCTTGAACAGCGCCGCCAGCTTCGCCGCGTCCGGGTCGGTGCCTGCCGAAAGCCTTGCGCACGCTGTTTCGAAATCGGTGTCGGCGCGGGCACTTAGGGAACAGAAGGCGAAGAATAAGGTCGTGGCTAATGCGAATCGGATGGAATTGAACCGGAACATGCCGGCTAGACTACCCGGCAACGCCGCGGACGACAAGCTCACTGCTTCGCCCGATAATACCTCTTCCCCGCGCTCGCAGCCGTGTCCGTAAATGTCATCGTTCCGTTCGTATTCGTCACGGTCCCAAGCGGCGTCCAGATGCTCAAGTTGCTGGAAACCAATATTTGCAGCACCGACCCGGGCGTGCTCTGAATGGTAAAATGGAACTGATTGCCGCCGAGCACGGCCGGTGTCAGCAAGGTGATGGTCGGTCCGGATGACGATTTCTGGGGAATGTAATCGACAAAAGTGTGCGTCATGGCGGCGATATCCATCATCGCAGCCGAACCGGAGTTGGTATTCAACAAATTGTAACGAGCATCGACGTAACCCAGCATTGGAAGCCCGATCAGGGCATGGATGTTCGTCACATTGTTGCCATTCAAGGACAGCCAGTTCAGTCCAGTCAGGTTGCCGAGATTATTGGCCGAGGTCAGCAGGTTCGTGCTGAGATCAAGAGTTTGGATCCCGCTGAGACCTGTGAGCACCGGAAAGGTTTGAAGCCGGTTAAGTCGCAGGCTCAGCCAGTTCAGCTGACCCATGTTCGAAAGCCCCGAAATGTTGGTCAAGAGGTTTCCCGCCAAGTCGAGGGAAGTCAGATTCGAAAGTGCGCTCAGCGATGGCAGGCTGGTCAACTGATTGAAACCGGGATACAGCCAGGTCAACTCGCTGAGGCCGGCCACCGGCGCGAGATTGGTGATCGCATTGTAGGAAATGTCCAGGGTTTGAAGATTCGTCAAGCCGCTGAGCGGAGTGAGGTTTTGGACCTGGTTGGATTGCATCGGCAGCCAGGAGAGATTCCGCAGGTTGCTGAGCGCGGCGATATTGGTAAGCCCATTTCCCGCCAGACTGAGGTTGTAGAGGTTGGTCAACCCCGCCAGCGGACTCAGATCGTGAATTTGATTTCCCAGCAAATAGAGACTGTAGAGATTGGTTTTGAGGGCGAGCAGACTGATGTTGGTGATCAGGTTTCCTTCCAAATTCAGATAGGTGAGATTCGTCAGCGGCGTGAATGGTGACAAATCGCTTATGCCGTTGTGCTCAAACCCCAGCGTCTGGAGGCGGTGCAGGGGCGACACCATGCCGGCACTCCCGGCGCTGTTCCCGCCGGCGTAAAGAATTGTCAGATTCGTCAGCCCGCTTAGCACCGTCAGGTTGGAGGTCGCGATATAACTGAGATCGATATAATTCAAGTTCGTACGCCCGCCCAGCGGCGACAGGTTGCCAACCTGCGTATGATCAATGGTGAAATTGACAAGCTGCGGCATGTTCGTGATGAAGCTGATGTTCGTCACCAGATTCCAACTCAGGTAAAGCGTGTCTAAATTCGTCATTGGGGGAACCACGGTCTGAACGTTGGTAATCTGATTGACGCCCAGGCCCAGGTAACTGAACCCGGTCCTGCCTGCCAGCGGCGAGATGTCCATGATCGTGTTGTTAAACGCATCCAGCCAGTTCAACCCAGTCATGCCCGCGGTGAAGGCGATGTTGTCAGCGCAACTGCCATCGATCCCCAATCCGGTGATATTTGTCAGGCCGCTCAGCACGTTCAAATTGGCGAGGCAGGAGTTCCAATTCAATTGCAGCCAATCGAGCTGGGTCAGGCCCGCCAGTGGCAACACGTCGGAGATTTGGTTAAAACTCAACTCCAGCCGGGCCAGGTGTGTCATGCCGGCCACAAAATCGATGTTCGTCAGGCCGCAACTGTTCATGTAAAGCTCGGTGAGGTTCGTCAGTGAGGCCAGGGCGGACGCGTTGCCCAAAGGATCATTATTCAGGTTCAACCAAGTGAGGTTGTACGCATATTCAAGGCCGGACAGGTTGGAAATACCCGCGTAGGAGGCATCCAACGAACCAAGCGCGAGCATGTTGCTCAGGGTAATCATCCCGGACGGAATGCCAATCCCATCGCGCACAAGCTGCTCCAGCGCCGGGCTCGCAAAGGTCACGTTGGCGATCACTCTGAGTTCGGCCGGACCGCTGACATTTTGAAACCCGCCATCATCCGAAACAACCACGCGGTAGAAGCCGGAATCCGCCACCTGCACATTGGTCAGCGACAGGGTGTTGTCCGTTGCGCCAGCAATGTCCTGTTTGGCGAACTGCCATTGGTAATAGAGCATGCCGTTGGTGGGAACCGCGCTGACAGTAAAGCTCACATTTGCCCCCGGCGAAACGATGCGGCTTTGCGGCTGGGTGAGAATGATGGGGGCGGCATTCTGGGGATCATAATCTACACTCACGTTGCGTCCCTGGAGATTCGTAATAACCGCCCACGCCGGAGACATCGAACTCAGGTCCAGCACGTTGTTCCGCACATCCACATAATAAAGATTGTTGAGGTTGCGCAGCGCATTGATCTGGTTCAGGCGGTTGTTCTGCACATGCACCTCGCCGAGGTTCAATCCGGCCAGGTCATCCAAATCACTGAGCATGTTGTTCTCGGCATCCAGGCGATTCAGATTCGCCAGCGCGCCAATGAACGGAATCTCCGACACGCCCACACTGTTCATCTCGAGCCACGTCAAGTTCGTCAGGCTGGCCACGGCGGCGACATTCGTGAACGGCGTGGAGTCGATGTCCAAATGCCACAGATTAGTCAAGGCCAGCAGCGGCGTGATGTTGGGCAAATTGCCGTTCCCGTCCAGCCACAGCTCTTGCAAGCCGGTCAAACCCGAGATGAACGATGCGTTTGTCAGCCCCGTTCCGCCCAAACTGAGACGCATCAGCGCGGGAAAGTTGGTCACCAGCGGTGCGTCGGTCAGTGGATTATAGTACGCTTGTAGTGACCGCAAATTTCTGCCCACCGCCGGTGACAAACTCATAATGCTGTTGTAACCGCAGTCGAAATCCTGCACGAGCGGCAGATGCGAAAGGAAGTTAATATCCGTGAGATTGTCGGCTGTGACATGCAACAGCAGGAGATTGGTTAACCCGTTCAGCGTCGAGGGATTGCTAATGCCTCCATTCCAACTGACGTCCAGGTTCGTCAACGCGGTCAGTCCGCTCAGGTGCGAAAGGTCAGTGATCTGGAGGTAGTACAAGCTAAGCCATTGAAGACGCGTCAACCCGGTGAGAAATGAAGAGTCGGTGATGGCAGAGTTTCCCGCCCGGTTCCAACCAATGTCGAGCCAGACCAGATTCGTCAACCCGGCCACCGGCGCGGGATCCAGCACCTGGTTGAACGGAAGAATGAGCTGGTGAAGTTGCGTCAAGCCGGACACGGCCGAAACGTCGGTCAACTGGTTCCAGGAGACGTCGAGCGAAAGCAGGTTGTGAGCATACTCCAATCCGGAGAGATTGGTGATGCCGTGGCTGCTGGCGGAAAGATTCGTCAGCGTCAGCATGTCCGCAGCGGTGATGTTGCCACTGGGCTTGTTGAGCGCACTCCGCACGACTTGTTCGAGATTTGTATCTGCGAAGGCGACCGTTTGCGCAGCCGCTGGCCTTGCTATGAGCAGAAGTGCCAAAAGAAAAACCTTCCCGAACTGGAGCGCAAAAGTACGAAGCAAGGAGGAACCCTTGATTTTATCCTGCATAAAACGGTTTGAGGTTACCACAACTGATGCGGGCCATTAGGCCCACAAACCGCCTTGTCGTGCAAGTCAAAATGACATCCGAAAGTTTACGGAAGTCGTGTCCGAAGTGTTCCCGCTTGAGGACCGCCTGGGCAGGCAGGGCGCGTCACTCCGTGCGCGCCGACGGCGGGCAGAGGACTGCCCGCCCTACCAAGACAGGTTCTTAGCGGATTTCCGCTCCCTCCATCCAATGCGCTGACCCTATTCCCATCCCCCACCCCGAATCAGGCCTCTCACATGTGAGCAACAATATTATCCCCAAACTCGGAGCACTTGATTTCTTTCGCTCCCTCCATCATCCGCGCAAAATCATACGTGACTCGCTTGGACCCGATGGCCCCGTTCAGGCCCTTGAGGATCAGGTCCGCCGCTTCGTTCCAGCCGAGATAGCGGAACATCATTTCGCCGCTCAGCACAACGCTGCCCGGATTGACCTTGTCCTGGTTGGCGTATTTCGGGGCGGTGCCGTGCGTCGCCTCGAAAATCGCATGGCCGGTGACGTAATTGATGTTGCCGCCGGGCGCGATGCCGATGCCGCCCACTTGCGCCGCCAGCGCGTCGGAGAGATAATCCCCGTTCAAATTCGGCGTGGCGATGACGTCGAAATCCTCTGGCCGAGTCAGCACCTGCTGCAGCGCGATGTCCGCGATGGCATCCTTGATGAGCAGCGCGCCGTTCTTCAACGCGGCTTTCTGCTCTTCGTTGGCGGCCAGTTCGCCCTTTTCCTTCTTCGTCTTCTCCCAGCGCGCCCAAGTGTACACCTTGTCGCCAAAAATCCGTTCCGCCGCCGCGTAACCCCAATCGCGGAACGCGCCCTCGGTGTACTTCATGATGTTGCCCTTGTGAACGATGGTCACGCTCCGGCGCTTCTCCCGCAAAGCGTACTCGACCGCAGACTTGACCAACCGAATCGTGCCCACGTTCGAAATCGGCTTGATACCGACGCCGACCTGCACAGGAATGTGCGAAGCATCATGGTCCGGCGACGCCAGTTTCATGTAATCGGCAATCGCCTGTTTGGTGCCGAAACGTATTTTGGAGAAATCCTTGGGAAACGTCTGCGCCAGATAGTCGAGCACCTTCTGCGCCTCGGGCGTCCCACCCGCGTATTCGATGCCCGCGTAAATGTCCTCGGTGTTCTCCCGGAAGATCACCATGTCAACCTTCTCGGGATGCTTCACCGGCGAGGGCACCCCGCTGAAATATTGCACCGGCCGCAGGCACACGTACAAATCCAGCATCTGCCGCAAGGCCACATTCAACGAGCGAATCCCACCGCCGATTGGAGTTGTCAGCGGTCCTTTGATCCCGACCAGGAATTCCTTGAAAGCCTCGACGGTGTCGTCCGGCAGCCAATTATCGAATTTGTTCTTGGACGTTTCGCCCGCGAACACCTCGAACCACGCCACCTTGCGCTGACCTCCATAAGCCTTTTGCACCGCCGCGTCGAACACGCGCTGGCTGGCTGCCCAAATGTCCGGCCCGGTGCCGTCGCCGCGGATGAACGGGAGAACCGGGTTCGCTGGGACGTTCAGCTTGCCGTTGCTGATCGAAATCTTGCCGCCCGCCGGCGGGGTAATGTCTTTGTAAGCCATGAGTCAGTTAAGTGTTAAGACTGTCTGTAAAAGCAAACAGTCGTTTGTAGAGGAAATCAAGCACTAAGGCGGGGATTTTAGGGCCAAAGGCCCGGCCCATACCAGCCTTGGCCAGCGGCCAAGGAATCATCAACGCAAACACGTCAAGGGCTGAAAGCACGATCCAGCGCATCTCCAAAAATGGGCACGATCAACGCTGCCGGCGTCGGCGAGAACTTGATACAAACAGAATGATGTTCCGCTTCTTTAGCATTTCTGTCGATCAGCATCATCGATTTGTGGCGAGAATTGAGATTCTCCGCAAACCGTAAAACATCGTTAAGCCACTTCCACCAACCGCTTCGCCGCCGCAGCCTCGGGAATCAACGCCTTCACCTGGGCGACGGTATTCGCGACCGTCAGGCCATGCTTCTCGCGCAGGTAATCCACACTGCTCGCGTGCTCGATGAACTTGTCCGGCCAGCCGATGCGCACGACGGGCGTTTGGATCTGTTTCTCGCTAAAGACCTCCAATACGCTGCTGCCATAGCCACCTGGCAACACATGATCCTCCATGGTAACCACCAGATCCGCCGCGCGTCCGAAGAATTCGGTCGTGCCTTCGTCGAGCGGTTTGGTAAACCGCGGGTTGATGATCGCGACATCATAGCCGTCGGTGCCCAATTGCTTCGCGGCCTGGCGCGCGAGACTCATCATGTTGCCCAAGCCAAAAAACGCCACCTTGCGTCCGCCATGGCTTGTAAAATTCTGCACCACTTCGGCCTTGCCGATCTCCAGCAGGCGCGGCTGATCTTTAATCGGCACCCCTTCCGCCGCTCCGCGCGGATACCGGATGAAGCACGCATGTTTTTCGTGCGTAGCCGTGAACATCATGTCCGCCAGTTCGTCCTCGTCCTTGGGTGCCATGCAAATGATGTTCGGCACGCAACGCAGGTACGCGATGTCGAACAAGCCGTGATGCGTCGGACCGTCCTGCGCGGACAACCCCGCGCGGTCCATGCAAAAAATCACCGGCAGGTCCTGCAACGCCACATCATGGATGATGCAATCGTACGACCGCTGCAAAAACGTCGAATAGATGGCGCACACCGGATGAAAACCCATCGTCGCCATGCCGGCCGCGAACAGCACCGCATGCTCCTCCGCGATACCGACATCGTAGTAGCGTTGCGGCATCGCCTTCTCCAAATGCTTCAAACCCGTGCCGCTCGGCATCGCTGCGGTGATTCCCACGATCGTATTGTCCTTTTGGCACAGCTTCACCATCGTCTGGCCGAACACATCCTGCCAGGCCGGCGCAGTGCCCGGTTTTGGCGAGGGCGAAGCGCCGGTTTGAACGTCATACGGCCCCGTGCCGTGGAACTTCTCCGGCTGTTGAATGGCGACATCGTATCCCCTGCCCTTTTTGGTCAGCACATGCAGCACCACCGGTTGCTCGCAGCTCTTGGCAAATTGCAGCGAACTGATCATCAGTGGCAAGTCATGCCCGTCAATGGGCCCAAGATAGCGCAAACCCATTTCCTCGAAAATCAGGCTGCTCCCGAAACCGCCGCGGCCATCGGATTCAACCGGACTCGGACTGTGGCGCAAGGTCACTTCCGCAAGCGCGCCTTTCAACGCCTCTTCCGCCTTGTGCCCAAGCATCAACGCAATCTCGCCCTTGGGCATGCGGCGCAGCCATCGCTCGAAATCCTTCTGCAACCGGTTGTAACTCGGATGCGTGATCAATTTGTTCAGATAGCTCGCAATCGCGCCGACATTTTTGGCGATGCTCCATTCATTGTCGTTCAGCACGCCGATGAACCGCTTCGTGGTATGCCCAATGTTGTTGAGCGCCTCGAATGAAATGCCGTTCGTTAATGCCGCATCCCCGAAAATGGCCACCACATGCTCGTCGCTCCCGCGCTGATCGCGTGCCGCCGCCATGCCCAGTGCCGCCGACAACGCCGTGCCTGCGTGTCCAGCGCCGTAACAATCATGCGGGCTCTCCGTGCGCAATGAAAAGCCGTTGAGCCCGCCCGTCGTTCGAATGGTATGAAACCGGTCCCGGCGACCAGTCAGGATTTTGTGAACATAAACCTGGTGGCTGACATCCCAGACAAATTTATCCTTGGGGGTGTTGAACACCGCGTGCAGCGCCAGCGTCAACTCGACCACGCCGAGATTCGGCCCCAGGTGCCCGCCGTTCTTGGAGAGTTTGGTGATTAATTCGTAACGAATCTCTTCGGCCAATTGGCCAAGTTGGGGCAGGGTTAGTTTCTTCACCTGCTCGGGTGAATCCACCATATCCAGGAACTTGCTCATAGTTTATTTCTATTCTACTTCTGATAAATCCGGCGACAGCGGGGTGAGGGTTGGTTCGCCCGCTTCGTTTCTTTCGAGTTTCTGAATTTTCAATTCCGCGTCCGCCAGCTTCGCCTGGCACACTTTGGCCAGTCGCGTGCCTTCTTCGAACCGTGCCAGCAGGCTTTCCAAAGGCAGATCACCGGACTCCATTGATTCCACAATGGCTTCCAGTTTCTTCAAGGCCTCTTCAAAGACCAAGTTTTCTACTTTGGCTGCCTTCGACATACTGATTCGTGTACCACGCTACCGCCGCATCGAGGACACCGCCAGCGCCTCGTGCCAACGGGCAACATCAAGCGGAACTGGAGCTCCGTGCTCCACCACGGCAGGTTGAATCACCTGCCGAGATAATGTGTAAGGCAGACTGCCCGACTCGTCCAGCCCAGAGTGAAAGTAAGCGCCACTGAACTGTTGGTGGCAAACAACTTATAGCACAACGCAACCGATCCACAATCACCCCTCCGCTTTACTCCGGGCGTGCTTTCGGCGAGTATTACCCAGTGAACAGATTGGCAACCTTTTGCCTGGCCATGGTGCTGGCTCTCGTCTCACCCGCTGCACTTTGGGCTGGCGGCAGCGGCCTCAATGTCGTCATCGTGGTCAATCAGAACAGTTCCAACTCCGTTCAGTTGGGCAATTATTACCGGGAACAAAGGCAGGTGCCATCGCAAAATTTCCTCCGGGTCAATTGGCCTGGCGGCAACACCGCCTGGACCAACACCGACCTTAACACCACGATTCTGAATCCTTTGCTGGCGATGCTTTCCAATCGCGGATTAACCAATCAAATCGACTATGTTGTCTTATCCATGGATTTTCCCTACCGGGTGGTCGCCAGCAACAGCGCCGAGAACAGCACCACGTCCACCTTGTTCTACGGCTTCAAGGCTGATCCCAACCCACCCTGCTCGCTGGCCGATGGTTCGTCCAACGCTTATGCCGCGAGTGAGGGCATCTTCCGCTCGACTCCACCCATCGATCCTGCCAGCAATTCATTCATGGCTTTCATGATCACAGATACGGACCTCGCCTCGGCCAAGACGATCATCGATCACGGCGTGAGGAGCGATTCCACTTTTCCGATGAACACGGTATACCTTGCCAAAAGCACCGATGTCGTCCGCAATGTCCGCTATTCGGAGTTCGACAATACTGCCTTCAATACCCGCCTTCGTGGTAATTACTCCGTGGCGCGAACGAATTTGGACGATAATGTTTTTATACCCGGCATGCTTGGCTTGGCGGCCGGTACCGCCCACGTGAACCTGCTGACCAATGCATTCGTCCCCGGCTCTATGGCCGATACACTGACCTCATTCAGCGGCCTCATTTTCGAGAATCCCGGGCAAACCGTCCTCCCGGCCTTCCTCGAAGCTGGCGCTGCCGGCAGCTACGGGAGCATCACCGAACCTTGGGAAGATATTTGCAATTACCCCCAAAAGTTTCCCGATACTCAGAACTATTTCTATCAGGCGCGCGGCTTCAACCTGGCCGAAAGTTACTATCAGAGCATCGCGAACCCTTACCAAGGCCTGCTCGTTGGCGAACCGCTGGCGGCTCCCTTCGCACTGCCCGTCGCCGGTTCCTGGACGGGTCTTTCCAGCAACGCCGTGCTCAGCGGCATCACCAACCTCTCGCTCCAATTTACCGCTCCCGACCGCCAGCACCCGGTTCAGCAAATCGACCTGTTTCTTGACGGGCTCTGGTTAAAAACCATCACCAACTTTCCGCCCCATTCGGGCGATGTTCTGAACGTGACCTTGAACGGGTTCACCACCAATTACACCGTGGGAGCCGGCGCGACAATTCAATCAGTCACGAGCAACCTTGTCGCTGCCCTGAACGGCGCTTCGTACAGCAACGCGACCAAGGTCCTTGCCCAGGCTCACGGCGATCGCATCGAACTGCACTCATTGGACGCGACGAAGATCGGTCCGCAGATTCCGCTTGCCGCCAGCCTTGGCGTGATTGGCCCGCAGGTTACCACGTTCATCACCCCGAGCCGCACGAACTTCCTCGATTCCATTGCCCAGGGCATCCACAACTACGTCATAACAGGCACTCCTTCGATAGGCAGTACGCTGACCTTGGTGATCGTGAAAACCAACGGCGTGCAGGTAACCGTCCCGGTGACGAACACCACCAGCGGCGCCACCCCGTATCAATTCGCTCAACAATTGGTGAATGCCATCAATGCCACTCCGAGCCTGCAAGGCCCGGACGGCCTCGCCGCCGGAGACTTGGAAGTGGATGATGCCAACACAGTGGATTTTAACCTGCTAGCCAGCAGCCAAGGCTACGCAGCAGCGCAGATCCAGGCAAACCTAACCACTTCACCGGGTCTCACGGCCATGCCCACTGGCACGAACACCTTGACAGACAACCTGGGTGATCTCCAACCGCGCAATCATTTGTACATCACCGCCGGCGTCACCAACCTTTCATTCACATTCCCCTTCGACACCACCGCGCTTGCTGACGGCTCGCATGAACTCGCCGCAGTCGCTTATGAAGGCAGCCATGTGCGCACCCAGACGCGTGCGACGCAGAACATCCGGATTCAAAACACTCCCTTGTCCGCCACTTTCGCGACGTTGTTGGGTGGAAGCAACACTGCCGTGACCGCTACGTTGCAATTTACCGTCACGGCCAATACGAATAACATCTCCCGAATTGAGCTATTCAGCACCGGCGGCTCACTCGGCGCGGTCACCAACCAGCCCACCGCTACTTTTTCCCTTCCCGGCACAAACCTTGATCTGGGTCTTCATCCATTTTACGCCCTCGTGACCGCCACCAGCGGGCAGAGCTATCGCACGGAAACCACCTGGATTCGGCTGATTGGCCCGGAGCCCTCGTTCGCTCTGCAAGTGACCGCCTTGCCCGCCACCCTCATTTGGCTCGCCACCGCCGGGCGCAGTTACGATGTCCTCAGCACCACCAATCTTTCCATTCCTTTCCAGGTTCGCGCCAGCATCGTCCCCGCGAATTCCCAGGCCCGCTGGATCGAAACCAATCCCGCGCCTTTGCAACTATTCTATCGCGTCAGGGTTTCACCTTAGATAGATTCGTTTAATCAGTATGGGAACCGACATAAACAGGCAGTACAAAAGGCAATTCTTTGGGCCTTGGTCGTTTGTTCTCGGTCATTCCAGCTTGTTGCTCCTCATTTCGCTAAGCTGCTGCCTCAGCGCCCCGCCTGCCTCCTCTTCCACCGTCACCAACCGCATGGTCTGGCACAGAGACACCGGCCACGTGGACGCGGACGTCCAAACCTGGGATTTGCTCACACTACTTGAGAACGTGGCCGCAGCCACCGGCTGGCATATTTTTTTGGAACCAAACCAATTGCACACGGTCTCCGCCAAGTTTAGCGACCTTCCCGAAGGGCCGGCGCTTCGTTCATTGCTGGGCGACATGAATTTCGTCGTTGTGCCCCAGACCAACGGCCCGTCGCAGCTATACGTTTTCCGCACCTCACGCGGCCTGGCCACGCAAATTATTCGCCCGCTTCCAAAGCCTTCTCCACCGTCCAAACCAATTCCGAACGAATTGATCGTCACTCTAAAACCCGGCTCCAAAACCAAGATCGACGAACTGGCCCGTCTGCTGGGCGCGAAAGTGGTCGGCCGCATGGACGGCCAGAATGCGTACCGGCTTCAGTTTAACACCGAGTCCGATGCCATTGCCGCGCGCGACCAACTCGCCGCCAATCCCGACGTTCAAAGCATCGACACCAATTTCACCGTAGCGCCGCCGCCGCAGGTCGAAGCTGTGGGCGGCGCAGCCTCCCCTGATTTGCAACTCAAGCCCAAAGCAAGCGATGGCAACTGTCAACTCGTGGTCGGGCTGCTCGACACACCCATGCAACCGCTCTCCAGCAATCTAACCAGCTTCATTAAACCGTCGCTCAGCGTCGCGGGGCCGGCCCAACCGCCCACCGGCCAGTTGACCCATGGCACCGCCATGGCCGAAACCATTCTCAAAGCCCTCCAGCAAAAAACTGGTGGCGCCACCTCGGTGAAAATTCAGCCCGTGGACATCTATGGTGGAAACGAAACCACCACCACTTTTGACGTGGCCAATGGCGCCGTCACCGCCGTCAACAATGGCGCCAACATCCTTAACATGAGCCTGGGCAGCACCAGCGACAGTCCGTTTCTCCAGAACGTCATCAATCAAATTACCCAGCAGGGCATTCCTGTTTTTGCGGCGGCCGGCAATCAGCCAGTTACCACTCCGACTTATCCGGCGGCCTATCCCGGAGTCATCGCGGTGACCGCCAGTGATCAATCCGGTCAGATTGCCTCTTATGCCAACCGCGGCAGCTTCGTAAAAATGATTGCGCCCGGCGACAACGTGGTTCCGTTCGATGGCCAGAATTATCTCGTCGAGGGCACATCCACCGCCACCGCGATCGCTTCCGGCATGGCTGCCGGTCTCGCCGACAGCGCTGGTGATTGCGCCGACCAGGCCGTCTCCCTTCTGCAAAAATCGTTGAAAGCCCCGCCCAAAAGCGTATCGCAATGAAAGTAAGCTTCGCATGTGCGACAGGATAGCCCTTCGAGCCCGTGGACAAAAGCGGACGCTGACAAAGTTCGGAAGCCCTGAAAGCGCGATAAAGCTTGGTGTTTTCCGCTGTAATTGCCCTTGCAGCCGCGTCCGTCTGGATTAATCTAAACGCGTGGCTTGGCTTACTGACCGAAATTCATTCCTGATTGCCGTAATTCTTTACGGTCTCAGCATGATTTACTCGGTGTTCCTCTGGCGGAAGGGCTTCCGGCAGGACAACCGGGTCAACTATTTCCTCCTGCTGCTGGCCTGTGCTTTCCATACCACCGCGATGATCAAGCGCGGGTTCTCCCTGCAACGCTGCCCGGTCAACAATCTGTACGAGGCCACGCTCTTCATCGCCTGGACCATTGTGGCGGCGTACCTGCTCATCGGCGCGTGGGCACGCTTGCGTTTTCTCGGGGCATTCGCCTCACCGGTGCTGTTTGTCATGGGAGTCTTTGCGCTCATGCCGGCGCTGGATCCGCCGCACGGCACAAGGCCTGAATTCGTGAACGGCTGGGCCAGTCTTCATGCCTCGCTGATTCTGCTCTCCTTCGGCGCTTTCGGCCTCGGGTCGGTGGCCGCCCTGATGTATCTCTCGCAGGAACACGATCTCAAGTTCCACAAATTGCGGGCGATCCTTTCCCGGCTTCCGCCCATTCAACGCCTGGAAAAAGTCACGAGCGGCCTCGTCACCGCCGGCCTGGTTTTGCTCACCGCCGGACTTTCCGTCTATCCTTTGCTGCCGCGGCCGAAGAATCCCCCGCATGCGGGGGGCGATCCCATCATTATTTGGTCCTGCTTTGTCTGGCTGGTTTATCTCCTGCTGCTGATCATGCGCTGGCGCGGCCAGGGCGGACGCCGGTTCGCCTGGGGCACCCTGGGCAGCTTCACCTTCATCCTCCTGACTTTTTGGGGCATCTTCCTGCTGTCCCCGTCTCATAACTCATAGGCACTGAATGTCTATCCTCGTCATCGGCTTGAGCCATCACTCCGCGCCCGTCACGGTGCGCGAACGGTTCGCCTTCGCCGAGGCGCGCATTCCCGCCACGCTTCAATTACTCCGCGACTCCGGTCTTGCGAGTGAAGGGGTGATCCTGTCCACCTGCAACCGCGTCGAACTCTATGCCGTGACTTCCCTTCCCGCCAAGGAAGCCTTTCCAGCGCTGAAACAGTTCCTGGTGAACTGCCACGACTATCGCGACCCTTTGACCGACGAGCTCTACCTGCTTGTCGAACCTCAAAGCGTCGAGCATTTATTCAAGGTGGCCTGTGGTCTCGATTCGATGGTGCTTGGTGAAACGGAAATCCTTGGCCAGCTCAAGCAAGCGTATGATCTTGCTCTCCAGCACCGCCATTCCGGCGCCCGGTTGAACAAGGCGTTTCAGAAGGCCTTCAACGTCGCCAAGCATATCCGCACTGAAACCAACATTCAGCGCGGCAGCGTCTCCGTCGGGTCCGTGGCAGTGGAACTGGCTGAAAAGATTTTCACCACGCTCAATGACCGGCAGGTCATGGTCATCGGTGCGGGCGATACCAGCGAGAAAACGGCCCGCGCCCTGCTCAGTCGCGGCGCCCACAGCATCATTGTCTCGAACCGTTCCCACGACCGCGCTGTCGAACTCGCCGCCGCGCTCGGCGGACGTGCCGTTCATTTTGAGGATTGGGCGCGCGAGTTTTCCAAAATCGATATCGTGATCAGCAGCACCTCGGCCCCGCATTACATCCTCGACCGAGTGAAACTGGGGCCGTTGATGAAACTCCGCCGCAACCGCCCGCTGCTGCTCATCGACATCGCCGTTCCGCGCGACATCGATCCCGAAGTGAATTTTTTGGAGAATGTTTATCTCTACAACATCGACGACCTGCAGGCCATCGCCGACGATTACCTCAAACAGCGCCAGGAGGAAATCTCCCGCTGCGAACAAATCATCCGCGAAAAAACCCGCGCCCTGCTCAGTCCGGGACCCGCTTCCTTCCACTCAAATCGCCCGGCGTTTGGGCACGAATAACCGCGTCAACCACAATTGCTCAACATGAATTCTTCCAACCGTCCGATTTGCATTGCCACTCGCGGCAGCGCCCTGGCGCTCGCCCAGTCCAATCTTGTGCTTGCCCAATGCCGCGCGGCCTTTCCGCGCCTGAAATTTGAACTGAAGATCATCAAAACAACTGGTGACAAGCTCCAAACCGCTTCGCTCGCCAAGGAAGGCGAGAGTCTGCCAAAAGGCTTGTTCACCAAGGAACTTGAAGTGGCGTTGCTCAAGCATCATGCCGACCTTGCTGTCCACAGCCTCAAGGATCTTCCCACCGAACTACCCGCCGGCCTCGTGCTCGGCGCAGTCGGCAAACGCGCCGACGTCCGCGACGTGCTCATCTATCGGGACGCCGAATATCTCCGCACCGAGGAAGCCAAGGCTTCTCCCGAAGAATGGCGGCCCGGCCAATCCGAGCGGCGCGGCTTTAAGGCTCACCTCGGAATTAAGGATTTGCCGCCGTCGGCCACCGTGGCCACGAGCAGCACCCGCCGCAAAGCCCAATTGGTGGCGCTCCGCCCCGACCTGAAAGTCGTTGAAATCCGAGGAAACGTCGTCACCCGGATGCAAAAGCTGGCTGACCACCCTGAATTGGACGCCACGATTCTCGCTGCCGCCGGTTTGGAGCGGCTGAGTTTCCAGGTGACCAAGGAAGGGAAACTCATCGGTGATGCCGTCCCCGACGGATTGCTGGCCACCTTTCTGGAACCGGAAGTGATGCTTCCTTGCGTTGGCCAGGGAGCGCTTGGCATTGAAACCCGCGCTGACGACGAACGCATCGCCACGATCTGCGAGCGGTTGAACCACTTCAACACCCAGCAATGCGTTACGGCCGAGCGCGCCTTTTTGGCCGAGATGGGCGGCGGCTGCCAAAGCCCCGTCGCCGCCTACGCCGAAATTGTCGGCGAGAAAATCCGTCTCCGCGCCGTCTCCTTTCGCGATGAGAAAAAAGTCCGACGAAGCGACGCCAAAAAGCCCATCAAAGATGCCGCCGAATTAGGCAAACAGCTTGCCGCTGAGTTGGCCGGGTAAAGGCAGGAGTTGGCCAAGCTTTGAACCGATTTGTCTGGCAGATTTTACGAAATTAACTTCACGGCTGCGGTGCTCGAAAAACAAGCCAAACGCTGGACCTACGAGGAATATTATAAACTCAATGACGACCAGCGTTACGGACTCCTTTGCTCCACAGAGGATAAGGCCGGTTGCGATCCGGTGTTTTGACTGGTTTTGAATTTGATTTGGCAGGACTCGTGGCTGACTTAAGCATCCGCGGCTGAGTCCGCTCAACTTTCCAACTCACTCAACATCTTGTCGAGTTGCTTTTCTTCGAGATCGGTCGCGGTTCCAGCCACTATGTGACCGGCAATGCTGCGCAGAACGAAGGCTCGTTCAGGTGGCAGGCGCTTCAGGGCATCCTCCATTACCGTTTTCACAATGGTAACGAATGTGTTCCCATTATAAAAGCAAAAGGGAGCCAGACGATGACACTGCTGACCGAAGCAAAGTAACTCCTTAAGGTGCAAATCCCGTGGCTGGGTCTGTTCCCACAGCACCCGTGTCCTGTCATAGCCGTCCGAAGCCGGTTTATGAAGCGCCTTCCTGGCCTGGCACAGGCTTGCGTTGATCGCGACAACTGAAGCCCAGGGAACTGCCTTAAGCCACGGCCTGACCAAGCCCTTCACGCTTGTCCTGCGGCCGCTTTCTTTTTCCGAACGTTGTCCTTGATTCGTCGCAATGTGTCAGTGCCTTCACTTTTCAAGTAGCCTTTGCCAGTCGTTGCCAGCACTGGTTCTGCGGCGAAGCGATGCTGCATGCGCAACCCATTGCGAATCGCGGCCTTCAGAAACTTTTCTTCCGCAGTCATCGCTTTTACTTTATCCCAGCCGCTGCTGCCCCGCAACCGGAATGTTGATCGAGTTGGGTGGTTGCGGTGGCAGAGTTCACCGCATACAGTAATCAAGAATGAAAGCAAAAGGGACAGTGTATCTGGTGGGCGCGGGCCCGGGTGATGCGGGGTTGATGACCTTGCGCGGGGCTGAGTTGCTCGGTCGCGCGGATGTGGTGGTCTATGATGCGCTTATCAATCGGGATTTGCTCCGCCTGGCGCCGAAAACCGCCGAGTTCATTTACGCGGGCAAGCGCGCCCAGGAGCATGCTCTTCCGCAAGACGACATCAATGAACTGCTCGTCAGCAAAGCTCGCGCCGGGAAAACCGTCGTCCGCCTCAAGGGCGGCGATCCCTATGTCTTTGGCCGGGGCGGTGAGGAAGCGGAGAAGCTGGCGGAAGCTGGCATTGACTTCGAGGTCGTGCCCGGGATCTCGTCGGTTGTGGCCGGCCCCAATTACGCCGGCATACCCATCACTCATCGCGATCATTGCTCGAGTTACACGGTCATCACCGGGCACGAAGATCCCGACAAGGACGAGGCCAGCAGCGTGGATTGGGGGCAGGTCGCCAAAATTCCCGGCACCAAGGTTGTTCTCATGGGCGTCAAGCGCATCCGGGAAATTTCGGGACAACTCATTGCCAACGGGCTCCCACCGAAAACACCGGTCGCCATGGTGCGCTGGGGCACGACCGGAAAACAGCAATCCATCGAAGGCACGCTCGCAACTATTGCCGATGTCGTCGAAAAAACCGGCTTCTCGGCGCCGGCGGTGACCATCATCGGCGATGTCGTCAAATTGCGCGACAAATTGAACTGGTATGAAAAGCGGCCGCTATTCGGCCGGCGCATCGTGGTTACGCGCACCCGCGAGCAGGCCAGCCAGCTTACCCGTCAACTGGCCGAACTGAGCGCCGAAGTTCTGGAGATTCCGACGATTAAAATTCTTCCCACCGATCGCCATCAGGATCTGGCCGACGCGTTGCTGGAGTTGAACTCTTACGATTGGATTGTCTTCACCAGTCCAAATGGCGTGAACATGTTTTTCGAAGCCTTCTTCAAAGGCTTCGAAGACCTGCGTGACATCGGCGGCGTGCGGATCGCCGCGGTTGGTCCGGCCACGGCTGCCCGGTTGAAGGAACTGCATCTCAAGGTGGACTTGATGCCGTCGGAATACGTCACCGCCAAAATTGCCAAGGCCTTTACGGATTACGAAAGCATCGAGAATTTGAAGATTCTCCTGATGCGCGCGGAGGTCGCCACCCCGGAACTCCCCCGGGAATTGGAAGCCTTGGGGGCCATCGTGGATGACATCGCCTGCTATAAGACCGTGCCGGAGACGGAAGACCCAACCGGCGATGCGGCGAAATTACTGGAGGGTGGCGCGGACTGGATCACGTTTAGCAGCAGCTCCACAGTGGAAAGCTTCCATGCCCGGTTCAACCTGCCGGAACTCGTCCAAAAATTCCCGCAAATCAAACTCGCCTCCATCGGCCCCGAAACCAGCAAAGCCCTCGCCGCGCTCGGCTTTAAACCAACCGTCGAGGCCAGGCCGCACACGATCGAAGGCCTGGTAAAGGCGTTGGTTTCCCGCGCGTAATGTGCGCGGGCCAATGGCAGGCGGAGGACTGCCCCCCACCGAGCCGGGTTCCAGGCCAGAGACTGCTCTGCCCATTTTAAAAACTACAACTGTAGTTAATTGCTAACCGGAATCTTCGTCCCGCCTGTTCTGTAAAAATACGGATAAATCGAACCGGAGATGTGCGGATTCGCCAAATAATCCGGCATTTTTGGAGTTTTTTTGTTGAATTTTCATGCAAATTTGATATTCGCTTTGTGGCGCCGAAAGGCGAATCCCTGAAATCGGATTCTTGGATGACGGGTGCACGTAGGTAATCAGCGGGTAATTGGTGAAACGCTATTCTATATTTCTTGCCGTGGCCGCCGCGGTCCTTTGCATTTCTCAGGTGTCCTATGGAGATTGCCCCACAAATCGGGTTGTGGAGTACGGAACGAGTTGGAACTTCGACGCCCCAACCGCCTTTGGGAATTGCACAAATACCGCCCCCACTGTTGTAACCATTGGCACCGTGACCAATGCGCTGTGCGGGAACACCTTCGCCGCCACGCGCACCTGGCAGGTCACCGACGATTGCGGGAACACCAATATCTGCAGCCAGACCATCACTCTCGTGGACACGACTCCACCCATGCTCACCTGCGGCACCAACCGAATCGTGGAGTACGGCAGCGTGTGGGATTTTGACACGCCAACCGCGTTCGATTTGAACGACGGGACGAACGTGGCCGTCGTGGCTGTCGGCACCGTGACCAATACGCTGTGCGGGAACACGTTCGCCGCCACCCGCACCTGGCAGGCTGTTGACAGTTGCGGCAACACGAACACCTGTAGTCAGACGATAACCCTCGTGGATACCACTCCGCCCGTGCTCACCTGTGGCACCAATCGGATCGTGGAGTACGGCACGACGTGGAACTTTGACACGCCGGCTGCGTTTGATTTGAACGACGGAGCCAACGTGGCCGTCGTGGTTCTTGGCACCGTGACCAATGCACTGTGCGGAAACACCTTTGCCGCCACCCGCACCTGGCAAGCCATTGACAGTTGCAATAACACCAACACCTGCAGCCAGACCATTACTTTGATTGATACCACTCCTCCGGCGCTGACTTGCGGCACCAACCGAACTGTGGAATACGGCATGACGTGGAGCTTTGACACGCCAACCGCGTTTGATCTCAACGATGGAAGCAATGTGGTCGTTGTGCTCGTCGGCACCGTGACCAATGCGCTGTGCGGAAACACGTTTGCCGCCACCCGCACCTGGCAGGCGGTTGACAGTTGCAACAACACCAACATCTGCAGCCAGACCATCACTCTCGTGGACACGACTCCGCCCGTGCTTACATGCGGCACCAACCGGATCGTGGAGTACGGCACGGCGTGGAGCTTTGACACGCCAACCGCGTTTGATCTGGACGATGGAACCAATGTGGCCGTCGTGGTTGTTGGCACCGTGACCAACGCGCTGTGCGGGAACACGTTCGCTGCCACGCGAACTTGGCAAGCCATTGATAGTTGCAACAACACCAACACCTGCAGTCAGACGATTACCCTGGTGGACACCACCCCTCCGGTGCTGACCAGCGGCACCAATCGGATCGTGGAATGCGGCACGGTGTGGGACTTTGACACGCCAACCGCCTTCGATTTGAACGACGGAACCAATGTGGCCGTCGTGGTTGTTGGCACCGTGACCAATGCGCTGTGTGGAAACACCTTCGCCGCCACTCGCACCTGGCAGGCGGTTGACAGTTGCAACAACACGAATACTTGCAACCAGACCATCACGATTGTGGACACCACGCCGCCAGTGCTCACCTGCGGTACCAACCGGTCGGTGGAGTGCGGCACGCCATGGAGCTTTGACACGCCCACAGCAACCGATCTGTGCGGGGGAACCAACGTGGTCGTCGAAATTGTCGGCACCGTAACCAACTACTTGATCGGCGACACCTACGCAGCGACGAGAACCTGGCGGGCCACCGATGCGTGCAGCAATTCCGCCACTTGCTCTCAAACCATCACGTTGATTGACACCACCCCGCCCGTCATCATCTGTCCGAGCAACATGGTCCTGGAATGTGCCGGTCCGCCGGGCACACGGGCCTTTTACCAACCGACCGCCTACGATACGTGCGATACCAATGTGACGCTGATCGTCAATCCGCCCTCGGGATCATACTTCTCGTGGGGCACCAACATCGTGCTTTGCACGGCGATCGACGGCAGCGGCAATTCCAATCAATGCAGTTTCACCGTCACGGTGGTGGACACGATTCCGCCCATGATCACCTGTGGGACGAACATCATTGCCGCCGAAGCCCCGCGCGATTCCGGAGGCGCGGTGGTCACGTTCCCGGTGCCAGTCGCCAGTGATATTTGCGACAGCACTCCTGGCGTTGTCTCGGTGCCGGCGTCCGGCTCCATTTTCACGAACGGTTACACCACCGTTCAGAGCACGGCCACGGACGAAGCCGGAAACACGAACTCATGCTCCTTCACCATTCGGGTGATTCCGTACCGGCTGTATGTGCTTAACACCAATGACTCGGGTGGCGGCAGCCTGCGCCAGGCCATTTTGGACGCGAACGCGTCACCCGATCAAAACCTGGTTCTGTTCAACATTCCGGGGGCGGGCGCGCAGGTGATTCAACCGCTCTCGCCGCTGCCGCAAATCACCAGTCCGGTCATCATCGACGGCTTTTCGCAGCCCGGCTTTGCAGGAGCGCCTTTGATTCAAATCAATGGCAGCCAGGCGGGCGTCGCCGTGGATGGTTTCTACCTGACCGCCGGTGGCAGCACGATTCGCGGGCTGGCATTGAACGGATTTGCGACGGCAATCCGCATCGCAACAAACGGCGGAAACATCATCCAGGGCAATTATATCGGCACCGATCCACCGGGAACCCAGGCAGCGCCCAATTTCGGCGATGGCATCGTCATCGGTTCGGGCACCAACCTCATCGGCGGCGCGACGGCAGCAAACGCCAACCTCATCAGTGGCAATGCCAGCAACGGTATCGTGCTGGCGGGCCCGGCTGCCACTGGAAACACAATTCAGGGAAACTTCATTGGCACAGCGCTGGGTGGAGTGTCACCTCTGGGAAATGGTGGAAACGGCGTTGCGGTGACCGATCTTGCGGGCAATAACCTTATCGGGGGCAACCGGATTGCTTTCAACGGCGCCAACGGTGTCGTCCTCTTCGCCTCTGCCGGGACAGGCAACGCCATTCTGGGCAATTCAATGGAATCCAATGCTGCTCTGGCCATTGACCTCGGCGGTGATGGCCCCACCCCAAATCACAAAAAGGGCGCTGGTAGCGGCCCGAATCTGCTTCAGAACTTTCCGATATTGGCCGATGCAACTTCTGCGTCCGGCGTCACCACCGTTTCTGGCTCGCTCAACAGCGTGCCCAACGAAACCTGCCGGATTGAATTCTTCCTTAATGACATCACCAACAGCCTGGGCTTCGGCGAGGGAAAAACATTCATCGGTGCGCTCAACCAGGTCGTTTTTGGCGACGGCAATGGGGACTTCGCGGTTCCGTTCCAATTCCCGGCCACCGTTGCCCAATACGTCACAGCGACTGCTACTGATCCGAACGGCAACACCTCCGAGTTTTCGCCAGCGGTTCGGGTGCGCACGCCGCCGGTGATCGAGGCGCAGCCCACCAACTCGGTTTTGATCACCGGAACCAGCACGAATCTCTGTGTCACCGCTACTGGCACGCCACCGTTTACTTACCAATGGCAGTTGAACGGAGCCAACATCCCGGGCGCCACCAATTCGTGCTACAACATTCCGTTTGCGCAAATCATTGACGGCGGCAGTTATTCCGTCGTCGTTCTCAATGAGCTTGGCAACCTGAACACGACGGCCGCCGCGTTGCTGCTGCCGCTGACCAATCTTGCGGCGGGCGACTACTTTACCAACCGCGTGGCCATCCATGGAACCAACGGGACGGTCGCCGGCTCAAATCGCGGCGCCACCAGCGAGCCTGGTGAACCGCTGCACGCCGGCAAGCCCGGCGGCAAATCGGTTTGGTACAAATGGAAGCCCACAAAAACCGGCATCGCATCCATGAAGACGGTAGGCAGCGACTTCGACACCCTGCTGGCGGTCTATGTAGTGAAGGATGACACCCATCCGAGCGTGTCCAATCTGGTGGCGGTGGCGAGCGACGATGATCGCGGCGGCTTTTTCACCAGCCAGATCAGTTTCAACGCCGACGAGGACAACGAATATGAGATCGCCGTGGACGGATTCAGCGGCAGCGAAGGCGACTTCGCATTTAGTTGGTCGGAAGAGCAGACCGGCGACCTGCAGCCTGTCATCCGGACCAATCCCGTCAGCCAGACAGTTTTGCCGGGAACCACCGTGACGTTCTCCGTCGTCGCTGTGCCAGAGTGCAGCGAGGGCCATGAAAATTGTCAGGATCCGGATCATTATCCGGATAAAGAGGTGCCGAACATCAAATATCAATGGCTGTTCAACGAAACCGTCATCTCCAATGCCACGCACTCAACTCTGACGGTGTCAAACGCGAGCGCCAGCAACGTCGGTAGTTACAGCGTCCTGGTCACCCAGCGGAGCCGCACCATTGAAAGCAAATTGGCGAGCTTGCAGATCAACACCACGGATGGGACTTTGCAAAATGTCGAGGCCTTCCACAAATACCAGGACGCCTTCGAGGGCAATCCGCTGCTCCTGGGCACTTTCGACCAACCACCGCCACCCGTGCCCGGCGGCCCTCACAGCCTCGCCGTCATTGTGGCTGGTTACACGGGCAGCCAGGTCTTCAATACCACCAGCGGCACCAGCCTGGGCGAGGTTTTTTGTGGCATCATCGGCGGTTCCTCGGAGTGGCTCCCGTTTGTGCCCGGACAGTCCGGGCTTCTGTCGGTGAACACCGATGGCAGCTCGTTCGATACGCTGCTGGCCGTGGTCGCATCGAATTCCCCGCCGCAGGTGCTCGCCTGCGACAACAACAGCGGCCAGGGCGGCACCAACAGCGCGCTGGTCGTGCCTGTCCAGGCCGGCAAGAATTATTTGTTCGGAGTGGACGGCGTTAACGGCGCGTCCGGCCGGGTTGTCTTGAATTACAGCCTGAACCCTTCCGCCACCAACTCAACGCCAACGATTTCCAACGTCGGGACGACCAACGGCGCCTTCCGGTTCCGCATCACCGGCATCACCAACAAGTTCTCCGTGCAGGTTTCGACCAATCTGACTTCATGGACCTCGCTCTCCACCAACCCGGCCCCGGTTTACCTTTACGATTATATTGACACACGCTCGACCAACTTTGGACGCCGTTACTACCGGATTCAAACGGTGCCGTAAAGTTGCGGCTTATACTATTTGCAGTTCGAATTGCACTATTCCCCACGGATTCGGAGACGGCCGCAGATAATGAGAAAGCCGGCCTGATTCGGCATCCGTGGCCGTCTTGAAGCTGCGGGGCAAAGTGCAGTTTCAAGCTGGAATTAGTATTACCTACTTTTCCTTCATCATCGTGGCGCCCGTCCAGTCCACGGGCACGGGTTGGCCGCCGATTTCCTCCAGACGCGCGAGATAGTGGCGCGACGGGCCGTCGTCCGGGCGCAATGCCAGTGTTTGTCGGAATCCCATCAAGGCGAGTTCGAAATCGCCGGCCTGGAAATTCTTCAGGGCCTGCTCAAAGGTTTCCCGCCACAGTCGGCTGGCTTCCGCCTCCGCAGGCCAGCCCAGTAATTCGTAAACCTCGACCGGTTTCTCAAATCCCTTCAATTGAAAGCTGCCGACCTTGCGCGTGACCAGCCGGTCGCCAATCTCCGCCTTGGTTGCGCCGCTGATCAGGCATTCGGTGCCAAGATGCTTGTTCAATCCTTCCAATCGCGAAGCCAGGTTGACGTTCTCGCCCAGCGCCGTGTAATCAAACCGCTCCGCGCTGCCAAAGTTGCCCACGTTCGCCTCGCCGCTGTGAATGCCGAGGCGCGTGCGCAAGAGCTGGCCATCGGCCGCTCTGACCTGCACCTTGCGGAAATGCAGCGCGGCTTCGCACGCGCGAAACGCATGATCTTCCTGCAATTCCGGGGCGTTCCAAAAGGCGAAGATGGCGTCACCGATGTATTTGACCACGGTGCCATCCGTGCGATGGATGCATCGGGCGATGCACAACTGGAAGTATTCATTCATCATCCCGGCCAGCGCGTCCGGGTCAACCCCTTCGGAAATGGAAGTAAAATCGGCAATGTCGCTGAAAAGCAGTGTCAGCTCATGCTTGTTTGCCCCCGGCTTGAGCAAGGCGGAATTCCGGGAAAACTTCTTCACCAGCTTGGGCGAGAGATACAGCCCTAATGTATGCTGGTACAGCCGCTTCTCGACGTAAAGCTGGATCGAGTTGAACAAGACCGACCAGCCCAGCGCCACGAACATCTGCACCGCAACAATCAGCCAGGGAAACCAGGTCAACGCATGGCGCAACAGGAGCCAGCAGGCGATCATAACCAAGGCGAGTCCCGCGAACGCCAGCCCCGCAGCCGGCAGGGGGCGCAACAGGACCAGTCCAATCCCAAAACTGGCGCCCAACAAGGCGAGCAGGAATGTTTCGGCGCCGAAGGGAAAGCGCCTCAGCCAGTCGCCGCGAACGAGGTTGAGGTACGCCGTGGCCTGAATTTCCACACCCGGAATGAAGATCGCGTTGCGCCCGGTCGCGGAATCCTCGGAAACCCAGAAGGAAAACGGATTGCGGTATTCGTCTTTGCGTTCGCCCGCAAACTTGGTCAGGATGCGTGCGCCAACGAACACCGCCTTGCCGCGAAAGAAATCGTCGCTCACCCGGCCTAACTCCAGCGCATCATAATAACTGACGCCAGGAACCGATCCCGGCGGGCCGTAATAGTTCATCCAGCGACTGACTTGTTTCGCTTTCGGGTCGAGAGGGGCCCGTGCCTTTAACAGGTCCACCGCAGCCTGGCTTAGGCTCGGAAGTTGTTGTTCCGGGGTGTGCTCTCGAACAATCAAATCCCTGTCCGGCATCACCTCCACCGATCCAATGCCGGCAGCGCTGTCCAGCAACAAATCAAAAGGCGGGATGAAATAAGACCTGAGTCCTGCCGGCACATGGTCCGCCCCAAGTATAACCCGGCCGCTGGCTTTCATGGCGTCAGCCAGAGCCTGATCAGCGGCAGGGTTTGCCGGGTTGGGGTCGCTGAAGACGATGTCGAACACAATTGCTTTCGCCCCGGCTTTTGTAAGCCGGTCAATGAGATGCGCGTGAAGGGCGCGATCCCATGGCGCGTTCAAGGGCTGGTGCAGCGCCTCGTAGGATTTTTCGTCGAGATAAACAATCACCGCCTCGTGTGGCGCGATGTCGCCCCGACTGACTAGCAGAAGGTCAAGGCTGAGCTGCGACAAACCAGCGCCAAAACGGAAGCTGTGCAGGCCGATTCCGCACGCGATGGCCAGCGCCGCGCCGAACAGGGCGGCCCATTGCCTTCTTCCAAATCTGACGTTGAGATTCATGACAGTTCTGTCCGGTGCTGACCTGTTTCCGTTGCGCGTATCTGATTAGCGTTACCCTCAAGGGCATGGAGTCCCGGCTTTAGCCGGCTGCGCTGTCGCATTGAAGGGCAGGTTGGAAAATTCTCGGTCGGTCTCATCCGCGTGTCACCGTTCCGCCTGAAGGCGGGACTCCATGTTGCCGTGTGTCGACGATTCGTTGCGCTAAACGCATACCGCGGCGGGTTGGTGGCGCAAGCTTAAAAGAAAAGCCTGAGGCCGGCCACGAAAGTGCGTTCCCGGGGCAGTTCGTTGTACAGCGTCAGCGGGTTCAACTTGTAATCCCGGTCCGTCACATTCAACACGCCGATTCTCGCCTCCGCCCGGCGGCTCCAGAACCGGTAGCCCGCGAAAAGATTGACCTGCCAAAAGGCGTCGCCCGGCTCCGTGCCGGAATAGCCGTGATTGGACTGGACCGAATAGACCCCGTCCGCTTCAGCAAACAATCCCGACGGATGATTCCAAATCCCATAGAGCCACACCTGATGCAGAGTGGCCGAATCATCCTGGTTGGGCACTCCCGGCGTCGCGGACGGAATGTCCAAAAACTGGCCGTCCAACTCCGCTTCCGTCAGCCGGTAACGAGCCCCAAATACCAAGCCATCGCCCACAAGCTGATTTACCGCCAGCGACACCGAATTCTCTTTGTAGTTCAACGACTGCCGCGTGCTGGATGGAGAATCCGCCACCGGCCCGAAGAGGCTGCTATTGGTCAGCAGGCCGACTGTCCGGGTGGCGTCGGATTTCAAAATCTGCCCGTCGAGGACAACGTAGGTTCCAGTGTTGAATTTCTGATTCCAGCCGAGGCCAAAAGTTTCGAAGCGCGTTCCCGGAACCAGTCCTTCAACGGATTCGGGGATCAGGCTGCGAAACGCCTGGTTGAAGCCCGCAATCTGCGTCGGTTCGAGCCGCACGCTGGAATCCAGCGAGACACCGCCGAGTGATCGCGTGTAAATGCCCCGGAATTCAGTGTCTTTGCAAGGCGACCACAGTATTCCGACTTTGGGCGAAACGCGATCCGTATGCGTCTCGGCGCTGCTGATCGGAGACGTGTCAATGTTCTGGGGGTAATGCAACCAATCGTAGGCGACGCCTGCCGTAAGCTGCAATTGATCCACAATGCGCCAGTAATCATAGGCGTAAAGGCTGAACCGGTGGAGGTCGGAATCGATGTTCTGCGCCGTGATGGTCTGCGGGCCGCCGAGGTTGCGCATCAGTTCGCTGTCGGTTTCGAATTGGGCGGTTTGGTAGCGCCCGCCAACGACAAGGGTCTGGCTGTCATTTTCCCAGACTTGCTGCAGTTCCGTGGAGTAGGCCGTGAGCTTGCGGCGATAATCCAGGGAGAAAAATGCCGGGTTGATCACCGAAACGTTCGTGTCGCCGGTGAAGAGATTCTCCTGTGTGCGCAGGAACAACAGTTGCGGGGACGTGTCGCCTATGGTCAGAGTGTCGTCAAAGCGGGCGCCCAGGAACAGGGTGTGCATGCCCGGCGACCACTCGTGATGGTAGCCGACGATAAGGTTCGGGGTCTGCCGTTCCGTCACGTGTTCGGTCAGGCTCGCCTGGCTCTGGCTGTAATACTGGGCCAAATCGCCCGATTGCTGGTCAAAGGTGGACACTTCGAGATAAAGGCTGTCCTGCGGTGTGATTTGCTCTTTTAGTTGGCCGCTGAAAATCCAGTTCGTCAACCCGTTGTTCGGGCGAAAGCCGCGTTCCGAATTAAAAGCGCCGTTGAGCGAATAGCTCGTGTTTCCGAAAACGCCGTATTGCGATGCGTTCTGGCTCCAGTCACCGTGCGAGGCATATTCCGTGTCCGAATAAAAACCCAGATGGTCGGACGAGAAGAATCGGGAATATTCCTGTTGCGAAACATTTTGGGCCAGTCCGTTGCCACCCGCGGGCGCGAACAGGTTGGCCAGCAGGTACTCGCTGAAAGCCGCCGTCTCGTAGCGGAGGTTGATGAATTTCGGGTCGCTGATGTAGTCATAGCTGGACGCGAGAAATTGATGCGCGGAGGCGTTGGCGTAGTCGGCGTTGACGGCATGCGACGCCTCCTGGATGCTCACGTCGAACATTCCTGCGTCACGATAGATCGCCGCGAGATTTGCGCTCCGCACCGCCTGGTCCTGGTCCAACAGCAGTGTCGACCGAAAGACACTGCGGTTGCCGTTCAGATCCTTGGATTTTTCCAGGTCTTTGGCGGCTTCGTTTACCCGGTTTTCCTCCTCCATCAGCAGTGCGGAATAAAGCCAGGCGGTTGGGTCGTTGGGATCGAGTTTTTTGGCGAGCGCCAGTTCCTTGCCGGCGTGGATTTTGTCCCCGGCTGCCGCAAACGCCTTGCCAAGATAGCTGCGCAACACCGCGCGCTGGGGTTCGAGCGTCGCCGCCACCTGCAGGTCGGCGCGCCCTTCAAAAATGCGGCCGCAGCGAATTTTCAACAATCCCCGTCCCAGCCACGCGTTGCCCAACGCGCCATCGACGGCGATTGCCTCGCCAAACCACGACATCCCTTCAGTTGTCTGGCCGCCGGCGCTCAACAGAAACCCCTTCAAAGCCATTCCCTCTGCGTTGCGCGGGGAAAGTTCCAGCCCTTTGCTGAGCGCGGTTAACGCCTCCGGGACGCGGCCAAAACTGAATTCCAAATCCGCCACCCGGATCCAGGCCGCGCCAAACGCGGGAGATTTTATTGTGGCCGCGCGGGCCGCCTCCAGCGCCGTCTTCAACTGCGAGCGCGATTGCAGCGTGTACGAGCGAGCCATCTCTTCGCTGCTGCTGGCGGGGGCCGAAAGGCTTTCCTGCCTCCGGCCTTTCACTACGGCAATTAATTCGTGGATCGCGTTCGCGGGCGCAGAAACGGATTTGACATGGCCAAGGTCCGATTCCGCCTCATCCACCTGCCCCACTGCCAATAGCAAGGCGGCGTGGAACACGTACTCGGCTTCCGACGCCGGCTCGCGATTCCCGGGATAGCTTTTCAACGCCAGCAGCAGATCACCGTCGCGATAAGCCCGCAATGATGCGCTCAAAGTATCCTGTTCAGCGCGGCCCAAGCCGACTTCATCCGGATCAACCACTGCGGGATAATAGAGCGCCCATTGGATAATGCTCATGGCATCGAGCACGGCGGTCTTTGTGGGAGGCTGGTTTTGCTCGACGGTGCCTTGTTCCCCGCTTTTGAGCGTCAATGCGCCCTGGTCATTTTTCAAATCCACCGCGCCGTCCAGCAGCGCCAGTTCGGTGCGCCCGTTTTCAGCGACCGCAAGGTTGAACTCCGTCCCCCGTATCGCGCCGGAGGCAGTCGGCGTGCGGAACTGGATTTCGGACGGCTTCTCACGGCTGAACAGGTAGGTGGCGCCGGATTTTAAATCCAATTGCGGCTTGCCGTCGGCTTTTTCCGGCGGCGAAATCTCCATGCTGGTCAACTGATTCACGCGCAACACGCTCAGGTCGGACCAGCGCAATGTCGCCCGGCTTCGCAGTCCCGTCCGGAGGCGGTCGCCGAAACTCAATACCTGATTGGTTTCCGCCACCGACCATTCGGTTCCGCCCTTGCGAACCACCTCCACTTTGCCTTCAACGGTGAGGACGACGCAATCCGCGCGGGCAGGATTCCCATTGGTTTGGCCAACTGCGGGCAGGCATCCCAGCGCAATATATATCAGTACGCTGACCGAAATTCCGCAGCACGCCTTCATATTGAAGATTGAAAACACAGCACCCGCAAGCCGCGTCGTTCAAGCTTTGAAGCTCAAACCCCAACTCGCGTGGGCTGTATAGTCGAAGCAAACGCGGACTGCAAGTCTGTAGTCGTCGTCCGTGGAGCGGAGAGCGCAGCTCAACTTTATTCCTGCCGGTAAGGTGGGGATAGCGGGCGGAACGCGCTGGCTGAGATGTGCGCTGCAGGCAATTCGAAAGCGGCGCCTTGCGCCGCACTCCACTCCAAGACCTGGCGGAATTCGCGACCCCTTGATTATGTGGGGCGCGTTCGATCGGCAATCCACCTAGCCACCAGTGGCAAGGAAATGTTCGAGCAGCACCTCGGACTCGATGCCTTGAACCTCCCGTAACAGCTTTACCTGGTCGTCCGATGGTGGCTTGCGAGCGGCGCTTTCACACAGGTCAATGAATGCGAACGGGTCCCACTCTCCTTTTGAGATTAATTCCTTGCTCAATTTCTCGCCCCGGCCCGATTGCAACAGCCGCGCAACTCCATCGGCAATTTTCGGGAAGCTGTCGTGACTGCCCACGTGCCGGAACCAGTATCGGGCGTTGCTGTAATCGGGTTCACGCCGGTGAACAATTCCGTGGACAAAGCTGCCATCGGCATTCTCAATTCCTTGGGCGATGTTGTGCGCGGCGTCGAGGCGGTCATGCCACAACAAAATCAGGGCACGAACCAAATCACTGGCGGTGGACGATAAACCGGCTACCGAAAGCAACTTTTCCAGCGGTGGCTCCAGCTGTTCGTGCGGGAGCACTTCTTTGCGCGGCCCAGGCCCCAGCTCCGGCAAGCCACCGGCGGCCAGGAGGTCCTGGAATCCGGCAAGATTGGAATGGCCCGTCATGCCCGTAAGTTAAGGCCGGCTGGGACGCCCGGCAAATCATTTTGAGCGAACGATTTTGCCGCTGGCGTGTCCATAAAGCGTGTCGGCGGACTTCCTGGCGCCTCGATTGCCGCTGGACAAAGGCGCCGGGCGCGGGTTTAAGTGAATGAAACTTGCGCCGCGTGGAGTCCGCAGGCAAAACTCTGTGTGTTGAAAGCAGTGTTTAGACCGTTGCCAATGCCTGAAACCAGAGCAAGTCGCGGCCCTCGCTTCCGTTCGCGAGGCGGCGCGGTTTTGTACTTGGGAATTCTGCTGTCGCTGGCGCTTACCTTCGCGGCCAACGCGGCGAGTTTCACCGCCTCCCTGGACCGCGACACCATTACGCTGGGCGAAAGCACGACGCTCACCCTGACTTTCGAAGGAGGCGACCCGGGCGGAGCGCCGAATCTGCCCCCTATCCCCAATCTCCAGGTCGGCGGCGTCGGTCAGTCCAGCCAGATCAGCGTTGTAAACGGCCAGGTATCGTCCACCGTTTCCTACGCCTATGCCATTACCGCCGCGCAGCCGGGCGAAATCACCATTCCCGCCCTGGCCGCCAAGGTTGGTAATGAGACACTCAAAAGCAATCCACTTAAACTGAAAGTCCAGAAACCCGGCACTCCTCCCGCCGCGCCCGGCCAACCCGCCAACCCCGGCGGCGCTTTCTTGAAGCTGCTGGTGCCGAAGCCCCAGGTTTATTTGGGAGAAATTCTTCCGATCGAAATTCAACTGTATGTTCAAATGGGCAAATTGGCCGAAATGCCCCACTTCAAGGAAGAGGGCTTCACCTTGGGCAAGATGCTTCAGCCAACCCAGTCTCAGACCATCTTCAACAACCTGCGCTACAACCTGATTACGTTTAAGACGTACGTCATGGCGGCAAAAGCCGGAAAATTGGACATCGGGCCGGCCGTGATGTCGCTGAATGTTCCCGCGCCAAACGCCCGTCGCACGTTCTTCGGTGAAATCGCTGACTGGCAAACCATCAGCCTCCAGAGTGAGCCAGCCTCGGTCCAGGCCCTGCCATTGCCAAAGGAAAATGTTCCCGCGAACTTTAAGGGCGCAGTCGGCAGTTTTTCACTCAACCTGAACGTCAGCCCCACCAACGTCGCCGTCGGCGATCCCATAACTATCAAAGTCCAGATCAGTGGCCGGGGCGCGGTCGATGCCGTGACGCTGCCTGACCAGCCTTCGTGGGAGCATTTCAAGCTCTATCCACCCACCAGCGACTTTCAGCCGGGCGATGAACTGGGAATCAGCGGGACCAAAACCTTCGCCATCACGGCAGTGCCGGACAGCATGGATGTCCAGGAATTGCCTTCCTTCTCGTTCAGTTATTTTGACCCGGACCAAAAGTCCTATCGCACGCTCACGCAACCTGCCGTGGCCTTGACCGTGCGGCCCAGCGCCGCCTCGCTGCCGGTTGCCGCCGGAGGGAGCACGGACAATCCGCAAGCCCCGACACGTGACATCGTTCACATCAAGCCGCGGATTGGGACGCTCGCGCAAATTCAATCGCCTTTGTTGATGCGCTCGTGGTTCGTGGGATTGCAAGCGGTTCCCGTAATAGCCTGGCTCTCATTGCTCATTGGCCGCAAACAACGCGAAAAGCTGGCCAATAATCCGCGGCTGCGCCGGCAACGCCAGGTGGAGCAGCTCATCCGCAGCGGCTTGCGGGAACTTCGCCAGGCAGCCAGCACCAATCAGCACGAGGCCTTTTTTACCAAGCTGTTCCAGTTGCTGCGCGAACAACTGGGCGAACGGCTGGACCTCCCCGCTTCAGCCATTACTGAATGTGTCGTTGAAGAAAAACTTGGACCGGACCGGCTGCCGGCAAATACGGTTAATTTATTGCGTGAGTTATTCCAGGCGTGCAACCAGGCACGCTATGCCCACCAGGAAACCAAAGACGAACTCGTGGCCCTCGCCGACAAAGCGGAAACCGCGTTGAGCGAACTAAAACTGATGAAAACGGAATGACAAACACCAAACACCAAGCACCAAGTTCCAGAAAAGCTCCAAAGTTCAAACACCAAGCGCCAGGGAAGCACGATGGGAGTTTGATGCTTGAAGTTTGGAGCTTTTCTGGAGCTTGGTGTTTGGTGTTTGGTGCTTGCAGAAAAATCCGCCTGCTGCGCCTCGTCGTAACGACCCTGTTTTTCGCCGCTCTGCCTCTCTGGGCAGCCGACCTCACGTCCAGCTTCGACCAGGCAAACAAACTGTACGAGGAAGGAAAATACGCTGCCGCGGCGCAAGCCTACGACAAGCTGATCGAGTCCGGCACGGTCTCCGAAGCGATTTATTTCAATCGCGGCAATGCGCTTTTCAAACTCGGCCAGCTTGGCCGGTCCATTGCGTCCTATCGCCTGGCGGAGCAACTCGCGCCGCGCGATCCGGATTTGCGCGCCAATCTCCAATTCGCCCGCACCCAGGCACGCGGCGGCTCACCCTATCGCGCGGAGCTTTGGCAACGCTATCTCGAAGCCCTCACGCTGAATGAATGGACCATCCTCACCGTTGGCGCGCTTTGGGTATTCTTCGCCCTGCTCGCCTTGGTCCAATGGCGGCCGGAACTGGGCCGGAGCCTGCGCGTCTGGTTCCTGGTTTCCGGTTTGGCGGTGGTCGTGCCCGGAATCAGCCTGGCTTGCGCCCTTGGCAATGGTTACTTCACCACGACCGCCATTGTCGTCACCGGCGAAGCGGAAGTCCGCAACGGCCCATTGGACGAATCTCAAACCGCGTTCAAAGTCCGCGACGGCACCGAGTTGAACGTTATTGACCGCAAGGACGACTGGCTTCAGGTCCTCGACGCCGGGCAGCGCATGGGCTGGCTGCGCCAGAACCAGGTTCTCATTTTCGCGCCCACCGCCCACCAGAAATCAAGCACCTGACCGTAACCAACAGCGGCATCGCGCCGTCTGTTTTTGGGTGCCATGAATGTTTCGCGCTGTACACGTGTGTGTCTTTGTCAGGGAACAAAAAGGCTGGTATTTTGGGTGTGCCGCTCTATGATGCCTCCCAGACCCTTATGATTCGGACAGGAAAACTTTCTCAACCGCTCGCAATGGCGCTTTTAATCGGCGTAAGCGCCACGCTCGGCCGGCACACAGCACTCGCTGCGGATTCTTCCGGCGTGCAAATTGCCCAGGAAGATAATCTGCTGCGGGTGACCATCAATGGCCGCTTGTTTACGGAATATCATTTCAAGGACGTTCCGCGCCCGTACTTTTATCCCCTGCTTGGCCCGGCGGATTTGCCCATGACGCGTGATTGGCCAATGAAAAGCCCACCGGGGGAGGAGCATGACCATCCGCATCACCGTTCGCTGTGGTTTGCCCATGGGGCGGTCAACGGCCATGACTTCTGGAGCGAGGCAAAGGATTTCGGAAAAATCGTTCATGATGGGTTTACGGAAATAAAATCCGGCGAGAAATCCGGCGTCATCCGCTCGCGTGACAAATGGGTCATGCCCGACGGCTCCATCGCCTGCACTGATGACCGCGTGATGCGCATCTATGACCGGGGCGATGACAGCCGCTTGTTTGACTTCGAGGTTACCATCCACGCTTCGAACGGCGACGTCACGTTTGGCGACACCAAGGAAGGCGCGATGGCCCTGCGCCTCACGGAAACGATGCGCTACAAAAAGGCGGACAAAACCGTGGGGGACGGCCATATCGTCAACAGCAACGGCGTCCGCGATGACAATACCTGGGGCAAGCACGCCGACTGGGTGGATTATTACGGGCCGGTGAATGGGAAAATTGTCGGGGTCGCCATGTTCGATCATCCGGACAACCCGCGGCATCCGACCACCTGGCATGTTCGTGATTACGGGCTGTTTGCCGCGAACCCGTTCGGTCTGCACGATTTCGAGAAGAAACCCGCGGGTGCGGGAGATTTTAAGATTCCCGCCGGGCAAAGCGCCACTTTCCGTTACCGTTTTTATTTGCATCACGGCGACGAAAAGGAAGCCAAAGTCGCGGAGGAATTCGCGAACTATGCGAAGACCGCCGGGACCAAATCCACCGCCGCCAATTAACCAGAGAAAACAAAAGTTATGAATCGACGTCGCTTCCTGAAAACTTCCGCCCTGACCGCCGGCTCGCTCGCCCTCCTGCCCTCCGTCGTCACAAGGGCGAAGGCTCAAACCAGCGTCCATGCCCGGGTCATCGGGGCAAACGAAGATGTCCGCGTCGCCACCGTGGGTTTTAATGGCCGCGGGCGCGATCATCTCAAGGAATTGAGCGACTTGAAGGGCGTCCGAATTGTCGCGCTTTGTGATGTGGATTCGAGTGTGCTGGAGCGCGGCGTGAAGAGTTTCAAGGACAAGAATCAGGAGGTAACGGGTTACACGGACATTCGCAAGCTGCTGGAAAATCCGGACATTGATGCCGTCACCATCGCCACGCCCAATCATTGGCATTCGCTCGCCGCGATTTGGGCGGTCCAGGCCGGCAAGGACGTCTATGTCGAAAAGCCAATGTCGCACAACGTTTGGGAGGGCGGCCAGCTCGTGAAGCTCACGGGCAAATGCGACCGGATTGTCCAGGTGGGAACGCAATGCCGTTCCAGCGTGGGATTGCGCGAGGCGATGGCGTGGTTGCACGAGGGCAATTTGGGCAAAATCATCCGCGCCCGCGGACTCTGTTACAAACGACGAAAAAGCATCGGCCAAACCGCCGGCCCGCAGCCGGTTCCGGCTTCAGTCAATTATGATCTTTGGGTCGGGCCTGCTCCCATGGCTCAGCCGCGTCGCCAGAAATTCCATTATGACTGGCATTGGTTCTGGGCCACCGGCAACGGCGATATCGGAAACCAGGGCGTGCATCAGGTCGATCTGGCCCGCTGGGCGCTGGGCGAAAAGGAAGTTTCTCCGGCGGTGTTCAGCTTTGGCGGCCGTTTGGGTTACGTGGACGACGGAGAAACTCCCAACACGCAGATCGTTTATCACGACTACAAAGCCGCGCCGCTAATCTTCGAAGTGCGCGGGCTGCCGGCCAAAGGCGATTCGGACAAGATGGACAAATATCGCGGCGCAGAGGTTGGCATCGTGGTGGATTGCGAACATGGTTACGTGGTCATCCCCAGTTACTCGGAAGCCCTGGTGTTCGACAAGGACGACAAACAAATCAAACAATTCAAGGAAGGCGGAAGCCACTTTGCGAACTTCCTCGAAGCCGTGCGCAGCCGCAAGGCGGATGGTTTGCACGCGTCGGCGGTTGAGGGGCACCTTTCCGCGGCGCTCGTCCATACCGGCAACATTTCCTATCGGCTCGGCAGGCAGGCTTCCCCCGACGAAATGCGCGAGCAGATCAAGGGCATGCCTGACGCAGTGGAATGTCTCGGTCGCATGCAGGAACACCTGGGCGCGAACAACATCGATCTCGCCAAGACCCCGGCCACGCTCGGCGCTTTCCTCAAAATGGATCCGAAAAAGGAACGATTCACCGGCAACTCCAAGGCCAACGAGTTGCTGACCTGCGAATACCGCCATCCGTTCGTCGTGCCGGAAAAGGTTTGAGGCTCAGCCCACCCTGCCCTGCCGCTTGCGATAATCACTCGGCGTCAGCCCAAACACCTGCCGAAACTGGCGGCTGAAATAATTGCTGTCCGTAAAGCCGGCTTCGAAAGCGATTTCCGTAATGCTCTCATTGCCGTTGCGCAGCAGGACCGCCGCGCGATTCACGCGCTGCCGGATCAGGTAGGAGATGGGCGGGACGCCCGTCGCTGCGCGGAAGGCCCGCATGAAGCTGCGTTTGGACATGCGCGCGATTTGGGCCAACTGATCCAAGTGGACGGGCTGGTGAAAATGGGTTTCGAGGTGCGCAATGGCTTCCGCCATCCGCAACAGCGCGCGGGAGTTTGGATTCCTGGATTGACCGTAACAACGAGAGAGATAACCCACCAACTGCATGAATAGCGCCAGGGCGAGGAAACCGAACCCGGGCGCGCGCCGCTTGAGTTCCCTTTCGAGTTGCTCGACGATAGCCAGGGCTGCGGCCAGCTCGGCCGGTGCGATGTGCAGGCGGCTCTTGAACTGATGCCGCCGACGCCAGGCCGGTTCCAGGTTGAACAGCGCGTGATAGCCGGGCAAGGTCGCCAAATCCAGCAACTTAAGGTCGAGCTTGTCCGGTCGAAACAGGACATTTACCAAGCAAAGGTTTTCCAAATCCCGGTAATCGTGCCCCACTGGCCCGCCGATCACGAAAATATCGCCCGCCGACAATGGCCACGATTCCCCGCCCGCCACGTGCAGGCCACGTCCGCCCGTGATCAGCACAATCTCGGAGAAACGATGCTTGTGCGGTCCAAATGGCGGCTGCGGTTCACGCCGCTCGACAGCGATGGGAAACCCATCCTGATGGAACCAATCTTCCGGCTTGAGTGTGCGAAACATGATAAGAGCCTATCTCGGTAGGGCGCGTCACTCCGTGCGCGCCGACGATGGGCAGAGGACTGCCCGCCCTACCGGGATAGGTTCCAAGTCAAACATTCAAAAAAGTATCCGGAACTCTGGCAGCTTAATGCTAAAGCAGCGTCAGTTTGTCAAGCCATAGCGCATCAACGGGCCGGGGCAGTTTCGCGCCCGCCTTGATTGCGATGACACACAAGGAGGATGCCGGCAGCGTGCTCTCAACACTGTTACCATATCTTTGGTAAGGATGGCGCGCTGCGCCGTCCCCGTCGCCGAGCGCAGCGTCAGGCGACGGAACGAATGATCCGGATCGCACGGCTTCGGCAGCGCGTTCCGCCCGCTGGAACGCGGGCGGGGACATCGCAGCGCAATGTCCCCGCCTTTCCGGGTAAGAACAGTACCGAGCTGCGCCTATGCAGCAGGATTATCACTGGCAATATCGTGCGGATTTGTGGCAGTTTCGTGAAGGACACGCAGATGAGCTTTCGTTATGATTTGATGTCCCATGAACATGGCAACGATTTATTCGGCAACCTCCGCGTTACCAATCAGCTTTCTATGAAACCTGCAGACAAGCATCTCGAGCGGGCCTTTTCGCTGGCCCAGGAACGATACGGTGAGTTGGGTGTCGACGTTGGCCGCGCGCTCAAACGGCTGGCTGGAATCCCGATCTCGTTGCATTGCTGGCAGGGCGACGATGTCGGCGGCTTCGAAAACAGCGGGAGCGAACTCGGCGGCGGCCTGGCGGTCACGGGCAACTATCCCGGCAAGGCGCGCACCGCCCCGGAATTGCGCGCCGATCTGGAGCAGGCCCTCGCGCTGATCCCTGGGCGGCACCGTTTGAACCTCCACGCCAGCTATGCCGAGACCGGCGGGAAAAAGGTGGACCGCGACGAACTTGAGCCCGCGCATTTTCAAACGTGGATTGAATGGGCCAGGACCAATCGATTGGGGCTCGATTTCAATCCCACTTTCTTCAGCCACCCGAACGCCTCCAGTGGCTTCACCCTGGCGCACCGCGACCCGGCGATCAGGACATTTTGGATCGAGCATGGCATCCGTTGCCGCAAAATCGGCGCGGCGTTTGGCAAGGCGCTGGGCAAGCCCTGCGTTACCAATCTTTGGATTCCCGACGGCTACAAGGACATCCCGGCGGACCGGCGCGCGCCGCGTGAACGGCTGATCGAATCGTTGGACGCGATTTTTAAGCAGCCCCTCTCGCCAAAATTCAACCTGGACGCCGTCGAGCCAAAACTGTTCGGCATCGGCAGCGAGAGTTACGTGGTTGGTTCCCACGAATTCTATCTGGGTTATGCGATCAGCCGCAAAAAGTTGCTTTGCCTGGACGCCGGGCATTACCATCCGACGGAAACGATCTCTGACAAAATTTCGAGCGTCTTGCAGTATTTGCCGGAAATGCTGTTGCACGTCAGCCGCGGCGTGCGTTGGGACAGCGACCATGTGGTCATTCTGACGGACGAGTTGCAGGCGATTGCCCAGGAACTCGTGCGCGGGAATTATCTTGAACGCGTGCACATCGGACTGGATTACTTCGATGCCAGCATCAATCGCGTGGCCGCCTGGGTCATTGGCGCCCGCTGCATGCTTAAAGCGCTGTTGCTGGCGCTGCTTGAACCGATTGAGCGTTTGCGCCAACTGGAAGAGGAAGGCGATCACACGTCGCGCCTGGCATTGCTGGAGGAGATCAAAACGCTCCCGTTCGGTCCGGTGTGGGATTATTATTGCCTGAAACAGGACGTCGCGATTGGCGAAGCATGGTTGGACGAAGTGAAGCGGTACGAAAGCGAGACTCTGTCCAAGCGCCATTAGATGCCTCCCCTCCTTCAACTTGCGAATGTGACCAAGTCCTTTGGGGCGGTGCGCGCTCTAAAAGGAGTGTCATTCGATTTGCAAGGCGGGGAAATTCACGCGTTGCTGGGTGAGAACGGCGCGGGGAAGTCCACGCTGATTAAGGTTGTCACCGGCGCTCACCAACCTGATGGCGGCACAATTACCGTTGCGGGCCAATTGGTCCCACATCTCAGTCCGGCCTCGGCGCACAAACTTGGCATCGCCTGCATCTACCAGCAGCCTGCGCTTTTCCCGGACTTGACTGTGGCTGAGAACATTGGCTTGCGACTCGAACCGGCGACAGCCACCCGCACGGTCAATTGGCCCGGCCGCCGTGACCGCGCCGCAAAGCTGCTGAAGCGCATCGGCGCGGATATCGATCCAGACACGGAAGTTCGCAACCTTTCCATGCCCGAGCAGCAGCTTGTGGAGATCGCCTGCGCCCTTGGCGCCGAGGCGCGGATCGTAATCATGGACGAGCCGACGGCCTCGCTCACGCAAAAGGAACAGCACCTTCTCTTTGCAGTCGTGCGCGGTCTGCGCGACAACGGCGTCGGGGTCATTTACATCTCGCATCGGCTCGAAGAGATTTTCGCCCTCGCGGATCGTGTGACTGTTCTGCGTGACGGCGAAAGTGTCGGCACCAGCAAGACAGACGACATGACCGAGACGTCGTTGATCCGCTTGATGGTAGGCAGGGAAGTGTCGCAAATCTATCCACCTGCGGCGGGAGCGCCGGGTGAAGTGGCGCTTAGTTTGAAAAATGTCAGTTGCGGCGCGAGCGGCATCAAAAACGTCACCCTCGAGGTGCGTGCGGGCGAGGTTGTGGGGTTGGCGGGGCTGGTCGGCGCAGGCCGGACCGAACTCGCGCGCGTGTTGTTTGGTCTGACTCCGGCGGATGCGGGCGAGATTGCCTTGCAAGGGCGGGCGGTGGTCATAGCTTCACCAGCCGAGGCGATTGCCAAAGGCATGGCTTATGTGCCGGAAGATCGCCGCCGCCACGGAATCATTCTGGAGATGCCGATTGCCGCAAACGTGACGATGGCGATTCAACGTCGCATCTTCCCCGGCGCGTGGCTCCGCCCAAAGGCCGAACGCCAGCTCACTCTTGAATACATCCGCGACCTGGCCGTGAAGACTTACGGCCCCGAAGCGCCGGGCGGCTCGCTCAGCGGTGGCAACCAGCAAAAGGTCTCGCTCGCCCGCTGGCTGGCCACCAAACCCAAAGTGTTGATTCTCGATGAACCAACCCAGGGAGTGGATGTCGGCGCGAAAAGTGAAATTCACAAGCTCATCCGCCGCCTGGCGCGTGAAGGAATGGCAGTGCTGATGATTTCCAGTGATCTGCCGGAAATTCTCGGCATGAGCGATCGCATTGCCGTCATGCGCGGCGGTACCATCACCGCAATGTTGCCGGGCAAATCGGACGCCCATGAAGTCATGTCCGCCGCGTTGGGGCAGGCGGAGAAGGGAGTGGCGGCATGCTGAAGCGCCACTTCCGCGAGTGGTCGGTCGCTTTCGCCCTGGTGCTGTTGCTGGCGATTCTGGCGGTGGCCGCGCCTGCGTTTTATCAAGGGCAACCGTTGCTCTCACTGATGGCGCGCGAAGCGCCGACGCTCGTCGTGGCTTGCGGGATGGCGCTGGTCATCATTGGCCGGCAAATCGATATTTCCGTTGGCTCCCAATTCGCGATTTGCAGCGTGTGCGCCGGGTTGCTGGCGGCGATGAAATGGCCGCTCGCTCTCGCTTTGCCGGCAGCCATCGCCGTCGGCGCGGTGATGGGGACAGTCAACGGTGCGTTAGTTGCGGGGCTGCGGTTGCCGTCCATTGTCGTGACCCTGGCCACGATGGTGACGTGGCGGGAGGGGCTTCGCTGGTTGCGGCAGGGAGAATTCGTCAATCTGCCGGATAACGCGCAATGGTTCGGCTTCGGCCAGGCAGCCGGGCAATGGACCCTGATTTTTGCCGCGGTCGTGCTGTTTATCCTGATGGTGATGGGAATGCGCCATCTTTCCGCCGGACGATTTGTCCATGCCGTTGGGTCGGATGCCGAGGCCGCACGGCTCGCCGGCATCCGCCCGCAATTCGTCACGTTTGCAACTTTTGTGCTCATCGGCGCGCTCACCGGGCTGGCCGCGGGAATGAACGTGGTGCAATCCCCGCAGGTGGATCCGAAATCCGGCACCGGCCTCGAACTCAAAACCATCGCCGCCGTGGTCGTTGGTGGCGTGGCGATTTCCGGCGGCCGCGGATCGTTGTGGGGAGTCTTCGCCGGCTTGCTGCTGCTCGCGTGCGTCAGCCCGGCGCTGACTCATCTGCACGTTCAGGCGTATTGGGAGAAAGCCATTCAAGGCGCGATCATCCTCCTGGCCGTCGTGGCGGATGGGCTGCGGAGTAAAACCATTAAACACAACTAAACCGTGTTCAGGGTAAACTCGATGAATCGTAACAGCCGATGTGAAGCGGCTCCAATCTCCTTTCCGAAAAAGCCAGGGCTTCCTCACGCCGGCTGCCACGGAACGGTAAATTCCTGCATCCACACCAACCGTAATGGCTGATTCCACCGGCAAATTCTGGAAATCGATTCTTCTCCGTCATGAGACGATCCTGCTCATTGTGCTCGTGCTGGAGTGGCTGTATTTCAACTCGGTGGGTCCGCGCTTTGGTTCCCTCGGCAACACTTTTGACATCGTCCGGCACTCAGTGGAAATCGGCTTGCTGGCGCTGGTCATGACACCGGTCATACTTACTGGCGGGATTGATTTATCGGTTGGCTCGCTCCTGGGACTGTGCGCGATTCTCTTCGGCAAGTTCTGGCGTGACGCCGGCATGCCGTTGCCTGTGGCGGGTGTCTGCACGCTCGGCATCGGCGCGCTGGCGGGAGGACTCAATGCGGCGCTGATCACAAGACTGCGACTACCACCGCTCATCGTCACGCTGGGAACCTATTCGCTCTTTCGCGGATTGGCTGAAGCCATCACGAGCGGCGTGGACACCTTTACAAATTTTCCCGCTTCGTTCCTGTTCCTCGGGCAGGATCGATGGTTGGGAATTCCGGCCCAGGCCCCGATCTTTATCATCGTGGCAGTTGCGGTATGGCTGCTCGTGCATGGCACCACTTTCGGGCGTTCCTTTCGGGCGATTGGTTTTGCGCCGGAAGGCGCGCGTTACGCCGGAATTCCGGTTAATCGGCGGATCGCGCTTGCCTACGTGCTGGCGGGTGCGGTCGCCGCTCTGGCGGCAATCATTTATACGGCGCGGCTTGGCCAGGCCAAGGCGGATGCGGGCACCGGTTACGAACTCTTTGCGATCACGGCCGTCGTGCTCGGGGGCACGAGCATTTTCGGCGGGATAGGTTCGGTGCATGGAACTCTGCTTGGCGTGGCGGCCATTGCGGTCCTCAATAATGGGCTGGTTCATGCCCGCCAACCGCGGGAAGTCGCCGGCATGTTGACAGGCGGGTTGCTGCTGCTGGCGCTGTCCAGTTCCGCGGTGCCCCGGCTCTTCTCCAGGTTGCGCTCGCGCAAACCTGCCAAAGCGACGCAGACGGTTTCTCCGACACCCGCATCATGAATTTTCACTCGCATCAAGCACACGGCGGCGCGATGGCAAGGCGGCAGTCCCTTGCCGAAGCAATTACGACGTTCCGTTTAGACAACCAGCACTCGCCAAACGCTCCCGGTTCACGTTAATATCCACCCCAACGCATCAAACCATGAATAGATTACTGGCTTTCATTGTAGCCGCCGGACTTGTGTTCGGGGCCGGTTGCAACAAATCAACCGATTCGTCCTCAAGTGCCGGCAGCCCGGGCGGCAAGAAACTTTCCATCGCGCTCATGCCCAAAAGCAAGGGCAACGCGTATTTTATTTCCTGCAAAGCCGGGGCCGATGAAGCCGCGAAGGAGCTTGGAGTCGAATTACTTTTCGACGGTCCGACCGATCCTGATCCCGCCAAGCAGAACGAGATTGTCGATAACTGGATTGCGTTGGGAGTGGACGCCATTGCGGTGGCCTGTGAAAACAAGGAAGGCATTTCGACGGCCTTGCGCAAGGCCCGACAGAAAGGAATCAAGGTGCTGACGTACGATTCAGACGCGACGCCGGACGCCCGCGAGTTCTTCGTGAACCAGGCCACGCCGGAGGGCATTGGCTATACGCTGATGGATGAGGCCGCGCGTCTCACCGGCGAAGAGGGCGACTTCGCCGTCATCACCGCCTCGCTAACGGCCGCAAACATGAATGAGTGGCGCAAATATATTGAAGCCCGCCTTGCGGAGAAATATCCCAAAATGAAACTCGTGACGGTGCGTCCCTGCGACGATTTGAAGGACAAGGCGCAAAGCGAAACGACGGCGCTGCTCAGCGCTTATCCGAACGTGAAGCTGGTAATGGCCATCTGCTCGCCCGCTGTCCCCGGCGCCGCCGAGGCGGTCAAGCAGGCCGGCAAGGCGGGCACGGTCAAGGTCATTGGGCTTGGTCTGCCAAGCGAAAATCGCCGTTATGTCAAGGATGGCGTGACCCAGAGCGTGATCTTGTGGAAGACAGTGGACCTCGGTTATTTGACGGTGCAGGCCACGACGGCGCTGGCGAAAGGTGAATTGAAACCGGGCGCGACGGAATTCAAAGCCGGACGGCTTGGCGCGATGGAGATCAAAGGCGATAACATTTTGTTGGGCAAGCCGTTCATCTTTAACAAGGAGAACATCGATCAGTTCGATTTTTGAGCATGATCCGCAAGGCTTTTGTCATGGCGGTGAATCCCGGGTGCGAAGGAGAATACGCCCGGCGTCATAACCCGATCTGGCCGGAGTTGGAGGCGGTGTTAAAGGAACACGGAGTGCTCAGTTATTCGATCTTTCTTCATCCCGAGACGCACCAACTCTTCGCGTATGCCGAAATCAGCAGCCAGGAGCGGTGGGACGCGATTGCGCAAACTCCCGTTTGCCGGCATTGGTGGGGCTACATGAAGGAGATTATGCCGTCGCATCCGGATAACAGTCCGATGGCAGTGGAGCTCAAGGAAGTGTTTCATATCCAGAGCACTGACAAATAACCAATGCTCCGGAGGCAGGGTGCGCCATTCCGTGCCGCCAATGCCGAATTGTTTCCACCTTTCCTCTTCGGCACCGAAAACACATTCGGCGGTCGAGAACGTCCGCACCCATTACGAACTCCCGATCAAGACCCCGACCAGGAAAACGAGTATCCCGCCAAAAACCACTTGCACGACGGCTGGTGTCCAGGGCGTGTCCATGAATCTGTGGCGCACCCACGCGATCACGCCCAACTCAATCATCACCACGACAACGGCTATGGCCGTGGCGGTCCGGTAGTTCGGAATAAGATACGGCAGACTGTGGCCAAGCCCGCCCACGGTGGTCATGAGCCCGCAGACAAAGCCGCGCGCCCAGGGATGGCCGCGACCGGTGATGCTGCCGTCGTCAGACAGCGCCTCGGCGAATCCCATGCTGATGCCCGCGCCGAGACTCGCCGCCAAACCAACCAGCAAGGTCTGAAAACTGTTGTGCGTGGCGAACGCAGCCGCGAACAGCGGCGCGAGCGTCGAGACCGAGCCATCCATCAAACCCGCCAAGCCCGGCTGGACGACTTGCAACACGAACAAACGCTTCTGCCGGTCCGCTTCCGCTTCGCTCAGTTTCGTATCGGCGAGTCGTTCCGCAGTCTGGGCGTGGTGGCGTTCCTCTTCCGCGAGATCGCCCAGAAGTTGACGAATGCCGGCATCCGTCGTTCGGCGAGCTGCCGCTTCGTAAAACCGCTTGGTTTCCAATTCCATCAGCTCGGCCTCCTTTTGCACGGTCTTCAAACCCAGCGGACGCACCAGCCAAACCGGCCGGCGGCTCACGAAGCCGCGCACATCCTGGCGTCGGATGAGCGGAACATGATCGCCAAAACGCTGGCGGTAAAGATCGAGCAACCGGTGTCGGTGGCCATCCTCTTCCTGGCGCATTTCGTTGAACTTGGCGGCTGATTCCGGGTGGTTCTCCCGCAAACCGTCGGCGAAGCTGTCGTAGATGCGGGCGTCCTCTTCTTCCAAGGAAATGGCCAGGGCGAGGACTTCCCGTTCCGAGAGGCTGTCGAATGAGCGCATAAATGGTTTTTTTGCTTCCGGTTTTGGTTGAAGCTGCCGTCAGGACGGCAAGTTGTCAAACACCGGCCGACGCGGCAAACAGCAAACACCAGGTTCCAAGCGTCAGAAAAGCTTCAAATATTAAACTCCAAGGACTTTGAATGTTTAGTTACGCGTCCCTGTGACTGATTTTAAAAAATCCTGTGACCAACTGGAAAAACTCCTCCGGAGCTTCGGCGTGAACCCAATGACCGGCGTTGGGAAGCGTTTTGAAGCTGGCTTGGGGAAAGAGCCGCAGGATTGAAGCGTGATCGGCGTCCTGGATGTAATCCGATTGTCCGCCGCGGATGAATAGCGCCGGGCCGGGAAATGGCGCTCCGTCGTCAATTGCCTGAAGCAATTTGGGGTAGTTGGCTTCGATGGCTGGGAGGTTCAACTTCCAGCCGAAAGCACCGGTGTCGGTACGGGTCACGTTCTTGAGGAGGAATTGGCGGACGGATGGTTCGGGTATGGCGGAAACCAGGGCGGCATCCATTTCGTTGCGGTTGTGGAAGGAGGCCAGGTCCAGCGAACGCAGGGCGTCAAAGATGGGGAGGTGCGACGGAGGGTAGGCTCTCGGAGCCATGTCAGCCACGATGAGCCGGGCGACTTGGCCCGGATGGCGCAAGGCGAAGCGCATGGCAACTTTGCCGCCGAGGGAATGGCCGAGTACATGTGCCTGTGGCAGGTGATGCGCTTGCAGGAATTCGGTGATGTCGCCGGCCATGACTTCGTAATCCATGATGACGCTATGCGGCGAACGGCCATGATTGCGCAAATCCACGGCAAAGACCTGGAACTCCCGGCCCAGTCGGCGGCTGATCGTATGCCAATTGTCCGATGAGCCAAAGAGTCCGTGCAAAATGAGAAGGGGAAATCCCGTGCCAAATGTCTGGAAGTTGAGTTGCATCTCAGCGTTGCAAACGTAACGGAACGGCTTCGATGATTCAATGCTTCAACTTTTTCCGGAGAAGTTCCAGCGGAGTGAAACGCGCTGGCCGGGATGCGCGAGGCAGGCCATTCGTTGTTCCGTCGCCTGACGCTGCGCTTCCGCCCTCGCTCGGAAGCTGCGGCGAGACAAGCGGCGACGAGACGGCGCGCCCTCCTTCGTGCGCCGATTGACTTCCGGGCAGCAAACAACTATGAAAAGCTCCATGGCTGCTTTTCCGATGCGCATGATCGTTTTGCTTGGGGGTTTGTTGCTGGGCGGCAGGCTCGCGGCCGATACTTTTCGCATCGCGGAGTATAATATTGAGAATTACCTGGACGAGCCCACCACAACCCGCATCGTCAAGCCGGAAGCCGCCAAGGCGAAGGTGCGCGAAGGCATTCTTGCGCTCAAGCCGGATGTCATTGCGCTCGAAGAAATGGGCGGCACGAATGCGTTGCTGGAACTTCAGACGTCGCTCAAGGCAGGCGGGCTCGATCTGCCGTACTGGGAGCATGTGATTGGCAATGACCCGGAAGTCCATGTGGCGGTGCTCAGCAAATTTCCTTTCACAGCGCGGCGTCCGCACACGAATGAGTCCTTCCTGCTCGCGGGAAAGCGCTTTCGCATCGCGCGCGGGTTCGCGGAGGTGGACATCAAGGTCAATGAGGGTTATTCGTTCACGCTGATTGCCGCGCATCTGAAATCGCAACGAACGGTGCCGGAAGCAGACGAAGCGGACCTGCGTTCCGAGGAAGCGAAAATCCTGCATAGCATTATCGAGGCGCGCCTGACGGCCAATCCCGGGCTCAACCTCGTGGTCCTGGGTGATTTGAATGATCGCCCCGATTCCGAGCCCATCCGAACGATCATTGGCGGGCGAAGCAAGAAGGGGCTGGTTGATACGCGACCCACTGAACGCAACGGCGATGATCCGCCGCACTCGGATCGGCGGATCAGTTCGCGCAAGATCGCCTGGACGCATTATTACGCGAAGGAGGACGTTTACAGCCGGCTGGATTACATCCTGTTAAGTCACGCGATGGCGCGAAGCTGGGACCCGGCGGGGACGTATATCCTCACGCTGCCAAATTGGGGAGTGGGTTCGGACCATCGGCCGCTCGTGGCTACTTTCAGGACGAGCAATGAGGCGCATGCCGGCGGGTCAGTGAAGGACGCACAGCAGAGTTCGAATTCAACACGATGATTCGTTTTGGCGCGCCATCCCCGCCATCCAATCATCATCCCGCTCGCATTTTTTGCGGCATGAGGCACATTGTTTGTGACGCATGCAAAGGCGGCATACAGAGCTTTGGACCATCGGGCATTCGACCCGGAGCGGCGAGGAGTTTATTGAGTTGCTGCGGGAAAACCGGATCGAGGCGCTGGCGGACGTGCGGCGATTTCCCGGTTCGCGGCGGCATCCGCAATTCGGCCAGGCTGAACTGGCGGCGGCTTTGAAACGGGAGGGCATTGAGTATGTGCACTTTCCCGAATTGGGCGGACGTCGCCCGGCGCAGCCGGACTCTCCCAACACGGCCTGGCGCAACGAAGCCTTCCGCGGTTATGCGGATTACATGGAAACCAAGGAATTCACCCGCGGCATCGGCAGACTGCTGGCGCTGGCTAAAGCCAAACGCACGGCGATCATGTGCGCCGAGGCGCTTTGGTGGCAATGCCATCGTTCGCTGATCGCCGATTATTTGAAGGCCGAGGACCACACGGTCTGGCACATTCTAACCGCAGGCAAGCTGCAGCTGCATTCGTTCAGCGGCGCGGCGCGATTGGTGGATGGCAAGTTATCTTACCGGGAGGCGCATCCGGAGTCGGAATTGCCGTTGAAGTGAGACAGGAGCCGATCAACACTGCCCGGTATTTATTAGCAAGGATGCGTCGCTGAGCCTTCAAGCGTACGACCGGCAGATCGTCCCTGCCAGATCGGACCAGTGTCGATGCACCCGCAGGCAAACATCTTGTTCGCGCCGAGTGGAACTCCGCGCTCCGATTTGGCATCCTGGGATCAGGCGCGAGAGGACCGCGTGTGGTGCGACAATCGTTCCTCAAGCAGCGCGAGCACGGCGGCTTCCTCCGCGCTCAGATCGTGTTTGGATTTACTTGCTTTGCCGTGGCTGCCTTGATCGAGCGCGTCCTTGAGCGTGCGTTCTGTGAAGCACTCGATGATGGCGGGGTGAACGTAGCATTTCCGACAGACCGCAGGGGTGTTGCCCAATTGCCTGGCGACGTTTTTGATCGCCTGGGCGATGCACTTTTTAGCCGCCGTGTCGGATTCCGGCGGTTGGAGTTGCAGCAGTTCTCTCACGGCCAGCACGGTGCCGGCCCAGGTGCGAAAGAACTTGGCGGTGAAATCCTGCGCGGTGATTTCGCGCAAATAGGCGTTCACGTCTTCCGACTCGATTTTCCGGCGTTCGCCGGATTCGTCGATATACTGGAAGAGTTCGTGGCCGGGAATGTCCTGGCAGGCTTTTACGATCTTCGCGAGACGCCGGTCATGAACTCTTACTTTATGTTCCTTGCCGCTCTTCCCGCGAAAGTGGAAGTACAAATCGGAACCGGAAACTTCGACGTGCCGGTTTTCCATCGTGGTCAGGCCATAAGACTTGTTCTCGCGCGCGTATTCCTCGTTGCCAACCCGGATCAAACTCACTTCGAGCAACCGGAGAACGGTTGCGAGCACCTTGTTCCGGGATACGCCGGGCAGCGCCAGGTCCTCGTCGACGCGCTGGCGAATGGCCGGCAACGCGCGGGCGAAGGCGATGAGCCAGGCATACTTGGTTTCGTCCCGCACCTCGCGCCAGCGCGGATGGTAGCGATGTTGTTTGCGGCCTCGCGAGTCGCGACCAGTTGCTTGCAAGTGGCCGCGCGGGTCCGGACAAATCCACACGTCCGTCCAGGCCGGCGGGATGACGAGCGATTTGATGCGGTCCAACGTGGCCGGGTCATCGATCTCTTTTCCTTCAGGGCCCAGGTAACGAAAATCCTCGCCCGCTGGTTCGCGCTGGATGCCGGGCAGGTCATCGCTGACGTATCTGAGTCCGACGCGGTTGGCGGATTCCACGGGATCAGCCGGCGGGAGTAACAGCAGCCGCTTGGACATGTTAGAATCTCTTCTGCGGCAAAGCGTGGCTTTGCTGGTCCGCATCCTCCTGGTGAACGGAGACGAGGTGCAGAATTCTTTCCACCGCTTGTCGCAGCGTGCTGACGAAATTTTCCCGCGGCAGGGTGTCCAGCCGCTGGGCGAGTTCGTTGATTTTCTCACCCGCGTACCAAACGCCGACAAGGACTTGCGCGTGAGGAAAACCCGTTTGCACGCGCTCACAGGCCGGAGGGACATCTTCCAACGCAGCAGGCGGCAGGGCGGACACACAAAACACCTCGTGATCGGACTGCTTATCCAGTTCCGCCTTTTCCCTCTCCAGGGCGTCGGTGGAAGCAATCCTGCCGGGAAGTCCTTTCAAATCGAGGCATTGCACAAGCATCACCGCGGCAACAGCGTCCGCTTTTCCGCGAACGGGAATGCAAATTACGGCCGAGCCGGGAAGGGGCGTCGGTATCGCCGGGATTTCATCAGCGGGATGCTTCTGATCCCCGGCCTTGGCGCGGCGTTCGCGGACATATTCAGCCGATTCCTCCACGAGCAGTCTCGACGCCTGCAATACGAAACGGTACCGGCGCTGGTCCAGCATCCCGCGAGACCGCTCCTCCTCGGCCCGCACAAGCGCCGGCAGGATTACCGTATCATATAATTCCTCCAGGCTTGCTTTTTGCAGAAACTCGTCCGTCAACTCCGCGGCGGCGGCTTGATTCTGCGCCAGCAGGCGTTGATAAAGCCGATCGCTGGGCGACAGCGGCGGCTCATCGCCGAGCATCACGCTGAGAAACTCAAAGCTCGGAATGTACCGCCCCATGGTGACCAGACAAACGGTCAAGGGCGTGGACAGCAACAAACCCACCGGCCCCCAGACCCAGGCCCAGAATACTGCGGCGAACAGCACCGCCAGGGGTGTGATTCCGCCGGTCGCGCCATAGACCCAGGGTTCGATAAAATTGGCAATCGTGAGTTCCACCACCAACCACAAGCCGGCGACCAGCAGCGGTTTGGTCCAACCCGGGTCCACGGCCATGGCGAGCGCGAAGGGCATCGCGGCGGCGATCCACGTCCCGGCATAGGGAACATAACGCAGCAGCGCGGCCAGCAACCCCCAAAGAAAAGGGTTCGGCACGCCGATGAAAAACAATCCCAGGCTGATCGGGATGCCGTAGCCGACATTCACGATCAATTGCACCAGCAGGTAACGGCTGAGACGGCGGCCAGCCTCATCGAGAAGCTGGGTGGTCACATTCAGCTTGCCAGTGCCGGCAAGCCGGATGACGCGATCGCGCAAGTCGTCGCGCTGAAGCAGTATGAAGATCACGAAGACGATCACGACGAGAGCGGTTATGAGCCCCCCGGCGACCGACCCGATCACGGAACGCAGGAGCTGCATCGGCGAGAATTGGGAAACGTGGACCTCCACCGGGGTCGGTTTCAGATTCGTGCCTGAGGAAGTCACCCTGGGCTGACTGGGAGCCGGCGCGGGCGCACTTATTCCTTTCCGCAATTGCTCGATGAAACGACCCGCGTATCCGACCACTCCGCCGTCGCGCGGGGTCAGGGCGTCCACCTTGCGATGAATATTCTGTTGATAACCGGGCAGTTTGCCAGCCAGGTCAACCATTTGGAAGACCATCAAAGCCGTGATGACGCCCACGACAGCGAAGGCGAACAGCACGACGATGAGGACAGCGGGCGCCTTGGGCACATGCCAGAGACGCAATCGTGTCACCAACGGGGACAGCAGGAAGCTGAACAGGATTGCGAGCGCGAGCGGGATGAAGATCTCGCGCGCCAATCGCAGCGATGCCACCACGAGCACCACCGCCAGCAAAGCCATGGCTCCTGAAGATGAAAATCGGCGTTTTGACAATATTACCACCAATCGTGCCGGCGGGCCGGTTCAGGCTCCTACGACGATCGAGCCAAAACTTGCCCGCCAAACCTGCAAATCAATCTATCCCGCCACGCGCTGTTTTCAAATGGCCCATGACTCTGGCGCCCGGTGAAGCGCGGAACGCAAGGCGCGTGATCGAGCCGAGCGGGAGCTCTGCGTTCCGCCCAAGGCCAAGGCATTTCTATAACTTTGCGCTCAAGTCCTGGCAGGCCTTCTCGCAACGGTGGCAGGCAATCGAACAAATTTCGCAGTGGGCCATGTCGGAGCTATGGCGCTCGCACTCGACGCCGCAGACCTGGCAGGCAACGATGCACGCTTGCAGTTGCGCCTCGATCAGGCTGTTATCGGTTTCGGTCTGGCGGGTCAAAAGCCTGGCGGTCACCTCGCACACCTCGGCGCAATCCAGACACAGCCGGATACATCGCCGCAACATTTCCACCTGGTCCTCCCCCAGGCACGCGTCGGCGCAGGCCACGCAGCTTTCGGCGCATGACCAGGTGGCGGTGATGCTCTCCACCCACAAGCCTTCGTTCTGCGCGAACTTCCGCGGATGCGTTTCAAACATTTGCTCGATATAACTCATAGTGGTCTTTCCCGGTTCAGTCTGCCTTCGCGCTGCGGCAGCAAACACTTTCACAGGCCGCTCATTCCCGGCCCGCGCTTCACCCTAATGCGTTCACGCAACGAACGCCCATGGGGTATTGGCCCAATTGGATCAAGTGTGAAATTTGAGGGGAGCAGGATGCCCCGCCAATCAATGAACCGACTTGCCTATTTCCATCAACACGGAGGTAATCGGACCGGCAAGTTCTTTGACGGTTTTGGCGGCTTCGATGAGGCCGTCCTTGGAAAGTTCATACCATTTCTTGCGCGGCTCGGGTTTGGTGACTTCTTTCGCCAGCACTTCCAGGTTTTCTTTCACCTCGAGCGCTTTGGGTCGGTCGAGCTTTTCCATCAGTTGGGCGACGAGCGCATGCAACTGCTCCAAGTTCGCTTTAAGACCGGGGTCACCGGCTTGTTCGATGGTGTTATACGAATTTTGCAACTCGTTCTTGATGGCGACGGGGGCGTTCGTGAACGTGCCGCCGCTGATGTTTAATTGGTTTTTATCCCCTCCGATGTTTTCCATGTGTTTGTCTCCAGTTCGAATCGTTGCGGGTCCGTAAACATTGATTACCTCTCGCATCTGTCCTTGGGGGTTTTTATCTTTTCGACGCGCGCGCGCGGCCGGCGCTTCCAACCCGTTCAACAGGTCCGCCACGTTGACTCGATTGCGCGCGCCCTCGGGACGATAATCCGCCTCCTCGTCATGCTCTCGCTGCAGCAAATCCTGGTAGCTGACCGTTATATCCTTGCCAGTCGCATCTTTCTCCCCCGGCACTGGCACGCGTTCTTGCACGGTCAAACCTTTCAAATCCCGATGCTGTTCTTCGAATTTCTCGCGGATGACGGCTAACAGATCACGGCGCTGGCGTTCTGGACCGATGATGTGGATATCCACGCGGCGCTCCCGTGCGTCTGCGCGAACGACGGCGCGGCAATCTTCGCGTTCCAGCACGACGCCGGTGCGCCAGCGCAAGCTGGGATTCGCTTCACTATGGCTGTGCGTTTGCACGATGAATCGCGGCAACAGGCCTTCCGGCAGCACTTCGTACTGATAACGGAATCCAAGGGCTGGTTGGTCCAGCAGCGAGCGGATTTCATCCGGTTGGTTTTCACCCAGCAACTCAGGAACCAGGTAACGGCCACTGCCCGCTCGCAACTCGAAGCAAAGCTGGAATTTCTCCATCAGCCGCAGGAGGAAATCGTAACAGTCCGCTGGATAGTTCCTGGAATCAAGCACAGCTGCGAGGTCCGTTCGAGCGAGCACGCCAGCCCGGTTGCCTTTCTGCCCAACCCGCAGCAACGTGTAAATGCCCTCGGTCACCCAGCGTGGATTCAGCACATGCGTGTCCCGCAAGCGGGGATCGTCAGCGTAGTTCAAGGCGATACCCAGTATGTGGAGGAATTTTGCCAAATTGCGTTGCGCCTGTGGGTCATGCTCACCCAAGTTTCCGCAGATTTTTTGATATGCTTCCCAGGTGACAACGTTCTCGTCTTTTTCCGACATCTTCGCCAGACGCTCCTTGATGGCGAACCAACCGGCTGGGAACTTTACCTTGCGATGCTCCAGCGCATCGGTTTCGCGGAGAATTGCGTCCTTCAACTCCCCGAGTCCGAATTTCGGCTCATCGCATTCCGTTTTCACGATGTCGGCGATGAACGGATACTTTTCAAGTAAGAGTCCGCGGTTCACATCAAACGGATTCTGGCGCCATTTGTTAAGGGCCACAATGACGCGCGAATTTCCGCCGAAGCTGCGAATGAGTTGGAGCCAGTATTCAGCATCGAGGGTGGCCCGGTCACCCTGGCCGGTGCGCCCGTTGAGCACCAGCAGATACACGGTGCGCTCGGTGAGAAAAAACTGATGCGTGGCGTGGAGAATTTCCTGGCCGCCAAAGTCCCAGACGTGCAAGCGCACGTCGTCGCCACTCGGCACCTTGACTTGCCAAGGCTGAATTTCAATTCCAGGAGTTTCGGGTTCCTGCTGGTTGAAGGTATTATAGAGCATCCGTTTAATCAGACAGGTTTTGCCCGCCTGTCCGTAACCCACCAGGATGAGTTTGGCTTCGTTGAGCGGGCGACTGCCGCCGCGGGTGCGGAAGTAATACTCGAGAATTTCGGCGGGGTTTGCGGGCTTCTCCTTATTACTGCGAACTCGGCGAATGTCCGGCCCCAGCACTTCGGGTGGCAAGCCTAGTACGGGGTTGGCATGGAGGTAGAGCCCCTTGAGATTCTTCAACTGACGCAGACTTTTCGGCAAGGCCGTCAGTTGGTTGTCGGAAACGGCGAGGTGCTGAAGTTGGGTCAGTTGGCCTAGGGCTTCGGGCAGCGCCGTCAGTTGGTTGTCGGAAACGGCGAGGTGCTGAAGTTGGGTCAGTTGGCCCAGGGCTTCGGGCAGCGCCGTCAGTTGGTTGTCGGAAACGGCGAGGTGCTGAAGTTGGGTCAGTTGGCCCAGGGCTTCGGGCAGCGCCGTCAGTTGGTTGCCGGAAACGGCGAGGTGCTGAAGTCGGGCCAGTTGGCCCAGGGCTTCGGGCAGCGCCGTCAGTCGGTTGACGAAAACGTAGAGGTGCTGAAGTTGGGTCAGTTGGCCCAGGGCTTCGGGCAGCGCCGTCAGTTGGTTGACAGAACCGTCGAGGTGCTGGAGTTGGGTCAGTTGGCCCAGGGCTTCGGGCAGCGCCGTCAGTCGGTTGACGGAAACGTCGAGGTGCTGGAGTTGGGTCAGTTGGCCCAGGGCTTCGGGCAGTTTGGCCAACTCTAAATCGCTGAGATCCAATTCACGCGCATTGGACCTGCGAGCGGCCTCAATTCGCTGTTCCGCGATTTCGTTCGAGCTCTTTTCCTTCGAGGGCATGGGTCTTATACAACCGTATTTGCAATCCGGCTAACGCCGCGCGAGCGGCGGCTGGGTTGCTTTCATCACAGACAGTACATTACCTCTAAACGAACAAATGCTTTCGGTTGCAGGATAGCAGAGAAGAGGCGCGGGGCAACTGGGAACTAGCAGGCAAATCCGAAAAACGAAATCAGAAATCCGAAGGAGCAGGCCAGAGGCGGAGGCAAGAGGAGACTGGCAGGCGATTCGGGCGCCGCCGGGACGATTTGTGCCAATTACTTTTTCGGTCAGCGACGATTGTGGGGCTGGGCCGTCTTGGTCCCGGTCCGGTGAAGCGTGCGGCAAGTTATATTACAAGGTGTGTACATTGGATCATTCGTTCCGTCGCCTGACGCTGCGCTTCCGCCTTCGCTCAGGAGCTACGGCGAGACAAGCAGCGACGGTGACGGCGCAGCGCGCCATCCCTACCCACTTAAAATGGCCGAGTGCGCGCCACTGGCTTTATTTGGCTGTATTTTTCTTTTGACAGGGCGGGGGCGGTCTGACATGGTTACCAGGCTGGCCGCGCGGCCAGCGCCTTGGCCGGCCGAAAGGCGGGACGAAGGGGTTCTTTGACATCAGGTTTAATTTCGTCCCCGTCGCCGGGCGGGAATTTAAGAGCCTATCCCGGCAGGGCGCGTCACTCCGTGCGCGCCGACGGCGGACAGAGGACTGCCCGCCCACCGGGATGGGTTCCAGGCAAAATTAAACCAAATTAAAGTAAATTAAGCCTAATTTTTCCCCGGTTAGGCGGCTTTGGGTGGGCTTAAGATCCAGGAAATTTCCGCAAGCGGCTGGAGATCAGGGATTTAAGAAGGGATTGCGGGTTTTGCGCTATTTTCGGTCGGCAACCGCGGGCACGAACCTCCAAGTGCCAACAACCAAGCTCCAGATAAACATCAAGCGCCAAGCTGCGAGGCCCAAGGCCCGCCCTTTGGAGATGAGGGCTTGGTGGTTGGGAATTGGGGCGTCCGAGTGGAACAAAGGAAAACAAAGTGAAACAAAGTAGTTTTTGGCCCGAGAGCATGCGTATATTCGCGTATTCTCGCTTATTCCCGGATAAGGGGTTTGGAAGCTGGCGGTAAACCCGGTTCAGTTCCTGCCCGGGGAAGGTTTGCCCTTCAGCCAGCGAAAGACATCGCGCCGGGCAGCTTTGGCAGCGGCCAGGCTTTGTTGCAGTGGCGCTATGGCCCGGCGATAGACTTCAGCCTGTTCCTTCGCCATAGGTCCCTTTTGCCAGGGGACAATACGCAGTCTTTCTCCATACATCATGCGCGGGTTTAAGCACGCCCGGTGCCAAACTCACGCGTGCGAAGCAGTTTCCAACTGTTCATTGAGAAGCCGCTTCACTTCCTCGTCGGAGATCTGCATGAAATCCGCGTACCAGGCGCCAATGGAGTAGAAGGGTTCCGGGGTCATTCCGCAGGTGACTTCGTCCGCCTCGGCCCCAAGTTGACGGCAGGTGTCGCTCGAACCGACGGGCGCGGCGGCGATGATGGTTTTGGGCCGCTTTTGTCGCAAGGCGCGTATGGCTGCCCGCATGCAGGCGCCGGTCGCCAAGCCATCGTCCACCAGGATGACGTTTCGGCCCTCGACAGCCACCGGCGGACGGCCCTCGCGGTAAGCTGTTTCCCGCTGCGTCAATTCCTGTTGCCGTTGCTGCACGATGGCTTCGACAATCCCGCCCGAAAGGCCCAGGCGATGAATGACTTCGTGATTCAAGACGCGCACGCCGCTCGATCCGATCGCGCCCATGGCCAGCTCATCGTAGCCTGGGACGCCCAGTTTGTGCACCAGGAACACATCCAAGGGAGCCTTCAACGCGCGCGCGACCTCGAAGGCCACGGGCATTCCACTCCGCGGCAATCCCAGGACGACCAACAATGGATCGCCGGCGTGGTTCACCAATTTGGAGGCGAGGAATCGGCCCGCATCGTAACGATCCTGGAATTGGGGGCTGGCGCTCATGCGGGTTGATCGATATGAGATTAAAAATGTGCCAAAAGCCAATCCGCGGCAAGCCGGGCCACGTGCTCCAAGGCGCCCGGTTCTTCAAACAGGTGAGTGGCTCCGGGAATCATTTTCAGCGCTTTTTCGCAGCGGAGCCGGGCATAGGCCTCCTCGTTTAACCAGATGACCTGCGTATCGTTGCCGCCCACAATCAAAAGCGTCGCGGCCGTGACCCGCTCCAAGTCCGGCCCGGCAAGATCGGGCCGCCCTCCGCGTGACACCACACAACTGACCTTGTCCCCAAGTTCAGCCGCCGCCATCAATGCCGCCGCCGCGCCAGTGCTCGAACCAAAATAACCAAGCCCCAATGAGCGGGTGGCCTCCTGCCGCGCGATCCATTGCGTCGCCCCTATCAGGCGCTCCGCGAGCAATTCGATGTCAAAACGCAGATACCCCGTATGGGCATCGAGTTCTTCTTCAGCGGCGGTGAGCAGGTCGAAGAGGAGTGTCCCAAGGCCCGCTTCATGCAGCATGCGGGCGACAAACTGGTTGCGCGGGCTGTGCCGGCTGCTGCCGCTGCCGTGGGCGAACAACACGATTCCTTTGGGTTGCGGAGGCAGGATCAATTCGCCTCCCAGTTTGGCCCCTTTTACCGGAATCAAAACTTCCTCCGCGTGCATTTGGATGTTGGGTGTCATTTGGATTCGCAAATACAGCTAATTCTCCGGCCTTGGGATAGAGCCCGCATCACAACTAACCATCTCCCCTGCCCTTCACTTTGTCAAAAACGCAGCGCGGCGACGTTTCACTTGTCCGGGCAGGATTCCTGTGAATAATATCGAACAGCGTTGCCCGCAACGGCACCGAGCCTTGCCATGAGCCGAATCACTCAACTAAACGAAACCGAGCTGGAAGAAATCTTCAGCCGGTCCGGCGGCCCGGGCGGGCAAAACGTTAATAAGGTCTCCACGCGGGTCATGTTGCGGCATATTCCCACCGGCATTACGGTGAACGTGCAGGACTCGCGTTCGCAAGCGACCAACCGTCAGCTCGCCCGCGAGCGATTGCTGGCCGCCCTGCAAGCCAGGGAACGCCAGGCCCAGGACGCCGCCCGGCACGCGCGCGAGAAACTCCGGCGGCAGCATGCCAAGCGTCCGCAGGGCGTCAAGAATCGCATGCTCCAGGCCAAGCATCACCGCTCCCGGCTCAAGGCCAGCCGCCGGCAGAACGAAGACTGATGGCCTTCGGAAACGGCTTTCGGAAGCACCAAGCACCAAGCTCCAAACACCAGAAAAACACCAAGCCTTAAATCCCAAACCAGCGCTGTAATTTGGTGCTTGGAACTTGGAGCTTTTCTGGTGTTTGGAGCTTGGTGCTTGGTGTTTTTCTCTTCCCAATGTTGGCACGCAAAATGTTTCACCTCTTCCAGTAGCGCGGCTTAAGGGCTCGGATGATGGAAATAATGACAGTCGCGCGCCTAGAGAAAATTGTTATGAGAATCAGCCCGGAACCGCTCAGTCCGCTGCGAAGCTGGCGGGAACTTTGGCACTCGGAATCGCTCACGTATGCCAACGATTACCGTGACCGCAACGCCACCCAGCCCGCCTTCTGCAAGCCCCAGAAACGCACGGCTTTTCACTGGCTAAGCCATCTGTTCGTTCGCGATCTGGACCGTTAGGCCGCCGGTCTCCCGGGCCAACGACGCACGCCGCCAGCCGCCGGACGCAAGCTGCGGAGCCCGAGTGACTCATTTAATCCGACACTGTCCCAAAATCGGACACGCATTTTTAAACCTGTACTTTTTATGGTTCCTGCCACCTATTCGCAACCTGAAGCGGCTCCCGTTCCCCTGCCCGCTTCACCCGCGCGGCCGGCCCCAATCGCTCTTTGCCAGTGCCTGCCGGTGGCCTCGATTCAAACGTCGCTCCGGTGGCAGCGGCTCCTCTCCGATCAAGCCCACGCCCGGCAGAATCCGGCGGCTGCTTTGGTCTCGAGTTTTCCCGGGCATTGATTCGGAAACCAGCTTCAGCGGTACCGCAGGCTGGAAAGAAATCCCCAAATCATTCCGATTAAAAGCCCGCTGGCATGTGCTGTGTTCGCCATGCGCATGAATCCCGCAAAACCCAGCAAGAGCCAAACGATCATCATCGTCACCGTAGTGGGGTGTAAAAAGAGGCCGGAACCCGGGTCGCGCTTGCCTCGGATCCAAATGTATCCCATCAGCCCATAAACCACGCCGGACATCCCGCCAAAAACCGGCCCGCTGACAACATACTGCGCCAGGTTGGAAATGGCCGCGAAGACCACAACCAGAATTCCCAGCGTCAAAGAACTTTGCCGATCCTCGATCATGCTGCCCAGGTCACGAAGCCAAAGCATGTTGAAGAGAATGTGAAAAATATCGAAATGCACGAGCATGGGAGTCAACAGCCTCCAGACTTCGCCGTGCCTTATTTCCGGCAGACCTTGCGTCAGCCGTGTCATCATGGACATCGCGATGCTTGCGAAGTCCTCGCTGATCAAGAGGGGCCGCATTGCCTGCATGCTCTTCCCCAGTTCGGTCAGCACGAACACCACCACGCACATGCAGATCAGCACAAACGTCAACGGCCCGAACCCGTAGCCTCTCAAAGGGCGGAACAAGTGCCGTCGGCTTTTCAGCCGCTTTTCGTAGGCGTCCTGGTCCTTTTGCTTTTGGTCCCGCAGATCACGAGCGACTTTCAGCGAACTCTGAATTTTAGCAGCGTCCGGGTTCGCCCGAAAGCCGGCCAGCAGCGCCTTCGCCCGGTCCAACTGTTCTTCGGCATGTATCCAAACCGCCCAGGCTCCCTCCTTGTCCGCCTCGACCTGGTTCTCGATCCCTTCCGCGTACAGGTAATCACTGAACGTCTTCGCGTTCGCTTCCCCATCCAGCAACCCGATCATTCGCATATCGCCGTCAACGTAACCAGAAATCGCGCGGCGTAAAACTCAAATCACTCGGAGCTTGTTTTTGAACACAACCTGCCCGATGCTGGTCTGCAATAATAACTAAGGAAATATGGAACAAGGTGAAGCGCAACCCCGGGGCTTTCTTTACTGGGTGCGTGTCGTTGCCATCGGCCGCCGGCCCAAACGGACCCTGCTGCGCATTCTCTTGCTGGTTCTGGTCACAGTGGTCACATTCAAATTCGTTTTGATCCCCGTCCGCGTCACCGGCATCAGCATGGAACCCACCTATCACAATCACAGCATCAACTTTATCAACCGGCTCTCCTACCTGCGCAGCGAACCCCGGCATGGCGATGTCGTGGGCATCCGCTATGCCGGCGATCATGTCATGTTGCTCAAACGCATCGTCGGCACTCCCGGTGAAACGATCTCCTATTCCGGAGGATACGTGCACATCAATGGCGTCCGCCAGGAGGAACCTTATCTCAAGAAATTCACCGATTGGGAAATGGACGGCAAAACGCTGGGGCCCGATGAATATTACGTGGTGGGTGACAACCGGTCCATGCCCCGGGAATTGCACGAGGAAGGGGTTGCCATGCGCTGGCGGATCGTCGGCAAAGCCGTATGGCCGGGCAACAAGTGAACGGAAGTCATTCTGAAATCCGAATTCGAAAGGAACGAGCAAGCTGAATGAAACTTGTCGTCCGCCTGCTTCTTCTCGTCGCGCTGGCCGCCCTTGGTTTCTGGCTCTGGACCATTTTCTTTCCCAGTCCCCAGAAGGTCATTCACGCTCGCCTCGTCAAACTCGCCGAACTGGCCTCCTTCACACAGAACGAAGGCAATATCGCCCGTGTCGCGAACGTCGAAAGGATGGGCGCGCTCTTCGGCACTGATATCGAAGTAATCATCGACATCCCCGGCGTGGAAGCTCACACATTCAATCGCCGCGACGAATTGATGCAGGCCGCCATGCAAGCCCGCTCGGCCTTGAGCGCGCTCAAAGCCGAATTCCCGGACATCCACATCACCCTCGCACCGGACAAACAATCGGCCGTCGCCGACGTGACACTCCAGGCCAAAGCGAGCGGCCAGGGTGACTTAATCATTCAGGAACTCAAGTTCACCTTCAACAAGCAGGGCGGCCCATGGCTGATCACGCGCGTTGAAACCGTCAAGACCTTGCGACGATGACCAAGTTCAGCAACGCAATGCCAAGGGCCGCTGCTCAATTTCCTACTTGCCGACAGGGATTTGGAGTTACGCGGGTGCGCCAGCGACGGTTTGCAAATCCTTTTGGAGAGTCGCAAGATCAAGGCCGGAAGGAGCATGCCCAAGCTTCTTGTCGATCCAGTCGGGGCTGAGGACCGCATAAGCTTCGTCCATGTAGGCGTTGTAAAACTGCCAACTCATGGACTTTACGGAACCCCAGGTGACCACGTAGAGATTACGCTCATCATACCCGACCGCAGGGATGCAATGTCCGTTTTGCGGGTTGGGGGCCGCGTTTCCAACCGGCCCCGTTGGCGGAACGACCCAGGGAACCGTCAGGAGGTCCGTACTGGGCGGCACCGCAAAATTTGGCAACGCCACGCCAATGTAACAGCTTCCGAATAAATCGACGGCATCTTTGGCCTGCACGTCATTCTTCGGTTCCAGCGCGGCGAAAGCGGAAATTTTGTCTCCGCCTATGCCGGTCTTGCGCCAATATTTGAGCACATCGAGCATGTTGGCCCCGGCATCGGCGTTATTGCCGGCGAAATGACGGTACGCCGCCAGGATGACCGAATCGCCGAGCACCACTGCATTTCCGTTATTGGCCGTCCATTCCTGGATCATGTGGCCTGCAGCCGCGCAGGTGCAGTCTCCATATTTATCATTGCCCATCATTGGCCAGGAGGCCACCGCCTTGGAATAATCGACTGCGGCGGGCGGTGGCGGCAGTTGTTGCGTGAGATACTTCCCCAGTTGAAGTGTGCGGCTGTCAAACTTTGGCGCGTGTTTTCCGAGTTTCATAATTTTTGGTTGTTCGGATTTGGTTTGGAGGTTAATCGACAGTATAAACTTTTAACTGCCATACCTATTAATACGTAACGAGCAGGGCCAATCTTTCAAAAATCTTTGCTGGACCGCTAGAATCGGCGCAAGTCTTTGATTAACAACCGAAGAAAGTTCAACCTTGCAGCAACACGCGCAAAATCGAATATATAAGGAAGCAGCAGGCTTTTTGTGAGCCCGCTGCAATCGATCTTGAACCGTGAATCGTTTCCATGAGCCACGAAGCCACCGCCCATCTTTCACGCGCCGATAAAATCCTTGGCCGGTTGATCAAGAAAGTCGGCCCCTGCGGCTGGAAGCCGGATCGTCGATGCTCGCCGTTCGAAACCCTCGTTAATTCGGTTGCCCATCAGCAACTCAACGGCACGGCGGCCAAAACGATTCTCGGCCGTTTCCGCGCCCTCTATCCCGGCAAACGCTTTCCCTCACCGGAAGATCTGCTCGCCACGCCAGACGAGCGACTCCGCGGCGCCGGGCTGTCCCGCGCAAAAGTCGCGTCGATCAAGGATATCGCCGCCAAAACCATCTCGGGCGTGGTGCCCACTTCCCGCGCGATTGCGCGAATGGAAGAAGAAGCCATTCTCTCGCAACTCACCACCATTCGCGGCGTGGGCCCGTGGACGGTTCACATGCTGCTCATTTTCAAGCTGGGCCGCCCGGATGTCCTTCCGCTAACCGATTACGGCGTCCGAAAAGGCTTCGCCTTGACCTATCGATTGAAGGAATTGCCCACGCCCACCGAGTTGCTCGAACACGCGGAAAAATGGCGGCCCTACCGTTCCTTTGCCGCCTGGTATATGTGGCGCGCGCTGGAGTTGGAGTAGCTTGGGACTTGCGCTTCAGGTGGAGTGCGCCCGGGACCAAGTGCACTCCAGCAAAACAATCACCCCGCTCAATGTCTTCCCCTTCGCCTTTGTCCTCCATCGACCACTTTTCGCTGCCTGGCCAGGGCAAAATCCACCTGCTTCTTGAACCGGTCCACCTTGGCAATCTGCACCTCCACCCGGTCGCCCAGCTTGATCACCCGCCGGGTGCGTCGGCCAACGACCTGGCTGCGCGCGGCATCAAATTGGTAGAAGTCATCGGTAATCGTCGAGAGCGGCACCGCACCACTCATGCCCAAACCCGTCACATCCACGAAGAACCCGAAGTTCCTGACATCCGTCACCAGCGCCGGATAAACCTGTGGCCGGCCTGACTTTAATTGTGCTTCGAGATGAGCGTAAAGTTTGACGTCCTTGCTGTCCCGCTCAGCGTCCGCGGAGTTTCGTTCCGTGTCGGAAATGTGCTCGGCGACGGCTCGAAGCGATTTCGCCACCGTGCCCTGCCCTGGCTTCTGGAATAGTGCCCGATGCACCTCCAGGTCCGCATATCGCCGGATGGGTGAGGTGAAATGGGTGTACTTCTTTTTCGCCAATCCATAATGGCCAAGCGGCTCGATCGCGTAACGCGCGCGCATGAGCGATCTCAAAAACCCGATCTTCAGCGCCTGGCCAATGGGAATCGTCCCCAGCTTGCGCAACAATTTCTGCACTTCCGGCCGATGGCTGAGATTGCCGCACTGGATATGATGGCTTAACACATCCTCGCGATATTCCTGCAAGCGCTTTTCGTCGGGCGGTTCGTGGATGCGATAAATCGCCGGACGGTTCAGGCTCATCAAACGAGCGGCCACCGCTTCGTTGGCGAGCAGCATGTATTCCTCGATGAGTTGGTGCGAGATGTCGTTCTCCGTTCGCTCAATGCGCAGAATTCGACCGCGCTCGTCGAGTCGGATCTTGGTTTCCGGAAAGTCCAATTCCAGCGATCCGGCCTTGAACCGGGCGTGTCGAATGCGTTGCGCGAGCTGATGCGCCTGATGCAGCATTTGTTCGATTGGGCCCGAAGGACGGCGCTGCAGGACTGCGAGCGCTTCCCCGTAAGTGAAGCGCCGTTGTGAGCGAATCACGGCGGGGTAGAATTGCGTTCGCAATACCCGGCCTTCGGATGAAAGGAGAAATTCCACGCACTTGGTAAGCCGCTCCACATTTGGTTTCAACGAACAAAGCTCGTTGCTCAAGGCTTCGGGCAGCATTGGAATCACCCGATCCACCAGGTAAGTGGAATTGCCGCGCTTGCGGGCCTCCTCATCCAGCGCCGTGCCGGGTTTCACGTAATGCGAAACATCAGCGATATGGACCCAAAGCTTCCACTGCTGGTTTGGCGCCGCCTCCAGATAAATGGCATCGTCAAAATCCTTCGCGTCATCGGGATCGATCGTAATCACCTGATGGCGGCGGCAATCCACCCGGCCAGTCAAATCCTGGGCGCTTACCTCCGTGCCAACCGCGCGCGCTTCGTGGAGCACCCGCTTGGGAAAGTGTAATGGCAGATTGTAGTGGCGCAACACCGACAACATGTCCACCCCTTCCTCATCCGGCGGCCCCAGCACTTCCACGATCTCCCCTTCCGGATTTGCGTGACGTGACGGCCAGTCGCGCAAATCCACCACCACCTTGTCCCCAATATTCGGCGTGCGCCCCACATCCCGAGCCGGGGGCACATAGATATCGTGAGGGATGCGTGGATCATCCGGCACGACGTAGAGAAATTGCCGACCCCGCTGCAAGGTCCCAACCAACTGCGTCCGCGCGCGCTCCAGAATTCGGATGACCTTGCCCGTGACTTCTCCCTTGCGCCCAGGCCGGCTCTGCGGAATCACATCGCGCCGCACCAGCACGCGATCGCCATTGAACGCGGTGGAGGTCGCATGTTCCGGGACCATGATCTCCGGAAGCTTCGGGTCGTCCGCCTCCAAAAAACCGCGGCCTTGCCGGTTCATGCGAATGCGGCCGGGCACCAGATCGGCGTCCAGGGGACGCACGTAGCGGCTCCCTTTGATCCGCGCGATCTCTCCTGACCGCTCCAAACCCGCCAGCACCCGTTGCAATTCCTGCTGCTGGTTTGGGGCAAGCCCGAGCGCCCGCAACAGTTCGGGCACATTCATCGGAGCGTAATCCGACCGGCCCAGTAATTTCAAAATCCCTGATTCCATTTTGTTTGAGACAATAACAGCACCGCCTCGATTGACCAGTGCAATTACACGCCGGCAATTTAAAATTCGCCAATCTGGCCTGCGTGTGGCTTCTTACTGCCTGATAATGAACACATCCTCTTTGTTTGAAGGCTTATTGGATCGATATTTCGAAGCCGTGCTCGCCGATAATCCCACCTACGCAGCGGTGGCCGGCATTCAAAGCGCGCGCGGCAAACTCGGCCATGCCAGTCTGGCGTTCGAAGCCAAACAACAGAAGCGCCGCCAGCAAGCTCTCGCCCAGCTTGATCGCCTGTCCCCGCGCGAGCTTTCGCGCGAGCAACAGTTGGATCGCCTCGCCCTCCGCAGCCTGCTGCTGCGCGAGTGTGAAGACTTCGAGCGCGGGCGACATCGGCTTGATCCCGGCGCCCTCGATTCGGTGCTTAACATCCTGCTGCACGAACTTCAGCGCGGCGAGGACGAACCGCAAGTCGTGGCCCGCAATCTCCGTTCTCTCCTCCGGGAAACGCCGCGTTACCTCGCCGAAGCCGCCTTGCTGATTGATCGCCCGGAACGCGTGTGGCGCAAGATCATGGAACAAACTGCCGCCGGCGCTGGCGCGTTATTCGACGCGGTTGGCGCGTTCCTCAAACAGGCCCGGCCGGTTCCCTCCGATGCTTCACGAATAGCCGGCGCTCAAAGGGCCTTCGCCGCCTATGTGAAATGTGTCAAATCCCGTCCGCTGGCTCCGACGGGATCGTTCGCCGTGGGCGAAGCCATCTTGCAACGCCGCGTGCGCGACCAACTCGGCTTGGACTATTCGCTGGGTCAAATCGAGGCTCTGGCGTTGAGTGAGGTAGCGCGGGTCGGGAGCCTGCTCCAGCAAGCGGCCCGTAAATTTGGCCGCAACAAGCCGGCCGACGAAATTATCCGCCAGGCTCGCGCAGCCTGGAATCCGGGCGACGATCTTCTGGGCCTCTACCGGCGGGAAACTCAACGCATCGCCGCCGCCTTTCGTTCCGCCAAGGCCGTTACTTTTCCGCGCGGGGAAACGCTGGACGTGCGCCCCGTCCCCGAGTTCATGCGCCATCTTTTTCCGACTGCCGCCTACTCCCAACCGGGCGCATTCGAAAAACGCCAGCGCGGCATTTTCTGGGTGAATGATCTGAGCGTGACCAAGACCACGGAAGCCGAAAAGCTGGCCGAGCGGCAGCAGCATTTCGGCCTCAGTCTTACCTGCGCCCACGAAGCCTATCCCGGCCATCATCTGCAATTCGCCACCGCCAATCAGCATCCACGCAAATGGCGGCGGCTCTTTGCGCACGCCGTCTTTTACGAAGGCTGGACGCTTTGGTGCGAACAGATGATGGTGGATCTCAAGATCGACCGCTCTCCCTGGCTGCAAGTCCAGCAACTGCACGATGCCCTGTGGCGGTGCCACCGCATCCTCGTCGATCTGCGCCTGCAAACCCGCCGCTACAGTTACGATCAGGCCGTTGCGCACATGCGAAAACACCTCGGCTTCACCCGCGCCCGCGCCGAGGCCGACGTGAATTGGTACACCGGCTCGCCTTCCGTCCCGATGAGCTACTGGCTGGGCCGCCTCGAAAACGAGCGCCTGCGCCAACGCTTGATGACCGGTCGCGGTTGGACCTTGCAAAAGTTCAACGACTGGCTGCTGAGCTTCGGCACCCTGCCTCAGGCGTGGTTGGAGAAATACGGGTTGGAGTAAAATAATGCTCAATGTCCAACGCCAGAGGATCGAGGAATGGCCAAACCCAAGTCCTAATTGGGGCTTGGACCTTGGATTTTCTTTGGGCATTTGACACTGGCCATTGGTCATTAATCAAGGTGGCATGGGGCAAGCTCTCAACTTGATTAATGACTCCGTGGGTTGAATCGTTCGGGGTTGCTTGCCTGGCAGGCGTGGGAGTTTTCCTTGGAGCGTGGTTTTCACGCCGTCCGGGCCGATGGTGGCTGGTGGGTTACTTCGTTCCGCTGATGATGGCGGTCCTATACGCTGCCGGCGCCCGCTACGCAGCTTTTGCTTTCACCCCGCCGATTTCCTGGATGATGGCAGGCCGAACGAAGTTTGCCATCATTGGATTCATCAGCACCATGGTTTTGACCACGCCATTGTCCCGGCTGCCGCGCAAACGAGATCGCGCCGTCGTTGCGCTGTTGATGGTGACTGTCGTCAGCCTGGTTTCCGTCTGGCCTTTTCTCGCTCCGGCATTCTATCTTCAGCAACTGTCCCACCTGAGGACCCGCGTCGATCAGGACGGCGTCTGTCGGCAAAGCACCGAATATACCTGCGGGCCGGCCGCCGCCGTGACCGTGTTGCGGAAGATTGGATTCAAGGCCGAAGAAGGAGAACTGGCCATCCTGGCCCACACGACCCCCGCCATCGGAACACAGCCCGACATCCTGGCGGCGGCGCTCCAGAAACGCTACGGCGCTGAAGGCCTGACTTGCAAATACCGCTTGTTCGATAGCCTTTCCGAATTGAAGTCCTGCGGTCCCACTCTTGTTGTCATAAACTTCAACTTGATGCTGGATCACTACGTCACAGTTCGGGCAATTCGCGACGAGAAAGTGATTATAGCGGACCCTCTAAATGGGTTGACTGAAATGTCGCCTCAAGAGTTCGCCAAGATTTGGTACTTCTGCGGCATTACATTGTCGCGCCAGTAACAGCGGACAGGAATGCCCGCGCTCCTGAACCGATTACTCGACCTGCTCTTGAAGTTCCAGGAAGCCTTGCAATTGGCGGATGCGGGTGGGATGGCGCATTTTGCGTAGCGCCTTCGCTTCGATCTGCCGGATGCGCTCGCGGGTTACTTTGAACTGCTTGCCGACTTCCTCCAAGGTCCGAGCGTAACCGTCGCCGAGCCCAAAGCGCAATTCCAGAACTTTGCGTTCGCGCCCATTGAGGCTGGACAGCACGTCCCCCAGCTTGTCTTTCAAAAGGCTGAAGCTGGTAATCTCGGACGGGTTCTCGCTCGTTTTGTCCTCGATGAAATCGCCGAAACTGGTGTCTTCAGCGTCGCCGACCGGGGATTGCAGCGAGATGGGCTGCTGGGCCATTTTCAAAACAGCCCGCACCCGCTCGACGGGAATCTGCAGTTCCTCGGCGATCTCGTCCGGGGTCGGCTCGCGGCCAAAATCCTGAATCAAGCGTTTTTGGATCCGCATCAGTTTGTTGATCGTCTCGATCATATGGACCGGGATGCGGATGGTGCGGGCTTGGTCCGCAATGGCCCGGGTGATCGCCTGGCGGATCCACCACGTGGCGTAGGTGGAGAATTTATAGCCGCGGCGATACTCGAACTTTTCGACCGCCTTCATCAACCCCATGTTCCCTTCCTGGATCAAATCGAGGAAGGAAAGGCCGCGGTTGGTGTATTTTTTGGCGATGGAAATGACCAGGCGCAGGTTGGCCTCGACCATTTCCGTTTTGGCCGCGTTGGCTTTGAACGTGGCGCGCTTCAGTAGTTCGTACGCATTCAAATAGTCGGCGTGAGGCATGCGCACAAACTCCTCCAGCGCCGCAATCTTGCGCTGCTCGGGTTCAACGACCGGCAGGAGCGCCGCTGGCCTGCCCTTTTCCTCCCATTCGTTGACGATACGGAGGCTGAGTTGAATCTTGTCACGGATGTTTTCCGCGACCAGGGCCATCTCCTCAATCACCCGCTGCTTGTAATAAAATCGGACGAAGTTTTTCTGGAGCTTCTGGTCTGCTTTCCGAAACGCAGCCAGGGCCGGCGCGGATTTGCCCGCGGGCGTATTGCGAAAGCGCAGGTATTTCTCATCCACTTCCTGATCCAGGAGCCGGACCTTTTTGATGAGCTTGCGCAGCGCCTTGAGGTGGTCCTCCCGGCCTTCGACCTTTTTGTCCACAATCACCCGGTCAAAGCGTTCCTTGGGCGGTTCGCTGAGGAGTTTTTCCGCGAGCGCGATATGTTCCTTGCCCGCAAAGCCGAAACCGCAAAGGGTCTGCCGCAGCAAGGCCTCAGCCTCCTCGATGCGCTTGGAAATTGTCACTTCCTGCTCGCGGGTCAGGAGCGGCACCTGGCCCATTTGCTTGAGGTACATCCGGACCGGATCATCGAGAATATCCAGCCGGTTGCGGTCTTCCTCCTCTTCTTGTTCCGGCTGTTTAACCCGGTCCACCTCCGCCTGGTCCACAATTTCGATTTCGAGATTGCGCAGTTTGGAGCAGACCTCGTCGAGTTCCTCCGCTGTGACAATGTTGTCGGGCAGCGCGTCATTGACGTCGCTGTAAGTCAGATAACCCTGCTCCTGGGCGAGACGGACAAGTTCCTTCACCTTCTCCGCGAGTCCGACGGCGGATTTCGGGGAAGGCCCGCCTGCGCGCAGAGGCGATTGAGCGGAGTCCTCCGGGTGCGCGCCGTTCGTGGCGGAACCGGAGCCGTTGGCGCGCACAGCCGCCGCCTCAATGTCAGCCACGCGTGTAGTTGTGTCGGATGGATTGGAAATAGCCGAAGGGACCGGGTTGCCACCTGACCCGCCGTCAGGGTTCTTCTTCGATTTCGCCATAGTCTCGATTCGCCGCGCTCGATGGACCACGATGATGGTCATAAAATAGTGTTGCTCCGGCGGCGCTTAGTCAAGTCACGAAACGATTTTTTACAAAAAGATTTTTTTGACCAGCCAACGCGAAGCTTTCGCAGTCCAAAGTAATTGCCGTGAAGGCCGACGCTCCAACTTGCGCGAACGCGAGAAGCACCAACAGCGAGAGCGGAATGTTTGCATTCCGCTCAAGACCCAGGCGCGTCCATCGGCGCCTTCGATCAATACGTCGCTGCTTCGGAATCGTTTAGAATCCAGAGCCGGCCGCGAATCTCAGTGAGCAACCGCTCCCACCGGCACGCTGACACCCACGGCGGTGCTGCCCTGGACTGCGCGGATGCCAATGTTCGCCGACCAGGCACGGGCGAAGGTGGTGACGATCAGGTCGGCGTAATCTGAAATCACGTGATACGGGGTCAACGGGATGTAAACGATGTCACCGGGTTCGACCAAGACGTCCGGGGCCTGGCCGCGGATGATTGCTCCGTAATCCGCCGTGATCAATTGCGGCTGGCTCAGCGAGCCGCGGACGATTCCGATATGCGAGACGTACGCGTTCTTGCCGACTCCGCCCGCGCTGGCAATGGCGGAAACCACGGTCATTTGATCCGCGTAGGCCACCGCATGCGGCGCAATTACATCGCCAAGCACGTAGACTTGCTGCGACAGGGAGGACGGGATGAATACGAAATCATCCGCTTTGAGGTAAATATTTTGCGACATGTCGCCGCCTTTGAGCAAACGGGCGAAATCCACGGGCAGTGGCCGGCCGTCGCGCATAACAAAGCTATGACGCAAGTCGCCTAAATCCTGAGTATTAAAGGCGTTGCCGGACGAGGTGGCGGTGCCACCGGCGAGCGACAAGGCTTCGAGCAATGTCATCGAACCGGTGAGCGGATAGATTCCCGGCTTGGTGACGCGGCCCAACAGCCAGATATACTTGCTGCCCACCGACTTAAGCGTGATGCTGACCTGGGGTTGGGTGACATATTTGGATAGTTCCTCTTCGATGCGCGACTTTGATTCGCCCAGCGTCAAGCCCCAGACATCAATGCCGGGCAGGAACGAGTAATAGATTTTGCCATCGAGTCCCACCAGGGCAGTCGCCCGGTAGGGAGTGGCACCCAAGGTTTCGATATCGACTTGATCACCTGGCCCAAGGGTGAACAGACCATCCGGCGGCCGAAGCAGATCCGCCGTCAGCATCCGGGGCGCAGTCACCACGGTGGCTTTGGGCTCTTCAGGAACGGCGGCAGGAGTTGCCACGGCAATTACGGGGGTGGCTGCCGGCGCGGGTGTCGGTGCAACTGGCTGCACAGGTTTCGCCGTTGCGGGTTTGGGCGGCGGCAGCGGCCGGGCGGTGGACGGAGGCGGCATCGTGCTGAATAAGGAATCCGGCGGCGGGCTGCCGGTCTTGACCGCCAAAGGGTCGCCATCGAACTTCGGCGGCGGCTCCGTCGCGCAACCCGCGAGGAAGGCAACCGCCAGTACTGGCCACAAAGGGAAGTTAGGTTTTTTCATGTCAGTGAATGATGGGGTCGATGAAGGGACCAACTTTGGTGCCGGTGTAGGTAACGATCAGAGCCTCGATGAAAGCGCGGGTACCTTCATCCAGCAATTCCTCCGCCCTGGCCCATGGCCGGCGCGAAATATAAACGATGTCCCGGGGCTGGAGCTTGAAGTCAGGCGCCTTGCCGTTGAGGATCTCCCGCGTGTTGACCACAAACGTTTCTGGATGCGAGAGCGAGCCGCGCACGATAAGCACCCGGCTCTTGTACGACTTGTCCGCGAAACCGCCGCGCGTGCTGATCGCGCCGACCGCTGTCAGGTTCGGCGTGTAAGGGACGATGCCCGGCAGGCCGAGGTAACCCAGGACATAGACTTCGTTGGCGCTTGCGGAGGCAAAGTAGAGATAATCATCCGGTTCGATCTGGACGTTTTGCGAGAGGTCGCCTTGCTGGAAAAGTTTTTCGAAATCAACCGCCAGCTTCTGGCCATGGCGAACCATGAAACTGCGGGAGAGATCGGTCAATTCGACCGGATTACGATCGAAAACGCCGGTTTCAAGCCCGCCCGCGCGCCCGATGGCCTCAATAACCGTCAGTGGACGATCGATGGAAAAGACGCCCCGATTCACCACGGAACCGAGGACGAAATACTTTTTGCTGGCGATGGTGACGGGGGTAATAATGGTGCGCGGCAGGCGATAGTATTTGCCCAATTCCGTGTCCATTTTCGCGCGCAACTCATCGACCGTGAGGCCGGCGGCCATAATATCGACAGCCTGCAAATAACTAACCCGGCCGTCCGGTCCGATGATTACGTTTTCGCGGGTTTGGGTGGCGGCATCATTGAGGTAAAGCGCGAAGTTAAGGCTATCGCCCGGGCCAAGCGTCAGGCGCTGCTGCCAGGCGGCGCGTTGCGCGGAAGCGCCAGAAAGCTGGAAGCCTCCCGCGGGTGGATCGGCGGCGGGAGCATTGAGGCAGGCGAATCCAAGACAAAGCAAGGGCACCAGCCATGATTTCAAGCGTTTATTCATAGTTTGATCAGAGGTTCGGGTTCATGGTTTAACACCGCGCCGACTAATTTGCAACGAGCATGACGCAAGGTTTCCAAATGGAGCCGGGTTTCGCGGGCGTGGGATTTGCCCGCATCCACGAGCCAAATCAATTGTGGGAGGTTCTCCGCCAGGAGAACCGCTTCGGGCACGGAGGCCGGCGGAAGATCCACGAGTATCACGGAGCGCGACACAGCCTGCCATTGATCGAGTTCGTTTTGAAATTGAATGCGGCGGTCCAAATCCCAGACCAGACCGGGCAGTTCGATATGGATGACGGAAGGCGATTTGACTTGCGCGAGTGCTTGATTTCTCTCCGGCACAATAAGCGCGCCGGGAGTGTGCTCGGATCCGGCGTGCGCAGAGCCGTTCTGCGCAACGGGCGTCGCGGCGGGGGCGGGCGCGCCGGACTGGGGATTGTTAAAATCAAGCTTGATGACTTCGAAGCCGCGTTCTTTCGCCGCGTTGACGAGCATCTCCACCCAGGTCGATCGGCCTTCGCCGCGTGCGCATGAAATAAAGCCGCAGACCGTGCCGCGATTGGCCGATTGTGTGAGCGTGCCCGCCAGGATGGTCCAGGTTCGGAAAGCCCACGCTTTGCGCGCGTTGTCGTCCATTTTATCGAGATCACCCAGGGTGGCAAGCACGGGCAGGCCGGTCACGCGCTTGACGTCGGCGGCGGTTTTAAGACGCGGGTCGGCGTATTCCAGCAACATGACCAACCCGAGCGACAACAGCAGGCCAATGAAGCCGCCGCGCGCGCCGACTACCGCAGCCTGGTGATAACGGGCGTGCTGGTCGATGTCCTTGAGCGCCGTGGGAGCAGACGGAGGGCGGAAGTATCCTTCCGCGTTGTCGCGGTATTGCTGAGCTTCGAAGCGACGGTTGTTCAAAGTGCGTTTGTAATTGTCCAAACGATCCAGTTCGGACTTGAGTTGGTTGTATTCGCCGGTGTTCTCGTAAAGTTTGTCGAGCTTGGCTTTGACTGAAGCGGCCTGGCTTTCCAATTGCTGAATTTGAGTTTGCAGAGCACTTTTCTCCCGGTCAGCGGTGTCGATTTGGGGCGTGAGCAGAGTTTCGGTCGTGTTGGTTTCGGCAACCGATCCGGTGCTGGCCAGTTGGCGGTTCAACGCGGCGATCTCGTTGAGGAGCCGTTTGACATCCGGGTGTTCGTCGAGCTTTCCTTCGCTGCGATAGGTGAGCAGTTGGGCGGTGGCATCCTGCAAGCGGCGTCGGAGCGGCTCGTTTTCCACCTGCTTGCCCCGGTGCTGGAGCGAAGCCAGCTCACCTTGTGCCAAATCGATCTTCACCCGCAGGTCAACCCATTCCTTCTCGAACGCCGGGTTCTCAATGGCCGGGTTGGCGATGCCTGAGTTCGTGCGCAACGAAATGAAGCGTTGATTTAAATTGGTTTGCTGCCGCTCGATTTCGAGAAGTTGCGAGGTCAGGTTGGTGTACATTACCCCCGGGTCCTCCTGCTGGGCTGCCTTGCTGAGCGCCACCGCGGTTCCGGTGTAGAGGTTTGCCAACTCAGCCAGTTTCTGCGGGTCTTTGCCGGTGATCGTGACGTCGATGTTTTCCGAGCCTTTTACGGGGCTGACGTCGAGTTGTTTGAGCAGTTCCCGTTCAGTCACACGAGGATTGGCTTGCAAAGCAACGGCACGCATCAGCTCGGCGGAGGTGAGGAAATTAATCATCGCCTGGCTCGAAGGCCGGGGCGGCTTGTAGGTGACGCCATCCGGCCCGTCAAAGCTGGTGGACAAATCGCGCAGGGTCAGCGTGATCAAAGCCGAGTAGTTGCCGCGCGCGAAACCAATGATGCCACCGATGACGCCGCCGATAACCAAGGTCAATGCAAGCCAATGCCAGCGTTGGCGAATCGCCGCGAGGAAGCGGGAACGATCGAAGGATTCCGCCTCCGGTTCAGGAGCACGGCGGGGCGCTGGACGATTGGCAGGGCTGGGGCGACCTGGCGCGGCGGCGGGACGGGGAGCAGTTTCGATGATGGCGGCTTCGACAGTTGTGTTTTCAAGCGTCGAGGCTGGCGCGGCGGCAGCGCTGCTGGAAGCTGCCGATTGGGCACGTTTGCGCCGGAGTTCGCTGATGCTCAATTCGGCGTCGCTCATGCGGGCGGCAGATTCTGATGAAACTGCAAGTCGCGGACCACGGCATCGACGGCTTGGAACGAAACTTGAGGATAGGCTTTGAGCCAGGCGTGTTCGAGGGCGAGTTTGGCGATGCGGTTCAGTTCGCGCGGCGTGCCGAGCGAGGCTTGGAAGGCGCGTTCGACGGCATCGGCGGGGAACAATTCGCCGGTGGCATGGCCGGCTACTTTGAGCCGATGGCGGAAATAGTTGGCGGCATCCTCGCGGCTGAGTGAATTGAGATGAAAACGCAGGCTGATGCGCTGGTTAATGGCGGGCAGACCACCGACAAAGCCGCGCAACTCCGGCTGCCCGACCAGGATGATGGTCAGGTAAGGTTTGCCCGCGCCATTGAGGTTCGTGAGCATCTTAAGCTCGTTGAGCGTCTGCGGGGACATTTCCTGGGCCTCGTCGAAGATGAGAACGAGGTGGCGATTTTCGGCGTGAATGCGTTCGACGGCGCGACGGAGGCGTTGGTAACGGGCGTGCTTGGTCTGACTGGTTTTCTCTACATTGCCGTCCAACTGCTGAACGACGGAGCCGAGCAGATCGTTGAAAGAGAAAGCGGAATTTTCCTGCGTGACGACCTGGAATTTGCGGGCTTCGAGGCGTTCGGTGAAAACGGCGCGGGTGAGGGTCTTGCCGCAACCGATCTCGCCGGTGAGCATGCCCAGCAACATGGTTTTCTCCTCGACCAGGAACGTGAGGCGGTCGAGCGCCTCATCGTGGTCGCGGCTTTGGAAAAAGAAGCGCGTGTCCCATGTCGGCTCAAATGGGCGCTCGCGCAGATTCCAGTACTGCAGCAAATCCATGACTTTACCTTAGTTAGCGGTGGTAGGGATTGCACGTCCATTCTCTACGGGTAACCGCTCCGTATTTGACCCGTCGCGGCTGTCCGTACAGACACGGAGATGCGGAGCTTGCCACGAAAAAGTATAAAGGCACAGAACGGAGGGGAGAACTTGACCGCTAATGCTGAGTCTGCAAGAAGATTTGTGAAAGGATCCGCTTAGGCGGATTGATCCGATCCATGGTCTGAGCGAAGGCTGTGACCGGTCAGGCGCCAGGCACATTTTTCGGTATTCGCTTGCCCATGCTGATGCGCTTCTCCACGGAAAATCCCAGCGATTCATAAAAGGCCGTGACGCTCGCGTTGCCTTCCAGAATCTGCAGATTGATCTTCACGCATCCCTGCGCGGTCAAGGCTTGCTCGGCCATGGAAACCAGTCGGGTGCCGATGCCCTGCCGGCGATGTGACGGCGAGACAGCTACGGAGTAAATCCAGCCGCGATGACCATCGTAGCCCGCCATGACTGTGCCGACGACCAAAGCGCCCGCAAGAGCAACAAAGAAAAGCCCGTCCTTGGCTGAGATCTTCTTATCGATGGCCAGGCTGGGTTTGTTGTGAGGCGCGTCGTAGCCGAAAACGACCTCCCAGAGCGCCACGACTTGGCTCCGATGGGCGGCGTCGGCGTAAGGTATGATGGTTACGGGTTCCAAGCCGTCAGGCTGCGGCAACTTTTGCATCCAGGTCTCCCCGCTCCTTCTCACTCACGCAAATTCCAAGATAACTGCAATCGCGGCAAACGAATGACAGCGGGGAATAACCAAGCAGCATCATTTGTGGTGTTTGCCAAGTCTTGGAGTTTGCGGGCTTGTCTCGTCTCACGATTTCAATATTGTGCTGAAGGTAAGTGGGTGTCCAGCATGTTCTGACAATCAATCGTGAAATGGAGGATGGGATAAATCGAATGCCAGGACACCGTTAAACGGTCGCGGAACCGGCATGAAACGTGTGTCTCGGGGCGGTGTTCCGGCCTTGCCGGGAAAGTCTTTGTGCTTTCAAATCAGCGGGTGACTTCGGTTGGATTTGAGTCCGGATCTGCGTGAAGCGGCAGTTTCGACGGGCACCAAAGCACGTCACTGTTGTTAAGCACCCGGCGCTGGGGCTTCAGATGCAACCAACGGCGGACATAATAGCGAGCCGTCCCCAAGGCAGCCCTTATGCGGCTCGGGGGAGTTGGGGCTTCGGAGTACTTCAAGGCGATCCGCTTCGGCGGATTATTCGGATCGATGTTCAGTCTGAGTTTAACTGATTCGCCCGGCTTTACGTCGAGCCAGGTGGCGAACCACAGCGGCCAGGATTGAACCTGCTTGTCCCCAACCTCCACGATGCACTGAAAATCCAGCATGGTTTCATTGGTCTTGAGCCCGCCCGCAAGCTCCAATACATACCCGTCACAGTGCATGTTCTTTTTGGAGCGATTCTTGAATTGCAGGTCGGCATACCACCGTCCGTCCGCGGGAGAATATCGGCAGCCGTCAAACGTCAGCCGGGGCTGTTGCGAAGCCAGCGCATACCAGGCGCTTAGCACGATCGCAAGCAACACGACTATCGCGGAAATCAGAATGAGGCTGTGCCGCTTCACCGTTCTACGCTCCGGCAAACCGCCCGCGAAAGCAACCTTCAACATCGCCGCCGCTGTTCGACAATTGTATGCTTGGCAACCGCCGCAAATTCGCTACAGTATAAATTAATAACTATGAACACTTCATCCCCCGGCGCCGTTGATGGCATCGTCAAATTTGTGCTTTGCTGCCTCAGCGTTCTCGCACCGGGGCTTTCCCAAATTGGAGTTTTCGCCGCCGACTCCGGCGATGACCAGCCTGGCACGGGAAGGAAGGTCGTGTATAGCGTTTGCGCGTACGGCGCGCTGGGGGACGGCAAGATCCTGGACAGTCCCGCGATCAACAAGACCATCGATGCCTGCGCCGATGCCGGCGGGGGCACGGTTTATTTCCCCGCTGGGACGTATTTGAGCGGAAGCATCCGATTGAAGAGCAATATCCATCTGTTCCTCGATGCCGGCGCAATCATTCTCGGCGCGCCGCAGAATATGAACGCCTATGATGAGACGGAGCCTTGGGAAGGCATCGCTTATCAGGATGGCGGGCACACCTATTTCCACAACAGCCTCATCTGGGGCGAGAACCTGACCAACGTCAGCATCACCGGATTTGGCATGATCAAAGGCGGAGGGCTCGTCCGCAGTGATGGAATCCTCGACCGGATGAGCGGCTTCTCCACCTGGAACAAAACCAACTCGAACCCGCGGACCAACGCCCCGCCCGTTCGGCTCGGCAACAAGGCGATTGCCCTCAAGCTCTGCCGCAATGTGTTGCTCCGCGATATCACCATTTTCCATGGCGGCCATTTTGCCATTCTCGTCACGGGCTGCGACAATATGACGGTCGATAATGTGACCATGGACACTGATCGTGATGGCATTGACATCGATTGCTGCCGCAACACCATGGTTTCCAATTGCCGGATCAATTCGCCGCGTGACGACGCGCTTTGTCCAAAAAGCACTTTCGCGCTGGGGAGAAATGTAATCACGGAGAACCTCACCATCATCAACTGCCAGGTTTCCGGGTTCGAAGAGGGAACGCTGCTCGACGGCACGATGAAGCCGAGCAGCATCAAAAACGGCCGCATCAAATTTGGCACGGAATCCAATGGCGGCTACCGGAACTGCACGGTCGCCAACTGCACTTTCCGCGGCTGCCGTGGCATCACACTCGAGGAAGTCGATGGCGGCATCATGGAAAATATCACTTTCAACAACATCACCATGATGGATGTGGCCGCGTATCCAATTTACATCACGACCGGCAAGCGCCATCGCGGCCCCGATGTGCCCGTGCCCAGTCGCGCCAGAAATATTTTGATCTCGAATGTGATCGCAACTGGTTGCGAACCCATGAGCGGCATTCAGATCGAAGGACTTCCCGAACAAATGGTTGAAGGTGTGCGCCTGGAAAACATCCGGTTCGTCTTCAAGGGCGGCGGCACGAAGGAAGATGCGGCCCGCGTGCCCAAGGAGCTGGGCGCCGGTTATCCCGAGCCCAAAAACCTCGGCACGATGCCCGCCTACGGCCTGTTCGCCCGCCACGTGCGCGATCTCGAACTCGCGAACATCCGCTTCACGCTCGACAACGAGGATCTGCGTCCCGCGATGCAATGCGTGGATGTGGACGGCCTCGAAATCGACCATTTTAAAGCGCAAGTCGCCGATGGTGTGTCCCCTGCCCGTTTTGAAGGCGTGAAGGGCGCCGTGATCCGGAATTCGCCTCTGCTCGACGCAGTTCAATAATTGCAGTGGGGAAATTGGGCGAGGCGTTTTGCTCATCGCCAGTAGTAAAACCAGTCGTAGCCGAGTTCCAACTGCGCGGCCGGCGCCAGCTTCTGCTTCCACGTGATGCGGCCAACGCCGTTGAAGGTTTCCCCCCAATTCCACCCATTGGGCAGTTCGGTTTCCCCGAATGAAGCGGCGTCCTCATCCTCGAACAGGTCAACTTTCTCGATCTTCGCTCCCTGTCCGGCGGATTCAACTTCGCCCAGCACATACCGGGTCACCTCCACATCCACAGCCTGAGCGCGACGGTTGGTCAAAGTCAGTTTGCCTTTCATGTCGATGCGCGAGTACTGGCTGTTGTTGTGAGTAAGCGCATTCGGTGTGCGCTTGATTTCAACATCGCTTTTCTTTGCCTGAATATCGACAGCAGTCGTAATGGCCACATCGCTTTGCGCGCCCGGCGCCGCATAGGTCATGAGCCCCTGCGCAAGCACGCGGCCTTCGCGGAGGATGAGGACCGGCGCCGTCGTGAGCGGAACGCTGCTCTGGTTGGTCAGCCGCATTTTATGCATCACTTTCGGCGCGGCGGCCAGGCGGGCCAGTTCGAGCTGCTGTTCCGAATTCAGATTGCTTCTCATCCTGGGCGGCGGGCCAAATGGTAATTCCAGCGTGAAAACATCCTGGTACGGAAGCGTCATTTCCGCAACGGTCAGCACCATGCGTTCGCCCCTTTTCAAAGTAACGTGCTTGACGTTGAACACGTACAAGTCTTCGTTCTTTTTCGAATCCCCGATGTCCGGGCCAAGATCGGCAGTCGCGGATGGCTCGGTACTGGACTGCGCATAGTCCCCGGCGCGGGCCGTTTGCCGGGTCATGATCGAGTTGTAAAAATTTTGACCCAGGGCGCTGTTCACAAGGGCTGGGTTGGGCGCGGTCTGAAAATATTGCGACAACTGCGCCATCGTTTGCTGGAGCGCCATGGGGTCAAGCGTGTCTTTGAAATAGAACGACGGCACGCCGATGACCAGATTCACCGAAACGTCATCCAGATCGGCCAGTTCGTTGATTAAAGTCGCCTGCAATTTAATCGATGCCTGGCCGTTTCCATCGAGCGACACCTTGTAATTTGGAATCCAGCGCACCCCCTTTTGCAAATAAAGCATCCCGATCTTCGCGGTTTTTCCAGCATGGCCGCGCTCCCAGTTCAGATTCAGGGTGAGCAGATTGCGGAATTCCTCCTGGCCGGTTGTGGACTTTTGGGTGTCCTTGAAAGTGAAATCCTGAATGCGGTCGAGGTTGATCGCTTTGATTCCATTCTGGGTTTTAAGCAGGATGAGAGTGCCTTTCTCGGGAAGCTTGTCGCCACTGTTGGGGGGACTGGTTGCTTCCAGTTCCTCCGCACTGCGCGCTGGAATGCCCACAATGGTGGCGGCGTAGTGATTGGTCATGTCCTCGGTGACAAATCCTTCGGCTCCGATGTTGGCCTCGAGCAATTCACGCAATGTCAGCGCCGTCCGTTCCACCAGCACGCGACGATGGCCCGCAACCGTGCCGGCGAGATGCGTGTTGTGCTCCGCCGAATAAGGCCAGAATGTGCCCAGGACGGGCGCGGGCAAATCGTCCATCAACACATTGCCGCTCGCGTCCGTGGGCATATTGCCTTCCCGGGCTATAAACGCATGCCCGTCCTTGAATACGGTCAGTTCCTTGACCGGCATTCGCCCGAGCGCGCTTAGAAGCGCGGCGGTTTCGGCGGGCCAGGCGGGAACCGCCAATCCAAATGCGACGATGAAAGGCAGACATCGGCAGAGCGTAGCACGAAAGCCGGACAACGATCTCGTTCTCATGCCGGAAGACTAGGCTTTGGGAGATCATCAGTTGTAATACCTGCGTAATTCAGTTGTAAAAAATGTGTGAAACCCCGCGACTGATGGCCGGCCCAAGGCACGTCGATGAATGGATCAGCGCTTTTTTAATCCGCCGTCCAGCCTATAGGTCTCGCTGGATACCGTCGCCAGTTGCGCAGACATTTCCTTGTACCGAACCCGACACACATTGCCTCGACTTGAGCGAATGGCGGCGTCCACGAGTTTGCCGTCCTTCCATTCCATGTCCACTTCGAAGCCGCCGCGAGCACGCAACCCCTTTACGCTGCCGGTCGGCCATGCGTTGGGAAGCGCGGGGAGCAGATCGATTTCAAATTTCGAATTCGGGATTTCGGCTTCAAGCGCGTGGCTTTGCAGCAACATTTCGGCGATGGCGGCCGTTGCGCCGAAATTACCGTCGATTTGAAACGGCGGATATTTGTTGAACAGGTTCGGATAGAGATGTTTGCCGACGAGCGTGTTCAGGATTGAAGCTGCGCGGTTGCCGTCGTGAAAGCGCGCCCAAAAACACATCCGCCACGGCATGCTCCATTCCGTGCCGCCGTCGCCGCGCGATTCGAGGGCCTTTTTTGCGGCCTCCGCGAGCTCCGGCGTGCCTTCAGGCGTAATCTGGTGGCCCGGGTACAACGCAAACAAATGTGAAGTGTGGCGATGGTGTGGATCGACGTCTTTGTAATCTTCAATCCATTCCTGAAGCCGCCCGTCCTTCTTGCTGATCTGAAGGGGAGCCAGGCGTTTCAGCGCCAACTCGCATTCGGCGCGGAACGCATCGTCCGTCTTGAGGACTTTGCCCGCCTCGATGCAATTGCTCAATAGATCATGGATGATTTCCAAGTCCATCGTCGCCGCGTAGGTGAAAGCGGATTCCTTGCCATCAGCCAGATAGAATTTGTTCTCGGGTGAATGGGATGGCGACGTAACCAGGCGGCCGGCCACCGGTGTTCCAGCGGGCGCTTCGACCAGAAAATCCAGAATGAATCGGGCCGCGCCTTTCATCAAAGGGTACGCGCGCTTGGCCAGAAAATCTTTGTCGCCGCTGAACAGGTAGTGCTCGTAAGGATGCTGCGCCAGCCACGCGGCGCCCATCGGCCAGATGCCTTGCACGCCATCAGCGGGGGCGGCGAAACCAAACGGATCAGTCAGATGATGCGCGACCCAGCCACGGCAACCGTATTGGACCTTTGCCACCCGGCTGCCCGGTTCGGTCAGCATGTCCATCAGGTCGAAAAGCGGTTCATGGCATTCAGCGAGATTGCAAACTTCCGCCGGCCAATAGTTCATCTGGATGTTGATGTTCAGATGATAATCGCTGTTCCACGCCGCTTTTAATTTATCGTTCCAAATGCCCTGCAGGTTGGCCGGCATGGTGCCCGGGCGCGAAGAAGCGATCAGCAAATAGCGCCCGTACTGAAAGTAAGTCGCCAGCAGACCCGGATCGGTTTCGCCGCGCCCGAGTCGCTTCAACCGCTCATCCGTCGGCAGTTTCTCAACCTCCGCGCTGGCGCCACCCAGATCAAGTGCCACGCGCCCGAACAATTTCTGATGGTCGGCAATGTGCGCGGCACGGAGCGCTTCGAAAGATTTGACGGATGCCTTCTGCAAATTCTCGCGACACAATTTGTCCGGCTCACCGCCACGATAATCCGTTGCTCCTGTCACAAGTAAAACGAGGGAGTCGGCCCGTTCGATGACCAGCTTACCGTCGGCGGCTTTAATTGTGCCGCCGCCCGGGACGGCAAGAATTTGCGCCTCGAACCGCATGCCGGGCTTCGCTTCAGTGTTGGTGTATTGGACCGTAAGCTGCCCGCGCAAAATGAGGCGGTTTGAGGCCGCCGGATCACAAGAGCACTGCGCGTCCTTTTCCCGGGCCAGGGCCACCGTCTGATTAATCCGCCCGGGCTTGTCGCACGTGAACCGCACGACAATGAGATTGTCCGGAAAGGAAGCGAACACTTCGCGCGTAAACGTGGCATCACCAATCTGGTAATGGACGCTCGCCACGCCGGTATCCAGATTTAACTCGCGCCGATAATTCTGTGGGGCTTCAGCCTCCGAAGCGTGCAGGAGCAAGTCTGCCAGCGGTTGATATGATTTAATGCGGTAGGGAACGCCCATCATCTTCTTTCCGGCGAGGACGGCGGCCTCCTCATTCTTGCCCTCAAACAGCAACCGCCGAATCTCCGGCAGCGCCGCCAGGGAATCCGGGTTCGCACCGTCGCGTTTGTAGCCTTCCCAGAGCGTATCTTCATTCAGTTGCAAACGCTCATCCGCAACTCCGCCGAAGACCATCGCGCCCAACCTACCGTTGCCGACCGGCAAAGCCTGGTTCCAATCTTCGCCGGCAGGCTGGCGATACCAGAGCGAGACATCGGCACCGAGCGCGTTGTCGGACTCGACCGACGCCAGGCACCAAGCGCCAAGCATCAAGCACCAGAGAAAGTTCAAGCTCCAAGCACCCGTCACCGCTCGGTTTGAATTTTGGAGCTTCTCTGGTGCTTGAAGCTTGGCGTTTGATGTTTGCACAGTTCTATTTCGTCAATCGCACCAACACCACGCCATGCGGCTTCACCGAGGTTTCGAACTTCTCCTTGCACTTGCCCATGTCCTTCTGCCGCCACAGGTCGCGAACCATTCTCTTGCCGGTGATCTTTAGATCACTCCATTTTGCCGTGACCGTCGTTTCCTGATCGCCCAGATTGAACAAACCCACCGCCTTCGAGCCATCCTCCAGGTCCTTGGCGTAAACCACCGTGTTCCCATCGCGTGACACAGCCATGGCCTGTTTGCCCAACGCGTCCTGGTCCAACGCGAGCACTTCATCGTTCGTGATAAGGCTCAGCGTGAAATCATCCAAATTCTCCAACGGACAACCCAGCAACAGGGGCGCGGACACGAGGCACCAAATACTGATGTGCGTGTACTGCTCGTCCGGGGTCAGCTTCGTGGGATGCGGCTGGCCCCAACCCACCTGTCCGACGACCAGCATGTCCGGATCGTTCCAATGCCCCGGCCCGGAAAACTCCACCCACTTGTCCTGGCCGAAACCCTTTTTGTTCATCGAATCCCAACTGTCGCGAATGTCACCTGTAGTCCGCCAGCAATTGGCGTGGCGGGTCACGGTCGGCGCGTTGGTGAATGGCGTGCTGTTGGACAAGCTGAACACCACGTCGCGTCCACTGACCCGCAACGCCTGCTCCATCTCCGCCGTTTCCGGCTCCTCGTTCGGATTCCAGTCGTATTTCAAATAATCGATGCCCCACGCGGCCCATTGCTTCGCGTCATTCTGCGCGAAGTGATATTTGCCAATGGCCCACGGCAGAATCTTCTTATTGACGTTTCCTCTTTTCGGAATCGTAGGTGGCTCCCAGGTGCCCTCGGGATTCTCCGCGCTGCCGCCGATGTGGTTGGCATAGGAAGTTACCCAGGGCGTCGAATAAATTCCCACCTTCAACCCCATCTGGTGGATTTCATCGCACATCCCTTTCATATCCGGGAATTTTTCGTTGCCCTGAATCCCGTTAAATGGACCGCCGCGTTTCCCCTGCCATGCGTCGTCAATATTCATGTACGTCCAGCCGTGATCAATGAGACCCGAGGAAACCATGCCCCGCGCGCTAAGTTGGACTTTTTCCGCCGTCACCTTGCTGCCCCAGCAATTCCAACTGTTCCATCCCATCGGCGGCGTCAGCGCGATCTTGTCCCCCACGACAATCTTGAAGCGTCGCTCGGCCTTGCCCAGCGAGTTTTTCGCGCGCAAGATCACTTTGTATTCTCCCGCCTTCTCGACTGAACCCGTGATCTGGCCACTCGCAGCGTCCACTTTCAACCCACGCGGCAGATCCTTTGTGGAGAACTCCATCGGCCGATCCCCCGTGGCCGGGATGTGATAAAGGAACGGCGATCCAGGTCGCACTCCGAAAATCGATGGCCCATTGATGCGCGGCGTGGCGGGAGCCTTGGGCGTAAGGATTTCCGGTTGCTCAGCCGCGTGAGAAGGCGCTACCCCGAAAACGATCACACTCAACGCCAGGCTGAATGCGCCGCGAATCAACCGCGCTACAGAAATACTGGTATGGTTCATAATTATTAGCCTGAGGGGAATGCGGCTGTGGGTCAAGCTTTTGTTAAGCTTCAGGATGGCGACGATGGCGGAAAATGCCTGGCCGCCTTGAAAATTACGCAACTGGCCTGATCTGCATCAAGAGGTGATTCACGCGCTTGCCGCTATCTCCACAAAATTTTTCAGCAACTGCAACCCCACCCGCTGGCTCTTCTCAGGATGAAACTGCGTGGCGTAGATGTTTTCCCGCCACACGGCCGATGCGAACGGCCGGCCGTAGGTGGTGCGCGTGGCCACTATCGCCGGATCGACCGGCTGCGGAAAAAAGCTGTGGACGAAGTAAACGTAGCTGCCGCTCGGAATGCCGCGGAAAAGCGGACAACCCGGCTGGGCAAGCTCAATCTGGTTCCATCCAATCTGCGGGATTTTCAGCCCCGGCTCCTCGGCGAACCGCACGACGCGCCCCTTGAAAATGCCCAACCCCGCCGCGCAGCTATTGAACTCCTCGCTCTTTTCGAACATCGCCTGATAACCGACGCAGATGCCCAGGAACGGCCGCCCCGAGTTCATAAACTCCCGCGACGCTTCCAGCAGCTCCTGCTTGCGCAATGCGTTCACGCAATCGTCGAACGCGCCGACGCCCGGCAGCACCACCGCCCGCGCGTCCTTTAACTCCTCCGGTCGGCGCACGACGCGCACATCCGCCCCCACCTTGAGCAGCGCCTTTTGCGCGCTGCGCAGATTCCCGGAATCATAATCAATCAACGCGATCACTTGCCAGTTCCCTTTCCGTTTTCAGCCGCAATTGCCCGCAAGCCGCGTCTATATCATGGCCTTTCTCCCGGCGCAACGTGGCCGTCACCTTTTCTTTCTCCAGCGCGGCGAGGAACGCTTCCTGAACCGGCTCCGCCGGCCGTTCCCACTCCAAACCCTCAACCCGATTGTAGGGAATAAGATTAACCTTGGCCCGAAGACGATGCGCAAGTTGAGCCAGCGGCTTGATTTGATCCAGCCCATCATTGATCCCCGCAATCAAAATATACTCGAGCGTGATCATCCGCTCCTTCCGCTTCTGATAATATTCGCCCGCGGCGGTCAACTCGGACAGCGGGTATTTGCGATTCACCGGCATGATTTTGTTGCGAGTCTCATCGGTTGCGCCGTGCAGCGAAATCGCGAGTCGAAACTGCAACGGATCATCCGCCAGCCTGCGAATTTGTGGCGCCAGCCCGCTCGTGGAAATGGTGATCTTGCGCGCGCCAATTCCCCCGCCCCACGGTGCGTTCAGGATCCTCAACGCCTGAAGCAAATTATCATAATTAGCCAGCGGTTCGCCCATGCCCATGATGACGAGGTTATTGACCACGCGGTCGGCGATCGCAACCGGAGTGCCCGGCTCGACCTCCAGCGTCTCGGGAGCCCTGGCCTTGGGCTCTTCTGCCTGTCCGCGTTCCACCGCCAGCACCTGCTCCACGATTTCATCCGCGCGCAAGTTCCGCTTAAATCCTTCCAACCCACTGGCGCAGAATTTGCAACCGTAAGCGCAACCCACCTGGGTGGAAACGCAAAGCGTATGACGATCGCTGGCTTCCCCGTAAAGCGCGGGATTGGCCGGGATCAGCACGCTTTCGATGAGCGATTGATCGCTCAGCCGCCATAAAAACTTTTGCGTCGTGTCCCGCGAACCCTGCTTTCTCACCAGTTCAAGCGTGTGCAGCGAAAAATTGGCGCGCAATTGCTCACGCACCGTCTTCGGCAAATTCGTCATCGCATCCCAATTGGTGACGCGATGCACATAAAGCCACTCCAGGACCTGCCCGGCCCGGTAAGCGGGTTGGTTCCAACTCCGGAACTGCGCCTGCAGATCTTCAGCAGAAAGAGATTTTATATCGCGAACCACGAACTAATCTAGCCTTGGCGGCTGGAAACACCAAGGTGTAAACACCGACAACCAAGCGCCAAGCTCCAGAGAAACATCAATTCACAAGCTCCAACCAATCATCAGCTTGGAGCTTGATGCTTGGAGCTTTTCTGGAGCTTGGTGCTTTTCGCCCACTCTTCGCCGCGCGGGCGATTATCCTCGCGCTCACTTCGCCAAATAATATTTCTCCGTATATTCCTTCACCATGCGGCGGGTGCTGAATTGCGGCACCAAAGTGATCATGGCGCGGCGGATCATTTGAATCCATTTGCGCGGCAATCCTTGCGCATCACGCTCAAAAAACGTCGGGATCACCTGCTCGGTCAGGGCTTTGTAAAGATTCGCGCTGTCCTGCCGGTCCTGTTCCTCCACCGTCTCCGCATGCGCGTCCGTGCCGATGGCGAAGCCGTTGGTGCCGTCGTAGCCTTCCCGCCACCAGCCGTCCAGAATGCTCAGGTTCAGGCAACCGTGGCAACCAGCCTTCATGCCGCTCGTGCCGGACGCTTCCAAAGGCCGGCGCGGATTGTTCAGCCAAATGTCGCAACCGGAGACCATTTGCCGCGCCACATGGACATCATAATTCTCAATGAATACCAAATGACCCTGCATGTCGCTGTATTTGCTCAAATGGATGATGTGCTGAATGAATCGCTTGCCATCGTCATCGCGCGGATGGGCTTTGCCCGCGAAAATGAATTGAATTGGACGCGAACGGTCGCGGGTGAGGCGCACGATATTTTCAAACTGTTGAAAAATCAGCGGGGCGCGCTTGTAAGTCGCGAAGCGGCGCGCGAAGCCAATGGTCAACGCATCCGGATTCAACAATTGATCGAACGCGATGAAATCAGCCTGCGTCAAGCGCTGCCCTTGAACGGACAAACGCCGGCGCGCGAATTCGATCAACTCGCGGCGCAACCGATAACGCAACGCCCAGATTTCCTCGTCCGAAATGAACGCCGGATCAGCCATTTTCTTCCAGAAATCCGGCGAATTGATCGCCTTGTCCCAGCCGGCGCCGGGATTTTCGCGCCAGAAGCGCGTGCTGTCGCCTGCCGGAGCATCGAGCGGAAATTCTTCACGTCCATCAGCCAGCTTGTGCCGCCAGAAACGGCGCACGGGACCTTTCATCCAGCCCAGCAGATGAATCCCGTTCGTGATATGTCCAATGGGCACCTGATCGACCGGCAGCTTGGGATAAAGCGGCTGCCACATATGGCGGCTGACGCGCCCGTGCAACTCGCTCACGCCGTTTGCCGCGCGCGACGCCTTGAGCGCCAGCACCGTCATGCAAAACGGCTCGTTCGGATCCTTGGGATTGACCTTGCCCAACCCCAGCAGGTCCGCCAGCGGCAGCTTGATTTGGGAACAGAATTTGTGCAGCGCGTAGTCCATCAGTTCCGCATTGAAACGGTCGTGACCCGCCTCAACCGGCGTATGGGTGGTAAAAATGCATTGCTGCCTGGTTTGGGCCAGGGCTTCGCCGACGCTCTTGCCTTCATTCAACTTCTCGCGCATCAGTTCCAGCGTGAGAAATGCCGCGTGCCCCTCGTTCATGTGAAACACCGATGGTTGCACGCCCAGCGCGCGCAGCAAACGCACGCCGCCGATGCCCAACAACACTTCCTGCATGATGCGCGTCGTGCTGTCACCGCCATAGACGCGCAAGGTCAGGTCGCGAAAGTGCTGGGGGTTCTCCGGGCGATTGGTATCGAGCAGATAAACCGGAATTCGGCCCACGTTCACGCGCCAGGCCTGGAAATAGACCTGCGTCATCGTAATATCGACCGAACAAATCAACGGGTTTCCCTGCGCGTCCAGCACCGGTTCGAGCGGGAGGTTTTTGGGATTCAGCAGCGTATAGTACTCCGTTTGCCAATTGTCCTGATTGATGGCCTGCTGAAAGTAGCCCTCGCGATAAAAAAGGCTGATCCCCGCAAAGCCCAGCCCGAGATCGCTGGCGGATTTGGCATGATCCCCGGCCAAAATGCCCAGGCCGCCCGCGGCAATCGGCAGCGTTTCGTGAAAACCGAATTCGGCGGAGAAATAGGCCACCGGATTTCGGATCAGCTCCGGGGCGTGCTGGTGCGCCCAGGTATTCGGCTCGGTCAGGTAAGCCTCGAACGATTTCAAAACTTTCTGCACGCGCTGCGCAAAGTCCGCATCCTGCAAGCGCACGCGCAATTCGTAATCCGACACCTCGCGCAAGACGGCCACGGCATTGTGGTAAAGATTCTGCCAGCAGCGCGGCGAGAGTTCCGCGAAGATTTCCTGCGCTTCCTGGTCCCAGGTCCACCAAAGATTGCGAGCCAGCTTGCTGAGGCCCGTCACTAATCCGTCCAATTCATTCGCTGTCAATGGTGTCATGCTCATAACAAGTTCAAGTTCAATTTCACGTTCCAAACTGGCAAAAAGCGCCAGCAATAAATAGCCTCAAAAGTAATTATGCTTCAAGAACACCGCAAATGAAATCGATGGCTTTTGCAAATCTCCCGCGGTTTTTAAATCAACTTGGCCATGAAAGAAATTGATTCTGCGCCCTTTCGCAGACCGAAAACTGTGGTAGGGTGGCGCGGGCAAATCACCGTCTGCCCGGTTGCAGAGTGAAAAAGTATTGGCACGTCATCAATATCGGCATTCAGAACAACCTGGCCTATCGGGTCAATTTTCTGTTCCGAATCGTCTTTGGATTCATCCCGCTGCTGGCAACGATCTACCTCTGGCGGGCGATCTACAGCGGGAAACCGTCTGGAACGGACGTGGCCGCGTATTCGCTGGCCCAGATGACCTCCTATTACCTGCTTGTCACCATTGTGGACGTGCTGACCGCCGTGAGTGAAGACGACTGGCAGATCGCCGCCGACATCAAGGACGGCAACATCAGCCAGTTCCTGCTCAAACCCATCGATTATCTCACCTACAGGCTCTGCCTTTATTTTTCCAGCCGCCTGATCTACCTCGCCGTTGCGGCGGTCCCGTTGGGATTGTTCCTGTTTTTCCTGCGGCATTATTTCATCTGGCCGGCTGACCCGGCTGCGTTTGGATGTTTCCTGGCCTCGGTGGTTATGACCGGGTTGCTGCAATTCTTTACATCGTATGCGATGGCCATGCTCGCGTTTTGGGTGCTGGAGGTTTCGACGTTCATTTTCATCCTGTTTGCATTCGAATACCTTGCCAGCGGGCATCTGTTCCCCCTGGATATTCTGCCGCACGCGATGGAAAAGGTGCTCTACTACACGCCGTTTCCGTATCAAATGTATTTCCCCGTGAGCATCTACATGGGCCGCACCACCGGAAACGCAATGATCCAGGGCCTGTTCGTTCAAGCCGCGTGGGTGGTCCTGTCTTACTTCATCGCGCGCTTCGCGTGGTCGCGCGGCATCAAGAAATACTCCGCGGTGGGAGGATGACCAATGTCCAATGGCCAAGGACCAAATAATCACTCAAATCTCAAAGCACATGCGGAACCTACCACGCCGATGAACAGCCCCGAATCGCCCATTCCGCACTCCGCGCCCCGCACGCCGCGCTGGCTCCGCCGTTATCCCGGCATTTATCTCGCGCTCTGGAAAAACTCCGTCGCGCGCGAGATGGGTTTCAAATCCAACTTCCTGCTTTGGATCGTGGTCGAGGTGTTGTGGTTCGGATTGCAGCTCAGCTTCATCAGCGTGCTCTACCTGCACACCGATACCATCGGAACGTGGACCAAATGGGAGGTCGTGCTGCTGATCGGCGCCAGCCATTTCATCCAGCAGATTTACCAGGCGTTTTTCCTGATCAATTGCACCAACTTGTCCGAACTCGTCCGCACGGGGAAATTGGATTTCCTCTTGCTCCTGCCCGTCAATACCCGGTTTATCGTGTCCTTGCGCCAGGTTGATCTTGGCGGCTTCGTCAACGCCACCCTGGCCGTCGGGGTCATGATCTACGCCCTCATCCAACTCCATCTCACGGTCACCTTGCTTCAAATCATCGGTTTTCTAATGCTTTGCCTATCGGGAATCCTCATCCACTACTCCCTCATGTTTCTGCTGGCCAGCATCAGTTTTTGGACCGTCCGCGCGCAAGGCATCGTCTGGGGTTATTACAACCTGTTCAACATCGCTCGCATGCCCGACGACGCCTTCCGTGGGGTCTTCAAGGCCGTGTTCACCTTCGCCATCCCGATGTTGTTGGTTTCGAACGTCCCCGCCCGCGTACTCACCGACAAACTCCGTTCACCCGGTCAGATCCTGCTCCTCCTGGCGATGTGCGCTTTCTGCATGGTGATCTCCGAATTAGGCTGGCGACAATCCTTGAAACACTACACCAGCGCAAGCTCCTGAATCCTGATAGACCGCCCCATATAGTCCCAGCTCTGGCGAAAACAGAATTAAAGACCGCGGTTGACTTTCGCTGAGCGGTCTCGACATCCAACTCCGGGCTTAAGCTCAGAATTTTCTCTCCGGGAGGCTGAAAGGCCGCTCCGCAACTGGATGTGACAGCACATCCAAATCCGAATCGTCGAGCCCGAATACGAAAAACTCGCGGCGGACAACGTTCGTGGGCAAGTCCGTCACCATACCTTCAGGATCGAAGCGGTAACCGCTCTTAACCTCCAGTGGCTGCACATTTCCATCGAGCCATACGGTTGCTTTTCCTTCTGGCACGTCCAGCAATCCGGTGGAGTTCAATACGTAAACGCCTTCCTGGACGCGCACCAAACCCTTTGGAAACCGGATTTCGTATTTGGAGCCTTCGGGCATATGCCGAGCCTCTCCGACGATTTCACCCGCATGAAGATCCAGGTGGATATGCCTTCCCATCAACTTGGAATCGAATGCGCCTGGCATCGCGCTCACAACCGATTTCTCCAGGGCCACCACTGAGTTCTCGCGAATCTGCAAGTACTCCCGAATGATTTGCCTTCGTTCAACGAAGTAGATTCCGCTGCGCCCAATCTCCACCGGAATTGCGCGCGAGAGGTCAGTCAGTCCCAAATTCACGTAAGAACCCTCTCCAGTCTTAATCAGACTACCCGGCCACACCCTGTCACCGTTCTTCATGTGTAACCAAGTTTTGCCGTCAGCGGAAAAAGTGATGTCACCTTTTGTGCGCAGAACACACGCGGGCACTGGAGGGCCGTGTTCCGGGTCGAGGCTTGTGCAGCCATCAAGCAAACTCACCGCAACGGCAAACATCAGCACTGCGACAACGTGCCTCGCCATCCCGCTGACATTCTCCTGCCTCATGTTGCCAGACTGAACCCGCCGCCTAATTAGGTCAATTCAAAACCACAAGCGTCTCAATCCCCGATCCTGCTCCCCTTCGCCCCCACCCTTACCGACCGCCGAACCGCCAGGAAGTGCAGATACGCTTCGCTCACCGGCCGCCGATAGATTCGCCCCAGCGCCATCCCGTACAGCCGAAGTTGCGATTCATACAACTTGACCCTCGGATCCAAGTCCTCTTCCCGCAACTCGTCCGTCTTGAAATCAACCAGCCAAATCTCGCCGGGCAATAGGACCGCCAAATCGGCCACGCCTTGCACGACCACAAATTCTTCATCGAACAAATCCAGTTCGGCCGGCATCGCACGGACGAGTTCCTCGGGCGAAAAGCGCGCGGTGAAGGCCAGTTCGCGCCGCACATGGCCGCGTTGCGCGCAGATCTTCCGGCCCAAACTCGATCGCCAAAAAGCTGCCACTGCCTCCAAATCAAGTTGTGCCGCCTCGGCCCCCGACAACGCACCTTCCTGTTCCAGGCGCTTCGCCTCCTCCTTAAGCCCGGCAAGAGTGTCCACCCGTTCCAGCGAGACCAACTGAAGAAACGTGTGATGTGCCGTCCCAACCTCCGCCGCCGAAAGCTTCCCTCCCGTCTCCCCGGATGCCTGCATCCCTTTCTGGATTTTGGATTTTGGACTTTGGACTTTGGACTGAAAAATCGGCACCGCTTCCTCGCCATCCACCTCCGCCAACTGCCGCCGCAGCACGGACACCGAAGTCTTCGCCGGATAGTGGATGGCCGCGAGATGTGGATATTTCCAGGAGAGTCGCTCGCGCAGTTTTTGCCATGCGCGCGCATCCAGTGGCGTTTCGCCCACGCCCGCCGGTTCCGGCCCGGTCGCCAGCGGCTGATCGCCCAGCAACAGCCAGGCATCCTCGTAAATGGTCCAGCGAAGCCACGCATTGGCTCCGTTTTGCCCGGTCAACAAAGCTCCCGGACGCGACACGGTCCAGGCCGCCATCCAGTCCAGGTAGCTCCGCGCGCCCAGCAAGGCAGCCGTGCTGCAATTCCATGGCGCAACCCCAGGCGGCGAGTCATCCCGGCTCGCCGGCGATGGCGGGCGTTCCTCCGGCTTCCCGGCCGACTCCACCCACCGTTTGTTGAAATCGCGTTCCGAAACCGTGCCGGTCAGGATCAGCGTATCGCGCGCGCGCGTCATTGCCACATAGAGCAGGCGCATTTCCTCTCCGAGCATTTCGCGGCGTTGCCGCTGTCGCGCCAGCCAATATGGCAGGCTCGGATACCGGCGTCCCGTATGTGGCGGCTTCACCTGTGGGCAAAGTCCGTATTGCTCGTCCAGAATGATCTCCGCCCGCAGGTCGGATAAATTAAACGGCTTGCCCAGGTCCGCCACCACCACCACGGGAAACTCCAGCCCCTTGCTTTGATGAATGCTCATCAGCGAAACCGCGTTCTCCGCCGAAACGAACCCGACTTCAGGTTCCGTCTCCGCCGCCTGTTGGGCCTCAATAAACCGAAGAAAGCGGAACAATCCCTGGCGCTGGAACCGGTCGAACTGTTGCGCGAGAGCAAGGAGACGTTGCACATTCGCATGGCGCTGTTCGCCACGCGATTGCGTCAGCAGCCAGGCCGAATAGTGCGTCTCCGCCAGCACCGTTTCCAGGCAGCGCGACAGTGAAATCTGCCGGGCCAACCGCCGCCAAACTGCATGGTTCTGGAGAAATCGATCCACCTTGATCCATCCTTCGTGCGGAGTGCCGCCCGTTGCCGCTGCCGTCCTGCTCCGTGCAGGCCCCGTCTTCGTCTTTTGCCCATGATCCGCCTCGTGATAACGTTGCAAGGCCGCCCAAAAAGTTCCCCGCGGCAGCATCAAGCGAATGGACGCCAGTTCGTCCAGCGACAGTCCCACCAGCGGCGAATGCAGCACGGCCACCAGCGGCAAATCCTGCAACGGATTATCCAGCAATTGCAGCAGGCTCAACAGATCGGTCACCTCCATGCTCTCGTAAAAACCGCCGCGCGCGACCAGCAAAGGCACGCCCAGCCGCGTGAACTCCTTCGCGTAGGCCTCCGCCTTGCGCGACGGCGAGCGCAGCAGGATGGCCATGTCCCGCCATTCGACTGGACGCATCGATTTTGCCTCCTCGTCCCAAATCGGATGCGCGCCCGCTTTCAGTTCCTTCAAACGCAACGCGACCAGCCGGGCTTCTTTCTCCGGTTCCTCCAGGTTCATCATTTCCGTCCACGCCCGTTTTCGCGCGACATCGGGTTCGTCCTCCGAAGCAGCGGCGTCCTCCCCCCGCTTGAGTCGCAAACGCAACTCAACGCGCGGCGCGGGATCATGCGCCAGGCTGAGCTCGCGCCGATGCTCCGGATCTCCAAAACGCAACTGTGCCGCCGCGTCGTACGGCACGCCGCCGATCTCCCGCCGCATCAACCCGCTGAAGAGTGAATTAATGAACCCAAGAATCGCCTCCTGGCTGCGAAAATTGTCCGTGAGCGAAATGATTCGCCCCTCGCCGCTCCCGTTGATGTAGTTCTGAAAAATGTGCGGGTCCGCCAGCCGAAACCGGTAGATGCTCTGTTTCACATCGCCGACCAGGAACCGATTCGCCATCGTCTCTTCGCGGCTGAGCGCCCTGAGAATGGCGTCCTGCGCATCATTGATGTCCTGGTACTCATCCACGAAGACGAAGTGCAGTTTGGCTTGCCACTGTTTGGCAACGGCGGTGGAGCTTTTCGTGGCGGGATCGATCAGCAAACGCAACGCATGTTGTTCCAAATCGTGGAAATCAACCACGCCCAACTCGCGCTTGGCTTTGCTGAACGCTTTTCCAAACTCCAGCGCCAGTCCCAGCAACGTCCGCATCTGCGAGCGCACCCAATCCCAATCCTCGCTCAGCGGGTCGCGGCAGGACGTGGCAATATCCACGCTTTCCTCCTGCTTCGAGTTCGCCAGGGCGAGTTCCCCCACGGGAGCGGTTGAACCAGCCGGCGAGTCGCCTTCGGCTTCCCACAATTTGCCGAAATCAGGCTCCGCCTCGTCGGCCGCTCCTTCCGCTTCGGATGAGGAGACGAGGGCTGCCGCTTTCTCAATTAATGTCGGCTCTTGCTTTCGCGGGGACTGGACCGGAGCCGCCTGCGGCCGGGCCACCGAGTATAGAAATTTTGCTTCCTCAAAAAAATCCTCCAATGACTTGCGCAACGCCGTTTTTTGCCGGCTGGGCCATTGCCGGTCTGCCGCGAGCACATTTTCAATGACCGTTGCGCATTCCGCTCGTGACCGAGCGCCGCTCAAACTTTCCAGGATTGCCGCACATTCCGCCGCCTTCGAATTCCCCGCTTCGGCCCGCAACGCCAGCAGCCATCGTTCGCGCCAGGCCTGCACGCCGTCCACCAGCCACTCCGCCCATTGAGCCGGTTGCGCCGACTCAAACATCGCCAGCTGACCCGCGAACCAGCCCGCCGGATCACGCAACGTTTGCGCGTAATGGTGCAACTTGAGCGTCAGTTCGCGAATCGGTTTCTCCGAACCCCGCCCCTGGGTTTGGATCAGCTCCTGGACGGCCTTCGATTCCTTTGCATCGCTGGCGTAATGGCCTTCGAAAATTTTGTTAAGCGTCTCCTCCGCTTGCAGGTGCTGTTCCTCTTCCGACATCACCGTCAACTGCGGGTCCAACTCGAGTTCGTAAAAATGCTCCCGCACCAATTCCAGGCAAAAACTGTGCAGCGTCCCGATGTGCGCCGTCTCGAACAACGCCAGCTGCTCCGTCAACCACACCCGCCTTTGCGTGTCACGCAGTTCTGCTTCGGTAAGCCCGCTCGCCAGTCCCTGGGTCAAACTCGCATTACTCCCCCTCCCCTCCAAGGGGAGAGGGGTCCCATCGCTCCCTTCAGTGTTTGCATCCGTCCCTACTCTCTCCAGTTCCCTGATCTTCTTTTCGAGTTCCGCCCGAATCTTTTTCCGCATGTCCGCCGCCGCCGCATCCGTAAACGTGACCAGCAAAAGCCCGTCCAGCGACACCGGCGCTTTCTCATCCAGCAGGCAATGAAGACACCGCGCCACCAACGTGCTGGTTTTGCCCGCGCCCGCGCCGGCCACGACCAGCACATTGCCGCGCGCCGTCACGGCTTCCTGTTGGGCCGAGGTCAAGCTCATCCAATCTTCTCTCCCCCATCTTCAGTTTTTTTCCGCAGCACGCGATACGAATGCGCCCACGGATCAATCCGGCAGATGGCCTGGTAATCGCAATAGTCGCAAGCGGTGAAGCGGCCCTTCCGATATGGATCAAGTTTGGCCACACCAGCGTAGATCCCCTGCCCCATTTGTTTCAGGGAAGCTTCCACTCCGTCCAGCATTGCCGCAAACGCCCCGCTGTCCAGCGCTTCGCGCGAATTGCCGGAAATGCTTCCGTCCTTGTTGCGACGATAATTGAATTGGTCGCCCTCATTGGCCTCGCTGCGCTGATCCAGCAAATCAAGCACAGACGCGTCAAAACGGCCGGTGTGACGATACGCCCGTTTGCACGCGGACTCGACATCCGCCAGCGCCTCATCCCGATTCGCTCCCCGGTCATAGCGCCCCCGGAGGTTCACATAGAACACTCCCGAGGGAATCAGCCGCCCAACTCCAAACAACGCCCGGGGATTCGGCCAGTGGCGAAGTACGTTCAGGTAAGCCGGCAATTGCAATTGCAAGCCGTGTTCCATCAGCAACGGATCAAGTTGCCGCTGGCTCGATTTATAGTCCACCACCACGCACAGCGCCTCATCCGCCTTGCCGGGCCGCCAAACATCAATGCGATCGATGCGCCCTTGCAACAATAAATGATGGCCGTTCCCGAGCTCGACCTTCCACGCCGGGAAATCGCCGCTCTCCTGCTCGAATGGCAGCTCCACCCGAACGGGATCAAACGCGTACTGCTGGCGCATCCAGTCAATCAGGGTCTCCACGAAATCCTGGAGGGATTCCGTCAGGACCCGGGCAATAAACTGGTTTTGCTCGGTGGCGTGCATGAGTCCGTCACGAAAGCTGATGATCAAACCGAGCGCAATCTTCTCAATGCGGTCCCGTGCGTCGGCGGGCGAGATGTCGCGCCAGCGTTTGCCCTCCTCGCGCAACTGATCGTGAAACAGCATCAGGACCTCGTGCTGAAAATTCCCCTGGTCGCGAATGTCCAACTCGAACCGCTTCCTTTCCTCCGCGCGCAAACCCGAATGCACGAAGAACTTGAACGGGCAGGCCGCGAATTGTTCCATCCGGCTCACTGAACTTTTAAGGGAGTCGCCGTAAAGTTGCTCCGCCAACGACGGCGAAAGCGACTCCACTGGCGACACGCCGGCAAAATGCCGCAGCCGATCGCGCAAGGGCTTAAGCACCGGCAGATTGGCGAGTGCAGCCAGCGTTTGTGCTTCGAAGCCTGGAGGAGCAGACGCGGATTTTTGATCACCAACGAGGCTGCTGCGAATTTGGTCACGCAAGAGAGGTTCGATGAGTTCATTGGGGTGCTGGCTCTCGTGCCAGTTGAGCCGCGACGCAAACACTTCCATTTCCAAGCCCGGAAAAAGTTTCCGTATCCGCGACAAAAACGGCGAGGGATTGAGCGGCTTGCCGTTAAGGTCGGACCGGCAGTAGGTCAACACCAGGCGTTGCCGCGCCCGGGTGCAGGCGACGTAACCGTAAAAGCGTTCCAGGCTGATTTGTTGCAGCGCCCCGGCGCCCAGCGAGACGCCCTGTTTCTCCAACGCCTCGCGGTCAGCCTCAGTCAGCAGCACCGCCGGTTTCGGCGGAGCTGGAAACACGGATTCATTCATTCCCAGGATCAGCGCGAGCCGTATATCGGGATTGCGTGAGCGATCGATCGCGCCGATCAACACCTGGTCAAGCGCGGGCGGGATTGCGCCGACGGTAAGATTCCCGAGACCGGCTTCAAGAATCGGCAGCCAATCTTGCATCGAGCGCGGCTCGGTGGGAAACGCCAGCTCGACATTCTTGAGCCACGCGCCCATTTGCTCCCAAACCGTAAGATGAACCGGCTGCGGTCGTGTCTCCAGCTCGCTCCACTCCTGCAAGGTTTCCTCCACCCCCAGCGCCTTCCAAAACACACGCAACGCATCGGCCAGTTGGGGACCGGTCGGCCGCCTGCCCGCCAGAGATAACTGCTGCGCCAGCTTATGGAAAGGCGGCACGATTTTGGCGCGCACACGTTCGAGCTTGGCGGCAACATCAGGTTCGTCCGGAAGAGTCAGTGGCTTGCCCCATATTGAACCCTTCCAGCCGTGCGCCAATGCCTCGTTTTCCAAATGATCGATGTCGCTTTCCGGAACCGGCACCAGGCCGGTTTTGAGCGCGGCAAACCAATCATCATGCTGCCATCCGGTCGTGACGGTGCGAAGCGCGTTGCGGGTCAACTCGGCCAACGGATGATGCGCCACGGACTCGCGCCGATCGAGGAAGAAAGGGATCTCGTAACGCGTAAACACACTGACCAGCGGTTCGTGATAACCATCCAGCTTGCGGGCCAGCACCGTGATTTCCCGGTAACGACCGCCCCGCCGAACGAACTGGAGAATCTCCCGCGCCGCCAGTGTGGCCTCCTCCTCCGGCGTGGCACAAACGGCAACTCGCAGCGACTCCGAAAGCACCGCGGGCGAAGCGTCAAGCTCGCGCGGATCAGCCCAGTACCTTTCTAGGTGCCGCAGCACGAGGTTGCTTGGAAACCGGCTTTTGTTGATGTGCCGCGTCAACAACTCGGTCTGCATTTCACACCCCGGCACGCCCGCAAGGCGCGCCCGGCATTTTTGATACGTTTGGCGCGCCACCGACCAATTTGAAAGCCACGAAGCCTTTTCCGTCGGAACATGATCAAGGCAGCAAGTGAGCGTGGCGCTTCGGACATATGGCAGCAACTCCGCCAGCAAATCCAGTTCCTGGGGCGAGAACTCCGTAAAACCGTCCACCCATAAATCGCCAAACTCCAGCACCCCGGGCGACGCTCGCAACGTCAGCATCGCGAACTCCAACAAATGGTCGGCATCCTCCAACTCATGCGACTGCAGCCAATCAAGATAGTCCCGCAGCATCGTGGCAAGGTCATGCAGCTTGTAGCCGAGCCCTTCGACGCTTTGGGCTTTTTTGGCCAGTTGATGGAGCACTTCGGGAGTCAGTTGATGGCGCTGCAATTCGCGCAGGGCTTCACTCAAGTGCTGGGCAAAACCGGTCAGCCGCGCGCTGGCGCGAAAAAGTTTCAATTGATCCCGCTTCCGGGCAAGCAGCCCGCGCAAGACCATCAATCGGCCCTCTTCGTCCAGCATCCGTGGAATCGGCTTCTTAAGTTCATTGAACAGATGAAAAGCCAGCCGTTCGAAGGACAAAATGTGCAGGCGTGTGTAACCCGATACGGACGGATAAGCCAGCAGTTGCCGCTCCAACTGGTAGGTCGTCTGCTTGGGCGCGATGAACAGCAAGGGCAACCCGTCGGGCTCATCGGCTAATGCCCGGCGGATTTCCGTCAGGCAGCGGAACGTCTTGCCGCTGCCCGCTGGTCCCAGAATAAAACGCGTCTGCACCAGCTATGAATACCAACAAAGCCACGAACGCGCAAAGGCGAGTTGCAGCGGGAATGCTCTCCCCCACTAAACTTCGACACTCTTTCCCGGTTCGGGCTGGATCACCTTGATCTTCGGATAGCGTGAGCGAATGTTCTCCTCGAACCACCGGCGCGAGACATCCCCGCCATGTCCAAGCAGGACGGTATGCGGAGAAACCTGCCCGACGAAGTTAAGCAGTTCATCGCGGTTGGCGTGGGCGGTCAGGTCGAAGTCGTCCAGTTCACATCGGCGCGTCACCTCGCCGCCGCTGCCGCTGAACAGGAACGTCTCGCCCGGTTTCGACGCTTTTAACCGGCCGCCGGGGGTGTCCGGATCCGCGTAACCGACGAAGAAGATCGCCTGTCGCTCGTCACCAATCATGCGCAAGGCCAGGTCATGCGCGGCGGTGTTCTCGCTCATCATGCCGGCCGTAATCACAAAAATGCGCCCGCCGGACAGTTTCATCTTGTCGATCTGGCCCTTTTCCAGGACGACCAGGTTCAAGGCTTCACGCAGCTGAAGATTGCTGTGCTGGCGATGGGTGCGGTGCGATTCCAAATCGTAAATCTCGGTAAAAACCCGGCCCAGTCCGCCGATATAAATCGGTTGGGCCTTCAATCGACCCGAACGGGTGAGCAACGCCAGATGCGCCAGAATTTCCTGCGTTCGCCCCAATGCGAAGGTTGGAATGAGAATGCAGCCCTTGCGTTTAAGCACGCGCTCCATGGCCTGCGTCAGACGCTCCACTTCGGCTTCCCGGGTAAAACCTTCGGGCACCGCGCGGTCGCCGCGGGTTGTTTCCATGATCAGCACATCCGCCTTGATGTCCTCGAAACGGGCGCCTTTGAGGATGGTCTGGCTGCGGAAGGAAACGTCCCCGGTGAAAAACAGAGTTTGCTTTTGCCCTCGAATCATCATCCCGGCGGAACCGAGCGCGTGCCCGGCATCGAAGAACTCCAGCGTCGGGGACGACAATCCGGCGCGCGCCTTGTGAAAAGCCGCCCACTCGACCTCCCGGTTGTATTTGAACCCCTGGAACAGCGGCGCGATGTCATCGACTTCATCGTGCGAATAAAGCGGATATTCCTTGATCCCGATTTCATCCCGCTGCCGGGTCATGACATTCACGGAATTGTGCAGGACTCGCTCGATTAGAAAGTAGCTCAGCTCAGACATCAGCACGTGGGCCTTTGGAAAATACCGTAAAGCCACCGGCAGTGCGCCGACATGGTCGTGATGGCAGTGCGACAAGGCAATCGCATCGACCTCCTCATTTTTGATGAGATCGAACATTGGCAGGCTGGAACGGCCCTCGCGTTTGGGGTGCACACCCGAGTCCATCAACAGCCGATGCCCCTCGAGGTCCACAAACCACGAACTCGCGCCGATGTCGGTGTCTGGATTTAAGTTAACGATTCGCATGTTTTTATTTTGCTTCCCCACGATAATCAATGACCTGGACTTTTTCCAGCGTGACGAGGCCGCCGCCAATCATGCCGTCAAGCGCGGGCAGAAACGCGCGGATTTTGTCCTCGCTGTCGATGATTTCAATGACCATGGGCAAATCCAGTGAAAGGCGAAGGATCTTGGCGGTATGCAGCCGGCTGGACTTGCCGAAGCCCATCGGCCCGCGCAGGACGGTCGCGCCCGCCAGGTGCGCCGCACGCGCCTTCAAAACGATCGCTTCGTAAAGTGGCTTGCGCTCGTGGCGATCGCTCTCGCCGATGAAGATGCGCAGCAGCACCGCGTCGCGTGGGATTTGCATATCAGTGGCCCTTTGATGAGTTGACAGCCATTGCCAGGACGTGCCCCAGCCAGACTCCGAGCAAACATAGCACAACCGAGCCCAACACGTTGCCCCCGGCCTTGAGCCAATCACCGCTGCGCGCGAGGTCGAGCGTTTGAAGCGAGAACGAGGAGAACGTGGTGTAGCCTCCACAAATGCCGTACATGAAAAACGCCCGGCCTTGCGGCCCCATTACCCACCGGCCCTCCGGAGCCGTCAAGGTGGCGAAAAAGCCGATGATGAATGAGCCGGAAATGTTGACCAGAATGGTTCCCCAAGGAAAAGTCGCGCCGATACGCTCGGCAACGAGCCCGGAAAACCACAGGCGGGCCACACTGCCGAGCGCACCCCCGAAAGCCACCAAAAAATAGGTCATCATAGCTTGGTTTTTTCCCCGCTAGAGCGCCTTCTCCACTGCAACCGCCACTTCCGCCCCCTTCCCCTTCTGTTCCACTTCCGCGATGTACCTCCTCGTGGCCGCAGGCAGCTCATGCCAAATCGTCAAGGCCAACACGCCACCGATGAGCGCAAACGGAATCAGAAAGATCGGCCACCAGTGCCAATCGAAGCCCACGAGGTAACCGATGCTAATCGATTGCAAACCGCTGCCCAAATACACGAAGCCATCGACAATGCCCATGCAAGTCGCGGTCGCCTTGCGTCCCCCAAAGTCAGCCGCGGCCGTGCCGGACATCAGAGAGGTAACACCAATCACGCCCATCGAAATCAGCACCGCGGCAGAACCGACAATTCTGGGCGCGGAGTACAAAAACACCGCCATCAAAATGGCCATTACCAGCATCAAACCGCAAAGCATTGCCGCCGGCGGCCCGCGCCGCGATTGAAAAAACCGGTCGGAAACCAGCCCGCCGGCAAATCCTCCGATGATGCCGAAAATGCACAAAAGCAGTCCCCAGTGCTGGACGAAAAACGCTGCTTCGGGCTGATTGGCTCCTTTCTCAAAAATCCGGTACCATTGCATCACGCCATTGCGAAGCACTCCCGTCGTAAACTCGACGGCGCCCAGCATGAGCATTAGCCGACTCGTGAACACCTTCTTCAACAGATCCATCGTAGTAAGCTCAACGTGCATCACTCCGGAGGACGCATCATGTGTATCCAGGTGTTCAAATCCCGCCTCCTCGGGAGTGTCCTTGATCAACCACCAATCCAACAACGCCCACCCAATCATGATGCCTGCGGGAATGAAAAACACCGCCCAGGTCGCATCCACGGGGCTTGAGGACGAAACAAACACGCGGCGAACCAGCGCCGGGAACCAACCCGGTGCAGGGTCCGCAGCCGCCGACGCCTTGGTCATGTCAACAATGGACTGCCCCCAGTCGAAGGCAAAATAAACGCCCATGGAAATCAGCGTGCCAAAGACGGCTCCGAAAACTCCCCGCTCGCGCACATGGAACCAGTAGGCCTTGACCTTGATGATCGACATCGCCCCGTAACTCTGAAAATACATGTTCAGCGAATAGAGCACCGCAAAAGGGACGAGCACTTTCATCTTCAACCGGCCCGTGACCATTAAATAAGTCAACACCCCGAGTAAGATGTTGGCTACGGCCGCGCCAACCGCGGAAATGATAATTCCCTTCTTCCCGCCGATTTTATCGACTATCGGACCGTTGACCACAAACGCGAGCGCGTAGGTCCACGTTCCAATTGCAAAAATGATGCCGAATTGATCGTTCGTCATCATGGTCCCCATGGCGTCCTTGCAGACGTTCAAATTGTACCGGCCCATGTACAAGAACGCATAGGTCATCCCCAGCGGAAACCAGTTGATGAAACGGCGGACCATGAACCACCGGCCATGGCGCATCGGGTTGTTGGAAAAATAAATCCAAATCACCGCCGCCAGGCAAAGCCCAACCAGAAGCAGGCTCACCATGGTCCCCACCCGTTTAGGTGTCCCGCAAAACTGAGGCAATGGCGACCGCGGAATCGTGAGCTTCTGAGTTCACAGCGCATGCCCGCAAGTATTCGTTCAAACCGGCGTTCCAGCAATCGGAAAATGCCTTTATACAAATCATCCCGCGACGGTGTCCTTTCGGTGAAGACAGAAAACGGTCCTGAATTGGACAAAGGGCGGCCTCCTTTAGAGAACCCTCGCGCAACCGCTTTGCTCAATGAATGCCGATAACACTAAAGCAGCACTCAGAAAGAAACGCGTTCGAACGGGAACAATGGCGGCGCAAATCCCATCACCAAAATCGCTGACGCCGATTATACCCAAAGCCACCGCGTCGAAACCCGAAGCAACGCCTTCGGTGTTGCCGTTTGCGCGAAGAGTCGATTGGCTTGCCTTTGGCATCACGACTATTCTGGCGTTCATCGGTTTCTTTCTGACGCTCGCGCCGGAAGTGACGCTGGAGGATTCGGGTGAATTGTCGACCGCTTCTTTTTACGCCGCCGTGCCCCATCCGCCCGGCTATCCACTTTGGACGGTCGTGACCTGGCTCTTCACCGTGCTGGTCCCGGTGGGGAATGTCGCCTATCGCGTGGCGCTCGCCTCCGCCATCTCGGGCGCTTTGGCGGCGGGCGCACTCGCGTTCATCACTTCGCGTGGGAGCAGCATGATCATCGAGAGCATCCCTGAATTACGCGGCATTCCCCGCCACGTGGAGAATTGGATTTGCATGGTTTCGGGTTTCGTCGCGGGCATGTTGCTCGCTTACAACGGTTACATGTGGAGCCAGTCGGTGATCGTGGAGGTGTATCCCTTCAGTGTGCTGTCGCTCATGGGCGTGATCTGTTGCCTGTTGCGTTGGTTGTATGCGCCGTGGCAGAGGCGCTATTTGTATCTGGCCTGGTTCCTGTTCGGCATTTGCTTCACGAACCATCAGACGTTGATTTTGGCAGCCATGGGACTGGAGGTCACCGTCCTCGCCGCCAACCCGAAGCTCGGACGCGACCTGCTGCTTTTGAATTCCCTCTGCTACGTGCTCGGCGTCTTCGCTCTCTCGTCCAACGTCCTCGGAATTTTCACGCCGAGCAATCTCGTCAACGACATTTTCCACATGGTCGGCATCGGTTCGCTCCTCGGTTGCGCTGCGTTAAGTCTGTGGGAATACTCGACACCCAAACCGACGCCGCGGAAATTCACGACCGAAATTGTGATGCCGGTGTCTTCTATTGCGCTCAGTGCGCTGGTGGGCATGTTTTGCTTCTATCTGCATTCGGGCGCGCTGGCGGGGCTGATATTCCTGGGTATCATCGGCCTCTGGATTTATTTCTGGTGGCGGCATGAAAGCACGATCTGGCCTGCGTTTGGCATGATGCTGCTTTGGCTCGCGGGAGCGGCTTTTTACTTCTACATGCCGCTGACCTCGATGTCCAATCCGCCAATGAACTGGGGCTACTCGCGCACGGTGGAAGGCTTCATCCACGCGCTGACGCGCGGTCAATATGGCAAGATCGATCCGACAAATTTTTTGGGAAAGCCAGACCGGCTCTTGATGCAGATCGGAATGTATCTGACCGGAGCCAACGAAGAATTCAACCCGGTCTGCCTGGTGTTGGCGCTGGTTCCGTTCTTCTTCTTCCTGAAACTGCAAAAGCGCGAACGCGCCTGGCTCATCGGCCTCACCGCCATCTGGGCCTGTCTGGCGATCCTGCTCATGATTCTGCTCAATCCATCGCCGGATAAGCAATCAGTGGAACTAACGAGGGTGTTCTTTGCTGCCTCCCACATGATCATCTGCATGCTGATCGGCTACGGTCTGGCGCTGATCGCCGCCTTCATGGCCACGCATTACGAGAAGTTCCGCCTCTGGGGCATGGCCGGGGGCGGCCTGGCCGCCGCCCTGGCCCTGT